>Ga0299906_10000563_pt1 | contig 33919 bp, 32 predicted proteins | sample RVTome_14_FD_200259 | JGI IMG/M metagenome (GOLD analysis project Ga0299906, IMG submission 200259) | Soil microbial communities from uranium-contaminated site in the Upper Colorado River Basin, Wyoming, United States - RVT145D125 (version 2) ... | reverse complement strand
AATGTTGTTGTCATGGGCGCCCGCTTCGTCGTCGTCGATCGCCGGCGCCGCGCGAAACGTCGCTACTTCGATAATGTCGCGGCCGAATCGGACATGCGCCAAGCGAAATCGGCGACCAATCAAGCGCGCATTGTGGAATACCTTCCTTATTTCCTCGGGGCGGGCGTCGGTGACGACGTCAAAGTCCTTCGGTTCGCGTCCAAGCAGCAAATCGCGCACGCAACCGCCGACCAGCAGGCTCGCGTAGCCCGCGTCTTTCAACCGGTTCAGCACCTTGAGCGCGTTATCGCTGATGAGCGCGCGCGAGAGACGATGACGCGCACGCGGAATAATGAGAGGCTCGCTAATTTTCAGTCAGTCCGATGTGAAGTGATTCGCCCGCCGCGTCGGCGCCCCGGCAGCCCCGCCTTGACAAACAACGTCGGGTCTTCGGTTGCACCGCCGACCGTACCCGCGGTTGTTTAAGCACGACTGCAACGTATAATACCATCGCGTTGCAACGCCGTGGCAGCGCATTGCTCCCTTCGTCTAGTGGCCTAGGACGCTGGCCTCTCACGCCGGTAACAGGGGTTCGAATCCCCTAGGGAGCGCCATCGATAAACGCCGTGCCTGCCATCCATGGCGCGACACGTTCGCCTTTGATAAACCCCGGCCTGCACTTCCGTGTGCAGTCGCTCAGCGGCGCGAATGCACGTTGCGCCGCTCCTGCGCATCCTGCGCGCGCGGCATTCGTACATCCCTGTACAGCAAGTGCATCGACGAAAACTCCCGTTCGCCCCCTAGGGAGCGCCATCTCGTATTTTGTGCACGCCGTCCTTGGCGCTGCGTTTCCGTGTCCGCTCAGCCCCGGCCCGCACCGGCAGCGCTTCGCTTCCAGCTCCGCTCGACAGCTCCGCCTCACCCATGTGCGGGCGCCCCGATCTTGATCTACGTCCCGCGTGTCCCCAATTATCCTCAAACCCAACTGCTGCCGATGATATGACGGAATCAACATTCGTCCGCGACGTTTCTGGCGACACCTTTCAGGCGCGAGTAATCGAGAAATCTCGAGAGGTTCTCGTGCTCGTCGACTTTTGGGCGCCTTGGTGCGGGCCGTGCCGCGCGCTTGCACCGATGCTCGACCGGCTCGCTCACGCTTATGCCGGCAAGTTTCACGTCGTGAAAGTCAACACCGACATCGAACAGGAACTTGCCGCGCGATTTCAGATACGCGGCATCCCGGCAGTCAAATTCTTTCGCGACGGCCATGTCGTCAGCGAATTCGCCGGCGTGCAGCCGGAATCGGCGATCAAGACAATGATCGACAAATTTCTCCCGAACGAAACCGATGAGTTAATTCAACGGGCCGTGGTACTGACGCGCGACGGCGACGCTGCGGGAGCCGAGGCTTTCCTGCGTGACGGGCTGACGCGCGACGGCAATAACGATCGTTTGAAGTTTGAACTTGCCAAACAACTCGGCAACGATCCCACCGACCGGCCACGCGTTGAGGAAGCGCGCGCCTTGCTCGATTCGCTGTCGATCGTATCGGGCGTCGCGCCCGATGTCGACGCACTCCGACTACGACTCGACTTGCTTATTGCCGCCCTGTCGGCACCGCCGCGGGAGGAGCTGGAGCGCGTGGTCGGTGCGAACGGTTCCGACAGCAGAACGCGGTATCAGCTAGCGGCGCACTTGGCCGCCGCCGATGAATACGAACCGGCAATGGATCAACTGCTGGAGATCGTTCGACGAGATCGCTCGTACCGCGATGACATCGCGCGCAAGACGTTGGTCGAACTATTCAACTCGCTGGGCCGACAACATCCGCTGTCGATCGAATATCGCGCGCTGTTAGCGCGCGTACTCAACTAGTTTGTTGCTATTGCGCGCCGGCCCCTTTCAGGACGTCCGAGACGCGCGTGTAGCCGCCGCGTAGCGCGATCTTGAGCGCCGTTTCGCCGCGCGCATCGCGCACATGCGCATCGGCGCCGTGTTCCAACAACATCTGCACGATATCGGTGTAGCCCTTGTAGGCCGCGGCCATCAGCGGCGTCTTGCCGCTGACGGTTTTCGTGTTCACGTTCACGCCTTGCCTCAGCAGCGTTTGCACGACCGAGATGCGGCCCTTCAATACCGCGGTGAACAACGCCGCCGCACCGTGCACGGTCGTCGATCGGCCGGACTTGTCCAGACCCGTCGGCATCTTCCAGATCTTGTTGCTCAGCGAAACGACGATCATCGCCACCAATCCGATTAGCATGATTTGCGGGTCGATGCCGAATTCATTGGCGATTTCCGCCGGTAAGTTTGCGCCGATGGCGAGAAAAACCACGACCAACAGCAGCGCGAACTTGAGATATCGGACCAACGCCACGCCGACCACGACGATGAGGCCGATAATGAAAAAGCGTCGATCGACGCTAAACGTATCGATCCACTCCTCGGGAATGTTCGCGCCAATGGCCAACAACGCCACCAGCGCAACTAACAACCAGTCGCGCGACGACTCGCGCAGTAGCACTATCATCGCTTGCCCCTGCCTTATGTCGGTTGGAAAAAAGGCGAACCTGCAGCCGGCCCCCTTATCGAGGAGTCTAGCAAACCGCCGAAAAATTCAACTGAGAACGGTTGTCAAAAACCGGCCGATATCGCGAATCTCTTCAAGATTCACGCCATGGGCGACGTGGTAGGGGTGCCATTCGACCGGCCGCCCGAGGGCGCGCAGTTGCTGGCTTATTGCCTCCCCGAGGGCGAACGGCACCATCGGGTCGGCCACGCCATGGGCTAAAAAGATCGGCACGGCGGTATTCGCCGGGTCGGCCCCACGCAGCAGCACGTCGATGAACGGTACCGGCGCCGACAGTACGATCGCGCCGGCCAACCGCTGCCCGAAGCGCAGTGCAGTATGCAGGGCAACTGCTCCACCCTGGGAGAACCCCGCCACGACAATGCGCGACGCGTCGACGCCGCGTGTCCGTTCGCGCTCGATCAATTGGTTCGATATGTCGACCGACTCGGACAAGTGCTCGGCGTTCTGGGAGAAACCGCCGGCCGTCAGCGCGATGTCATACCATGCGCGCATCACCATGCCGCCGTTAATCGTTACCGGCCGCATCGGTGCGTGGGGAAAAACGAAACGTACGCCCAGGTTCGCGGGCAGCCCCAATTCGGGAACGATACCCGCGAAATCGCGGCCGTCGGCGCCGAGACCGTGAAGCCAAATTACGGTCGCGGTCGGCGGCGCGCTTGTTTGCAGCTCGACGGGCGGATCGATAGCGATGGTCACTGGAAAAGCCTACTTCTCGCCGCGATAGCGGCATCCGGAGGTGCAGGTTTCATGCACGACGACCTCCCCTAACAGCGGCAGCGCCGGTCGAAGCTCACGCCAAATCCAGCGCGCCAGATTCTCGCTGGTCGGATTTTCGAGACCTGAAACGTCGTTCAAATAGCGGTGATCGAGTTTTTGAAACACCGGCTCGAACGCGCCGGCGAGATCGGCGAAGTCTTGGACCCAGCCGCTTTCCGCGCCGACCGGACCGCGCACGCGCACCTCGATGCGAAACGAATGCCCGTGCAAACGCCGGCATTTGTGCTCGAGAGGTACGTTCGGCAGGTGATGCGCGGCTTCGACGGTAAAAACCTTGAATATTTCCACTATGGAAACTCCGATTTATATGACTTTCTGACGCAAAGACGCGAAGACGCAAAGAAGAGGTTTAGTTTACCCTTGCCATTCTTTGCGCCTTCGCGCCTTTGCGTCGAGCATTCATATTTTTCCGTCGTATTTTCGGAATTGATCAGACTTTCCCTATGCGGTTGGCCTTCAACCGATCGCTAGTGTAGCGGTATACGCCGCCCGCGCGATATTCCTCTCGGGCGGCCACTACCGCTACAATAGCGCGCTCGGGGATCGTAACGCTCATGGCTGAACTCAATCTTCCCTTACTCGTTGAACCCTCCGACCTCGCGCCGCATCTTGGCAAATCGGAACTGCGCATCGTCGATCTGAACCAGGCGGGCGTGTACGCGCGCGCCCACATTCCGGGGGCGGTGTGGGTCGACTACGGCCGCATTATCGCGCCGCACCCGCCGGCGGCGGCGTTGCTGCCGAGCGCCGACCAGCTTTCCGAAATCCTAGGGAGCATTGGGATGACGCCGGATCACCACGTTGTCGCATACGATGACGAAGGCAACGGCCGCGCTTCGCGTTTCTTATGGACGCTCGATGCCGTGGGCCATCGCGGCACCTCGTTGGTCAACGGCGGGCTGCGCGCCTGGCTCGCGGACCGGCAGCCGACGGAAAGCGGCGTGCGGCCCGCTGCCCCGACACGCTATCCGGTACGTATCGTCGGCGATGTGGTCGCGGATAAGGACTACCTACTGGCGCATCTGAACGATCCGGGAATCGCGGTGGTCGATACGCGCACGCCCGAGGAATACGCCGGCACCAACAAGCGCGCGCTGCGCGCCGGACACATTCCGGGGGCGGTAAATTTCAATTGGACCGATGCCATGGACCCGGCGCGGCACCTGCGGCTCAAGAACGCAGCGGAGCTAAAACAAAAACTGGAAGGCCTGGGCATTACGCCCGATAAGGAAGTCATCACTTACTGCCAGACACACCATCGATCGTCGCATACGTACATGGTGTTGAGGATACTCGGTTACCCGCGCGTGCGCTCCTATCCCGGATCCTGGTCGGAGTGGGGAAATCTTCCCGACACGCCTATCGAATAAACGGCGACACGTCGTCGTTGGGCTCGCGCGCTTGCGCGGGTCCGCGCCGATGGGCGGCGCGATCGTCTTGGCACACCAGCAGCGCGTACACGTCCCCCACCAGGACCATTGCCGCCGAGGAAAGCATCCCGGGATCGCTCTCCGCGCATTCGTCCTCCGCGCGGTGAATCAGCGTCATCGAAAGTCGGTCTATCGTGTTGCTGTCCATGAACTGACTCCGTTGCCCTCTTATCCCTAGGGGAGCAAGGAGCATGCCACGGGTAAATTACCGCCCGTTTGCGTCATTTTTGTGACGACGCTGGTATGATGGGATGACCGCCGCTTCAATCGATTAGAGGTCAGTCGATGGGGAAAAGATGGGTACTCGTGGCGCACCGCAGCGGCGCGCGCCTGTTCGAGAACCGAGGGCCCGGGAAGGGTCTTGAGTTGCTGAAGACCGTCGAGCATCCCGCCGGAAAACTCCGAAGCCACGACATCGACAGCGACAAGCACGGTCGCAGTTTCGACCGCCGCGGCGGCGGCCGGCACGCCTATACCACCGAACAAGATCCGACCATGCACATCGCCGAACAGTTCGCCAAGCAACTTGCGGAATTGCTCGATGACGGACGTACCCAACAGCGCTACGCGCAACTCGTTCTCGTGGCGGAACCTCGTTTTCTCGGCATTCTACGCGCCGCGCTCACGTCGACGACCGCCGCGCGGGTGGTCGCCACGCTCACCAAGGATCTCGGAAGTACGAACGCGCGCGAATTGCCGAAACATTTGGAAGACGTGATTGCTATTTGATTCGGCGCCGGGAATTCCGCGACTGCTTACGCGATTGCCCGCGCGATTCGCTTGACGCCTTCCTCGAGATTTTCGCGCGCCGTGGCGTAGGAGAATCGGACGTAGCGATCGCTTTGATGTTTCCCGAAATCACAACCCGGGGTAACCGCGACTCCCGCGCGATCCAATAGATCGAATGCGAAGGCACGGCTGTCGGTCGTGAAGCGGCTGCAATCGGCGTAAATATAGAAAGCGCCTTGCGGCGTCACCGGAACGCCGAATCCGAGGTCGCGCAATGCCGGCAGCAGATAGTCGCGGCGTTCGCGAAAGACGCCGCGCCGCCGTTCGAGTTCGGCCTTCACCGGGACCTCGAACGCCGCCAGCGCCGCGTATTGCGCCGGCGTGCTGGCGGCGATGAAAATGTTTTGCGCAAGCTTCTCGATCGCGGAAAGATACCCCTCGGGTACCACCAACCACCCCAGGCGCCACCCGGTCATACCATAATACTTGGAGAAGCTGTTCACGACGAAAACGTCGGCGGAGTTCGCCAGCGCGCTGACCGCGTCCAGTCCGTACGTGAGACCGTGATATATCTCATCGACGATCAACGCACCGCCGAGCGTCGCGACCGTGTCGATGATTCGCGCCATCTCCGCTTCCGCGACCAGGGTTCCGGTGGGATTCGACGGCGAGCTGACGATCGCGGCAACCGTCTTCGGCGACCAGTGCCGGCGAATGATATCGGCGGTCAATTGATAACCCGTATCCGCACCGACCGGAATCGGCGTCGGTTCGCCTTCGAACAATCGCACGAAGTGGCGATTGCACGGATACCCCGGGTCGGTGACCAACACGCGATCGCCGGGATTGAGCAGCGCCGCGAGCGCCAACGTAAGCGCGCCCGATGCGCCCGGCGTCACGACCACGCGCGCGGCGTTGGGTCGGGCGGCGGACGGATAGGACGCGGCGATCGCCGTGCGCAACGCATCGAGTCCAAGCGCCGGGAGATAGTGCGTGCGACCCGCCGAGAGCGCCGCCACGCCGGCCTGAACGATGCGTTCGGTCGTGGGGAAATCCGGCTCGCCGATTTCCATGTGCACGATCGAGCGCCCCTCGGCCTCGAGCGCGCGGGCGCGCGCGAGCACTTCCATGACCTGAAACGGCTCGATGTCACGCAAACGATCGGCATAGTGTGCCACGAACAGTTCCCCCTCGACGCTGGGCGGCCGCGGTAGCGAGCCCCGGCGCGAACCCGCTCCATTCGCCACTGGACGTCACCGAGTCCGCGACTACTATTCTATCGATTGCGGTTGCGACCCCCTACCCTTTCTGGTATAGATTCGCGCTCATTTTTGCGGGTCCACCCGCGCTAACCCTAAATATTATCGTTTTATTGCAGGAGTCACACGGAATGCCTGCCATTCGCAAGAAGAGAGATTTATCGTCGCCGTCCGCGGCGATCAAGCCGTACGCCGCGAAGAAGGGCGAAAAGTACATGAACAAGAAACAGCTCGAGCACTACCGCGCGAAGCTGCTCGCGTGGCGCGAAGAGCTGATGGATGAAATTTCGCGCACCGTCCACCAAATGCGCGACGAGCCGGATAATCCGCCGGACCCGAACGATCGCGCCAGCCAAGAGACCGACATGTCGATCGAGCTGCGCAACCGCGACCGCGAACGCAAACTGATCAAGAAGATCGACGAGTCGCTGATGCGCATCGAGACCTCGGACTACGGCTACTGCGACGTCTGCGGCGTCGAGATCGGTTTGGAGCGGCTCGAAGCGAGACCGACCGCGGAACTTTGCATCGACTGCAAAACACTGGATGAGATTCGCGAAAAGCAGATGGGTTAGCCCCGACCGCGCCGCGTCAACGTTCACCGCACGCCCCGTCCACGAGCGCGCGTTTGCCCAGCCTCCTCATTCGTAACAGCCGTGTCGCGCGCGACGACGGCACCGTCGTCGACGCCAACGTGTTCTGCGACAACGGCACCATCGAGCGTATCGAACCGACTATCGATCGCCCCGCCGATGAAGTGATCGACGCCGACGGTTTGTTGCTGTTGCCCGGCGTCATCGACCCGCAAGTTCACTTCCGCGAACCCGGTAAGGAATACCAGGAAGGACTCGATAGCGGCTCGCGCGCCGCGGCCCGGGGCGGCGTCACCAGCTTTCTCGAAATGCCGAACACCGATCCGCCGACGGTGAGTCAGGCCGCGCTCGACGACAAACTCACCCGCGCGGCGTCGAAGTGCGTCGTTAACTACGGCTTCTTCATCGGCGCGACCGCCGACAATCTCGACGCGATCAACACGGCCGCGCCCGTCTGCGGCATAAAGATCTTCATGGGTTCGAGCACCGGGAGCTTGCTGGTCGATCGCGACGAGGACCTGGAACGCATCTTCGCCAACGGCACGCGACTCATCGCGGTTCACGCCGAGGACGAAGCGCGCATTCGCGCGCGCCGGCGGCAATACGCCGATCGCCAAGACCCGGCCGCACATTCCGACATTCGCGACAACGAATGCGCGCTGCTCGCCACCAAACGTGCCTTGGCGCTTTCCAAGAAGTATCGCCGCCGACTGCATATCCTGCACATGTCAACGCATGAAGAGGTCGAGTTGCTGCGGCGCGAGAAGCCGGCCTGGGTCACGGCCGAAGTCATACCGAATCATTTGCTGTTGAACGTCGACGACTACGCGCGCCTTGGCACGCTGGTACAGATGAACCCGCCGATAAGGGACGCTCGCGATAACGCGGCGCTGTGGCAGGGGTTGCACGACGGCATCGTCGATTTTATCGCCACCGATCACGCGCCGCATACGCTCGCCGAAAAGCAGGCGCCCTATCCGAAATCGCCCGCCGGTATGCCGGGCGTGGAAACGTCGCTGCCGCTGATGCTCACGCAAATGCGCGCCGGCGGCTGCACGCTCGCGGAAATACAGAAATGGATGTGCCGCGGTCCGGCGGCCGCTTACGGCATCGCGAACAAGGGCCGACTGCTGCCGGGTTACGATGCCGATCTGGTATTGGTCGATCTGAACACGTATCGCCCGGTGCGAAATGAAGAGTTGTACACCCGGGTGCGCTGGTCCCCGTATGCGGGACGGGAACTCACCGGCTGGCCCGTCTATACCATTGTCGGGGGGCGCGTCGTATTCGACCGCGATCACATACGCGACGGCGTCTTCGGCAGACCACTGAGTTTTGCCAGTTAAATGGCCGCCGGCAAAGCCGGGGGCATATTGGGTGAGCGCCTCAAAGGCGCCAGTAACACCGTGAGCCGCCTGAAGACGGTGGATTTTTTCTCCTTCCCCCTTGATGGGGGAAGGTTGGGATGGAGGTGAGACGTTGCGGTCCGTGCACACCGTTAACGCTGCACCCCACCCTCGCCCTCCCCCTTCCAGGGGGAGGGAAATATATTTGTAGCGAGCGCCGCCTAGAGCCTGCCCCCGCGAAGGCGGGGGTCAAACCTCGGTGAGTCCCCGGGCAGAGCCGGGGGTTTACCTTAAACTGAATTAGTGAGTCCGCAGATCAATTGATCTGCGTTCATCGGCGGATAGAAATCCTATGGAAATAATACTGCTGATAAAAATCGTCATACTCGGGATCGTCGAAGGTCTGACCGAATTTCTCCCGGTGTCCTCCACCGGTCACCTCATCATCGTCGGCGACGTCCTCGAATATACCGGCGAGCGCGCAAACACGTTCGAGATCTTTATTCAGCTCGGTGCGATCTTCGGCGTCCTCTGGCACTATCGTGCGCGCGTTTTGGAACTCGCCGCGCACGCGCTGCGCCCGCGCGAGTTTCAGTTTCTGGCGCGGCTGTTTATCGCTTTTCTGCCGGCCGCGATTCTCGGACTGCTCACGCACGGATACATCAAGGCATACCTGTTCAATCCGTTGACCGTCGCCGGGGCGCTCGTGGTCGGCGGCGCAGTCATCCTCCTAGTCGAACGCTGGTATCGCCATCACAACGCGCGCGTGCACGACATCGACAACATGAGCTATCTGGATGCGCTGAAAGTCGGCATCGCCCAGATGTTCTCGCTGTTCCCCGGCGTGTCGCGCGCCGGCGCCACCATCATCGGCGGCCTGCTCGCCGGTTTGTCGCGCACCACGGCGACCGAATTTTCGTTCTTCCTCGCTATTCCGATCATGTTTGCCGCGACGTTTTTCGACCTTTACCAGAGCGCCGAACTCTTGAGTGTCGCGGACATCGCGCCGTTCGCCATCGGGTTTGGCGTCGCGTTCATCACCGCCGTGATCGTGGTGCGCACCTTCCTGGTGTACGTCGGGCGTCACACGTTCCGTCCGTTTGCCTGGTACCGCATCGTTTTCGGCCTGGCGGTCGGCGCGTACTACTGGTAACGAACGCGGCGATGATCTTTCGTCCTCTGCGAAGCCTGTACGACTGGGTGTTGTCGTGGGCGCATCACACGCATGCGCAAACCGCGCTGTTCGCGCTCGCCTTCGCGGAAGCGTCGTTCTTTCCTATCCCGCCGGACGTACTGCTGATCGCCATCGCGCTCGGACTGCCCAAGCGCGCGTTTCGGTTCGCCGCGATCGCGACGGTGGGTTCGGTGCTCGGCGGATTGGCGGGTTATGCGATCGGTCACGGATTGATGGCGAGCGTCGGGCAGCGGATCCTTGATTTTTACCATCTGCACGCGCAATTCGACCGCATTCGGGAGCTGTACTTGCAGTACGACGTCTGGGCCGTCGGCGTCGCCGGCTTCACACCCATTCCCTACAAAGTGTTCACGATTGCGGCGGGCGCCTTCGACATGGACCCGGTGCGCTTTACATTGGCGTCGATAATCAGTCGCGGTGCTCGATTTTTCCTGGTTGCCGGGCTGATCTACCTCTATGGCGCCGCGATCAAGGGATTCATCGACCGCTATTTCAACTTATTGACGGTCATTTTCACGGCGCTGCTTGTGGGATTTTTCTTCGTATTGGCATACCTCTAACCGTTCCGTCGCCCTTCTCCCACCGAACCGGGCGCTCGTGGCTTGGATCTTGCTTGGATAGTGCTCAAACCGTGGACTATCGTTGGTAGGAACGGACCCAACTGACGAATCGCACATGCAGCAGCCGGCCAAACCCATCGCGCCGCCGGCCGAGCCCCGCGGCCCGGCCGCGGAAAAACCGATCGTGCTCGTCATCGACGATTCGCGCGTCATCCGTCGCGCCATCGGCAAGATTCTTTCCCCCGAGTTCACGCTGGTCGAGGCCGAAGACGGCGAAATCGGCTGGGAACGGCTGATTAGCGATTCGCGAGTGCAAGTCGCCATCTCCGACGTCGAGATGCCGAAACTCGACGGCTACTCGCTCATCTGCCGCATTCGCGCCTCGGACGAGCAGCGTCTGCGCGATCTCCCGATCATCGTGATCACCGGCGCGCAGGACGATCAAACGCGCGAGCGCGCATTCGCCTGCGGCGCCACCGATTTCATCATCAAGCCGATCGACGGCGTGCAGCTGCTGGCGCGCGCCCGCGCGCATGCACGGCTCGACCAAACGACGCGCAAGCTGAGCGAAACCTCGAAGTCGCTCGAAGAACAAACCGCCGTGGATCCGCTGACCGAGCTGCACAGCCGGCGTTACTTCGTGCAACGCGCCACGCAAGACCTGGCTTTCGCGAAGCGCCACGGGCAGGACCTGGCCCTTATCCGACTCGAATTCGATAACTTTCGCGATATCTACAAACGCCACGGCGACGAGGTGTGCGATCGGATCTTCATCTGGCTCGCCGGTCTGATGCGCGCGAACAGCCGTGTCGAAGACACGCCGGCGCGCATTCGCGGCGGTGAGTTCGCGATTCTCGCGCCGTCCTCGGACCGGCGCGAGGCGACGACGCTGGCCGAACGCTTGCGCAATGCGGTTGCCAACGCGCCGTTCAACCACAACGGAACGCCGATACCGTTGAGCATCAGCCTCGGGCTCGCGACGCTCAACGGCGATCGCGTCGATACGATCGACAACCTGATGGCGCGCGCCGAGCAAAAACTGACGCTGGCCAAGGCCGCGGGGGGCAATCAACTGGGCCTCGGCTACGAGGACGAAGTCCCGGCGCCGGAAGAAGCCGTGTTCGAGCAGCCGGATTTGGAAACCGCGCTCAAGCTCATCAACGGCGGCGACGGCGGCAAACTCCTGCCTTACCTGCCCGATCTCCTGACGCGCGTGCTGCCCTTGGTCGAACTGTGCGACCAGCAACTCGAACTCGATCTCGCGCTGACGCTCAATTCACTTAAGGAACGACTCGGGAGTGTGAAATAATGCGCCGATAATGGGTGCATTGTTTTCCAATCCGTACGTACCGACTCGAACGCCTTGTCGACCGCGCGGAGCGCGCCGTCCATGACCGCACCATTCGAAGCCGCGTGGTGGTGCCGCAACCCCCACATCCAGACGATTTTCCCGAACCGGCTGCGCCCGCGTCCGCGGCTGCGGCTGCGCCGCGAGCGGATTGAACTTCCCGATGGTGACTTCATCGATATCGATTGGAGCCTGAACAACGACGGGCCGATCGTGCTGTTGCTACACGGCCTGCAGGGATCGTCGCGCTCGCATTATGCGCGTGGGCTCGGGCGCAGCTTCGAGCGCGCCGGCTGGCGTGTCGCCGTCATGCACTTTCGCGGTTGCAGCGGCGAACCGAATCGGCTCGTGCGCGGTTACCACTCGGGCGACACGGGCGATGTCGCCCATGTCGCCCGGCGACTTCAACAGCGCCACCCGCGCGCGCCCCTGGCGGCGGTCGGCGTGTCGCTCGGCGGCAACGTTCTGCTGAAATGGCTCGGCGAAACCGGCGCCGCGAATCCGTTGGCCGCGGCAGTCGCCGTATCCGTTCCGTTTCTCTTGAATCGCGCGGCCGACCGTCTCGACACCGGTTTCGCGCGTTTGTATCAGTGGGACTTATTGTTGGCACTGTGTCGCGGACTCAAGGCGAAACGACGTCGCGTTTCCGTGCCACTGGCGATCGAACACTTGTCGATGCTCAAGACTATCCGCGATTTCGATAATCACGTCACCGCGCCGTTGCACGGCTTTCGCGACGCGACACACTACTACGCGGAAAGCAGTTCGCGGCAATACTTGCGGGACATTCGCGTACCGACATTAATGATTCAGGCGCGCGACGACCCGTTCATGACGCCGGACGTAATTCCGGAACCGCACGAACTCTCCGCGTGCACGCGTCTCGAAGTTTATCCGCACGGCGGCCATGTTGGATTCGTCGGCGGCCGGTGGCCGTGGCGCCCGCGTTATTATCTCGAGGAGCGCGTACCGGAATTCTTGCGCGCGCATTTGGAGAAGGCAATTCGCGCGGATCGATCTTCGGCCGAGCGTTTATTGGATCGTGAAGTGTCGATGTAATGCGCAGCGCGCTCCGCCTCACCGCCCTCCATCCCGCCGCTTCCTCGTCGCTCGCGCCGTCGGCTCCGCCTGCATCGGATCGTCCGGCCAGGGATGTTTCGGATAGCGCCCCTTCAATTCCTTGCGCACCTCGGCATAGGTGCGGCTCCAAAATCCGCGCAGATCTTGCGTCACCTGCACCGGCCGGCGCGCCGGTGAGAGCAAATGCAACATCACCGCAACGCGCCCGAACGCAACGCGCGGCGTGTCGGTCGCGCCGAACATCTCCTGCAACTTCACCGCGAGCACCGGCGCTTCGCCGGGACGATACGAAAGCGCCACCCGCGAGCCGCTCGCAACGGTGAGGTGCGACGGTGCGCCTTCTTCCAAGCGACGCGTCTGCTCCCGATCCAAACGCGCGCGCAATATCGCCGGCAGATCGAGGCGCGCGAGATGATCGCGCCGGCTGCAGCCGTCAAGATAGGGCGCGAGCCAAGTTTCGAGTGTCGCGAGCAGCGCGAGGTCGGACACGTCCGGCCACTCTTGTTCCGGGCACCACGCGCGCAGCGATAGCACTCGGGCTTGCCAAGATCGCGCCTCGCTCGTCCACGGCAGCGACTCGATACCCATGGCGCGAATGCCGTCCAGCATCGCAACGGCGATGGCATCGCTCGAAACATCCGCCGGCGTCGACGTCGCGAGTACCAACTTGCCTAACCGCTCCTCCCGACGCGCGATGACGGCGGCGCTGGCCTCGTCCCAGCGTACGACGTCGTGCGTTTCAATTCTCGGACCGATCGCATCGCGTATCGCCTCGACACCGATCGCCGCGGCGAGGTGAATCACACCTTCTCCGGCGCCGGCGTCCACATGCGCCGCGACCACGTACGGCGAACGCAACCGCGTTTCGTAGTCCGGCAATCGAACGCCGCGGCCGTTGGCCATGAGATAGTTCGTTCCGTTCGCCCGACGCTGCGCCGCGACACGATCGGGATACGCGGCCGCGAGTAACGTGCCGGCGTCCGTCGGCGGCGAAGCCGACGTTGGCGGCTCCGGTATCAGGCGCCGCCACTGGCGCGCCGCCTGATCGACGCGCGCGCACGCCGCGGGATCGGCGCCGAACTTGCGCGCGCCGTCACGGCCGCCGCCGCGATAAGCCACCAGCGCATCCAGGCGTTCGCCGAGATCCACCGTGTAACGCGCCCCACCCGGAAACAAGTCGCGCTCGCTGAGAATCGCCGCGATATCGCAGCCGAGTTGCGGCGCACCGCGTGCCGCGGCGATCAACACGAGATGCGCGAGCCGCGGGTGCAGCGGCAGTCGCGCCATGTCGCGACCGAGCGGCGTGATCGCGCCATCGGCGTCGAGCGCGCCTAGATCGCGCAGCAGATCTTGGGCTTGCGCCAAGCTCGCCGACGGCGGCGGATCGACCCACGTCAACGTCGATGCATCTTTCACGCCCCACAGCGCCAGCTCGAGCGCAAGACCGGAAAGGTCGGCGGTCTTGATTTCCGCCAGGGGTTGCGCCAACAAACCGCGATGCGTGCTCTCCGACCAGAGTCGATGGCAGGTTCCGGGACCGAGCCGTCCGGCGCGACCGGCGCGCTGATCCGCCGACGCACGCGCGATGCGCGTCGTCACAAGACGCGTAAGTCCCGTCGCCGGATCGAATTGCGGCGCGCGCGCGTAACCGGAATCGATCACGACCCGCACGCCTTCGATGGTTAAACTCGTTTCCGCGATCGGCGTCGCCAAGATAACTTTGCGTCTTGCCGCCGGCCGCAGCGCCCGATCTTGCTGCTCCCACGAAAGGTCGCCATACAGCGGATCGACGTCGACGTCGGCGCCGAGATCCGCGAGCAGCGACTGCGCGCGCCGAATCTCCCCGGCGCCGGGCAGGAACACGAGGATATCCCCCGATTCCGCCGCCGCGAGTGCTTGGCGCACCACGAGTACCACGCGATCGGCGATCGACGAATCGGCGACCGCCGCGACATAGCGAAGCGCGACCGGAAACGCACGACCGGTACCGACCACCAGCGGCGCGTTCAATAGCTTCGCGATCCCCGCTCCGTCGAGCGTCGCCGACATGATCAGAATCTTCAGATCCGGCCGCAAAACGCGCTGGCTATCGAGCGCGAGCGCCAAACCCAGATCGGTCTGCAAATGGCGTTCGTGGAATTCATCGAAGATCACCAAGCCGACGTTTTCGAGCGCCGCATCGGATTGCAGCCGCCGGGTTAGAATTCCCTCGGTGACGACTTCGATGCGCGTGCGGGCGGACACCTTCGACTCGAAACGAATCCGGTAGCCGACCGTGGCGCCGACCGGCTCGGAGAACCCCTCGGCCATGCGCGCCGCCGCCGCGCGCGCCGCCAAGCGCCGCGGCTCGAGCAGCAGAATGCGCCGGCCGGCCAGCCAGGGCGCATCGAGCAGCGCCGGCGGCACCGCCGTGGTCTTGCCGGCACCGGGTGGCGCTTGCAGCACAACGACGGCGTTTGCACCGAGGCGCGTACATAACTCGGGGAGCGTTTCGACGATGGGAAGTGCGTGCATGCGATGCCGGTCTGAATGCTGGCGAGAAGGCAGGTCGGTCGGTACCATGATCGGCCTTGCGCGACAGGGATTCTATCACCGTGGGCCTCGCGACGTGCGCGCCTAATCGCCGCCCGGCGGTAAACCTCGACGAAGAAAAGCGCCGACTTATTTGAATCGTCACTTCGGTACGCCCACCCATTCATGGAAATCGCCAAGACGCAGATGATGCCGGACGGTGCGGTCCTACGTTACGGCTTGTCGCGGGCGGCGCGGCCGCGCGGCGTGATTGTCCTGCTCCACGGCATGGCCAGCAACCGCACGCGCTGGTCGGAGTTTATCGAGCGCACGGTGTTGAAGCGCGATTGGGACATCCTGTGTCTCGACCTCCGCGGTCATGGCGAATCAATGGTTCGCGGCTCCGTGGGCATGAAAATCTGGAGCGATGATTTGGCGAATCTGCTGAACGCCGAAGGCTACGACCGCGCGCTACTGATCGGCCACAGTCTTGGCGCGCACCTCGCGCTGCGGTTCGCAGTGCGCCATCCGACGCGCGTGCACGGATTGGTGCTTATCGATCCCGTCTTTCAACAGGCGCTGCGCGGACGCAAACGCTGGCAGGTGCGGCTGCGGCCGCTGGTGGCGCTGGTCGCGGCCTCGATTCGATTCGCCAACGCGCTCGGATTGCACCGGGGCAAGCTGCCGCAACGGGATTTGCGTGCGCTCGATGAGCGGGTTCGCGCCGAGCTGCTGGCTTGCGGCAACGCCGAGGAGTTCGTGCGCCGGTATTCCTCGGCGTGGGCCGACATCAAGTTCTTTCCGGTTGCCAGCTACGTGCAAGAACTCAGCGAGATGATGCGCCCGCTACCGCATCCCGCGAGCATCGCGGCGCCGATACTGGTGCTGCTGTCGCGGGGGGTCACCTATACCGATCCGGCGGCTACGGAGCGGCTGCTCGACGCGTCGCCGAATACCGAGCGCGTGACGCTCGATGCCTATCATTGGCCGCTCACGGAAACGCCGGATCAAGTGCGGGAAGCGATCGAAGTCTGGATTGCGAAATTGCGGTAGCTTACGATCGAGCGACCAACGGATCAGGCCGTCGCGTCGAGCACCACCGGACCGAGACGCTCCTTGTTGTTCAGCGCGCGCAACAAATTCCAGTAGCCGAAAAGATTGACCGGCTGCTTGTCGACGACCTCGAGATTGGTGTCGCGCACGAATGTGTCCAGGCAAAAATCCGGATGAAACCCGACCAACCGCGACAACGGCGCCAACAAGCTCTCCACGCCGCCGACGATCGGGTTGGGGCTATGAAAATGATTCACGATGAAGATCTCGCCGCTCGGCTTGCACACGCGGCGCATCTCGTCGACCAGGCGCTGCGGATGCGGCACCACCGACACCACGTACATCGCGACCACCTTGTCGAAATTGTCCGAAGGGAACGACATCCGTTCCGCGTCCATCACGTGCAGTTCGATATCGCCGGGCCGACCTTCGCGCGCCAGGCGCGCTTGGGCCCGCTGTAACATCTCCGGCGAAATGTCGATGCCGGTCACGTGTACGCCCGCGGGATAAAGCGGCAACGACAATCCGGTGCCGACGCCGACCTCGAGTACGCGCTGTCCGGGTCGGCAGCGCATGCGCTCGATCACCGCCTTGCGACCCGGCTGAAACAGCGCGCCGAAGTAGAGATCGTAAAGCCGCGCGTACCGGCGGTAGGCTTTTTTTATCGCTTCTAGTTCCATCACCCTTTCCTAGTGGCGCGGCCCGCGCCCGCTTGGCGACCGCTCGCCGTGGCTGCCCGCAACGACGCAAAAATAACCCAACATCGCCTCCGGTGCAAAGACGTTTGTCGACGGTTCGGCAAGCCGATGGCGCGGGCGCGCCGGCTCAGCGTTTCCGCCCGGACTTCCGTGGGGCGCCGGCCAAACGCATGCGCAGCTCGGGTTCCGAGAACCCTTGGATCTCGACCACTTTATGCGCCTTGGTTTCGCCGGCCAATAGCGCTATCCGCCCGCGCGGCACGCCGAGTGTCGATGCCAGGAGCGCAATCACCGCGCTGTTGGCCTTGCCGCGCTCGGGGGCTGCCGTTACCCGGATCTTGAGGGAATCGCCGATCCAACCGGCGATGCCGTCGCGTGCGGCTTTCGGAATGACTTTGAGGCGCAGTCGGCTCGCATTCGGCATGGCTTAGAACCGCCGCCGGCGTGCGGTCAGTCGGCAACGGGGCCGAACGGACCCCGTCGCGTCGCTCATCCTACGAAGGTTTGATCGCGAGAAATAATTTGCCACCGCGACGGTTGATCAGCAGCAGCACGCTCTCGCTCTTGGAGAGATTGCCATTGATACGCTTCAAATCGGTTACCGAACGCACCACTTTCCGGTTGACTTCCAATACAACGTCGCCGGGTTGCACGCCGGCGTCGGCCGCGGCGCTGTCCGGGGAAACACCGGTGATGACCACGCCCGCGACCGTCGCCGGAAGTCCGAGCTGTTGCGCGATATCGGGCGTGAGGTTGCGCGCTTCGAGTCCCGACAACGCCGTCTCGCCGCCGGTCGGCGAGCCCGGCGTCTCGTCGTCCGTGCCCGCCTGCGCGATCTCCTTCGGTTGCTCGACGATCCTGACGTTAAAGCTGCGACGCTTCTTATCGCGCAGCACATCGACCTTGACGGTTCTGCCGACCGCCGTCTCCGCGACGACGTTACGCAGGACCGTCGGACTCGCCACGGGTTTGCCGTCGAAGCCGACGATCACGTCGCCCGACTTCAATCCCGCGGACGCCGCCGGACTGTCCGCCAAGACTTCGCTCACCAATGCACCGTTCGCGTCGCCGAGCCCGAACTGTTTCGCCAAATCCTTCGTCACGTCTTGAATCGATACACCGAGCCAACCGCGCGTCACTTTGCCGCTCTTGATCAGACTGTCCATCACCCGATGCACCATGTTCGCCGGCACGGCGAAACCGATGCCCATGGAGCCGCCGCTGCGCGAAAAAATCGCGGTGTTGATCCCGACCAGCTCCCCCTGCGCGTTTACCAACGCACCGCCGGAGTTGCCGGGGTTGATGGCGGCATCCGTCTGAATGAAGTCCTCGTAATCGGCGATGCCGACGTTCGCGCGCCCGACCGCGCTGACGATGCCCATGGTGACGGTGGAACTCAGCGCAAACGGATTGCCGACGGCAAGTACGTACTCGCCGACCTCCAGTTTGTCCGAATCGCCCCAGGGAACATTCGGTAAATCTCTTGCGTCGATCTTCACCACCGCGAGGTCCGTTTTTGGATCGATACCGACCACCTTGCCGACGAACTCGCGCTTGTCGTTCATCAACACCTTGATCTCGTCGGCTTTCGAGATGACGTGGTTGTTGGTGACGATGTAACCGTCCGGCGATACGATAACGCCGCTGCCGAGACTGTTTTCGCGGCGCTCGCGTGGAATTTGAAACCGCCGGAAGAATTCCTCGCCGAAGAACTGGCGGAAAAACGGGTCGTCCATGAGCGGCGAGGCATCGCCGCCGCGCGATTTCACGACGCGCGTGGTCGAGATGTTCACCACCGCCGGCGTTACCGCCTTGACCACCGGCACGAAGGTCTTGTTCGGACCCGCGGCGACCATCGGCGCGCGTGCGGTCGTCGATTCAGCACTCCCCGCCACCGGCATCCAGCTCAAACGGGAACTCATGACGACGCCGACGATAGCGCCGGCGAACAAGAACAGGCCCGCGATCAATCCCACGCGGAACGAACGACGATCAGTATTCATTTTCTCGGTAACTCCTGCAGACAGTCTCGGTACCACCATGGATCAACGAAACCACGAAAAGTTTCCGGGGCTTAGGCGGCGCTCGCCTTCCGAGTCGATACCTTCTTCTTGAAGACCAGGCGATCGGCCGCAGCGTCGACAAGAATAACATCCTTCGGCCCGAACTTCCCGGCGAGGATTTCATGGGCCAACGGATTCTCGATGGACTGCTGAATCGCCCGCTTGAGCGGTCGCGCGCCGAAGACCGGGTCGAAACCGGCTTGCGCCAAGCGATCGAGCGCGCTCGCGGACAGTTCCAAATCCATGTCGCGGCTTTTCAGGCGGTCGCGCAAGTACTGAACTTGCAGCACGGCAATACGATGCAGCTGCTCGCGTCCGAGCGGATGGAACACGACGATATCGTCGATGCGGTTGACGAACTCCGGCCGGAAATGCTGCGCGACGATTTGCATCACCGCGTCCTTCATCTTCTGATAGTTCTCCTCGCCCGTGCTTCCCCGCACATCGCCCGCCATCAGCTCCTGAATCACGGTCGAACCGAGATTGGACGTCATGACGATGACGGTGTTGCGGAAATCGACGGTGCGGCCCTGCCCATCGGTCAGGCGGCCGTCGTCGAGCACTTGCAGCAGCACGTTGAACACGTCCGGATGCGCCTTCTCGACTTCATCCAACAGAATGACCGAGTACGGTTTGCGCCGCACCGCTTCGGTGAGATAGCCGCCTTCTTCGTAGCCCACATACCCCGGCGGCGCGCCAATCAGGCGCGCGACCGAATGCTTCTCCATGAACTCGGACATATCGAGGCGCACCATCGCCTCGTCGGTGTCGAACAAAAACATCGCGAGCGCCTTGGTCAGCTCGGTTTTGCCGACGCCGGTCGGGCCGAGGAACAGAAACGAGCCGTACGGCCGTCGCGGATCGGACAAACCCGCGCGCGAACGGCGAATCGCGTTCGACACGGCCTTGATCGCTTCGTCTTGACCGACTACGCGTCGGTGCAACTCGTCTTCCATGCGCAGCAGTTTTTCGCGTTCGCCTTCCATCATTTTGGAAACCGGAATGCCGGTCCAGCGCGACACCACTTCGGCGATTTCATTTTCCGTCACCGAATTGCGCAAGAGCTTCGGCTCCGTTCCTTTCGCTTCAAGCTTACCGGCCGCGGCCAATTGTTTTTCCAACTCCGGAATGCGGCCGTATTGCAGCTCGGCCATCCGCGATAGGTCACCGGCGCGGCGCGCGGTTTCGAGTTCGGAGCGCGCACGCTCGAGCGCTTCCTTAATATGCTGGGCGCCCGCGACCTGCGATTTCTCCGCCTTCCATATTTCTTCGAGGTTGGCGTATTCCTTTTCGACTTTCTTGATTTCGCCTTCGAGGGCGGCCAGGCGCTTTTTCGAGGCCTCGTCGGGTTCCTTCTTCAACGCTTCGCGCTCGATCTTGAGCTGGATCAGGCGCCGATCCAGCCGGTCCATCGATTCGGGCTTCGAATCGATCTCCATTCGAATACGCGACGCCGCCTCATCGATCAGATCGATGGCCTTGTCCGGCAACTGGCGATCGGTGATATAGCGATGCGACAGCGTCGCCGCGGCGACGATGGCGGGGTCGGTGATATCGACGCCATGATGCACTTCGTATTTTTCCTTGAGCCCGCGCAAGATCGCGATGGTGTCCTCGACGTTCGGCTCATCGACCACGACTCGCTGAAAGCGGCGTTCGAGCGCCGCGTCCTTTTCGATGTACTTGCGGTACTCATCGAGCGTGGTCGCGCCGATCGCGTGCAGCTCGCCGCGCGCGAGCGCCGGTTTCAACATGTTGCCGGCGTCGATCGCGCCTTCGGCCTTGCCGGCGCCGACGATGGTGTGCAGCTCGTCGACGAACAAAATAACGTTGCCTTGCTGCTTGGCGATGTCGTTTAGCACGGCTTTCAGCCGCTCCTCGAACTCGCCGCGGTATTTCGCGCCGGCCACGAGCGCCGCCATGTCGAGCGACAGCAACCGTTTGTTCTTCAGTCCTTCCGGCACCTCGCCGTTGATGATGCGCTGCGCCAAACCTTCGACGATCGCGGTCTTCCCCACGCCCGGCTCGCCGATCAGCACCGGATTGTTCTTGGTGCGCCGTTGCAGTATTTGTACGACGCGCCGAATCTCTTCATCGCGTCCAATCACGGGATCGAGCTTGCCTTGCTCGGCGCGCTCGGTGACGTCGATGGTGTACTTGGCGAGCGCCTGGCGCGCGTCTTCGGCGTTGGCGTCGCCGACATTCTGACCGCCGCGAACGTCATCGATCGCTTTTTCCAATCCGTTCTTGGACGCACCGGCCTCGCTCAGCAATTGCCCGAGCGCACCTTTGTCTTCCAGCGCCGCGAGCAAAAACAGCTCGCTCGCAATGTATTGATCGCCGCGCTTTTGCGCGTACTTGTCGGTGAGATTGAGCAGTTTCCCAAGATCGTTCGAGACGTGCACCTCGCCGCCCGCGCCGCTCACGGTCGGCAGACGGTCGAGCGCCTGGCTCAGCTTCGAGCGCAGCGCGTTGATGTTGACGTCGCACTGTGCGAGCAGCGGCCGCGTGGTGCCGCCCTCCTGATCGAGCAGCGCCGCCATGAGATGGATCGGCTCGATGAATTGATGATCGCGCCCGAGCGCGAGGCTTTGCGCCTCGGCAAGCGCCATCTGAAATTTCGACGTCATTTTATCCATGCGCATGAACCGTCCCCCCTTTTCGCGGGTAAAGCGTTATTGTGCTCTACATCGGGACATTACTGCGGCATTTCAAGGCACACGCGGGGAATCGCGCGCCCGACAACGACGATCAGTTGGCCGTCGCGTCCGGCGCCCGCAATGCCCGACTGAGCCGCTCCAGACACTCCGCCGGGGTCTTGTCCTCGCAGTGCAACAGGCCTCGAACGTCGAGACGCGCGCGGCTGCGCATCCACAGGGCCGGGACGGTGTGTCCTTCGCCGCCCACGCCGTCGATGCGCACCGGCACGATCGGCGCACCGGTCATTTGCGCCAGCAACACGACCCCGCGGCGCAGCGGAATCGGCGGCAAGTGGTCAAGATGGATCTTGCCGTGCGGGAACAGCGCCACGACTTCGCCGGCGTCGAGCGCGCGGCGCGCGGCGTAGAGCGCTTTGTGCGGGTCGCGGCTACGATCGACCGGGATGCAGCCGATCGCGCGAAACAGCCACTTAAACCACCACGGCTCGTACTCCTCGCGCGCGATCATGAAGCGCAGCGGTCGACGGCTCGCCGCGATCAGCAGCAGTGGGTCGAGTCCGGAAACGTGGTTGCTCGCAACCAGCACGCCGCCGCGCGCGGGCAGTGCCAGGTGCTTGCGCGGCAGCCGATGAAAGCGACGGCAAAAGATTCGGTTGAGGCCGTCGAGCCGATTCAGCCAGGGGCCGCCCCAATCGGCTTCGTTCGCGCGTTCGCAAATCGCGATCACGCGGTACGACAGCCAGCCAACCGCCGCGACCGGCGCCGTCACCGCGAGCGCGAGCTCGATACCGCTCACGGTTCGGTCAGTGCCGCGGCGCGGCCGCGACGTTCATCGACCGTAACCAGCAGCAACAAACCGGCGACAAAGAACACGGCCGTCGCAAGCAACGCGAGGCGATGATTGCCGTGCGAAAAATACGTAACCAGTCCGTACGTCAGCGGCCCGATCACCGCGGCGAGTTTTCCGGCGAGGCCCCAGAGGCCGAAGAATTCCGCCGATCGCGCCGGTGGCGAGAACTGGCCCACGAGCGCGCGCCCCGCTGATTGACTTGCGCCGAGCGAAATCCCAACCATGTTCGCGACGACCCAGAATCCGGCGCGGGTGTCGACGAAGTACGCCGTCACCAGCGCCGCGGTCCAGATCGCGAGCGCCACCATGAGCGTGCGCACGGAACCGAGATAGTCTTGAATGATTCCGAAACCGAACGCGCCGATCGCCGCCGTGATGTTCACCACCAGAATGAGAAAGATGTTTTCGCGCATCGTGAAGCCCATCACTTCCTGGGCATAGATTGCCGCGAGCACGACTACCGCGTTCACCCCGCAGTAATAGACCGTCAGCGTCACGAGAAATCGAAACAAGTCTTTGTAGTGACGTGCATGGCTCCAGGTGTGACGCACGCGCGCGAACCCGATGCCCAGGTAGGTTTCGCCCGGCGCCAACCGCTGGGGCCGTGCGCGCTCGCGCAACCAGATAAACGTCGGCGCCGCGGCAATGGCGAACATCGCGGCCGTGATCCACATCGTCACCGGTACGTACTGCCGCGCCGCCTGATCCTGCTCGCGTGCCCAATCGACGTAAACGAGACACAGCGCCAGCACCAGCAGACCACCGACGTAACCGAGCGACCAGCCGTAGCCGGAAATCCGGCCGATATTTTTCGCGGTGGAAATTTCCGGCAAGAACGCGGCGATGAAGTTCTCGCCGCTCGAAAACATGAAGGTCGCGATAATGACGAACGTCATCGCGAGCACGACGTCACCCGGTCGGATGACACCGAGCGCCGCGGTAAAAATCACGCAACCGATCGTCGTCAGGGCGAGAAAGCGCTTCTTTTGCCCGCCGTGGTCGGCGATGGCTCCGAGCACGGGCGCGCTCAGAAGCACGAGCGTATTGGTAATGGCCATCGCCACGGTCCACAACAGCGTCGCCGTTCCCTTCGCGTACACGCTGCCCGCGACCACTCCGACGAAGAACGCGCTGAATATCGCGGTTAGCACCACCGTCGTGTAGCCCGAGTTGGCAAAGTCGTACATGGCCCACGCGAAAATTTCACGGCGCGTGGCGGGCGTCGCCGCGGAAGCGGGGGCGCTCATTGCCCGATCCGACTACGAGATTTTCGACAACGCATATCGGTATCTATCGCCTTGACGCGGTTCTTCCGAGAGACGGGAACGGTCCACCTAAAACGGTAGATGCCCGACGATCTCGCGCGGCGCAGCATTATCTGGCGAGCAATCGATGTCAACGACCACGGAGGCGCCCCTTTTTTGCCCTCGGAGAAGGGTAGAATAAGGCTCCTCGGATGACATCAACCGGCCACCCGAATGCACGATGTAGCACCGCCTCCGCGCGAATACATTGAAGACAACGTACGCCGCGCGCTCGGCGAGGATGTCGGCAGCGGCGATCTCACCGCCGCGCTCATTCCCGCGGATAGCCGATCGCGCGCGCGGCTGATCACGCGCGAAGACGCGGTCCTGTGCGGAACGGCCTGGGTCGACGCGGTGTTTCGCAATCTCGACCCGAATATTCATACCGCGTGGGAAGCGCGCGACGGCCACCGCGTGTCCGCCAACCAAGTCCTATGCCGCATCGACGGACCGGCGCGCGGGATACTCACCGGCGAACGCACCGCGCTCAATTTCCTGCAAACGCTTTCCGGTACCGCCACCGCCGCTCGGCGTTACGTCGACGCGGTTCGCGGCACATCGGCGGTGATTCTGGACACGCGCAAGACGTTGCCCGGATTGCGGCTCGCGCAAAAGTACGCGGTCCGGTGCGGCGGCGCGCACAATCATCGTATCGGCTTGTACGACGGAATCCTTATTAAGGAGAACCACATCGCCGCCGCCGGTTCCGTCGGCGCCGCCGTTCGCGCCGCGCGCGCCGCCGCGCCGGCCGGCGTCTTCATCGAAGTCGAAGTGGAAAATCTCCACCAACTCAACGAAGCGCTCACCGCCGGCGCCAAACGCATCCTGCTGGATAATTTCTCCCTCGACGACATCCGCCGCGCCGTCGGCGTCACCCGCGGACACGCTCAGCTCGAAGTGTCCGGCAACGTAACCCTGGAAACGATTCGGCCGCTCGCCGAGACCGGTGTTGATTTCATTTCCATCGGGGCGATCACGAAGCACGTGCGGGCGGTGGATCTGTCGATGCGGTTTGAGGACTAGCCCTGTTTTCTTTTCCCTACGTGTTGTTCAGCCGCGCCAGCCCGAGACCAAACCGCGAAGCGCCGCCGACCGGATCCGGCGTCGGCTGCAACGACAGGTTACGCGGCGGCGTTTTCTACCTTCCCCGGCAACTTGCTAAGGATGAGCTTTTTAAGCTCGACTTTGTTGCTGGCATTGTCGATGTCGATCCCGACCAACTTCCCGTCTGCGTCGTAGTCCAGAACGACCCCTTCGGAAATCTCTCGACTCTCGGCGCTCGGTCGTTCGGCTAAATCGATGTACAGCGAGTCGGTTTCGGGATGGTAGTTCAGTTTCATGGCTTGAAGCCTCGGTCTGGAAACGCATTGTGTATAGTCACTCTATCCTCGAGTGTAACCACTCTCAAGTAACGACCTTCGAGTTCGGGGATCGCCGTCCAAAATCGGTATCGATTGTGTTCCTGCGGCTCCGAGCGAACAGCGTTCTCGATCGCATATATGCACCACGCCTTCTTGATGTAGGGACGCTTGCGCAACACTTCGCGCTCGAAATACTCGGTGAACTTGTAGTCAGCCATCTATCGTCGCTTGAGAAGACTGCAACAGCGCGGATTGTGCCGTATAACGAAGAATGAACGGCCCAACGACGGTTAATTGGGTCATCGAGCCATGTCCGTTTGGAAATTCATTTTCAAATCATAGCGCTTCTCGTGGCGCTTGGGTCAATCGAGTCGTGATATACGGCAGTCTTGCCGTTGAGCACCCGGCGGACCGTAGAACTGCCGTATAGCATCAATGAACCGTGGAATGGGAAGCGGTTTGGCAATCAGGCAGTTGAGCAGACAGTACGCGCGAAAAATATTCCCGACGAGGTATGGGCCCATAGGTCAGATGCTGTTTTCATATACAGTAGCCGACCAATTTAGTAGACCAAGCGAAAGACGGTTGCCGGTCCTGCCCTCTGCCGTACGCCAGTTCAAAGAACGATACCTATTTCTTCGGCGCCAACCGCAACCCCACCAGCGTAATGACCCCCTCCCGCATTTCGCGCACGACAAACTCGACACTCCCCAATCGGCATCGGTCTCCCACCACCGGCCGGCGTTTGAAGCGCTTCGCGAGATAGTCCGCCAGCGTTTGCGCGGCGATGTCGGCGTCGACCTTGAAACCGTACGCCATCGACACGTCGCCGACGCGCGCGTCGCCCTTCAGCACGAAGTCGCCGAAGAAGTGATGCTCTTCCAGATAATCCGGCTGCGGCATCGCCGCGAACAATTTGTCGAGCGCGCTCACCGCGCGACCGGGCGCCAGCAGATACACATAGTCATTCGGTGTCAGCGCCTCGATATCGGCGATCGAAAAGCTCTCTTGCCCGCGGATAACGGCGAGCGCACGCGTGCCCGGCGGCAGCCGCAACTTGCCCGGCGATTCGCCGACCGCCGCCGCATCCGGCGTGATGCGATAGCCGACGAGTTCCTGCTCGAACTGACCCGGCACGTCCAGGTTGACGCGCTGCACCGCCCCGCGGTTGGCCGGCACTTGCAAGTTCAACCAATGCGCCACCGGCGCGACCGTCCAGCCTTGCACCAGCAACGACACCAACACGACGAAGAACGCCACATTGAAATAGAGCTGCGCGTTTTCGAGACCGGCCAAGAGCGGGAACAGCGCGAGAATGATCGGCACCGCGCCGCGCAAACCGACCCACGAGATGTATAGCTGCTCGCGCCACGGGAATCGAAACGGCGCGAGCGACACCACGACGGCCACTGGACGAGAAACCAGCATCAACACAATCGCAATCGCAAGCGCGAGCCCGGCATGGTCGAGCAGCGCCGTCGGCGTCACCAACAGCCCGAGCACCAAGAACATCACGATCTGCGCGAGCCAGGCAAGACCGTCGTGCACGCGCAGAATCGTTTGTGCCGCATGCAACCGATGATTCCCCAAAACCAATCCGGCCAGGTAGATCGCAAGAAATCCGCTGCCGCCCAAAGCCGCGGTGCCGCCATACGTCGCGAGGCCGCCGGCCATCGCGAGCAGCGGGTACAGGCCGGTGACCAGATTCAGCCGATTGATAATCCACGCGAGCGCATAGCCCGACGCGACGCCGACAGCCGTGCCGATCGCCATCTCCCTGGCAAAATCGACGACGATCATCGGCGAAAGTTCGCCGCGCCCGAGCAAGAGCGCCTCGACCATGGCGATCGTCAAGAACACCGCCATCGGATCGTTCACGCCGGATTCGATTTCGAGCGTCGCGGCCACGCGCTGCTTCAATTCCATGCCGCGCACGTGTAGCAGCGAGAATACCGCTGCCGCGTCGGTTGAGCCGACTATGGCGCCGATGAGAAGTCCCTGCATCCACGACAGGTCGAGCATCCACGCGGCGAATAACCCGGCCGTCACCGCCGTCACCAACACGCCGACGGTTGCGAGCGACAACGCGGGCCGCAAGCCGACACGAAACGTTTCCGCCCGCGTGCGCAGCCCGCCGTCGAATAAGATCACCGCCAGCGCCACGGTGCCGACCAGATGCGCAAGCTGCACGTTGTCGAACTTTATTCCGCCGGGACCGTCCTCGCCGGCGAGCATCCCGATCAATAGAAACACCAGCAACAGCGGCGCGCCGACGCGCGAGACCGCCGCGCTCGTGACGATGCTCACGAGCAGAAAAACCGCGCCGATGAGAATTAGATGGGCCGTAAGCTCCATGTCGAAAAATACCCGAGGGCAAAGCGGAAATTAGCAGCTTTTTCGCGCGCGCTCACTACGATTCACGCGGCGACCGCCCTCGCCTTCGCACCGCGCGGGAATCGCGCTGGTCGCGAATCAGTCGTTTGCGCGGGGCAACGTCGGACAGATATTGGTGCGTAGGTAGTTTACAAGCCGATTGCGCATCGCCGGCGACCGAAAAGCTTCGATGTGTCCGACACCTTCGACCTTCCAAAATCGCTTCGGCTCGCGAGCCGCCGCGAACAAGCGCTCGCTGATCCCGCGCTCCTGCCTGAATCAACCCGCGTGCGTGATTCCTTCCGCCAGCACGATCACCGCGACACCGAGGGTAATCAGCGTGAGTTGCTGAAACGTGGCGCTGAACTCGGGCCGGCGGTGCAAACCGGGGATCAAATCGGCGACGGCGATGTAGATGAAACTCGCGGCCGCGATGGCCAAGACATAAGGCAACGCGGCATGCGCGAACGAGAGCGAAAGATAGGCGGCGACGCCTCCCACCACCATCGTCAGACCCGACAGCAGGTTGTAGAGCATGGCGCGGGCCGGGGTGAAGCCGCTCTTCAACAGGATCGCGAAGTCGCCGAGTTCCTGCGGAATTTCGTGCGTAATGACGGCGACGCTGGTAACGATGCCGAGATTCACGTCGGTGAGAAACGCCGCGGCGATCAGCACGCCATCGACCATGTTGTGTACGCCGTCGCCGACCAGGATCAGGCTGCCGGCGGCGGCGCTGCGCGCGCGCGCGACGTGATCATCGTGAAAATGCGTGCCGGCCCCGGTCGGTGTGCCGCCGTGCGCCTCGCAATCGTATACGTGGCAGTGGCGCCAGATCACCATCTTTTCGAGCATGAAGAACACGAGCAATGCGATCAACACGGTGAGCGCCACGCTGTACGCGCTGACCCCATCGGATTCGAGCGCATGCGGGAGCAATCCGAGAAAGGCGGCGCCGAGAAGCGTTCCGATCGCAAAACTTACCAGCGCCGGCATAAGGCGCTCGCGCCATCGCTCCGACAGCAGCAATATCATTCCGGCGGCGAGCACGCCGAGAACGCCGCCGGCGGCGGTAAGAGCGACGATCCACAACAGCAAAGGGTCCAATGACGCGCTCGCTTGTGTAAGTTCGGCGGCATGATACCCGATCGCCCACGCCGAGCGGTAAGGTTGCCTACGCGAGCCACACGAGCGACGCCATGCGGCCGGTGGTGCCGTCGCGTCGGTAGGAGAAGAAAAGATTAGCTTGCGTGGCCGTGCAATATTCGCCGCCGTAGATCGCCGTAACACCGCATGCGCTGAGTCGCCTACTGGCGAGACGATAAATATTCATGGTCCACTTGCCGGGTCGGCCCGGCTCGAACGCGGAAACGGCGTCGGCGTCGTGCGCGACAAATGCCTCGCGAACCTCACCGCCCACCTCATACGCCTGCGCGCCGATGGCAGGACCGAGCCACGCCATCAGTTCGTCGGCGGGTGACCGAAATGCGTGCAACCCCGCCTCGACGATGCCGGATGACAAACCGCGCCAGCCGCCGTGCAACAAACCAACTTCGGTTCCTTGCCGGTTGCAAATGGCAATCGGAAGACAATCCGCGGTGAGCACGGCGCATACCCGGTTCGACCCTCGCGCGTAAAAGCCGTCGGCCTCGACGTCGGCCGCAGCGGTCGCGTCATCCAACACGTTCGTGCCATGAACCTGCTTCAGCCAAATGGGATCGCTCGGCAGCGCAGCGGCGGCCCGAAGCCGCGCGCGATTCTCCGATACGTGCGCCGAATCGTCGCCGACGTGCGCGGCAAGATTGAGCGAACGGTAAACGCCCTGGCTACAGCCGCCCTCGCGCAGCGTGCTTAGGGCACGGACGTTTCTTGGCGCTGGCCAGTCGGGAAAAAGAAATTTCACGCGATCAACGCGCACGCCGCGATCGGTTGCGTGGGCGCGGCTTCGCGCGCGGCGGCGTCAACCCAGCCGATCGGTATAGCTCGCCCAATTTCTCGGTATCGAGATCGCTGCTTCGGCCAGCCCGCAGCAGTCTCGGAAGCTGCACCGTCCCGTAGCGGACGCGAATCAACCGGCTCACTTTCGCACCAACCGCCTCCCACATTCGGCGCACTTCGCGGTTGCGCCCTTCGCGCAGCACCACGTGATACCAGTGATTCGCGCCGGTGCCGCCGGCGTCGGTAACGCTTTCGAATCGCGCCGCGCCGTCGTCCAACGTCACACCGGCGGTCAGTCGCTGCAACGACTCGGGGGCAACCGCGCCGAGGACGCGCACGGCGTACTCGCGTTCGATCTCGGCCGATGGATGCATCAGGCGATGCGCCAGCTCGCCGTCGGTGGTGAACAGCAGCAACCCGGAGGAATTCACGTCAAGCCGGCCGACCGCGATCCAGCGGCCGTTTCGAATGGGCGGCAACTTGTCGAACACGGTCGGTCGGCCTTGCGGATCGCTGCGCGTCGTGATCTCGCCTTCCGGCTTGTGGTACAGCAGCACGCGCGGCTTCGGCGCCAGCGTCGGCTCTGGCAGCGCGCGGCCGTCGATGCGCAGCCGCTGCCCCGCCCGCACCCGATCGCCGAGCTCGGCGGCGCGTCCGTCGACGGTGATGCGCCCTTCGGCGATCCAGCGTTCCATCTCGCGCCGCGACCCGACACCCGCGCGCGCGAGAACTTTCTGAAGTTTCTCGCCCTCGGGAGCCAACCGATCCGGTGTGCGGTGTTTTCCGTTCACGATCGCTCGGAACCGTGAGCGCGTGAGGGCGCGAGATCGCGAGTGGAAATGCGTCGACCTCCCGCTCTCACGCCCTAACGCACTCGCGCACTAGTCGCCCGGCTTCGCCGAATGCGTCAACGCGGAAACGGTCTCGCCTTCGGTCGCGTCGTTCGACGCCGCGCGGCGCGGCGCGTCCTCGCCGTTCGCGTCGGGTTCGACCGGCGTCGCCGCGACCGGTTGATCGAGCAGCGGCATTTGGCCGCTCGCCACGGCGCGCTGATCGAGCTCGGCGCCGATCGCGCCGATGTCGCGCAGCTCCGAGAGCGGCGGCAGCTCGTCGAGCTTGCCGAGATTGAAATATTCGAGGAACCCGCGCGTGGTTCCATAAAGCGCCGGACGGCCCGGCACTTCGCGCCGCCCGACTTCGCGCACCCAGTCGCGATCGAGCAGCGCCCGAATGATGTCGGTGCTGACGGCCACGCCGCGAATGTCTTCGATGTCGCCGCGCGTCACCGGCTGGCGATAGGCGATGATGGCGAGCGTTTCGAGAGCCGCGCGCGAGTGGCGCGACGGCCGCTCTTCGACCAGCTTGCTCAGCCACGATGAGTATTTGTCGCGCGTCTGCAGCCGGTACGCGCGATCGACTTGCTTCAGTTCGAAGCCGCGCCCCCGGTATTCCTCTTCCAGCAGCTTCAACACGGCGCGGATTTCCTCGCGCGTCGGGCGCGTGTTCTCCGGAAACATCGCGGCCATGCGGTCGACGGTCAACGGCTGGCCGGCGACGAGCAGCGCCGCTTCGATGATGTTCTTCAGCTCGCTCGATTGCTTGGCCATCAGGCAGCCGCCTTCACATGGATCGGCGCGTAAGGTTCTTGCTGAATCACGACGATCAGCGATTCCTTGATGAGTTCAAGTATCGCCATGAAAGTGACGACCAAACCGAGCCGGCCTTCGCGCGGTTCAAACAGCGTTTCAAACGCGATGAAATCGGCGGCGCCGACGCGCGCCAGAATTTCGATCATGCGCTCGCGCACGGAAAGCGCCTCCAGGCGGATGCGATGGTGCCGGTACAGTTCGGCGCGCTCCATCACTTGTTTGAACGCGTCGATCAGCTCGTGCAGCGCCACGCTTGGCGGCGGCTTGCGATGCGATAGGTGGTCCGTCGAGGTGCTGACCAAATAGATCTCCCGACCGATGCGCGGCATGCGCTCGATACTCTCGGCCGCTTGCCGGTAGCGTTCGTACTGCTGCAGCCGGCGGATCAGCTCGGCGCGCGGATCGTCTTCCTCGTCTTGCGTTTCCGGCCGCGGCAGCAACATGCGCGATTTTATTTCGGCCAGCATCGCCGCCATCACCAGATACTCCGCCGCCAATTCGAGTCTCAACTCCTGCATCAATTCGATGTACCCCATGTATTGCCGCGTCACCTCGGCGATGGGTATGTCCAAGATATTCAGGTTCTGTTTGCGAATGAGATAGAGTAACAAATCGAGCGGACCCTGGAAGGTTTCCAGGAACACTTCGAGCGCGTCGGGTGGAATGTATAAATCCTGCGGCAACTCGAACGCATCGCCGTTGACGCGCGCCACCGGCGCGTCGGTCGGCGAATTTTCGCCGGTTGTCATTTGTAGCCGAGTCCCATCACGGATCGAACCTCCACCAGGGTCGCTTCCGCCACCTCTCGCGCTTTGCGCGTGCCGTCGGCAACGATGGTGCGAATCGTCGCACCGTCGCGCGCGAGTTCCGTCGCGCGCGCCTGAATCGGCGCAAGCTCGGCAAGCACCGCGTCGATGACGCGCTGCTTGCAGTCGAGACAACCAATGCCGGCGGTCGTGCAACCCTCGCGCACCCAGTTTTGCGTCGGACCGTCGGAATAAACCAGGTGGAACTGCCACACCGGACACTTGTTCGGATCGCCGGGATCGGTGCGGCGCACGCGCGCCGGATCGGTCGGCATGGTTCGCAGCTTCTCTTCGACCTGTTTCGGCGGGTCGCGCAAGCTGATGGCGTTGTCGTACGATTTCGACATCTTGCGTCCATCGAGACCCGGCATCTTCGCCGACGGCGTCAGCAGCGGCTGGGGCTCGGGTAGGATTATTTTACCGCCGCCTTCGAGGTAGCCGTACAGCCGCTCCTTGTCGCCGAGCGAGACGTTTTTTTGCCGATCGAGCAACGCCCGCGCCCGTTCAAGCGCCTCGCGTTCGCCGCGCTCGGTATAGGCCGCGCGCAGCTCGCGATACAGTTGGGCGTTCTTCCTGCCGAGTTTTCGTATCGCCTCTTCCGCGAGTTTTTCGTACCCCGGCTCGCGGCCGTACAAGTGATTGAAGCGGCGCGCCACTTCGCGCGTCAACTCGACGTGCGGCACCTGGTCTTCGCCGACCGGCACGAACGAAGCGCGGTACGCGAGGATATCGGCGCTTTGCAGCAGCGGATAGCCGAGAAAACCGTAGGTCGACAGATCCTTGTCCTTCAACTGCTCTTGCTGGTCCTTGTACGACGGGACGCGCTCGAGCCAGGCGAGCGGCGTAATCATCGCGAGCAGCGTCATCAGTTCCGCGTGTTGCGGCACGTGCGACTGGATGAATAAAGTCGAATAGTTCGGGTCGATCCCGGCCGCGATCCAGTCGACGACGATGTTCCAGACGTGCTCCTCGAGTCCTTGGGGGGTGTCATAGCCGGTCGTCAGCGCATGCCAGTCGGCGACGAAGAAAAAGCAATCGTACTCGGTCTGGAGCTTGACCCAATTCTTCAGGACGCCGTGGTAGTGGCCGAGGTGCAGCAACCCGGTCGGGCGCATCCCGGAAAGCACGCGCGGCGCCTGCGACGCCAAAACGGCGCTCATCTGGCTAAAGCCCCACGAGAAACAAAACCAGGCGCCGAACGAATTCGACCGGCGGGTACAAAATGAGCCCGAGAATATTCGTTGCCAGGAGCGCCAGCAAAATGAAGAATCCGTACGGTTCGAGGCGGCTCAGCTGCCACGCGAGCGGACCGGGCAGCAGACCGACGGCCACGCGACCTCCGTCGAGCGGCGGCAACGGCAGCAGATTGAGCACCATCAACACGGCATTAATGATGATGCCGAACCCGCCCATGTAACTCAACGGCATTGCCGCCCACGACAACCCTTCCGGCAAGCTAACGGAAAGTCTCACCACCAGCGCCCACAGGATCGCCATGACCAGATTCGCCATCGGTCCCGCGATCGCGACCAGGGCCATGTCGCGCTTCGGGTGACGCAGGTTTTCCCAGGTGACCGGCACCGGTTTAGCCCAGCCGAAAATGAACGGCCGCCCCGTCAGCGAACCGAGCACAAGCAGGGTCAGCGGCACCAAGACCGTGCCCACCGGATCGATGTGCTTGATCGGATTGAGCGTCAAACGGCCCAAACGCTGTGCCGTCGGGTCGCCGAGACGCTTCGCAATCCATCCATGCGCCACTTCGTGAAC
>Ga0299906_10000562_pt1 | contig 33925 bp, 16 predicted proteins | sample RVTome_14_FD_200259 | JGI IMG/M metagenome (GOLD analysis project Ga0299906, IMG submission 200259) | Soil microbial communities from uranium-contaminated site in the Upper Colorado River Basin, Wyoming, United States - RVT145D125 (version 2) ... | reverse complement strand
TTGATGATCAGGTAGATCTCGTACTTCGCCCCCACGTCGATGCCCCGGGTGGGCTCGTCGAAGATCACGACCCTGCAGTCCCGCTCCAGCCATTTGGCGAGCACGACCTTCTGCTGATTCCCCCCGGAGAGGGTCTGGACCGGCTGGTCGGGGTCCGCCATCCGGATGCTCAGCGCCCGGGCGTGGTGGGCGAAGCGCTCCCGCTCCGCTTCCTCGTCCACGAACGGCCCCCTGGAGAAGCGGGCCAGGTTCGGCAGCCCGAAGTTCTCCCGGGCCGAGTGTCCCATGACGAGGCCCTGGGTCTTGCGGTCCTCGGTGAGCAGGCAGATGCCCCGGGCGATGGCGTCCCGGGGGCTTCCGATCTCGCAGCGTTCCCCGTCCACGAAGATCGCGCCGCCTTCTCCGGGGTCGGCCCCGAAGATCAGCCGCGCCGTCTCTGTGCGCCCCGCTCCCACCAGCCCGGCCAGCCCGACGACCTCTCCCCCCCGGACCGCGAAGCTGACGTCGCGCACCGCGTCGCCGCGGCGCAGCGACTCCACCCTCAACCGCTCCGGCCCCGGTTCCACGTCTCGAGGCGGAAACTCCGCATCCATGGAGCGCCCCACCATCAGCTCGATCAGCCCGGACTTCAGGATCCGGTCCGTGGCCTCGGTGGCGACCTGGGCGCCGTCCCGCAGCACCAGCACCCGCTCCGCGACCGCGAAGATCTCGTCGATGCGATGCGAGATGTAGAGGACTCCGATCCCCGACTGCTTCAGCTCCCGGACGATCTCCAGCAGGCGCCGGGTCTCCGTCTCGGTCAGCATCGCGGAAGGCTCGTCCATGACGATCACCCGGGCCCGGAACGCCAGGGCCTTGGCGATCTCCACGGCCTGCTGCTGGGCCACCGTCAGCTCGCGGCAGCGTCGCTCGGGGTCGACCTCGACGCCCAGCCTCGCGAACAGGCGCCGCGCGTCCTCGGCTTCGCGGCGGCGGTCGGGAAAGCCGAGGCGGGTGCGCTCCCGGCCCAGGAAGATGTTCTCCCGGGCGGAGAGCTGGGGGACCAGGTTCAGCTCCTGGTAGATGACGGAGATTCCGAGCTGCTGCGCCCGGTGGGGCGTCGCGATCTGGACCGTCTCGCCGCCGATGCGGATCTCCCCGGCGTCGGCCGAGAGCGCGCCCCCGAGCAGCTTGATGAGCGTGCTCTTGCCGGCGCCGTTCTCCCCGCAGATCGCGAGGCACTCGCCCGCCCGCAGCTCCAGGTTCACGTCCGAAAGGGCTCGCACGCCGGGGAACGACTTCCGCATCCCCCGCATCTCGAGCAGCGGCGCGTCCTCGCCGCCCGGCGCGGTCTCGCTTCGCGCTGCCGCCTCGGAGACCAAGACCTCCAACCTCCCGACCCGTGCGCCCGCGGGGCCGGCCGAGTCTACCCCGATCTTCGTTGCTGATGACTGAAAACTGAAGACTGACTACTGACCAGTAGTCAGTTCTCAGTGATCAGTTCTCAGTCGTGGTCTCCCCGGGCACCGGGAAGCCGCGGTCGCGCATCAGCGCGTCGATCCGGGCGTCGCGGCCGCGGAAGCGCCGGTAGGCCTCGGCCGGGTCCACGGCGTTGCGCGGAGCGAACAGGTTCTCGACCAGGCGCTCGGCCAGCCCGGCGTCGTAGAAGCCCCCGGGGGCTTCGGCGAAGGCCTCGGCGGCGTCGGAGGTGAGCACGTCCGCCCAGATGTAGCCGTAGTACCCCGCGGCGTAGCCCTCTCCGGAGAAGACGTGGCCGAAGTGCGTCGAGCGGTGCCGCATCGGGATCTGCTTCGGCATCTTCAGCTCGGCGAGGGTCTTGCGCTCGAAGGCGTCCGGGTCCAGCCCCGCGGGGTCCGCCGTGTGGTAGCGCATGTCCACCAGGGCCGAGGCCAGGTACTCCGCGGTCTCGAACCCCTGGTTGAACGTCGCCGCCTTCCGGATCCGCTCCACCAGCGCCGCCGGCATGGGCTGGCCGGTCTCGCGGTGGACGAGGTAGCCCTGGATGACCTCGTCGGTGAGGAGCCAGCGCTCCAGGAGCTGGGACTGGAACTTGGTGTAGTCGCGGATCCCGTTGTTCAGGGTGGGGTACGCGACGTTCGACGAGAGGTAGTGGAGCGCGTGTCCGAACTCGTGGAAGAAGGTCCTCGCGTCGTCCCAGGAGACGAGCACGGGCTCGCCGGGGGCCGGTTCGACGAAGTTGGAGTTGTTCGAGGCCAGGACCGTCCGCGGGCCGTCGAAGGTCTCGTGGTCGCGGTACGCCGTCGCCCACGCCCCCGAGCGCTTCCCGGGACGGGCGAAGGGGTCGAGGTACCAGAGGCCCACGTGCGCTCCGGTCGAGCCCCTGGTGACCTCCCAGACCTTCACGTCGGGATGGAAGACCGGGACGCTCCCCTCCGGGGCCGGGGCGAAGCGGAAGTCGAAGAGCTTCCCGGCCACGAAGAACATCGCCTCCCGGAGCCGGTCGAGCTGCAGGTACTGCTTGACCTCGTCGGAGTCGAGATCGTAGCGGGCCTCGCGCACCTTCTCCGCGTAGAAGCGGTAGTCCCAGGGCTCGATGGTGATGCCGGCGCCCTCGGCGTCGGCCAGCGTCTGCATGTCGGCGACCTCCTGCTCCACCCGGGCCAGGGCCGCGGGCCAGATCGCCTCCATCAGCTCGAGGGCCCGCTCCGGGGTCTTCGCCATGCGGCTCTCGAGCTGCCATCGGGCGTAGCTGTCGTAGCCGAGCAGGCCGACACGCTCGCGGCGCAGCTGCAGGATCTCGGCGATCACGGCGTTGTTGTCGTGCTCGTCGCCGTTGTCGCCCCGGCTGTAGTAGCTGCGCCAGACCGTCTCCCGGAGCTCGCGCTCCGTGGAGTAGGTGAGGAACGGGTCCATGGAGGAGCGCGTGTTCGTCACCGCGTAGCTCCCGGGGTGCCCCTGGGCCTCGGCCGTCGCCGCGGCCGCGGAGACGTAGGAGTCGGGAAGCCCCCCGATCTGCTCGGCGGTGAGGTACAGCGTGTAGGCCTCCTCGTCGGCGAGGACGTTGTTCGCGAAGCTCGTCTGCAGCTCCGCGAGACGCGCGTCGATGGCGGCGTAGCGCTGCTTGGCCTCCGGGTCCAGGGTGGCGCCGTTGCGGGCGAACTGGTCGTAGGTACGCTCTACGAGCCGCCGCTGGTCCGGGCGCAGCGAGGCCAGGCCGTCGCCGTTCCGCACTGCCCGGATGCGCTCGAACAGCTTCGGGTTCTGGTAGATCCTGTTGCCGAACTCCGAGAGCCGCGGAGCCATCTCCCTCTGGATCTCCCGGAACTCCGGTGTCGAGAGGTTGGAGCTCCAGATCCCCCAGTAGGGAAACACGCGGTTCAGGTCGCGCCCCGACCGCTCCATCGCCGCGATGGTGTTCTCGAAGGTCGGGGGTTCGGGGTCGGCGGCGATCGCGTCGATCTCGGCGAGCTGCCGGGCCATGCCCGCCTCCAGGGCCTGCTTCAGGTCCTCGAGCTCCATCGCGTCGAAGGCCGGCACGCCGCCGTAGGGGCCGGTCCACTCGGCCAGCAGCGGGTTCGCGTCGGCGTCCTTGCCGGCTTCGGTCACCGCCGCGAAGGGCGCGACGGCCAGGAGGGTCGCGAGGGCGACACGGCTCGTCGGGTGATGCATGTCGGCTCCTTTGGAGTCATTCCTCCCTCAGCGCCGCGAGGGGATCGACGCGGCTGGCCCGGTGGGCGGGAAGCAGGGACGCGGCGGCGCCGACCGCCAGCAGCAGCAGCGGCGTCGCGGCGAAGGTGGAGGGGTCGAGGGGGCTCACCCCGAAGAGCTGGCCGGCCACGAGGCGGGTCGCCGCGGCGCCCCCGGCGATCCCGAGCGCGATCCCCAGCGCCGTGAGCCACAGCCCCCGGCGCAGGGCCAGCCCGAGCACCGACCCGCGGGTGGCCCCGAGGGCGAGGCGCAGGCCCAGCTCCCGGGTGCGCCGGGCGAGGTTGTAGGAGAGGACGCCGTAGAGGCCGACGGCGCCGATGACCAGGGCCAGCGTCCCGAACAGCGTGAGCAGCGTTGTGTTGAAGCGGGGCGCCTGGAGCGAGCTCGCCGCCAGCTCCCCCGCGGTCGCCGCGTCCACCAGCCGGGCATCGGGCTCCAGGCGCCGCAGCTCGGCGCGGAGAGCGGGCAACAGCGCGCCGGGGTCGCCCTGCGCCCGCAGGGCGAGGGTGCGGGGGGGCCACTGGCTCTGGCGGAACGGGACGTAGGCGTCGAGGCTCACTGTCTCCACGCCACGATAGCGCGCATCCCCCGCGATGCCCACCACGGTGAGCCAGGGCGCCTCGCCCTCCGGTCCTCCCCACTTGAGCCGGGCTCCGAGTGCGTCGCCCTGCGGCCAGAAGCGATCGGCCACGGCGCGGCTCACGATCGCCACGGGAGCCGCGCCGGCGGCGTCGGAGTCGGCGAAGCCGCGGCCCGCCAGCAGCGGTATCCCCGCCGCGTCGAGGTAGCCGGGGGTCGCGGCCTCGTAGTTGAGGTAGGGTTGCCGGGCCTGCTCCTCGTGGCTGCGGCCGTCGATGGTGAACGCCGCGTCGAAGCCGTTGGGGCCCCGGAAGGGCCGAGCCAGCACCGCCCCCGCGGCCTCGACCCCCGGCAGCGACTCCGCGCGCTCGATCAGCTCCTCGAAGAAGCGCAGCTGAGCGGCGGGATCGGCGTAGGCGTCCGAGAGCAACGCGACGTCCGCCATCAGCGTCCGGCTGGGGTCGAAACCGGTGTCCACCCGCTGCATCGCCTCGAAGCTCCGGACCAGCAGCCCCGCGCCCACGAGCAGCACCACGGCCAGGCCGACCTGGACCACGACGAAGGCGTCGAGCGTGCGGCCTCCCGTCCCCAGGCCCCGCGTCCCGGCTCGGAGCGCCTCGGCGAGCCGGGGCCGGGTGCCGTGCCAGATCGGGAGCGCGCCGAACAGCGCGGCGGTCGCCGCGGCGAGGGCGGCGGCGAACGCGATCGCCCCGGCGTCGAGGCCGATCGTCTCGCTGCGGAAGAGCGTCACCGGGCTCATGGCCGTGAGTCCGGTCAGGCTGGCCCGGGCGAGAGCCAGGCCGGCGAGTGCACCCAGCCCGGAGAGCAGCGCGCTCTCCGCGAGGGACAGCCGGAGCAGGCGTGCCCAGCCGGCGCCCAGCGCGCCGCGCACCGCGTACTCCCGCCGCCGGGCGATGCTCCGCACGATCTGCAGGTTGGCGACGTTCGCGCAGGCGATGCCGAGGACCGTCAGGGCCGCCGCCATCAGCACCAGCAGCGGCGCCTCGACGTCTCCCACCAGCTCTTCCCGCAGCGGGGAGAGCTCGGCCCGGTCGCGCCGGCTCGGTGGGTGCTTGGGGTGGGTCACGCGCTCCACGATCCCGTTCAGCTCCGCCGATGCCGAGTCCGGCGACGCCCCGGCTCCGAGCCGGCCGACCACGTTCAGGAACGCGATCTGCCGGTTCTCGGTGAGGGCCGGGTCGACCGTGGCCGCCACCGGCAGCCACAGGCGCGAGCCGACCGGGTAGTCCGCCTCGGCGGGCATCACGCCGACGATGGCGCAGTCGTCGCCCCCGACCCGCACGGTCGCTCCGAGCACGTCGGGGCGGCCGCCGAAGCGGCGCCTCCAGAGCCCCTCGCCGATCAGGGCCACCGGCGCCGCCCCGAAGGCGTCGTCCCCGGGAGCGAAGCCGCGGCCGAGCAGGGGAGGGACCCCGAGCAGCCCGACGAGGTTCCACGTCACGAGGCCCGTGGGGACGACCTCCGTCTCCTCGCCGAAGTCCACCACCGAGCCGCCCGCCGTGCTCGCGTAGGCTGCCAGCTCCGAGAGCTGCCGCACCTCGGGCTGCCAGTCCGCCAGGTCGGGGAGGCTCGCCTCCATCGAACCGGTGTCCGCGACCCCCTGGGTGAAGCGGATCCGCACCAGCTCCCCGGGGTCGCGGTAGGGGAGCGGCCGGAGCAGCACGGCGTCGACCACGCTGAACATCGCCGCGTTGACGCCGATCCCGAGGGCGAGGGTGAGCACCGCCACCAGCGTGAAGCCCGGCTGGCGCCCCAGCTGGCGCAGCGCGACCGCGAGGTCCTGCATGAGCATCTCCAATCCCAGCCCCCGAGACGCCGGCCGCGGCCGGCGCCTCCACTCCTCCGCCCGCTCGCTGAGAGCCAAGCGGGTGACGTCGGCGCACTCCCGAAGAAAGAACAGGAGCAGCCCGCGCCGGGACCCCGATCGCCGGGCGGCCTGCGCGCGCTCCTCGAACGTCGCCACGAGCCCGCTCCCGTACTCGCGCCGCATGCCATCGGGGAGCAGCCGCGTCAGGGACCGGAACAGCCGGCTCATCGCGGAGCCGGGAGCAGGGCTTTCGATCGGGCCAGGGAGACGAGCCCCTCCATCCGCGCCGCTTCGGCCCGGGCTGCCTTCCGGCCTTCCGGCGTCAGACGAAAGTACTGCCGGCGCGCGTCGGACTCGCGGGCCGGCGCCGGCACGGGAGCGACCAGCCCCGCCTCCCGGAGCCGTCGCAGCACCTGGTAGAGGCTGCCGGTGCCGGGCTTCAGTTGCCCCTCGCTGCGCTCCTCGACCTGCCTGCCGATGGCGTAGCCGTGCTGCGGCGCGTCGGAGAGCGCGAGCAGCACGTGGAACTCGAGGGGCGTCAGGGGAGGGCCGGGCATCCGGTCACTATAGTGGGAACCACTATAGTGTCAACGGCCTCCTCGGCAAGCACCGCTTGGCGGGAAGTCTTCTGGTGGCTACAATCAATCCACCATGTGGACGCGCATCGCCGCCCTCGTGTCCTGCTCGCCGCTGATCGTGACCTCTTTCTCTGCGTCTGCGGGCGCCCAGTCCCTGGCCGAGACGGCTAAGAAGGAGCGCGAGCGCCGGGAGGCACTTCGCGGCTCCTCCGAGGAGTCCCGGACCCTGACCCGGCGGGACCTGGCCGCCGCCAAGGGTCGCGTCGCGAACGAGGGTGTCCCCCGGAAGTCCGAGGCCGACGAGGACCAGGAGCCGGCCGAGAGCCCGCGAGACGCGCCCGAAGCCGGCGGAGAAGCCGATGGGGAGTCGAACCTCGAGGCGGAGGTTGCTGCCCGGAGGCAGCAGGAGCACGACTGGCGGGAACGGGCGGGTCGCGCCCGGGGGCGGTTGGAGCACGCGCGGGAGGCCCATCTCTACTGGCAGCGCGCGCTCCACCTCGGGCAGGGCTGGCGCACCGACGAGAACGGCAGGCGCGTGATGCTGTCCGTCCGCTCGCTCCAGCAGCGGGCCCAGCAGGCCGAGGACGAGCTCCACGCGGCGGAGGAAGCCTGGGAGAAGCTGGAGGAGGAAGCCCGCCGGGCTTTCGTCCCTCCGGGCTGGCTGCGCTGACCAGGGCTCCGAGGGGAGCCGACTACTGCGAGGTTCCCGGCGGCATCACGCTGCAGCTCGGCGGCACCGCCGCCGGGTGGGCACGCGCGGATCCGCCATCCGAGCCCACCGGCTGGGGCGCCACCCGGTACGCCACCACGCCCCGGTCGGGGCGCCGCTCGAGTCCCCGCAGGGCCGAGGCCACGCCCGCCAGGGCCAGCAGCTCGGTGGAGCGCCGGCCCAGCCTCTCGAACACGTCGACCTCGGGCCAGCTCCAGACTGCGCTGACCCGGCTCTCCATCAGCGCGGCGACGAGGCCTTCGGTCCGGCGCCCCGAGGGCGGCAGCCCGTGGGGCCAGCGCAGCAGCGGGTTGAGGGCCGGCTGGCACAGCCCGCTGGAGCCGTGCAGGTCGATCAGGACGAAGCCGTCGCTCCGGCGCCACGCGTCCAGCTCGGCCGGGCCGACCTCGTGGGAGAAGAGCACCCCTGCGGGTCGCTCGCGCAGCAGGGGAAAGACCTGCCGGCCGAGGGGCTCGGCCACGACGACGGGTGTCCCACCCCAGGCCCGCAGCGCACGGAGCGTCTGGGCCACCATGGGGGCGCCGTAGAGGCGGCCCGCCTCCCGGTCGCAGGCGCGCGCCGCGACCCAGGCGGCCGGCAGCGCCACCACTGCGCCGAGCCCCAGTGCCAGGAGTCGACCTCGGGGAAACGCGCTCGTGGCACGCTGGACCGGTCCCGAGAGCAGCGCGACCCCCGCGCAGGCTGCGGCGACCAGCAGGAAGGGCAGCGCCGGGATCAGGTAGCGGGGTTGCAGGCTGGGGGGGTAGTACGAGACGAAGCTGAGGCTGCCCCAGGTGTGGTAGGCCACGAACCAGGCGGCGAAGGCCAGCGGCGTGCGGGCGCCGCGGGCGCCCAGGGCCAGCCCCCCCGCCAGCAGCGCGAGCGTGCTCCCCGGAGTGGCCGCGAGGGTGTGCCACAGCAGCGTGGCCCGCGTCGCGAGGGCCGATGCGAGGGAAACCGGCAGCGTGTACTCCGCGAAGGTCCAGCCCGGGCGCCAGACCCAGTCGCCGGTGAAGAGACGCAGCGCCGCGGCCTCGAGGACGAGCACGCCCGCCAGGCCCGCGAAGAGGGCGCTCGCGCTGGCGGCCGCGCGCCGGAGGCGGCCGCTGCGAGGATCGCGCGCCTCCCGGAACAGGAGCCACGCGGCGAAGAACGGCAGCGGCACGAGCCCGGACTCTTTGCACAGGTAGGCAAGTCCCAGGCAGGCGCCCGCCGCCAGCAGCAGCACGCGTGCCGGGAGCGGTCTGCGGCCGGGGTGGCCGGCCCGGAGCACGGCCAGGAACGCGGCCAGGAAGCAGGCGGCCATCGCGGTGTCCGGCAGGATCGTGGTGCTGAACAGCACCAGCACGGGACAACCCGCGCACAGCAGCGCGGCCAGGAGCCCGGCCCCGACCCCGCGCAGCTCCCGCGCAAGGAAGAAGGAGAGCAGGCTGCTGAGCTGGTGGAAGACCACGAAGGAGGCGGCCAGCGCCTGGACGTCGTGCCCGACCAGCGCGCCCACCAGGGCGCACCATCCCAGCATCGCCAGCCGCACCTCGTGGGAAGCCGGCTGCGGCCAGAGCCCGCCCGTCTCCGCCAGGCGGCGCGCCGCGGTGGAGTAGATGACGTCGTCGCTGGCGATGAACCCGGTGAAGAAGAACAGGTCGACCATGACCGACGCGGTCAGGATGGCCGCCAGCCACCGCAGGTGATTGCCCGCCGGCACGCGCGGACTCTAAGGGAAGGAGTTCCCGCGCCGCAAACACTGCGTCCGTTTCCGCTTGACAACCTCCGAGCCGCGTCTCGCGACGGCCGGTGGACGCCTCTCACCCACGACGCTCTCGCGCCCGTGAAGCCACGTAGCCGCGCGATCGAAGCAGGGTCTGTCGAACTCGGATCCCCACGCCGCCTTCGTCCAGCACGCGCGACGACAAGCCGCCGCGAAGCGCGCTCCTATATTGAGGAGCATGAACCGCTCATGCTCCCTTCAAGCGCTTCCCGACGACGAGCTGCTGCGTCGTCTGAACGAGCTCCTCGTCCGGTCGCGGCACGTCGAATCGGACCTGATCGCCCACATCGCCGAGGTGGACGCCCGACGTCTGTACGCCCGGAGGGCCTCTCCGTCGATGTTCGCGTACGCAACCGAGGTGCTCCACCTCTCGGAGCACGAGGCCTACCTTCGCATCACCGTCGCGCGGGCCTCCCGGGAGCACCCGATGCTCCTGGCGCTGCTCTCGGATGGTCGTCTTCATTTGAGCGGGATCGCAAGACTGGTGCCGCATCTGACCCCGGAGAACCGGGAGGCGCTTCTCGAGCGAGCGACACACCGGACGAAGCGGCAGATCGAGGAGCTGGTCGCGAGCATCGCACCCAAGCCGGACGTGTCCGCGCGGATCCGGAAGCTGCCCGCGCCGCGCGGGACTGTGCCACCGTCACCGGGGGTGACCACGGGCAAGGCTCCAGCGGCCGCGTTGCCACCGGCCGCGGAACAGGCGCCGTCGCTGCAACTCGGTCCAGCCCGAGCCGGCCGGACGCCCGGAGCGAAACCCGACCCGCCGCCAAGACTCGAGCCCCTCGCGGCCTCCCGTTACAAGGTGCAGTTCACGGCCAGCGCGGCGCTCCAACAGAAGCTGGAGCGCCTACAGGCGCTGACACCTGGAGCCGACCTGGCACAGGTCATCGAGCAGGCCGTCTCCGAGAGACTGGAGCGTCTGGAAGCGAAGCGCTTCGCCCGTGTGAAGAAGGCCCGCAAGCAGATCCATGAGGCCGAGACGAGGCCGTCCTCGCGCTACGTCCCTGCGCCCATCCGGCGGGCGGTGTACGAGCGGGACGGTGGCCGGTGTACCTACGTCGATGCCATGGGGCGCCGGTGTACCGCCCGGAACAACCTCGAGTACCACCATCACGGGCGCCCTTTCGGGCGCGGCGGCGACCACTCAGTGCACAACCTCCGGCTCTACTGCAGGGTTCACAACACTCTTCTGGCAGAGCAGGAGTACGGGCGCGAGACGATGAGTCGCTTCCGGCGTTCACCGAACCGGGTCTCGGAGTCGACAGGTGCGTACGGTCTGGCGCCCGCTTGGTCCGGACCGAGAGTGCCGATAGCTGGAGGAATCGAACCCACCAGTTGGCGCGCGTCCGGGCGAAGGTCACCCAGCATGCCTTCCGATTGAGGGTCTGCCCCTCCAAGAGCTGCATGCTGATGAAGGGTTGGCCCTCGTGTTCACCGACGTCGTGCATGACGCAGATGTAGTGGGTGATCGAGCGAGGAAGCGGCCTCTGCCTCGCGCCGGAACCGCTCCAGCGTGAAGACTGCCGGGATCCTACAGCGCGGCTGCCGGGATCATGGGTGGTCCTGCGGGCCCGAGCGTCTCCGACTCCGGCCGGACGGAGCCCCTCTGTCGGATTGGCCAGGGCGGATTGGCGGAAGCGGGTGGAAATCGAACCCACGAAAGCGTTCGCTCCAGCGACTCAAGCCACAGCCGCAGCACCAATTCAGTCACTTCCGCGTCCGACGCCGTGGATGGAGCGGACTCAGCGGACCGGGTTGAGGGACAGAAGGGGGACAGCGAGGAGTGAGCACGGGTCCCGTCATAGCTCCCCGCGTGTCTCTAGGGCGACAGGACGGGGTGGGTCCGGGGCCGTGGCTCAACGCCACTCGCCCTGATAGTCTCGGTAGCGTCCTCGCCGCCAACCAGCGAGTAGAACATGTATCCTGGCTTCTTACAGCCACGCTCGATCAGCAGTGCTGTTGGGCTGTCCACCGCCTCCTCGGTTGGCGTCTCCGCCAGCAGTCTTCGAGCAGCCTCGGCGTAAGGTGTGAACAGAGCCTCAGCCTCGTCGAATGCCTGCGCTGGTGCGCGGAGCGCCGCAAGCGCGCTCCGAAGATCGACACCTCGAAGTGCTCCCATTCCTTGTCAGCGGCGGGTCCAGGAAACCTCTGCCCTCGTGCTTCCCGACCCGCCAACGCGACGATCACGCAGCGATTGCGGTCTTCTACTTCGCCCGAGGCGGGATCAGCGTTCGACACCGTAAGGCCACTCGGCACCAGGACGCGTTGCCCTGCCAGGGTCCATTCCCGGATTTCGATCCATACGGAGTGCACCTCGAATCCGAGCGCTACCGTCGCCACCGCGTGCCCGGCTTCGTGCCTCGCCAGTTGCTCGACCATCGATACCGCCGCCGCCATGGTCGCAAGCCTACCGGATCTCGTAGCGACGCCGTGGGAACCGAACACACCGCTCCGAGCGGACCCGTCTTCCGATTCGACTACGAGCCCCGCTCTCGGGTCACCGCCGGCTGCCGAGCCAGGCGTCGCGGAACGCCCGCTGCTCCTCGCTGAGCGCGTCCCCGCCGTCCTCCACCGGGACCAGCCCGACGCCGGGGTCCACCGCGAGCGTGACCTCCGTCTCCACCAGCCGCCCCCGACGGAGGAAGCGGAACGGGAGCGCGTCTCCCGGAGCGTGCCGCTCCAGCAGCCGGCTCAGCTCCGCCCCGCTGCCCGGCGCGCGGTCGCCCAGCGTCACGATCACGTCGTCCTGCGCGAGCCCGGCCGTCCTCGCGGGCGAGCCCCGTGGGACGGGGCCAGTGACCCGGGCCGTCTCCCCCGTGAACTCGAGATCCAGCGCGCCGAGCCACGCCCGCTCCGGTCGAAGCGACCGGAGCGCGAGCCCCGCCCGCTCGAGGAGCCTCGCGTAGTCCGGGACCTGCCGCCCCTCGACGTATGAATCGACGAAGTCCCGGGCCAGCGCCGGGTCCCCGGCGACGTCCGCGAGCACGGCCTCGAAGTCGTCCAGCGTCCACGGCCGGCCCGCCAGCCCCGGAGCCGGTCCCGGCACGCTGCCGTAGCGCCGCCACAGCTCCCGCATCAGGTCGTCGAGGCTCACGGACCCGCCGGACTCCTTCCGCAGCGTCAGGTCGAGCCCCAGGGCGATGGCCGAGCCCCAGGTGTAGTAGGAGATGAACGTGTTCGGCCGGTCGGTGCGGTCCCACCAGCTGGCCCGATCCACGAAGGGCGCCATCCGGCTCATCTCGATGGGCGAGCGCAGCTCCCGGGCGGGGCTGTTGATCACGGTGTCCAGCTCCCCGCCGAAGTGCTGCAGGGTGCCCCGCAGCTCCTCGATCCCGGCCCGGTGGAGCACCAGGTTGCCGTAGTAGCGGGTGAAGCCCTCGGCGAGCCACAGGTCCCCCGACTCGTTGGCCTCCTCGAAGTCGAAGGGCTCCAGCGAGGCCGGGCGCAGGCGCTCCACGTTCCAGGCGTGGAACAGCTCATGGGAGGCGGTCGCGAGCAGGTCGAGCCGGCCCTCCGGGGTGCCCACGGAGAGGGCCTCGGTGAGCACCGTGCTGTTGCGATGCTCCATGCCGTCGCCGCTCGCCCAGGGCAGGTAGTCCGCGATGAAGGTGTACGCGCCGCCCTCGAAGTCCGGCAGGCTCCCGAAGATCGCGCGCTGCTCCTGCGCGATCCGCTCGATCGCCCCGGCGACGTCGTCCAGCTCGCTCTCCGTCCCGTCGTGGTGGAGGGCGATGCGGAACGTCCGCTCGGCGCCGCTCCCGTCGGCGTTGGCGGCGAGGCGGAACGTGGCGACGAGGTGGTCGCTCGCCTCGATGGGGCTGTCCATCAGGTACTGCAGGTTGGGCGCGGTCCAGGTCCACGGGTCCGATCCCGGGAAGAGCTGCGTGGCCACCTTCCAGGCCGAGCCCGGCGGCGGCGCGATCCGGACCTCGGCGCGGCGCTCCTCGAGCCCGCGCGCCCAGACGAGGGCCGCGGGCATGTTGACGTGGGCGTGGGTCGAGTCGACGCCCAGGTACGTCCCGTCGACGCGATCGCCGTAGACCTGGTACTCCACGACCACCGTCCCGTCGTGGCCGGCGATCGTCCAGCCGTGCCGGTCGGGGCGGTCGACGGAGAGGGGTCGCCCCGCGCCGTCGCTGGCGGAGACGGCATGGACGTTCTTCGCGAACTCGTGGAGGGCGTACCGGCCGGGTGACGAGCGGCTCATGCGCAGGTCCAGGGGCGAGTCGCCGAGCCCGGAGAAGCGGACCTCGACCTGCATCCAGCGCTGCGCCGCTTCGGGGAAAGACAGCTCGTACGCGACCGGTGCCGGCTCCCCGGCGCCCACACGCGCGAGCGGCAGCCCCGCCGCGCCCACGGCGACCGCGACGGCGAGCCGCGCCGCCGCGCGGCCCGGGCGCGGCCCCATGTCAGCTCTTCGCCACACCGGGCTTCAGCCGCCCGTTCTCGTCCAGGTAGTCGCGCCACGAGCGTTTCGGAGCGTAGCCGAGCAGCCGCATCGCCTTGGCGCTCGAGATCCCCGAGGCGTCCTCGCGATCCAGCTTCCTCAGCTCGATCCTGTCGCCGTAGAACTGCCGTAGCAGCTTCGCGAAGGGGCGGCTCCCGACGTTGTCCGGGGACGCGATGTAGAAGACCTCGTGGCCCGGCAGGTCCGACTCGACGGCCAGGCGCAGGGCGTCGGCCAGGTCGTAGACGTCGACGTAGCTCCACAGGTTCGGGCTCAGCACCGACGGGTCCCGCACCTGGGGGCCGAGGTTGCGCTCGTAGGTCCCCTCGTGCTGCACCCAGCAGGGTCGGATCGAGATGCAGCGGACGTCCGAGCGGCGCACCGCCGCGTCCATGAGCTGCTCGCCGAAGTGCTTGGAGAGCGCGTAGGGATCCTGGGGCCGGATCGGGTGCTCCTCGTCCACGGGGGCGTAGTCGGGGAGAAACGGGCGCTCGGGGAAGAAGAACCCGGGCACCGTCTCGCTCGATACGTTCACGAAGCGCCTCGCTCCGAAGCGCACGGCGGCCTCGAGGACGTTGAAGGTCGCCATCAGGTTGTTCTGGAAGACCGTGGCCGGCGGGTTGTGGGTGGGCTCGGGGATGGCGGCGAGATGGAGGACCGCCTCCGCGCCCCGCGCCACCGCGAAGGCGTCGCCGGGCTGGGTCAGGTCGGCCTGAAAATAGGCCGGCTCCCCTTCGGGAGGGCGGTCGAAGTCGCCCCGCATCAGGTCCGTCGCAGTGACTTCGTGCCCGGCCTGCTGCAGCGTGGTGGTGACCGCCCGGCCCACCTTTCCCCGCGCTCCCGTGACGAGTACCCTCATGCTGCCGCCTCCTTTTCCGGCCCGGCGTGAGGGGCGATCATAGCCCGGGCGCGCCGATCGGAGCGCCGGCACGCTACAGCCACGACCCGGGGGAGAAGCGATGAGCAGAGAGCTGGCGTCGGCGTTTCCGGCGGCGGGGAGCATTCCGGAGCAGTGGCGCCCGGCCGTCGACGAGGTGGGCCGGACGCTCCTTCTCGACGGGGAGGTCAGCCTCTTCGAGGGGGCCCGGGCCGGGATGCTGTCGCCGGTCCACACCCGCGGCACCGGCGGCGGGCTCGAGCCGGTGGCGCTGGGACCCGCCGCTCGGGCCGGGGAGCCCGAGGGGCGCCGGGCGCTGGACGCAGCGGTACGGGCCTGGGGTGACGGGCGCGGCGACTGGCCTCGGGCCAGCCTCCAGGAGCGGATCCGCTGCGTCCTCGACTTCGTGAAGCGCGCCGAGCCCCTCAGGGAGCCCGTCGCCCGGGCGTTGCTCTGGGAGGTGGGGAAGCCGTGGGCCGACTCCCTGAAGGAGTTCGACCGGACCCTCGACTACATCCGGGAGACCGTCGAGGCGCTGCTGGACGTCGAGCGGAGCGCGGCCCGCGGCGTGCGCGCGGGCGGCTTCGAGGCCCGGGTGCGGCGGGCTCCCCTCGGCGTCGCCCTGTGTCTCGGTCCCTACAACTACGCGGTCAACGAGGTCTTCACCCTGGTGATCCCGGCCCTGATCATGGGCAACCCCGTCGTGGTGAAGACGCCCCGCTACGGCGTCCGCGCCAACGCCCTGCTCGCCTCGGCCCTGGCGGGGGCTTTCCCGGCGGGAAGCGTGGGGCTCGTGACCGGAGACGGGCCGGCGCTCGTCGGACCGATGATGGAGAGCGGCAGCGTCGACGTGCTCGCCCTGATCGGCTCGCACCGCACCGCGCAGGTCCTCTTGCGGCAGCACCCCCACCCGTACCGGCTGCGCAGCGTGCTCGGGATGGGAGCCAAGAACCCCGCCATCGTCCTGGAGGATGCCGACCTCGACGCGGCGGCACCCGAGATCGTCTCGGGCGCGCTCACGTTCAACGGACAGCGCTGCACTGCCATCAAGCTGGTCCTCGCGCAGCGCCGCGTCGCCGACGCCCTGGTCGAGCGGCTGGCCGCGGAGGTGGAGTCGCTGAAGGTGGGGATGCCCTGGGAGGGCGGCGTCGCCATCACGCCGCTCCCCGACCCGGAGCGCCCGGCCTACCTGGAGGGGCTCGTGGAGGACGCCCTCGCGGGCGGCGCGCGGGTCGTCAACCGCGGGGGCGGCGAGCGAGCCGCCACGCTGTTCCGGCCCGCGCTCGTCTACCCGGTCGCGAGCGGAGCGAAGCTCCACTCCGTGGAGCAGTTCGGGCCGATCCTCCCCGTGGCCACCTTCGACGAGCCCGAGGAGGCGCTCGGGGTGCTGGAGCGCTCGCCCTTCGGGCAGCAGGCCTCGGTGTTCGGCCGCGACCCCGCCGTCGTGGGGCCCCTCGTCGACCATCTCGCGAACCTGGTGTGCCGGGTGAACCTCAACGCGCAGTGCCGCCGCGGGCCCGACGTCCTCCCCTTCACGGGCCGCAAGGACTCCGCCGCGGGCACGCTCTCGGTGACGGACGCGCTGCGCGTCTTCTCCATCCGCAGCCTGGTCGCGGAGCGCGACGGGGAGGGGATGCTCGAGGCGCTCGCCGGGACCTCGACGTTCCTGGAGCAGCCCGGACCCGAGGGTGGTTAGAATGGATCATGGTGTTTGCGGCGGCTCGCAGGAACCGACGCGAAACCCGAGCCCGCTGCGACGGCACGGGCTCGGGTCCGGCGCCCGCTACTTCTTCGTGTACGTGATCTCCATGGTGGTCTGCCCCGCCACCTTCATGGTCATCACGCGCTTCCCCTCCTCCGGGTAGCTCACGATCGTCTCCATCGCCTGAGGTGATCCGTCGGGCCCCATGACGGTCAGGGTTCCCTTGTACGCCTTCGCCGCCTCGTCCCACGTGGCGGAGCCGTGGGACAGCGTCGGGGTCATGCTGTCCACCCAGGTGGTGACGTACTGCTTCTTCCCGGCGTCCCAGCCCATGACGCCTGACCCCTCGAAGGCCTGGCCCATGAGGCTGCCTTCGAAGGACGAGACCTGCCAGAAGGCCCCGACCATCGAGACGGTCTCCGTCCCTTCGGACAGCATCGGGTCCCCGGGTCCCATCCACATCTTGACGGCGGCATGCCAGGTCCCCACGTCCTTCTGCAGCCGCTCGTGCTCGGCCGTGGGCTGCGGCATCGGCATCTCCTGGGCCGGAGCCGTCACCCCTCCACCCGCCAGGACGGCTGCGGCCAATCCCAGTGTCGAGACTCGCTTCATCCCTCTCCTCCTTCGTTCGCGCATTCCAGACTCGATTCGGAACCTCGACCCTATACGATCCCCAGGCCGCAGTAGTTCCGTTCCGCCGGGCCGGATCAGGCTGGTCCGGCGGCCTCTGGCTCCGCGGCCACGACCTGCCAGCCCAGGTCCTCGAAGACCATCTCGAGGTTCTCGCTCCTCGGGTCCTGCCACTCCCTCCAGAAGGCCTCCCACGCCTGTGGCTCCTGGAAGTGACCCAGGTTCGACGTGAAGTCGACGATCTCGCACCAGGCGGTCCCTCCCATCTGGGGGCCCCGCATCCCGCGCCCCACCATCTGCTCGTAGAGCACCCGGGAGAGCGTGGGGCGGCACATCACGATCGTGTCGACCCGAGGCGCGTCGAAGCCCGTGGTCAGCACCTCCACGTTGAACAGCAGCCGCAGCTCGCCCCGCCGGAACTGGGCGATGGCGTGGTGGCGGTCCCGGGCGTCGATCTGGTGGTGGATCACCCCCGCCGGCGTCCCCTGGACCACGAGCGCCTGGGCGAGCAGCTCGGCCTGGGCCACGTTGCAGCAGAAGACCAGCATCTGGCGCCGGTCCGCGTCGAGCCGGGTGAGCTGCTCGAGGATCGCCCGATTGCGCGTGGAGTCCTCCCCGACCACCTCCAGGAACTCCGGGGTGAAGTCCCGGTAGCCCGACTGGTCGGTGTCGACGATGTTCCTCTTCCCGAGGGTCTGTGCGATCTGCGACGGCAGCTCGATCTGACGCTGTCTGATCTCCGAGAGGAAGCCCTCCCGCTGGAACCAGCCCAGGGCGCCCCCGCGGTGAGCCACCTTGGGAACGACCAGGTTCCGGCCGAACAGCTCCGCGAGCTTGCGGCTCTCCTCCGGGTCGATGAGGTTCGAGCGCCCCGGCGTGGCCGTGAGACCCAGGGTGCGCCGCGGCCGGGGACGACGCAGCTTCTCGTAGTCGTCCAGGAGGCGCCGGTGCCCTTTCGCGAGGGCGTGGTGCGCCTCGTCGATGACCACCAGCCGGGCTCGCGACAGCACGGTGCGGATGAAGGGGTCGTCGCCCTCGAGCCGAGCCAGCACCTGCTGGCTCGACGCCACCACAAGCGTGGGCCGCTCGGCCAGCTCCTCGTCGAAGCGGTTTCCCTCCCAGTAGCGCAGCACCTGGAGCGGCTCCCCGCACTCCTGTCCGCGCCAGGGCCAGAGCTGCTCGATTGCCTCGCAGGCCTGGTCGAGGAGCTCCCCCTTCTGGGCCACCCACAGCGCCAGGGGGCCCTCGTCGTCGGAGAGGAGCAGGTCCACGGCGTACTCCATCCCCATCCGGGTCTTGCCGGTGCCCGTGAAGCACGAGACCATGGCGCGCCGCTTCGACTCGAGCAGCCCGCGCACCTCCCTGAGGATCCCGCGTTGGAACGGCTTCAGGGGCGGCAGCGAGCCGATCGGCTCGACCTCGTAGGACGGCTGCCGCTCGCGCTTCGTGCGCAGGCCCGCGAAGGCGTCCGGCAGCCCGAGGGCCCTGGCCATGCGCAGCGCGCTCGCGGATCCCCGATGCCAGTTGAATTGGGCGAGGTCCCGCTCGGCGGTCCTGCGCGACGACGGGGCGCGGCCGCGAAGCCGCTCGTAGAGCGCCGCGAGCTCGGCCTCCGCCAGCGACTCGAGCAGCGCGCGCCGGACCGAGGTGATCGCGTTCCCGATCCGGCGCGGCCGCTCGGCCAGAAGCTGAGGGCCCTGCTGGATCACGATCAGCACGACGAGGAAGTGGGTGTCGATGCTGCCCCCCACGATCCGCTCCAGGCGCTGCAAGCGGTCGCGACCGAAGTACTGCCGGCAGAACGCGTCCGGGAGCACCTTGCGCAGCCGGACCACCGCCCGCTGGATGTCCTCCTCGGAGATCAGGCCCGCGGCCACGGCCGCACTCTACCGTGCGGAAGTGACCGCGCGGATCTCCCCCGCGCGAGCTAGTCGGCCCTCAGGGCCTGGGCGGGATCCACGTTCGCGGCGTGCCAGGCCGGTGCGAGGGAGGCCGCGACCGCCACCCCCATCATCACCACCGCGACGCCCGCGAAGGTGAAGGCGTCCGTCGTCCCCACGCCGAACAGCAGCCCCGTCAGGAGCCGTGCCGTCACGAGGGCGCCGCCCCAGCCCGCCAGCAGCCCCACGGCGGTGAGCGCGGTCCCTTCCCCGAGCACCATGGTCAGCAGACGGCGGCGGTCGGCGCCCAGGGCCGCACGCAGCCCCAGCTCGCGCACGCGCTCGGTGACCCCGAAGGCCAGCACGCCGCCCACGCCGATGGCGGCGATCACGAGGGCCAGGGCGGCGAAGCCTCCCACGAGGACGGCGTTGAGACGCTGGGGTCCGATCTCCTCCTCGTGGACTTCGGCCAGGGTGGCCACGCGCTCGATCGGCTGGTCCGGCTCCAGCGCGCGGACCGCGCTGATCAGGGCTGGGGCCGCCGCAGCCGGCTGCGGTGTGCGCACCAGCAGCGTCGTCGCGGCGGGCTCCTGGGCCAGGGGCTGGTAGATCACGTGGGGGACCGACGCCGCCAGGCCGTAGTCGTTGGAGTCGGAGACCACCCCCACCACGGTGCGCCACTCGTCGCTGACACCGATGAAGCGGATCGCGTCGTCCCGCCACGCCAGCCGCATCCCGACCGGGTCCCGCCCGCTGAAATGATGCTCGGCCATGGCCTGGTTCACCACCGCGACCTTGTGGGAGTCGCTGCGATCCGAGTCGTCGAAGAGGCGCCCCCGCAGCAGCCGCAGGCCGACGGTGGCGAAGTAGTCGGGGCTGACGGGCCGGTAGTCGCCCCGGGGCAGGGGCGCGCCGGGGGGCGGCGGCTCGCCCTCGATCTCCAGCTCCATGGCCGTGACCCGGGCCCCGAGGCCGGCCGGCACCCCGCGCAGCGGCACCCGCAGGCCGAAGGCTGCGCTCTCGACGCCGGGGAGCGCCTCGGCACGCTCCAGGATCGTGCGGAAGTAGTCGAGGCGCTGCTCCGGCTCGGCGCGCGGCGCAGCCGGCATCTCCACGCTGAGCACGTCCTCCAGCTCCAGGCCGCCGTCGGCCGACTGCAGGTTGTGCAGCGTGCGCAGCAGCAGCCCCGCCCCGACCAGCAGCACGCAGCTCACGGCCACCTGCGACACCACCAGCAGGCGCTGCGCCCGCCGCCCCGCCGCGCCGATGGCACCCCGGGCGGCGTCGGGACGGATCTGGACGTGCCGGGACTCGCCGGGGAGGCGCGGCACGAGCGCGAAGAGCACCGCCGCCAGGATCCCGAGGCCGAGGGCCGCGCCGAGGACGGCCGCGTCCACGCCGATCTCTCCCGCCCGGGCCGAGTAGCGCGCGGCGTAGGCCGCGAGCAGGTCCACGCTCGCGTAGGCGACGAGACACCCGAGCCCGGCCCCCAGCAGCGAAGGGATCAGGCTCTCCACCAGGAGCTGCCTCCGCAGGCGCCAGGCGCTGGCGCCGAGGGAGATGCGCACCGCCAGCTCGTCGTAGCGGCGCATCACCCGCGCCAATGTCAGGTTCGCGACGTTCGCGCAGGCGATCACCAGGACGAAGCCCGTGACCGCCAGCAGCGTGAGCACGGTGCGGCTGGCACGGCTGGCGAGCTGCTCCCGGAGCGGCGTAACCGCCACGGAGAAGCCCTGGCTCGCGTCGTACGCCTCGGGGTACTCGCCCCGGAGGCGAGCGGCGACCGCCGCCACCTCGGCCCGCGCGTCCTCGAGGGAGGCCCCCGCCGCGAGGCGGGCGAACACCTCGGTCATGCGGTGCATCCGGTCCTGGGTCATGGTGGCCCCCAGGTGGTGCGGGCTCGCCACCATGTTCAGGTAGATGTCGGTCCGCTCGGGATAGGGCGGGGCCTTCTCCAGCACCCCCACGATCTCCACGCTGCGGCCGTTCATCCGCAGCACCCGCCCCACCACCGACGGGTCCGCGCCGAAGCCGCTGCGCCAGAACTCGTCGGTGAGCACCGCCACCGGGGCGGCCTCGGCGCCGTCGTCGCTGCTGGCGATCAGCCGGCCCAGGGTGGCTTCGAGACCCATCACCTCGAAGTAGTCCGCGGTCACGATCCCCGCGTCCAGTCGCCGCGGCTGGTCCAGGCCGTGCACCGTGAACGTGAGCGACGAGAACTCCACGACGCCGTCGAAGCTCGTCACCTGCTGCCGGTAGTCGTCGATCTCCGGGACCGAGAAGAGGGCGTTCGCGATCCCGGTGAGGGCGGCGGACTGGCGCAGGTAGACGAGGCGCTCCCCGTCGGTGTGGGGGAGCGGGCGCAGCCAGATACCCCGCACCACGCTGAAGATGGCCGTGTTCGCCCCGATCCCGAGGCCGAGGGTGAGCACGAAGGCCGCGGCGTACCCGGGCGCGCGGGCCAGCCCGCGCCAGGCGTGTCGCATCTCCCGCAGGATCGTCATGGCGGCCTCCTTCGATGCAGAGAGCCGACCCTCACCCGGGCGGGGCTCGGGCCGGATGAAGCGCGGGGCCCCCGCGGAGCGATAGGCCCGGGCCACCTCCCGGGGCGTGCCCGTCGCCTCGACGGCCGCCCGGGCGGCCTCATCCCGGGAGAGCCCGCCCGCGGTGCGCTCGGCGAGGCTCTCCTCCAGGTGCAGGCGCAGCTCGTCGACGATCCGGTCCACGCCAGGGTGCACCGGGGCCGCTCCCAGCGCTCGCGCGACCTCGACCCGCAGCTCGCGGAGGTAGGCCGCGACCACCCGCCGCGCGTCGTCCCGCGGGTCCATCAGCTCGCCCCGAGGATCGCGTCGACGGCCCGGGAGAACGCGCTCCACTCGGCGCGCTCACGGGCCAGCGCCTCACGTCCGCCCGCGGTGATGCCGTAGAGGCGCCGCCGCCGCCCGCCCGCCTCGGCCCAGCGGCTCTCCACCAGCTCGGCCGACTCCAGCCGGTGCAGGGCCGGGTAGAGCGTCCCCTCCTTCAGCTCCAGGAACCCCTCGCTCTGCTCGCGCAGGCGCTTGATGATGGCGTAGCCGTGGGCCTCGCCCGCCGCCACCGAGGCGAGCAGCAGGACGTCCAGGTGGCCCTTCAGACGCTCTCCCTGCATAGTTTGTAATGCTATGCCTCGTAATGCTATGTGTCAACTCCTGATACCTTCTCTTCTTGCCTATCTACGGCCCCTGACGTAGGTTCGAAGCAAAGCCGCAGGGATATCGGTCGACGCTTGAGGGCGGCCTCCGCGACTCGCCTTGAGCCTGCCACCTGGACACGGTCCGGCCGCCCGGTCGCCCCCACGCGAACCGGGGAGGCGAGCCGTGCGCAAGCGACGCTTCGAGCTGGACACGCGGATCATGATGGTCTTTCTCCTGGTGGCGATGCCCTTCGTCGCCGTGGGGGCCTACTTCGTCGTGACCATGGGGCGCTCGGCCATGCGCGAGTCGGTGGCCCAGACTCTCGAGCAGCGCGCCGTGGAGACCCGCTTCCGGGTCGAGCGCTACGTGGGGGACCACGCCGCGCTGCTGCGGCTGATCGCCGCCTGGCCCGACGTGAAGGCCTCGCTGCACAGGACGCCAGGACCCATGAGCCCCGAGGAGCAGCAGCAGCTCAACGAGGCCTGGGCCTCGGGGGACGCGGCGCTCATCGCGGGTCTCCTCAGGACGCCGGTCGCCGAGCGGCTGCGGGGGGTGCTGGAGATCCGGCCCGGGATCAAGCTGCTCCAGGTCGTCGACGACGACGGGCGCCTGCTGGCCAGCTCGGCCCACGCCGGCCGCGTGCTCAACGGCGACACCGAGTGGTTCACCGCGGTGGCCGAGCAGGGACTCGAGCCCCACACCTTCGTCGGCGACGTCGAGCGCCGGCGCCCGGACGAGGCCGCGCTCTACGACGTGGCCTGGCCGATCCGAAACGAGGAGGGGTTCTTCGTGGGAGCGGTGCGCGCCGCCTGCGACGCGGCCGACCTCTACACGGTGCTGGCGCCGGTGCGGATCGGGAGCACGGGCCGGGCCGTCCTGATGCACGCGAAGGACGGCCGCGTCCTGGCCAGCGACGACGACGGGGAGATCCTGAGGGCCCAGTACCCGGGCTTCCCGCAGCTCCAGGCCGCGATGCTCGAGCTACGGGGCAGCTGGCAGGTCCCCGAGATCGAGCGGCGCACCCCGGAGGGAGAGTCCCTGCCGGTCGCCCCGGCCCGCCTGGTCGGCTACAGCCCCGTGACCCAGATTCCGGGGATCGAGTGGCTGGTGGCGGTGGAGCAGGAGCTCGCCGAGGCGTCGGCTCCCATCGACCAGATCCGCTTCTGGCTGTGGCTCCACTTCCTGGCGGCGTTCAGCCTGACCATCCTGCTCGGCCTCTACTTCATGTTCCAGGTGGAGACGCCCGTGATCGAGGAGGCGCTGCACCTGCATGAGGAGCACGTTCCGCCCAGCGAGCGGCGCGCCGCGGAGGGGGCCCGGGCGGGCTGAGGAGGGCGCGGGCGACCGGCCGCGAGTGGGCTCTCGTAGCGCTCCGCTATTCGCGCCCGAGATGACCGACTAGCTGGCCCGCAGTGGGACGCGAAGGATCAGCTGCGTAAAGCGGCATTGTGGAGTGCTTTGCCGCCAATGTCGATCAGGAATTGTCTTTTCCCTTGACACCATCCGGGCGCCACGCGGATACTCACCGTCGCTCACCTGTGGGAACGCGGGTCGGGAGGCTCAGAGCGGGCGTCCTCGCTTCGCACGGGTAGCCACGAGACAACCGTAAAAGGGCCCTTCGTTGAGCGGTAGAGGTGTGTCGAGCCACATCCTCGAACAACACGCAACCCGTTGACGGGAGGCGGTGCGCCAACGGAGACGCGCCGCTGCCGAGAGGACATAAGGCCGATGAAGATCTGGCTTCGCCCCGTTCGCAGGATGGGCTCGATCGTGCTGCTCCTGGCGCTCGCGCTCATCCTCACCCAGGGCTCACCCCGCGCGCAGTCCTCGCAGATCCCCGTGCTGTGGGCCGAGGCCGTGGGTGTGTCGATCGACGGCAACTCTCTGACCAAGACCGCGGCCGCAGGCTGGGGGAACGCCGGTGCCGTGTCCGCGCAACGCCTCGTTTCAGGGGACGGCCACGTCGAGGTCATTGTCACCGAGACGAGCACTGGGCGCGTGTTTGGCCTGAGCAACGGCAACACTGACCAGGGCTATCCGGACATCGACTTCGGCCTCAACCTCGTCGCCGGCGGGCCGATCCGCGTCTGGGAAGGGGGCCTCGCCAAGGGACTCTTCAAGACGTACGCCCCTGGCGACAGGCTCCAGGTGGCCGTCGAGTCGGGAGCCGTCCGCTATAAGCTCAACGGCGTCGCCTTCTACACGAGCAGCGCCTCACCGACCTACCCGCTGCTCGTCGATACGGCCTTCAACCACGCGAACGGCACTCTCACCCAGGCGGTAGTCGAAGGCAACTGGGTCGATCAGCAGATTCCGGTCGAGTGGACTGCCGCTGTGGGGGTCGACGTTACCGAGAACAGCATCGCCAAGACGATATCCGGGGGCGGATGGGACGCGGGTGCGGCCTCAGCCCAGCGGCTCGATTCGGGCGATGGCTACGTCGAGGCGACGGCCAGCGAGACGAACAAAGGCCGAATGTTCGGCCTGAGCAAGGGTAATCCTGGGGAGGAGTATACCGAGATCGACTACGCCATCAACCTCTCCTACGACGGCAGCCTCGGCATCTGGGAGAACGGCACCTTTCGAGGGACCGTCGGCACGTATGCCATGGGCAACAGAGTCCGAGTTGCCGTCGAGGCGGGTGCGGTCACCTATAGGAAGGATGGCGCCCTGCTGTACAGCAGTGCCGTGTCCCCCGCCTATCCGCTCCTCGTCGACGCCGCCTTGAACGCCCTCGGCTCCACTGTCCGCGATGCGACCATCAGCGGAAACTGGAGTGGTGCGCCCGTGGTCTGGGACGCTTTCGACGGGGTCACCGTATCCGGCAGTAGTCTCACCAAGACCGCGTCCACGGCGTGGGCCAACGGCGGGGCAGTATCGGTCCAGCGCCTGGAATCGGGAGACGGCTACGTCGAGGTTTCGGCAGGCCAGAACGATACCCACCGGCTCATTGGATTGAGCAACGGGAACAGCTCCTCCAACTGGGACGACATCGACTTCGGCCTCTATCTGTACGACACAGGCGAGCTTCAGGTCTACGAGGCCGGTGTGTTGAGGGGCACTTTCGGAACCTATGCAGCCACGGATTTCCTTCGCGTGGAGCTGAGTGGCGGCATCGTCACCTACAAGCAGAACGGGACGGTCTTCTACACCAGCACAGCAACCCCCACCTACCCGCTCCTCGTCGATACGGCCCTCTACACGCAGGGAGCTCTGCTCGCGGACCCGATCATCGGGGGCAACTGGACCGAGAAGTTCGAGGAAGTGGCCTGGACTGCGATGGTGAACAGCTCTGCGAGGGGCAACGATCTCCACAAGACCTCACACGGCTACAACTGGGATGCCGGTGCGGTCTCGACCATGGCGATCGTCAGCGGAGATGGCTTTGTCGAGTTTGCCGGGGCTGCGGGAGTGTCCGCGATGGCCGGTCTCTCGAACGGGGATTCCAACGAGGTCTACACGGACATCGACTACGCCATCTACGTGGAGAACGTGAACCTCGTGGTCTTCGAGGCGGGCGTCTATCGAGGCAATTTCGCAACTTTCGAAACGGGCGACCGCCTCAGAGTGGCTGTGGAGTCGGGCGCGGTGGTGTACCGAAAGAACGGAGAGGTGTTCTACACGAGCAGCGTGGCGCCCACCTACCCGCTGCTCGTCGATACGTCCCTCTACCGTTACTCGTCCGACTTGAGGGATGCCGTAGTCTCGGGTGCGCTCGTTCCAGCTGCCGTGCCGCACCCGCAGCTGAGCCCGGGCTCCGGAACCTACACGACCTCTCAGATCGTGACCGTGACGGGTGAGCCCGGTGCGTCGATCCACTACACGCAGGATGGTACCGACCCAGACCAGAGCTCGGCGACCATCGCGTCGGGCAGCCCCTTGACAGTCGACCAGCCCGAGACGCTGAAGCTGCGGGCCTATGCTTCCGGCCTGATCCCGAGCGGCGTTACTGAGGCCACCTACGTCTTCGAGACCCCCGTCACGGAGGACGTCGTCTGGACCGAGATCGTGAATGCCTCGGCAGCCGGGAACGACCTGACCAAGACCGGCTCATCGAGCCTCTGGGACTCGGGCGCCGTCTCCACCAAGGCCATCGTCGGTGGCGACGGCTACGCCGAGGTGACCGGCACGAACGGCACTTTCAGGATGATCGGCCTGTCGTTCGGGGACACGGACCAAACCTACCCGGACATCGACTACGCCCTCTACGTGAAGAACAACCGGATGGACGTGTGGGAGGCTGGGATCTATCGAGGCGAGTTCGGGAGCTTCCAGCCCGGAGACCAGCTGCGGGTCGCAGTTGAATCCGGCATCGTGGTCTATCGAAAGAACGGCCTCGCGTTCTACACGAGCGGCGTCGCACCCACGTTCCCCCTGGTGGTAGACGCTTCACTCTACTCGCCTGGCGCCGTGCTCACCGATGTGGAGATCTCCGGAGTCCTCGAGAACGCCACGCTCTCGGCCCCGCAGTTCAGCCCGGGCGGGGGAACCTACGCCACGCCGGAAACCGTCACGATCACCGCCGAGCCCGGCGCCACGATCCACTACACCGACGACGGCACGGACCCCGATGAGACCTCGCCGAATCCACCGGGTCCCCTCTCGATCGACCAGCCGACTACCCTCAAGGCGCGCGCGTACCGAGCAGGGTACCTTCCGAGCGACGTCGCATCGGCCAACTACAACTTCCAGGCCGGGACGCCCGGCTTCTCGCCGCCCCCGGGCACTTTCAGCAATCCGACGAACGTGGCCCTCTCGACCGCCACTCCGGGCGCCTCGATCCGCTACACCCTGGACGGCAGCGAGCCCACGCCCACATCCAGCCTGTACTCGGCCCCGATCCCCGTGCCGGCGTCCATGACCATCAAGGCCAAGGCGTTCTTCTCCGGCTGGGCCGACAGCGTGACGGCGACGGGCACCTATGTCATCAGCGCCAACCTTCCCCCCCAGGTCAGCGCGGGCCCCGACATCGAGCTGACCCTCCCGGGCACCGCGAACCTCGCCGGGACCGTTCAGGACGACGGGCTGCCCATTCCCCCTGGCGCCGTGTCCGTGGCCTGGAGCAAGCTCAGCGGCCCCGGGACCGTCGGCTTCGGCTCCCCGACGTCGATCACCACGACCGCCACCTTCTCGAAGAGCGGAACGTACGTCCTCCGCCTGACGGCGAACGATGGCGCAGCGGTCGCATACGACGATGTCGTCGTAAACGCCCAAGCCTCGGTGCTCTTCGTCGTCGGGAGCACCCAGAGTATGAATGCCCAAGACGTGTTCCTGCGCTCCCGCTTCGAGGCGGCCGGGTACACGGTGGTCACGAAGGCGGGCGCCGACGTGGTCAACCAGGATAGCAACGGGCGGGCTTTCGTCTGGTTGTCGAGCACGTCGTCGGCGAGCGACGTGCAGGATTTTGTGGACTTCTGGCTGTGGTGGCAGGCAGTGCCGATTGCGGTCCAGAGCGCGGGAATCGTGGACAACATGATCATGACGAGCCCCAGCGGCCGCGGCAATGCCGGAAGCCAGACATCCGCGGTGGTGACCACGCCAACCCATCCCATCTCGGCCGGCAAGACCGGTACCGCGGCCCTCAATACGAGCCCGGCCAACCATGCCTGGGGGACACCCAGCGCCAACGGGGTCAAGGTGCTGACGCGGGCGAGCCCGCCCAACCAGGCGCAGGCGACCGTGTTCACCTATGAGCAGGGGGTAGGCATGTACGGTGGCGAGCCCGCACCCGAACGCCGCCTTTTCTTCGGGCCGGGCGCCACGGCCCTCTCGACTTTCACCCCGGACGGGCTGGATGTCCTCGACGCGGCGATCCTGTGGCTGGGCCGGAAGAACGCCGCCCCCTGGGTCGACGCCGGCCCCGACCTCGCGGGCTCCGTCGCCGGCGGACCCGTAGTCCTCAACCTGAACGGCCACGTCCTCGACGACGGCCTGCCCAACCCCCCGGGCACCGTGATGGTGCAGTGGTCGCAGATCGGCGGAGGCCCGCTTGCCCTCTTCGGCGACCCCAGCCAGGCGGCGACCACGGCCACCTTCAACGCCCCAGGAACCTACTTCCTCAAGCTCAGCGCCGACGACTCGCTTCAGACAAGCTTCGACCTCGTCGAGGTCGAGATCACGGAGGGCGCCGTCGTCAACGCCCCGCCCGTTGTGACCGCCAGCCCGGACCAGGTCGTTCGTCTCCCCGCCACAGCGACGGTCATCGCCACGGCGTTCGACGACGGCCTCCCGAGTCCTCCCGGCGCCCTGACCTACCAGTGGTCGCTGGTCAGCGGCCCCGGCACGGTCGGCTTCGGCTCGCCGGCCCAGGCATCCACCACGGCGTCGTTCTCGGCCCCCGGCGTCTACGTGCTCCGGGTGATCGTCGATGATGGCGACCTCGAGGCTTCGGACGAGACCCAGGTTCGGGTCGACGCGGCGAAGTCGGCCCTCTTCGTCACCGGAGACGCGTACGTCAACGGCAGTCACGCCTTTGACGCCCCCGTGTTGGCTCGCCTCGCGGCCCTCGGCTTCGACGTCACGATAGTGGGAGGCGGTCCTGGCGCGACCCCGAACGGCTACGACCTGGTCGTCATCTCGGAGGTCGCGAGTGCTGCAGCTCTCGAGAGCTACGGAGCTCTGTACCCCGGCACGACGACGCCGATCCTTTGCTTCGAGTACAACTTCTACGACTGGCTGGACATGACGGGCACATCCACGCCCGCCCACTACGGTGTCGCAACCAACTCGACGATCACGATTCCGTCTCTCAGCCATCCCATCCAGGCCGGCCTCTCGGGGTCCGTGAGCTTCCGCACGTCCCAGGGGCCCATCTCCTACGGCGTCCCGTCCGCCCCCGAGTACGAGGTGGCGCACATCCAGGGATCGGGCCAACCGGCCGTCTTCGCCTACCCCGAGGGCGTGTTGCTCTTCAACACCACGTCGGCCGGCCGGCGCGTCGGCTTCCCATACGGAGCCGATGGCTTCACCCCGGAAGCCTTCGCGATGCTCGACGCCGCGATCGAATGGCTGACGACGCCGCCGATCCCGACGCTGCTGGTGACGGGCCCCGGCGACCTCAGCCCCGCGGACAAGACGCTCCGGAATCACCTCGCAGCGGTCGGCTACGCCCCGGAGGTCCGCACCGCCGCCGAGGTCACGGCGGCCCACGCCCAGGGGAAGGCGCTCATTTTCGTCTCCGCCTCGGCTCCCGGCTCCACGCTGGGGACGAAGCTCCGGGACGTGTCCGTGCCTGCGATCGTGGCGCGGCCGGACGCCCTGGTCCCCATGGCTCTCACGGCCGCCGGGGACTCCGGCTCCGTCTCGGCCACCCAGGTCGACGTCGTGGATTCGGAGCACCCGCTCTCGGCGCACCTCGCGGGCCTGGTGAGCGTCCAGACCTCATCCGCCACGACCACCTGGGGCATCCCCGGACCGGAGGGCTTCGGCGTCGCCACCCTGGCGACCGACCCGACCCGGTTCACGAGCTTCGGCTACGAAGCCGGGGCGGACATGGTCGGTGTCCCAGCCCTGGAGCGCCGCGTGGGCCTATGGGCGAACGCGACGAGCAGCCTGACCGCCGAGGGCGGCCTGCTCCTGGACGCCGCGATCCAGTGGGCGCTCCAAAGCGACGGCGACGGCGACGGGCTCGGCTACGGAGACGAGATCGCCCATGGCACCGACCCCCAGAACCCGGACACGAACGGAGACGGCATCCTCGACGGGGCGGCCGTCGACTCCGGCATCTCACCCACGGACGAGGACATGGACGGCGACGGTCTCACCAACGCCCAGGAAGCCACCATCGGTACCGACCCGTTCCTGTTCGACACTGACGGCGACGGCGTGGGCGACGGAGCGGACTGCTTCCCCCTCGACCCCGATCGCGACACGTGTCCGCCCGGCACCCACACGGACACGACGCCACCCGATATCACCCTGACCGAACCCACGAACGCCGTCCTCATCAGCTCCGTCCCGTAGCGGATAGACCAGGCCCGAGGCTCGAACGCTTTCAGGAGACGAAACGTGAGTGCACTGACGAAGTCCCGGCTCTTCCGCGCGACCGCGCGGGCTCTCATCTTCGCCCTGGTGTGGGCCAGCAGCCCGAGCGGGGTCGCGGCAGCCACGGCATCTGCAGCCCAAGACGCCCCGGATGAGCCAGAGGCTGCCCTGAGGGAACCCGCTCCCGAGGAGCCGGCCCCCGAGCCCCCTCGCGCGACCCCCTCCGGCAACCGCAAGCGACCAGATGTCGCGCCGCCATCACGGGTTCCCAGCATTCCCGACGTCCCAACGGACCAGGACCTGTTCCGCGCCCGCATCTTCGAGGAGCCCCTCGTACCGTCGTCGGAGGGAAGCTCCGCCGACAACGCCGCGGCGGGAGAGGCGTTGCGCCGCTACGTCGCCGGGGGCCGACACGACGTCACCCCGCTGGAGGAATTCCTGGAGTCCAGCCCTGCGAGCGTCTGGCGGGTTTCGCTTCTGGCCAACCTCGCTATCGTGACCCGCCGAACTGGGTTCTTCAGCCGAACGTTGGAGTATGCGCGGGTTGCCTGGGAGGAAGGCAAGGACGCCGAAAACCCACACGTTCGGGCACTGGCGAGCCGGGGTCTCGCCGAGCTGGCAGCTCTCTGGGCGCGTCTGGGACGGCTGGACGAGCTCGAAGCGCTGTTCGGCGAGATCGACGGCTATCCCGTCTCAGGGACTGTTCGCGAGCGACTCGATCAGGTTCGCCAGGGCATGCATCTCATGAAGACGCAGCCGGGGGTCGCCTACCGGTGCGGGCCCTTGGCGGTTGGCAACATCCTCAAGACGATCGATGGCCGCTACGAAGAAGAGATCGAGAGCTTCGAGTCCAGCTCGAACGGAACGTCGCTGGACCAGTTAGAGCAACTGGCTCGAAGTGTTGGGCTGGAGATGCAGATGGCAAAGCGGGACTCCGCTCATGCCCCCCTTTCCGTACCCGCCGTCGTCCACTGGCGAGTCGGGCATTTCGCGGCTCTCGTCAAGAAGGCGGGTGACGGCGAGCGGGAGCGATACCTCGTCAAGGACCCCACCTTCGGCGAAGAGATCTGGGTGTCGCGCCGCGCAATCGACGAAGAGGCGAGTGGCGCCTTTCTGGTAGCGGACCACGAGCTCCCGGAGGGCTGGCGGCCAATGGCCAAACGCGAGGGTCAGGCAATCTGGGGAAAGGGCGCACCGTCGGGAGAGAATCCCGAGCATCAGACCAAGTGCGAGGTCCCGGCAAGCGACGCTCCGGACTGTGATTGCAGCCGCGCGCCGACCAGTGATCCCCCCGCGATGGCCGTCTACAGCATTGACCGGATGCTGGCCAACCTGAAGATTGCCGACGCCCCGGTCCGCTACTCCCCACCCTACGGCCCGAGCGTGCGGTTTACGGCGACGTACAACCACAGGGAATCGTTCCAGCCCAGCGTCTTCACCTATGTCAACATGGGGCCGAACTGGACGTTCGACTGGATCGGCTACGTTACCGATGACCCGTCGATGCCGGGTAACACCGTCACTGTCTACCTGCGGGGCGGCGGACAGGAGACCTACACCGGATATGATCCCGCGACATACTCCTACCCTCCGCACCTGCGATCTCGAGCCGTGTTGGTACGGGTATCGGACAGCCCCATCCGTTACGAGCGGCAGCTCCCTGACGGAAGCAGGGAGGTCTACGCTCAACCCGACGGTGGCGCATTCCCGCGCAAGGTTCTGCTGACGGAGCTCCACGACTCCCAGGGGAACCAGCTTGCGTTCGTCTACGACAGTGAGTACAGACTGGTCGCAGTTGTCGATGCTATCGGGCAGGTCACCACGCTCTCCTACGAGCTGACGAGCGACCCATTGAAGATTACGAGCGTCACAGACCCATTCGGCCGCTCAGCCCGCCTCGAGTACGACTCCGCTGGCCGACTGAAACGGATCACAGACGTAATCGGCTTGGTCTCAGAATTCGCCTACAACACAGGGGGACTCATCACCGCGATGACGACCCCCTACGGAACCACGCGTTTCGCCGCCGGCCAGGTCGACGCGGATCGATGGATTGAGGTCACCGATCCCCTGGGAGCGAAGGAACGTCTGGAGACCGTACGTGGTCACTCTCCTCAGATCTACCCCGACAACCTGGATGAGCCTGTGCCGGTGGGCTTTAACCCGTTCGGGAGCCCGGACAACGATCACTTCGACATCGCCATGTCGTTCTATTGGGGCAAGCTGGCTATGCACCGGGGCCGAACGGACATTGAGGATGCCGAAGTCACGCACTGGCAGATGTCCTCGGACACCCCGCCTCTCACGGCTGGCATTCCTCGTACGTTCAAGAAGCCCCTCGAGAGCCGCATCTGGTATCGGTACCCCAAGACGACTCAGCCTCCCCAACATTGGTACGTCGGATCAGGAGCGCAGCCGATCCTGATCGCGCGGGTACTGGACGATGGGAGTACTCAGGCCTATCAGTACGAGTACAACTCAAAAGGGAAGATCACCAGAGAGATCGACCCACTGGGACGGGAGACCGTCTACGAGTACGACACCAACGAGATCGACCTGCTGACGGTCAAGCAGCGCGTGAACGGAGTACTCGAGATCATTCAGACCGACACGTACAACGCCCAGCACCAACCGCTGACAAGGACGGACGCGGATGGGAACACGACGGCCTTCACCTACAACGCGAACGGGCAGTTGGAGACGGTCACGACACCTGCGCCTCAAGGCCACGCGACAGGCCCGACGACCACACTGACATACAACCCCGATGGGTACCTCCAGACCACCGCGGGGCCTGTCCCCGGCGCGGTGACAAGCTTCACCTACGATTCGTACGGACGCCAACGAACCATCACGGGGCCCGACAACCTAACCCTTACGTTCGACTACGACACGCTGAATAGACTCACACGTGTGACTTGGCCAGATGGCACGTATGAGGAGACGACCTACGAGCGCCTTGACGCAATCCTGAGCCGGGACCGATTGGGACGCGTGACGCATCGCTTCTACGATGCGCTTAGACGACTGCTGTCATCCCGCGACCCGGCTGGCCGAACCGTCACCTTCGAGTGGTGCAACTGCGGGACCCTGGAAGCCTTGGTCGATCCAATGCGAAACCGGACCTCATGGGAGCGAGACTTGCAGGGACGGATGCTGGCTGAGGTTCGGGCTGATGGCTTTGATACCGCGTATACATACGAATCGGCGACGAGCCGCCTGCGCGAGCGGCGTGACCGGCGGGGCACTACCATGACGTACGACTACTATCTGGACGACCAGCTCAAGAGGAAGAGCTATTCAGATGGGACGCCCGCAGTGGACTACACGTACGACCCTGACTTCGGGCGCCTGGAGTCTGCGGCAAATGGCTCCGATACGCTGAACTGGATCTACGACCTCGACGGGCGCCTGCTGAGCGAGACGAGTGCGGCAAACGGATCCCTCGTCGAATACGAGTACGACGACGCTGGAAACCGTGCTGCCCTGCTCCTCGACTCCAGCACGTTGGTGACCTACGAGTATGACGTGGCTTCACGTCTTGAAGCCATCAGGCGTGGGACGGATGTGTTCGGGTTTGAGCATGACGCGGCGTCCCGTCGCGAGACAATGACGTACCCGAACGGTGTCGTGACGACCTACGACTACGACGAAGAGTCTCGATTGACGAGCCTCGCGGCGACCGTCGGGACGTCCACCGTCACTCAGTTTGAGTACACCTACGATACCGTCGGTAACCGAACACAGAAAGCGACACTGAACTACGTCGAGGACTATGGCTATGATCGGGTCGACCAGCTCACGACTGTGGTGCGCTCTGGAGCTACCGCGACGACTTCGTTCTACGCGTACGACAGCGCCGGCAACCGAATAAGCGCCCAGACCGACTCTGTTGTCGCACAGTCGACATACGACAACATGAACCGCCTTGTGTCGCGGCAGCCTGGCGGCAGCCTCCTGTTTCGTGGCACCGTGAGTGAGCCGGCGTCGGTGGACGTGCAAGGACGGCCGGTCCGTGTGGAACAGGACAGCTCTTTTGCCGGGCCCGCGGAAGTGGCGTCGGGGGCGTCGCAGGTTCAGGTGGTCGCGACAGATCCCT
>Ga0299906_10000561_pt1 | contig 34029 bp, 30 predicted proteins | sample RVTome_14_FD_200259 | JGI IMG/M metagenome (GOLD analysis project Ga0299906, IMG submission 200259) | Soil microbial communities from uranium-contaminated site in the Upper Colorado River Basin, Wyoming, United States - RVT145D125 (version 2) ... | reverse complement strand
GCAGGCGTTCCTGGACGGGCCGGTGGAAGAACTTTGCCGCATGCTGGACGATTGGGAGATCTGCGACACCCACCGCAATCTCCCGGAAGTGGTCTGGGACTTTATCCGTGAGAAGCGATTTTTCAGCATGATCATCCCCGCCGACTACGGCGGGCTCGGATTCTCCAGCCAGGCGAATTCCGCGGTGGTGATGAAGCTGGCCAGCCGCAATCTGACCGCGGCGGTCACCGTCATGGTGCCGAATTCCCTGGGGCCGGGCGAGCTGCTGCTGCACTACGGCACCGAGAGCCAGAAGAAGCACTACCTTCCGCGCCTCGCCAAAGGCCAGGACATCCCCTGCTTCGCCCTGACCTCGCCCACCGCCGGCTCCGACGCCGCCGCCATGAGCGATACCGGCGTCGTGTGCAAGGGAAACTTCGAGGGCCGTGAGGTGCTCGGCCTGCGGCTTAACTGGAACAAGCGCTACATTACGCTGGCGCCGGTTGCCACGGTGCTGGGGCTGGCGTTCAAGGCGAAAGACCCCGACCGGCTGCTCGGGGGGGAAGAAGAACTGGGGATCACCTGTGCGCTGATCCCCACCGACACCCCGGGCGTCGAGATCGGCAACCGCCACATGCCGGTAGGAGCCGTATTCATGAACGGTCCGACGCGCGGCACGGACGTATTCATTCCGCTCGACTGGGTCATTGGCGGGCGCGAGCGGATTGGACAGGGCTGGCGCATGCTGATGCAGAGCCTGGCGGCCGGCCGCGCCATCTCGCTGCCCGCCCTGGGCGTTGCCGGCGGCAAGATGTCGGCGCTGCTGTCCGGCGCCTACGCGCGGATCCGCAAGCAATTCGACGTGCCCATCGGTTATTTCGAGGGCATCGAGGAGCCGCTGAGCCGCATCGGCGGGCGGACCTACCGCATGGACGCCGCACGCCGCCTCACGCTGGTGGCGCTCGACGAGGGCGAGAAGCCCGCGGTGCTTTCAGCCATCGTCAAGTACCAGCTCACCGAGGGTAACCGCCAGTGCATCAACGACGCCATGGACATCCACGGCGGCAAGGGCGTGATCACCGGCCCCAACAACTACCTCGCCCACCCCTACCAGTCGGTGCCGATTTCGATCACGGTCGAGGGCGCCAACATCCTCACGCGCTCGCTGATCATCTTCGGCCAGGGCGCCATCCGCGCCCACCCATGGCTGCTCAAGGAAATGCAGGCGGCCACCGACCCCAAGCCGGGGTCGCGCAAGCGTTTCGACCATGCCTTCTTCTCCCATGTCGGCCACATCATCAGCAACATGGTGCGCTCGTTGATGTTGGGCCTTTCCGGCGCGCTGATCACAGGTGCGCCGGTGCGCGGGCCGACCCGCCGCTATTTCCGTCAGGTGAAGCGGATGTGCTCGGCCTTCAGCTTCGTATCCGACGTGGTGCTGATCACGCTCGGCGGCAGGTTCAAATTCCGCGAGAAGCTCTCCGGGCGCCTGGCGGACGCGCTGATCCATTTATATATGTGTAGTGCCGTGCTCAAGCGCTTCGAGGACGACGGCCGGCCGGAGGAAGACCTGCCGTTCGTCCACTGGGCGATGGACGACGGCCTGTACCGCATCCAGGAAAGCCTCAAGGGCGTGCTTAGCAATTTCCCGGTTCCCGCGATCGGGCGGCTGGTGAAATGGATGGTGTTCCCGATGGGCTCGCCCTACGCCATCCCTTCGGACGCCACCGGAAAGGCCATCGCACGCATTCTGCTCAGCGAGAACGAGAGCCGCGACCGGCTCGGCGAAGGGGTGTACATCTCCGACGGCGATGACGCCTCGGGCCGCGTGCATACGGCCTTCCACCTGGTGCTCAATTCGGACAAGGCCGAGACTGCCATCCGTAATGCCTTGAAGCAATCGGTAACCTTCGAGAACTACCGCGAGCTCGTGCAGAAGGCCGTCGAGAGCGGCGTCATCACCGAGGAACAGGCGACCATGGTTCGTTTGGCCCAGGAAGCCGTGCGCGCCGTCATCGAGGTGGACGACTTCCCCCGCGCCAGGATTGAGCGTTTCGAGGACCCGGCATTCCGACCGGTAGTGGCCGAACGCGCCGGTTAGCTCTGAGCCCTCTCTTCCAGCGGAGAGGTTAAGAACGCGCCGATCTCCTCAGCCCGCGACATGCCGTCCTGGTAACCCAATTCGATCAGCTCCGTCACGTATCCCGGCTCGAACAATAAATAGCTCGCCATGCGCCAGTCGCGGCCCCAGCCGCCAAGCATGCGCAGCAGCATGCGTACCGGCCGGGGAATGGAACGAGCATGCCGCCGGGTGACCTCCCGCAAGTCGACGCTGGGCCGGATGACCAGCGCCCGGATAATGTTGAGCGGTGTCTTGCGGTATTGCTCGGCGGTCATCAGGCTGAGGGTCTGGTTGATCCTCTCCAGGCGCGCGATGTCGGCCGTCAGCCGGTCCATGAAAATGGTATCCAGCAGGTAGCCACCGATCTCACCGAACGTCGGAAACGCGACTTCCTCGCTTGGCTCAGGATCCGGTCTCTCGTCGCGCGTGGTGACCACCAGCAAGCGGTTGGCTCCGAGATGTATCGCCGGGCTGAGCGGAGCCACCATGCGCATGCCGCCGTCGCCGAAGTACTCGTTGCCGATCCTGTAGGGCGGAAACAACAGCGGCAGGGCGGCGGACCCCATCAGGTGGGGGACGCTGATGGTGACGGCGCGCCCCGAGCGCCGCACGCGGGTCCAGGGCTGCACCGCTTCGGCGGCCTGGAAGAAGCTGATCGCGCTGGCGCAGGTATAGCCCGAGGCCGTAATCGCGATTCCCCGCAAATGGCCGGAATCGATGCCCTCCTGGATGCGGGGCAGCAACAATTCACGCTCCAGGAGTTCACGCAGCGGGTCGTTGTTCAGCAAGGAGGGTGGTTGCCGAACCAAGGTGTTGAGGAGCGGCGAGAACGAGAGCATCCAGCGCAGGCCGGTGGCCATCACCGTCCACGCGTCGGTGCGGTAGATCCGTTCGCAATGAAGTCCCTTCCAAAAAAGCTCTAGCCGGCTGGCGCCGTCGGCGACGGAGTCCGCGTGGCTGGCCATCACCGCAGCGTTGATGGCGCCGGCGGAACTGCCGGAAATAATCGGAAAGGGGAAACCCGGAGCGGCGGATTCCGCCCAGATTTCGGCCAGTGCGCGCAGCACGCCCACCTGGTAGGCGCCGCGGGCGCCGCCGCCGGGAAGGATCAGGCCCGTGCGGGGCATGACCGCGGCCCCGCCGTCGGCGTGGTTGGCTGGAACTCCCATGGCGGGAATATAACAGACTGACGGTGATATACTTCCCAAACCGGTTATCAAAGTTCCGCCGTAAGGGGTTGTAAATGAAGGGTTCCTCATCCTGTGAATAGCAGCGTCGTTAAGCAAGCGAGACAGCCGGAGGGACGCCATACCGGCCTGCTCGAAGCGCAGCGTACCGTGAATGAAGTTCTGCTGGGGAAAGAGCGGCAGGTGAGGTTGGCCTTCTGCGGCCTGCTGTCGCGCGGCCACATTCTGATCGAGGACGTCCCCGGCGTGGGAAAGACCACACTGGCCAACGCGATGGCGCGCACGGTCGGCTCGGACTACCAGCGAATCCAGTTTACCAGCGACCTTCTGCCCGCGGACATTCTCGGCGTGTCGATCTACCGGCGCGACAAGGAGACGTTCCAGTTCCATCCCGGGCCGATCTTCGCCCAGGTCATTCTGGCCGACGAGATCAACCGCGCTACGCCGAAGTCCCAAAGCGCATTGCTGGAGTGCATGGCCGAGGGGCAGGTGACGATCGACAACAAGACCCATCCCCTGCCCCAGCCCTTCTTCGTCATCGCAACCCAGAACCCCATGGACCTGGTCGGCACCTTTCCATTGCCGGAATCGCAGCTGGACCGTTTCCTGCTGAGCATCACCCTGGGTTACCCGGACCGGGCCGCCGAGCGCGAGCTTTTGATGTCCGAGGATCGCGCGGGCATGCTGGAGCGGATGTCCGCCAAGCTGACGCCCCAGGACGTCCTGGCCCTCCAGCAAGACTGCGAGCGGGTCCATGTCAGCGATGACCTCCTCGATTACATCCAGGCCCTGCTTGGCGAGACCCGCGATCCACGCTGGTTCGAGACCGGGCTTTCGCCGCGTGCCGGCCTTGCCTTGCTTCGCCTGAGCCGCGCCTTCGCTTTCCTGGACGATCGCGATTACGCGATCCCGGAGGATGTCCAGGCGGTGTTCCCGGGCCTCGCCAGGCATCGGCTGATCGCCAGCGCCGGTTTCAACGCAACCCCGGACGAGCAGATCGCCGAACTGATGAGGCAGGTGCCGATTCCCTGACCGCCATGGTGAGCGTGGCGACGGCCAGTTCCCAGAGATTCTCCCCAGGCAGACGTTTCGACCGCTGGCTGCTGGAGCGCATAAGGCGGCGCAGGGGCGTCACCGATCTGCCCCGCACCTTCGAATACCGGCACATTTTCGTGCTCCCCACCCTGTTCGGCGTCGGCTTCGGCGTGGTGCTCGCCATGACCGTGACGGGCGGCCTCAACTTCAACAACAATATGGCCCTGCTCATGGCCTTCACGCTGGTGTCCATTTCGCTGATGACCATGTTCCTCGCCTATCGTAACCAGGTCGGGATTTCGGTGATCGGGATTGCCGCAGACCCGGTTTTCGCGGGCGAGCGGGCCATTTTCCAAGTGCTCATGCGCAACCAGGAGTCGCGCAGCCGATACGCGGTGTGCGTCAAGTGGAGCACCGCCGCCAGCCACGCGGCGGCGGGCAGCGGTGATTGTCGCGACTTCTCGCCCGAAGAAACACTCAAGTTGCGGCTCGAGCAAATTGCCCGCCGTCGCGGCTACATGACCATGGAGCCCTTGGTGGTCGAGAACCGCTTTCCGCTCGGCCTCTTCAAGGCCTGGTCGGTGATCATTCCGAACGTGCAGTGCCTGGTGTACCCGCCGCCGGCGCCGAATGCGCCGCCGTTGCCGCGCACGGGGCGGGGCGATCACGGCGCGGCCCACAAGGGCGAGGGCGAACACTTCCACGCCCTGCGCGAGTACCGGCCGGGCGATCCGCTCAAGCGGGTGGCCTGGCGTGCCAGCGCTCGCCACCAGAAGCTTTATTCCCGCGAGATGGAAACGCCGCGCGAGGAGGCCTGTGAGTTCAACTGGTACCTGACGGGCGGGACTAGCAGCGAGGAAAAGCTCTCAATACTGACGGCCTGGGTGCTGCGCGCCGAGCACCACCAGATCCCGTACAGCCTTGAAATGCCGACCGTAGCGCTGCCGCCCGGGCTTGGCCAGGAGCACCGCGATGCGTGCCTGAAGATCCTGGCACTGTACGAGGGCTGAATGGCAAGCGATCGGCACATTACCACCGACACCCGCTCAATGATGTGGGTGATGGCCACGCTGGCGATTGCCATGTCGCTGCAACTCACCCGCATGCCGGCTTGGTTACTGCTGATTGCCATCGCGCCGTTCATGTGGCGCATCGCCGCCGAGTTGAACCGTTGGCAGCCAATGCCGGCCACCTGGCGTTTCAGTGCCCTTGGCGTGGCCTTGCTGGTGCTCGTTTTGTCGTTTGGCAACGTATTCGGGCGCAGCGCGGCGGTGAGCCTGCTCACCGTCATGCTGGCAATGAAATTGCTGGAAACCTACCGGATCCGCGATGCCCGTGTCGTGGTGAGCTTCAGCCTGTTTCTGTGCGCGACGCAGTTCCTGTTCGGCCAGGGTGTGCTGATGCCGCTGTACGGGGCCGCCGTGGTCGCCACGGCCCTCATCGCACTGGCGCATCTGCACCGCCGCGAAGCCTTCGGCGCACGCCGGCCGGTTCCCGCCCTCGGGCGATCGATCTACGCCGAGTTGGGGTTCAGCTTGCGAATCCTCGCGCTTGCCCTGCCCGCGGCTGTGGCGCTTTTCCTGCTGTTTCCGCGCTGGAGCAGTCCGCTGTGGGGCGTCCCTGAATCCAGCCTGGACGCTCGCACCGGCTTGTCGGACACCATGGAACCGGGCTCCATCCAACAGCTGTTCATTGATGACTCGCCGGCTTTCCGGGTCAATTTCCGCGGCCCCATCCCGCGCCAGGAGGAGCTTTATTGGCGCGGACCGGTGCTGTGGGACTACAACGGCCGGCAGTGGGAAACCAGCTTCTGGAGCCGTAACATCGAGGCTCGACAGCGGCCCTCTCCCGGCAACGCCGAGTATCGCTACACCGTCCAGCTCGAGCCGAACGAACGAAAATGGCTGTTCGCGCTGGACTACCCCACCGTGGTGCCCAACGACACCCGGCTGACCATGGACTATCAACTCCTGCGCAAAACCTCGGTAACCCAGCTACTGCGCTACGAAATTGCCTCCGACCCTGATTTTGTCGATTCTCCCCAATTGAGCGAGGTGCTCCGAAACTCCGCCCTGCAGATCCCGCAGGGGCTCAATTCCCGCACCCAGGAACTTGTGTCGGGCTGGCGGCGGATGATCGATGAAGACATGGCGCTGGCCGAGCGCGTGTTGCGCCACTTCAACGAGGAGCAATTCCATTACACCCTCGAGGCGCCCTTGCTGGGCCTCAATGCCGTGGACGACTTCCTGTTCCGAACCCGCGCCGGATACTGCGAGCATTACGCCTCGGCCTTCACCGTGATGATGCGCATGGCCGGCATCCCGGCGCGCGTCGTCACGGGTTACCAGGGGGGCTGGTACAACGAGTTCGGAAACTATCTGCTGGTGCGGCAATCCGACGCGCATGCCTGGTCGGAAATCTGGCTCGAAGGCGGCGGCTGGACGCGTGTCGACCCCACGGCTGCGGTCTCGCCTCTGCGCGTCCAGCAGGGCTCCCTGGGGGCGTTGTCGGAACCGCGCCACATGCTGGATTTCGGCTGGCTGCGCGAGCTGCGGAACGGCTTCGACGTGTTGCAGCGGAGTTGGAACGACTGGGTTATCGACTTCGGCGCCGCCGAGCAGTCACAGCTATTTGCACCGCTGGGCCTGCGCAGGATCGATGCCAAAGGCCTGATGGCGGTGCTGTTCGGCGTGATCGCGGTGCTGAGCCTGTTGCTGATGCCGCTGATCCTGCGCACTCAGGGCCCGATGCGTCGCAGCCCGCTGCAGGGTGTGTGGCTCAGGTTTTTGCGCCGGCTGGGGCGGGTCGGTGTGGCCTCGCGGCCGTCAATGGGCGCGCGCACGGTGGCGTGCGAGGCCAGCGCCCGACTGCCCGACCAGGCCGACGAGATCCAGCGCATCGCGCGGCTTTACAACGATTTTCGTTATTCGCCCTCGCCGCCCGGTTTTCGCGACCTCAAGCAGGCCATCAAGCATTTCAAACCGCGCAAGCCAGCGAAGACGCGCACGTGGACCTGACGCTGGTCATCGTGCTGATCCTCGCCGCGCTGCTTGGCTCGGGCGTATGGACCTACAACCGGCTGGTGCGCCTGCGCAACCAGGTCGAGGAAGCCTGGGCCGGCATCGATGTCCAGCTGCTCAGGCGCTACGACCTGGTGCCCAACCTGGTTGCCACCGTAAAAGGCTACAGGGAACATGAGACACGGGCCCTGGAGCGGGTCACCGAGTTGCGCGCCCACCGCGACATGCCAACCGGCCGCCGCGGCGACCGTGAAAGCGGCCTGTCGCGTTCCATCGCCCGCCTTTTCGCGCTCGCCGAAGCCTATCCCGACCTCAAGGCCAGCGAGACCTTTCAGCAGCTCCACGACAGCCTGGTGGAGATCGAGGACCACCTCCAGTATGCGCGGCGTTATTACAACGGCAGCGCGCGCGACAACAACAACCTCGTGCAGGGCTTTCCTTCGCTGATCGTCGCCCGCTTGTTCGGCTTTCGCGAGGCCGAATTCTTCGAGATCGAGCTGGCCTCGCAGCGTGAAACGCCACGCCTGGAACTGACCTGACCGGAGCCGTCATGAAATCGTGTCTGCGTTTTGCCTTGTGCGCCTTCCTGACCTCGGCTTTCGTGAGCCTGCAGGCGGAGGAGCGCATCCTGTCCTATCACTCGGACATCGAGATCCTCGAGGACGGCCGCCTGGACGTGACGGAAACCATCCGGGTGCGCGCCGAGGGCAACCATATTCGGCGCGGGATTTACCGCGACTTCCCGACGCGTTATGAGGACCGCGCGGGCAACCGCTACCGGGTGGGCTTCGAGGTGGTTTCGGTAGAGCGCAACGAGCGGCCCGAGGATTGGCACACCGAGCGCATGTCGAACGGCGTGCGCATTTATGCCGGCAAAGCCAACCGTTTCCTCGACCCTGGTGACCACGAATACCGTTTTCGTTATCTCACCAGCCGGCAGCTCGGATTTTTCGAGGACTACGACGAGCTGTGGTGGAACGTCACCGGCAATGGCTGGCGTTTTTCGATCGACCGGGCTTCGGCCATCATCCGGCTGCCGTCGACGGTGGCGGCCGAAGACCTGATCCTGAATGCCTACACAGGGTCTTATGGCGCGACCGCCACCCACGCCCGTTTCGGGGTTGTCGACGAGCGCACCGCCCGCTTCGAAACCAGCCGCGGGCTCAGCCCCTGGGAAAACCTGTCGGTGATCGTTGCATTTCCCAAGGGACTGGTGGCCGAGCCCAACGCCGCTCAGAAGGTGCGCTGGTTTCTGAGCGACAACGGCTCCGCGCTGGTGCTGGCGCTGGGCTGGCTGGCGATGCTCGGCTGGTACCTGTGGGCGTGGAACCTGGCCGGACGGGATCCGGCCACCGGCGTGATCATCCCGCGCTTCGAGCCGCCACCGCGCCTGTCGCCTGCAGCCTGCAGGTATGTCCTTTCGATGGGCTTTCGACAGGCCTCGTTCGTTGCGGCGATCGTGAGCCTGGCGGTCAAGAAACAGCTTGTGATCGACGAGGACGGCGGCGACTTCTCGCTGACCCGGATCGAAGATGAGGCCGCGCAGGCGCCCACGCCCGGGGAACAGGCCGTGCTCGACGCCCTGTTTCCCAATCGCAAAGGGAGCATCGCGCTGAAACAGTCGAATCACTCCGAATTCCGCGCAGCCAAGGGCGGCCTGCAGGCGGCATTAGCCGCGGAGTTCAAGAATCGGCTGTTCCGCCTGAACCTGTTGTACCTGCTGCCGGCCTTCGTTATCTTCGCGCTGGCCATGCTCATTGCGGCGGCGTTTCACGGCGGGCCGCTGCTGTGGGTGATCTACGTGTTCGCCAGCATCGTCCTGCACGTGCTGTTCTGTTTCCTGATGCGGGCGCCGACGCCGTCGGGGCGGCGCATCATGGACCAGATCGAGGGCTTCAAGCGTTACCTCGGAACCGCCGAGCAGGACCGTCTCGAGCAGATGCGCTCGCCGCGGCTGACGCCGGAAGTGTTCGAAGCCTTCCTGCCTTATGCCTACGCGCTCGGCGTGGAGAACAGCTGGTGCGAGCGTTTCGCCCGCGAACTGCCCGAGGAAATGCGCCAGCAGGACGGCTGGCAACCGGGTTGGTACCACGGTCATTCGCGCGGGCTTTCTTCCATTCGCCACATGGGCAGCGGTTTCAGCAGCGGCCTGTCTTCGGCCATCTCGTCGGCCTCTTCGCCTCCGGGTTCGAGCTCAGGGTCCGGCGGTGGTGTATTCTCCGGTGGGGGCGGGGGTGGTGGTGGTGGCGGAGGATGGTAAAACGCGAGTGCCCTCGCTTGCCTTGATAATATTTCCAGTGCTGTATATATTTATAGTAGGTACTGGAGGATTGTCACATGGCACCGGCAGCGCTGACCTCGCGTCAAAAGCAAATTCTTAAGTTTCTCTCAGAATTTATTGAAAAACATAAATTTCCCCCTACACGCTCTGAACTGGCCCGGCATTTCGGCTTCCGTTCGCCGAACGCCGCCGAGGCGCACCTGAGGGCGCTGGAGAAAAAAACCTTTATTACCATCGCGTCCGGCATTTCACGCGGCATCACCCTGCTGCCGCTGTCCGCCGAGGTGCTGCCCGCCTCCCCGCACCACCCCATCCCGCTGGTTGGCCGCGTCGCCGCCGGCAGCCCGGTGCTGGCCCAGGAGAACATCGAGGACGAATACCGCATCGACCCCGCCCTGTTTTCGCGCAAGCCCGATTACCTGCTGCGCGTCAGCGGCATGAGCATGCAGGACGCCGGCATTCTCGACGGTGACCTGCTGGCCGTGCACCGCACGCCGGAGGCCCGTAACGGCCAGATCGTCGTGGCCCGCCTCGATGACGAGGTCACCGTCAAGCGCTTCCGCAGGCGCGCGCACCGGGTGCAGCTGATTCCCGAGAACGTCGATTTCGAGCCCATCGAGGTGGACCTGCGGCGCCAGGCGCTGGTCATCGAGGGCTTGGGCGTGGGCGTGGTTCGAGTCAAGTTGTGAGCGCAGACAGGACCACGCTCGAGGCCGTGCTGGCCTCGACGCCCTGCCTGTGGAAAGGCCGCCAGGCCGGCTTGGCGCAGTCGGTTCTGCCCACCGGCCATGCGCGGCTGGACCGCCATCTTCCGGGCGGCGGCTGGCCGCGGGGCGCGGTCACCGAGCTGATCACCGCCCGGCCGGGGCTGGGCGAGTTCAGCCTGCTGTTCCCCGCCCTGGCCGCGGCCGGCAGGGAGGGCCGCTGGCTGCTCTTCATCGATCCGCCATGGATCCCCTACCCCGCTGCCTTGCATGGCCACGGCCTGTGCCTGGAACGCCTGCTGCTGATCCGCGGCGGCGGCCGCGGCGAATCGCTGTGGGCCTGCGAGCAGGCCCTGCGCAGCATGCCGGAGGGCATCGTGCTGGCCTGGCCCGGGGATGTCCGCTTCGCCGCCCTCAGGCGCCTGCAGCTGGCGGCAGAAAGCCGGGGCGCCACGGCCTTCCTGTTCCGACCCGAGGCGGCCGCTACGGCGGCATCATCCGCCGCGCTGCGGCTGAAACTGGACAGTGCCGCGAATGCCTTGAGCATCCGCATCCTCAAGTGCCGCGGTCACCGGCACGATGAGCCCATCTCGCTGCCCATTCCATTGCATTGGCCGCACTGCGGCCAGGCAGAACGTCATGAACGAACATGTGTGGCTGGCGGTACGGCTGCCGCAACTGGCGCTGGACTGTTATATCCGCGGCCATCGCGGCAAGACCGGCCCCATCGCCATCACTGAGGCCTCGCGTGGGCGGGAACGCGTCATCGGCTGCAACGCCGCGGCGCGCGCGGCCGGGGTGCGGCCCGGCATGCCGGCGCCGGCGGCCTGCGCGGTGGCTCCCGGCCTGCATTGCCTGCCGCGGGATACTGCCCTTGAGCACGAGGCGTTGCAGCGGATCGCAGCCTGGTGCTACCAGTACAGCCACCAAGTCTGCCTGCCGCCCGGCCGTCCCGGCCTGGTGCTCGAGGCGGGCGCCAGCGAGCGGCTGTTCGGCAAGGCCGAGTCCCTGGCGCGGCGCATCGAACATGAGTTGGCCCACATCGGCTACCGGGCCGCCAGCGGCTCCGCCCCCACGCCCGAAGCCGCCTGGCTCGCGGCCCATGACGCCCGGCACCTCGGCCGGGCGGGCGACATCCGCCGCCAGCTCGGCCCCCTGCCCCTTGAATATCTGCACCTCGAGGCGGACACCCGCCAGGCCTTGGAGCGCATGGGCCTGCGGCATCTGCGCGACCTGCTGCGCCTGCCGCGCAAGTCGCTGGCACGGCGTTTCGGGCCCGCCCTGCCCGGCTACCTCGACCGCCTGCTCGGTATCCAGCCCGACCCCTGCCCGCTTTACCGGCCGCCGGAGCGCTTTTCCACCCGGCTGGAATTGCCCGCCGAAGTCCTGCTCACCGAGGCCCTGCTGTTCCCCTTGAGAAGGCTCCTGGAGGAGCTCTGCGGCGTGTTGCGGGGCACTGATGCGGCGGTACAGGAAGCGCGCATCGCGCTCGGCCACGAGAACAGCCCCGACAGCGTGGTGAAGCTGCGCCTTCAATCACCCAGCCAGGACCCGGGGCGGCTGATGGCGGTGTTGCGCGAACGCCTCGAGCGCCAGCGCCTGCCCGAGGCGGTGCGCGAAATCCGCCTCGATGCCCCGCGGTTGCTGAAGTTCGCGCCCGGGCAGCAGCGCCTGTTCCGTGACGCCCAGGGGGAGCGGGAGGAAGGTGTCGCGGAGCTGGCTGAACGGCTGCAGGCGCGGCTGGGACGCGAAGCCGTGGGCGGCATCACCGGGGTGGAGGATCACCGTCCCGAATACAGTTGGCGCCTGCGCGCCCTGGGTGAGTCCGGCCATTCGACGCCCCTGCCCCATCGTCCCGCCTGGCTGTTGGCCCGTCCGCGGCGCTGCGATATCCGCGGCTACGAAATCCTCAGCGGACCGGAGCGTATCGAGAACGGCTGGTGGGACGGCCGCGATTGCCGGCGGGATTATTTTATCGTCCGTGACTGCAACGGCTGCCGTCTGTGGGCTTTTCACGAGTACAAGCCGCGCCAGGGCTGGTTTGTGCACGGAATTTTTTCGTGAGGTGAGTGAGTTGGAGTAACATTTCTTATTGAGTAACAAACAAGGGGAGACAACCATGGTTAAGAAGATCGTCGCAGTGGTCGTCGGCGCCGCTGTAGCCGTGCTGCTGGTCATGCTGATCCAGCAGTTGGGTCACAACCTCTATCCGCCCCCGCAAGGCCTCGATCCCGCCGACGAGGAATTCATGCGCGATTACATCGCCAACCTGCCCTGGGGGCCGCTGGCCTTCGTACTCGCCTCCTATGTGCTGTCCACGCTGATCGGCGGCTGGGTGGCTGCCGCCATCGCCGGCGACCGGCCGTTGCTGTTTGCCGGCATCGTCGCCCTGTTCGTGCTCGCCGGCGCCATTTCGACGATGGTCATGATCCCCCACCCCAGCTGGTTCATGATCGCGGCGGTCGTCGGCATCGTGCTGGCCACCATGGTGGCGGCCAGCCTGGCTTCGCGCAGCGGCGGCAACAGCAGAGCCGTCTAGGGTTCTGCGGCGGCGAGGATCTCGACGGCGCGCTCGATCAGGGCGCGCACCCGCTCCATCGGCTTCCTGAGGGTCTCGGCGATGTCGTCCTCGGAGATGGTGCCGCGGATCACGCCCGCGCCCCAGTTCGACACAACGCCAATCCCGGCATAGTCGAGGGCGAGTTCCCGTGCCAGCCCGGCCTCGGGCATGGATGTCATGCCGGCCAGCGTGCAGCCGTCGCGCCGTGCGCGTTCGATCTCGGCGGCGCTCTCCAGCCTTGGGCCCTGGAACACGCCGACGCAAGCGCCGTCGTTCAGTTCGATGTCGCTGTCGCGCGAGGCTTGCAACAGGCAGTCGCGCAAGGGTCCCTCGTAGGGATAACTAAAGTCCACGTGCTTGAGTTCGTCTTCGGCGGTATCGCTGTAGCTGTGCTGGCGGCCCCATGTGTAATCGACGATCTGATCGAGGGCGTGCAGGCTGCCCGGCGTGCAATGCTCTCCGATTCCTCCGACGGCGGAGATGGCAAGCACGTGGTCGACGCCGGATTCCTTCAGCGCACGCATGTTGGCGCGGTAGTTGACGCGGTGCGGCGGGATGCGGTGCGGGCTGCCGTGCCTGGGCAGGAACAGCACTCGCACCTCGTCGTCGCGAATGACACGCAGCGGCGCCGACGGCTCGCCGTACGGCGTCTCGACGGCGATCGTCTGCAGCACCGAGCCCAATTCGTTGAGCCCGGTGCCACCGATCAGCGCCAAGGTTGTACGACTCGCAGTTTTGCGGCTCGCGGTCTTGCGTCTCATGGCTGCAGCGCCCGGATTTCGTCCAGGTGGCGCCAGTGCTCGTAGGCATCCATGCCACAGCCGAAGACGTATTTGTCCTCGACGCTCATGCCGATGAATCGCGGCTTCGAGGACGTGGTCGGCCGGTCGTGTCGCTTGCGCACGAGAACCGCGCTCTCCACCGAGCGGGCGCCGCGGGTTTCGCAGTAGTGCTCGATCAGATCCAGCGTGAGCCCGACGTCGTAGATGTCGTCGACGATGAGGACGTGCTGGTTCTGCAGGTTGAGCCGCGTGGGAACGCGGAATTCAAGCTCACCGCCCTCGGTCTGACCGGTGTAGCGCGTGGCGTGGATGAAGTCGATGCGAACCGGCATGTCGAGGCGTGACAGCAGCCAGGCGGCGGGCATCATGCCGCCCACCATGACGACGACCATGATGATCGGCTCGTTTTTGTAATGCGCGTTTATCTCCCCCGCCATACGGTCGATCGCGCTCTGGACCTCTTCCGCCCCGGCCACCCGGGAAGAATGGGCGAGAATGTCCTTGGGGTCGGAGTGCTTGTTCAGGTTCATGGGTGATTTCCGCTTGTCATTAAATCAGCACAGTTGTTCGAGTCGCGCTTTCCATTGTGACAGCGCCACGGTGTCGCCAGTCATGGCGCGATCGGGTAAGCCGTAAAGCGAGCGCAGCCGCGGCGTCGGGTCGCGCCACTCGAAGCCCTCCTGCCATTCCTCGTTCAGGGCGGCCACGTCTTCGGGCCGGCAAACGAGGACCGCCTCGCAGCCGGCGGCCAGGGCGGCACGGGTCCTGTGAGCGAGGTTTCCAAGCGATTTCGCCGCGTGCATCCCCAGGTCGTCGGAGAATATCACTCCCTCGAAACCGATGCGCCGGCGCAGCTGTTCACCCAGCCATGCCGCGGAATACCCTGCGGGTTTCTCGTCCAGGCAGGTATAGATGACGTGGGCGATCATCAGGGCGTCGAGGTCGGCGGCCAGTTCGCTGAACGGCTGCAGGTCCGAGGAATCGATTTCGTCGAAGGCGCGATCGTCGCAAACGTCGGCGACGTGCGAGTCGGCCTTGACTGAACCGTGGCCGGGAAAGTGCTTGCCGGTGGTCTTCATGCCCGCATCGTGCATGCCTTTGATATAGGCGCGTCCCAGCTCGATGACGCCTTCCGGTTCGCTGCAAAGGGCGCGATCGCCGATGACGTCGCTGCCACGGTCGAGGTCCAGCACCGGCGCAAAACTGAGATCGATGCCGGCTTCCAGCATCTCGGTCGCCATCACGCGGCCGTGCCAGTAGGCGTAATCGGCGGCATTTCCCGGCCGTGCGCGTCGCTGCTCGCCGATGCGGCCGAGGGCGGGGAGCTTGGTGAATCCCTCACGAAAGCGCTGCACACGCCCGCCCTCCTGGTCGACGGCCAGCAGGAGCCGCGGCTCGCGCAGATCGCGCAAGTCCTGCACGAGGTCCGCCAGCTGCGCCCGGCTCTCGAAGTTCCGCGTAAACAGCACTACGCCGCCCACCAACCGGTGGGCGAGGCGCTCGCGGGATTCGAGCGTGAGTTTCACGCCGTCGATGCCGATCAGGACCGGGCCCAGCCGCATCCCCGCCTCAGACTCGGCGCTCGAACAGGGCCATGGATTCGACGTGGCCGGTGTGGGGAAACATGTCCATGACGCCCGCCCCGAGCAAGGCGAACCCGAGGTCATGCACCAGCATGCCGGCATCGCGTGCGAGGCTGCTGGGATCGCAGGACACGTAGAGCAGGCGGCTCGCGCCGCTGGCGGCGATGTGCGGGAGCATTTCTTGTGCCCCCGAGCGCGGCGGGTCGACCAGCACCTTGTCGAAGGGCTTGAGCAGCCACGGCGCGTCGCCTGGATCGAGGGTGAGGTCGGCACAGTGAAAGCGGGCTGTGTCGATGCCGTTGCGCGCCGCGTTGTCCCGGGCGCTCGCGACCAGCCCGGCATCGCCTTCCACGCCCACGGTTTCCGCCCCTCCCTTGGCCATCGGCAGCGTGAAATTTCCAAGTCCACAGAACAGGTCGAGGATGCGATCGCCGCTTCGTGGTTCCAGCAACTCCACGGCGCGGTCGACCAACTGACGGTTCATCTCGCCGTTGACCTGGATGAAATCCGAAGGTGCGAATTGGATGCGCAACCCGTAGGCGGGCAAAGCGTAGCTCAGCTCAATTTCGCCGGGTTCCAGGGGGCGGATTGAGTCGGGCCCTCCCGGCTGCAGGAACACGGCAATTCCGCTTTCCCGCGCGAAATTCCGCAGCTTCTCGACGTCGCTACCGGGGAGTGGGTCGAGATGGCGAAACACCAGGCTGGCTACCTCGTCCCCGCATGCGACTTCCAGCTGGGGGATGCGCCGATAGCTGTCCAGCGAGGCGATCAAGCTGGAAAGGGCCGGCAGTTGATTGGCCACGCGGTCATCGAGCACGTGACATTCCGACATGTCGGTCACGTACCGCCCGGCACGCTCGCGAAACCCGACCAGCACGCGTTCTTTCTTGAATACGTAACGTACCGATAGCCGGGCCTTGCGCCGGTAATGCCATACGGGGCCAGTCAAGGGCGCGAACCAGGTCTGCGGGGCCAGGCCGCCGATGTCGGCAAAATTCTGTTCGAGGGTGCCTTGCTTGGCGCTGATCTGCTCGGCCGGGGCGAGGTGTTGCAGCGAGCAACCCCCGCAAACCCCGAAGTGTGGGCATTTCGGCTCGATATCCCCGGACGTTGCCAGAGTTCGCTCTGGAGTTCGCTCTGGAAAGCTTACTTGGTGACCCACTCGCCGGCGGCGTTCTGGTAGTACCAGCCGCCGCGGGCCTTCTGGACCCACTCCTTGGCGAACGTTTGCTGGATGTCGGATTCCCACTCGGGATGACTGTTGGCGACTGCGATTTCGCGATACACGGCATTCCGATCGCGGTTTTCATCAGCCACCAGGCTTTCGAGGTTGCGTCGTTCCTGCAGCCCGACCGCTGAACGATCGCGGATGGCGACGAAGCCGTCGTTGGTGAATCCGATGGCGCCGCTGTCGAACAGCTCGTTCAGGTGTTGCTGCTGGCGCTGTGCCATCCGCGCCTTGATGGCATTGATCTGCGGCGTATTGATCTCGATGTCGGCCTGCTGCGCCTCAGCGCTGGGCACCAGGAAATCCACCAGACCGGCGGCGGCACGGTACGCGAGGTAAGTGCCCTGCGGGGCCGGCTCGAGAGGATCGTAGAGCGAGCCCTCCTCCTTCGGCTCGCCCAGGACGTCGCCGACGAATTCACTGGCGGCACGTTCCGCGGCAGCGGCCGGGAAATACACATTGATAGTGACGCAGGCCGCTAGCAGAGCAGCGGACAGCAGGGTCAGATAGGCGAATGTTTTCATGGTCAGTCCAAAGGAGCCCAAATTGATTCTATCAGACCACACACCGCATTAATGGTGCCTGAATCAGCGTTTGTCAACAGGCCTTACTCTCCGATTCGCACCTCTTCTCCGCTGGAGACTGCGGTCAGCTCCGCGACCAACTGGGGCCAGTCGACGGCCCGGTTGTAGGCGAGAATGCTGATCTTCGGAATGCCCGCCCCTTCGAGCAGCAGGACGGCATCGCCCTGCTCTTCGATGCCACGAATGTGGCAGACGTTGTCCTCGAGCCGGCAGCCCACGCCCAGGCGGCGGTAGGAGAAATCATTGAACAGCCGCAGCACCGGGCCGGTGAGCAGCGCGGTCGGGCTGCCGCCGCCGATGGTGGCCAGGTGCTGAACGGCCTGCCGGGAAATGTCGTTCCGCCCGCTGTCCTGCGGGGTACCGAACCAGGCATCGAACTGCACCGGTCGCCAGTCCAGCATGCGCAGGTCGCGCACATAGCCGTCGAGGCGCCCCGCGATGCGGCCGAATTCGAAGGTTCGGGTGAGTTGTTCGAGGTCCAGCGCACCGGCTGTGATGTTGGCCGCGAGGCTCGGCAACACGCCGAAGGGCCGCTCGACGCGCAGATCGCTGAGCAGCACCTGGCCGCCGAAAACTTCGAAGTCCAGCGCGCCTTCTATTTCAATCACCCCTTGCGACCAATTGATGCCCGGAATGCTACCGCTGAGCGTGCCTGTGAACTCCGGCCAGCCCAGGGCGCCGGACATCTGCTGCATGTCGACGTCCGTGATCTCGGCCTCGAGTTGGATGTCGAGCTCACCGCCCCTGGGAAAGCCCACCGACAGCTCCTCCAATGACAGGGTTCCGCCCAACACGTCGATGCTGAGCGGATCGAGCAGGCTGACGGACTCCTGAGCCAGCCCGATGGCGGCGGTCCCCGCACCCAGATGGAGTTTCTCGAACGACGCGGTTTCCCAGGTAACCTGCGATGCACCGTCAGTCCCCAACGTGCCGTTCAGGTTGTGGATCGCAAAACGGCCACGCTTCCCATCCACGAGCGTCAATCCATCCAAACGCAACACGCCGCTGCGCGCGGTTCCGGGGGCCCAATCGCCGCTCCAAGTGACCACGCCCCCGGTATCCAGCCCGTCGAGGGTGAAGACCGCCGCGACGGACTCGAGGTAACGTGAATAGGCTTCTGGAAATTCAAGCCGCAACTCGCGCAACAGCAACTCCGGCTCGAGTGGCCCTTGGCCCAGCGGCAGGCGAGCCTGCCCGGCCAGGTGCAGGGCGTCGCCGTCGCCCACGGTCACATGTTGGACGTCAATAACCTCTTGCCCGGCGGCGATGCGCGCCGAAAGCTCCAACGCCCTGCCCGAGAAGTCGCGATAGAAGTCCTGCAGGAGCAATTCCCCGGTGGCCAGCCTGCCTTCGAGCGTGATCACGCCATCCGATGCGGTCTCGAGGCGGCCCGAGACGCTCGCGCCCACCCCCAGGCCCGCGTACAGGCCGTCGGGCGAATCGAAGTCGAGGGAAGAAAATTCGACTTCGGCGCTTGCTGCCAGGGCCTCCCCAGCCCCGCCGGAAATCCCGGCCGAGCCGGATAGCCTGCCGACGCTGACCCAGCCGAGCGGGGGCAGCCTCGGCTGCAGGAAGGCGAGCGCGGTGACGGGCTGTTCGGGGATGTCCACGGCAAGACTGAACGCGCCTGCCGAGGTTTCCAGGCGGGCATTCCAGGCAAGGGTATCGAGCGTCCCGCCCGTGTCGACGACAATCTCCGTGTCATCGGACCGCGCTTCTGCCAGCGTGCCGGTCAATTCCGGCCAGTCTTCGAGCAGGACGAACGCCCAGGATCCGCCGCGACACCAGGTCTCGACAACCCGTGCCAGATCGCCGGGACAAAAGAGCGAGAGGGGGCCATAGGCCGCCGCGTCGGTCCCGAGGTTAAGCGAAGCGACATGAATCGCGATGCCTTCGTCCTTCCCACTGGCGGAAGGATCTTCCGAGACCCGGACTCGCTCGAGGTTGGTCTCACCAACGCTGAGGCGCTCGATTTCGAGCGACCACTCGGGCCAGGCGGCCGCCAGCGGCGCGGACAGCGAAACGGCGAACAGGCTGACAGCGATTCGCGACAGGAATGGGATCATGACCGTCTGCAGCTCAGGCCTCGGCGATCAGTTTTCGCATTTCGCGCACCGCCGCCGGCAAGCCGACGAAAATCGATCGCGAAATGATGGCGTGGCCGATGTTGAGTTCGGTCATGTGAGGCAGCCGGGCGACGGGCTGCACATTGTCGAAATGGAGTCCGTGGCCGGCGTTGATCTGCAGCCCGAGGTCGTGGCCCCGCTCGCAGGCTGCCCTCAGTCGCTGCAGTTCGTCCTCACGGGCTTTGCCCCTCAGTTCGGCGTAGCGGCCGGTATGAAACTCGACTACTGGCGCGCCGGCTTGCCTCGCCGCCTCGACCTGCTTTTCATCGGGGTCGATAAAAAGCGACACCCGGATCCCGGCTTCGCTCAAGCGGGTGGCCGCCGCGGCCACCGCCTTGGCCTGGCCGGCGACGTCGAGACCACCCTCGGTGGTGAGCTCCTGGCGTTTCTCCGGCACCAGGCAGACATCGAAGGGATGGTGCTTGAGCGCGATGGCGAGCATCTCCTCGGTGATGGCCATCTCCAGGTTAACCCGCGTCTGGCTGTGGGCGCAGAGCTGAGCCACGTCGTTGTCCTGTATGTGCCGGCGGTCTTCGCGAAGGTGGACCGTGATGGAATCGGCGCCGGCTTCCTCAGCCAGTGCCGCCGCCTCGACCACGGAGGGATAGGTGGTACCGCGCGCCTGGCGCACGGTGGCCACATGATCGACATTGACTCCCAGCAGAACGCCCATGGGGTTACCTGAATAAATCGTGAGAAGCCAGCGGCTTGTCACCCAGATGATAACGAATGAGCCGGCGCATGAGCAGCTTCAATTCACGCTGCTGGCCCGCCTCGATCTGTCCAGTGCGCAGCGCGATCAAGGCCGCGCCCGACACCAGTTGACTTTCCAGGTGTTCCCCGGGCTCGCGACAAACCGGTCCGGATTCCGGCACGTACTCGTACCAGGCGCCCTCCCGGACCTCGCGCCGGCCACCATGCTCGCGCTCCAGTTGCAGGCCGAGCCCAACGGCCTGCAGAAGATCACGCTCGAACGTCCGAAGTAGCGGCTGGGTAGCCCACTCCGATGCCAGCGACGTCAGCAGGTCGCGGTAATGCTCGAACACGTCCGGATGGGGGTCTGAACGATGCAGGAATCGCACCAGTAGTTCGTTTGCGTAGAGGCCGCACAGCAGTGCCTCGCCGCGCAGCGGCGGCAGGGTTGCCACCTCTTCGGCGTCGCTCAGGGTCCCCAGCTCGCCGCGCTGGCTCCAGCCGAGCAGCAGCGGCCTGAAGGGCTGCAAGAGGTTTCTCCATCGCGAACGCGCGGATCGCGCGCCCCGCGCGACCAGCCCGACGCGACCGTGCTGGCGGCTCAGGACTTCCAGCAGGAGACTGGTTTCGCGAAAAGCCCTGGCGTGAAGTACGAACCCTGGTTGCTGCACAACGCGCATTGCAAAATCTCACTCGGTTGAGATGAGCGCAGCTGAGATCACTTCAGCTCATCGTAGCCCAGCTTCCTGAGCAGGCGATCGTCGTCGGACCAGTTGCGGCTGACGCGCACCCAAGTCTCCAAAAAGACCTTTTCGCCGAAAAAGCCCTCCAGGGCAACGCGGGCCCGACTGGCGGCCTGCTTGAGGGCTTCGCCGCGCTTGCCGATGACGATTTTCTTCTGGCTCTCGCGTTCCACCCAGATCACGGCCCCGATCCTCAGCAATTTCGGTGTTCGCTCGAAGGCCTCGATCTCGACCGTGAGCGCGTACGGGATTTCCTTGTGGAGCCGCTCCATAAGCTGTTCGCGGACGAGCTCGGCCGCCAGGAAGCGCTCGCTGCGGTCGGTGAGCTGATCCTCGTCGTAAAACGGCTGCGAGAATGGCAAGGCGTCGTTGACCGCTTTTTCCAGCGCTTCGAGCCCATCGCCTTTCAGGGCCGAGACCAGCAAAACGCGCTCGAAACGCCCGCCCCGGGCATGCTTGTCCAAATAGGCCAGTAGCTCGGACTTGTCCCTGATCCGGTCGACCTTGTTCACCACCAGGAACACCGGGGACCCAAGCGCTAGCAGGGTACTCGCCACGGCCTCGTCCTGGGCCGTCCAACGCTCGGCTTCGACCAGCAGCAGCACCAGGTCGACGTCGACCAGGGACGCGCGGGCAACGCGGTTCATGTACCGGTTGAGAGCTTTCTTGCCGACACGGTGAATGCCGGGGGTGTCGACGTACACGACCTGTCCGCGTGCGTGGGTCTTGATGCCGCAGATCCTCTGGCGCGTGGTCTGTGGCTTGGCCGAGACGATGCTGAGTTTGTGGCCGAGGATGGCGTTCATCAGCGTCGACTTGCCGACGTTCGGCCTTCCGGCCAGCGCGACGTAGCCGCTGCGCTGGCCTTGATGCGCCGCCACTTCGGAATTTCGGCCAGGACCGGTCATGCCTTTCCGCTAGCCACCCTTCAGTCGCCCGAGCATGTCGTCGGCGGCGGCCTGCTCGGCCTTGCGCCGGCTGCTCCCGGTGGCCTCCGTGACCTCGTCGCTGTCCTGCAGCGCGCACCGCACGGTGAATTCTTTGGTGTGATCCGCGCCGCGCTCATCCACCAGATCGTATTCGGGCAGAGGGCGGCCGCGACCCTGGAGGTGCTCCTGCAGGCGCGTCTTGGCGTCCTTGAGTTTCTCCGCCTCGGGGAGCGCGGCGATGGAAGGCTCGAACAGGTCCAGGATGACGCGCTTGGACGCCTCGAAGCCGCCATCGAGATAGATGGCGCCGAGCAAAGCCTCGAGTGCGTCCGCCAGGATCGAGGCGCGGCGCTTTCCCCCGGACTTTCGCTCGCCGCTGCCGAGCCGCAGGTGGTCGCCCAGCTCAAGGCGGGCGGCGATGTCCCTGAGTGAATCAGCGCGTACCAATCGGGCGCGCATGCGGCTGAGGTCGCCTTCGGGTGCGTGGGGATGAAGGATGAGCAGGCGGTCGGCGACGATCAGATCGAGCACGCTGTCACCGAGGAATTCGAGGCGCTCGTAATTGCGCTCACCGGCGCTGCGGTGGGTCAGCGCCTTTTCGAGCAATCCGGGGTCCGAGAATCGGTAATCGACCCCGGGAATGCGATCGATCATTGCCTGAGGGTAACGGTCCGATCGAAACTGACGACGATGTCGACGTTCCCCACCATCGGCCGGCGCACTTCGTAAGCCACCCTGACCTGCACGCCGTCCTGCCGTTTCACCTGAACGTGCTCACGCTTGACGTTGTCGGAGGCGTAGCTGACATAGAGGCTGCGCATGATGCGCTCGCGGATGGCTCCTGGAGAAAGCTTGCCGGCCATGGGATCTTCCTGCAGCCGGTCCATGGCACCGACCACGGCGTGGTACTCGAGATACAGCGGCACGAGTCGCATGCCGACATAGGCGAAGAACACGACCAGCACCAGGACGAGGCCGAATCCGATCAGCGTAAGTCCCTTCTGTTTGTGCATCTCCATGATTTGCCACCTCACTCCTTGTTTGTAGCCCTACTATAGCGTTTTTAGGGCCCTCAGTGGATGCCGTCGCCCACTCGGGAGAGGTCGCCACAGCCCTTGTTCATGTCGAAATTGAGCCAGATTCCGACCGCCCTTCCCATCAGGTTTTCCTCCGGCACGAAGCCCCATTCGCGGCTGTCGTTACTGCGATCCCGGTTGTCGCCCATGACGAAGTAATGCCCCTCCGGTACTTCCCATTGTCCCTCGCGGCTGCCGGAGGACCCGTGCAGCAGCACTTCGTGGCTGACGTTTCCGATGGTTTCCGAGTACCGTACGGCGTCGGGTCTCGGCGTCGCGCACTTGACGTCCTGGCTGGTGTAGCGGCCAATTTCCTCGAACTCGATGGGCTCCCCGTTTACGTAGACCCGCTTGTCCCGGTAGGTCACCGTATCGCCAGGCAGCCCGATCAGGCGTTTGATGAAACTCACGCTGGTGTCGACCGGGTACCTGAAAACGATGACGTCACCCCGCTCCGGTTCACCGATGGACAGAAATTTCGTATTCAAAACCGGCAGCCTCAGCCCGTAGACGTACTTGTTGACGAGGATGAAGTCACCTATCAGCAGGGTGGGTATCATCGACCCCGAGGGAATCTTGAACGGCTCGAACATGAAAGAACGGAACAGGAGAACAATCAACAATACCGGAAACAGGGAACGCGCATACTCCACCGCTACCGGCTCGCGTAGCCGTTCCACTTTCTCCGGCGCAGCCCGTTCCTGGCGGCGGCGCTTGAAAAACAAACTGTCGATCAGCCAGATCAGGCCCGCCAGCAGCGTCAGGGCTACCAGCAGGAGCGTGAAATTGGGATTGAGGTATTCCATGGTCAGCTCTTGGCCTTATCTTTTAGCATCAGTCTGCAAAACGGCCAGGAAGGCCTCCTGCGGGATTTCCACGCGACCGACCTGCTTCATTCTTTTTTTGCCCGCCTTCTGCTTTTCGAGCAACTTTCGCTTGCGGGTGACATCGCCGCCATAACATTTGGCCGTCACGTTCTTGCGCAACGCCTTAACCGTCGTGCGTGCGATCACCTGCGAACCGATAGCGGACTGGATGGCGACATCAAACATCTGACGTGGAATCAGTTCCTTCATTTTGGAGGCAAGCTCGCGGCCTTTCCTCTGCACGTCGTCACGGTGCACGATCAGAGACAGCGCGTCCACCCGTTCGGCGTTGATCAAGATGTCGAGGCGCACGAAGGGCCCGGCTTCGAAACGCAGGAAACGATAATCGAAGGAGGCATATCCGCGGCTCACCGACTTGAGCCGGTCAAAGAAATCCAGCACGACCTCGGATAGCGGCAGCTCGTATCGGATCGACACCTGGCTGCCGAGATAGAGAATGCCCAGCTGTCGACCGCGCTTTTCCTCGCACAGGCCGATCACAGCGCCGACGTGGTCCTGGGGGACCAGGATGTTGGCCTCGATGATGGGCTCGCGGACCTCGGCAGTCTCGTTCGGCGGCGGCAGCTTGGCGGGATTTTCCAGGGTGAGCACGTTGCCGTCGCTGGTCAGCACCTCGTAAATGACCGTGGGCGCGGTGGTCACGAGGTCGATGTCGTACTCGCGCTCGAGGCGCTCTTGCACGATTTCCATGTGCAGCAAGCCGAGGAAGCCGCAACGAAAGCCGAACCCCAACGCCTCGGAAGTCTCCGGCTCGAAGTGCAGCGCGGCGTCGTTGAGCTGCAGCCGGTCCAGGGCCTCGCGGAGGTCCGGAAATTCGTCCGCGTTGGAGGGAAACAGGCCGGCGAACACCCTCGGCTGGATTTTCTTGAAACCGGCCAGCGGCTTATCGGCGCCGTTACGGGCCAGGGTAATGGTGTCGCCCACCGGCGCGCCGTGCACATCCTTGATACCTGCGACGAGGTATCCGACCTCGCCCGCCTGGAGGCGATCGCGTTTATCCTCCTTGGGCGTAAAAACCCCGACATGCTCGACCTGGTGGTGCTCGGTGAGCGACATCAGGCGGATCTTGTCTCGCCGACCCACCGATCCGTCCACCACCCGGATCAGCGATGTCACGCCCAGATAATTATCGAACCAGGAATCAATGATCAGGGCCTTGAACGGCGCGTCCGGGTTTCCCTTCGGCGGCGGGACCTTGTCGACCAGCGCTTCGAGGACCTCGACCACGCCCTGGCCCGTCTTGGCGCTGACCTCGAGGGCGTTGGCGGCTTCGATACCGATGATCTCCTCGATCTCGTGCTTCACCCGCTCGGGTTCGGCCGAAGGCAGGTCAATCTTGTTCAGCACGGGGATGACTTCCAGGCCGAGTTCGACGGCAGTGTAGCAATTGGCCACGCTCTGCGCCTCCACGCCCTGGGCGGCGTCTACCACCAGCAGCGCACCCTCGCAGGCTGCCAGGGAACGGGAAACTTCGTAGGAGAAATCGACGTGGCCCGGGGTATCGATGAAGTTGAGCTGGTATTCCACACCGTTGCGTGCCGTGTAGCGCAGGGTCACGCTCTGGGCCTTGATGGTGATGCCACGCTCACGCTCGAGATCCATGGAATCGAGCACCTGCGCCAGCATCTCCCGCTCGCTGAGGGCGCCGCAGATCTGGATGAACCGATCGGCCAGCGTCGACTTACCATGGTCGATATGGGCAATGATCGAAAAATTTCGGATGTGTTCCTGATCCACTGTGGTCCCGACGCGAAAAAAGGCCATCCGTATCAGACAAAACGGATGGCCTTGTGCGAGCCTTTGTCTAAAAACCGCGCGATTATATCCGAATCGCGGCGGCCGGTTCTGATGGCAGCGCCACTCCTGGCGCCACGGTCAGCCCGCCGGCTTCGGCGTATAAGCGATGAAGTTGGAAGTGCCCTCGCGAAGGATTCGCAGCGCGACCGCCTTGTTCAACGGAAGGTCCTCGACGACCTCCTCGAAATCCTCCACGTCTTCGATCGCACGGTTATTGATTGCGAGTACGATGTCCCCCCGCTGCAGCCCCGCGCGAAAGGCTTCGTCGCTCTCCACTTCGGACACGATGACACCACCCCCGGCTTCGCCGAGTTCATCGACCCTATCGGCCGGGATTGGCTGGACGACGATGCCCAGGGCGTTGCTGCGGGATTCGGGCGCGGTGGAGGCTTGCAAGTTGCCGTCGCGGTCGGTTTCGAGCGCGTCGAGGGTGACCTCGAACAAACGCTCATCGCCGTTCCTGCTCACCAGGACGTCAACCTCCTTACCGGGCGGGTTGGCGCCTACCAGTGGCGGCAGGTCGCTCCACACTTCGATCGGCTGGCCGTCAAATTCGAGGATGACATCGCCGGGTTCGATGCCAGCCCGGTCCGCCGCGCCGCCGTCATTCAGATTGGTCACCAGTGCGCCCACCGAACGGTCGAGGTTCATCGCCTCGGCATAGTCTCGGGTCACTTCCTGAACGACGACGCCGAGCAACCCTCTGGAAACGCTTCCAGTGGTCCGAAGCTGCTGGATGGCGTCGACGGCGGTCTCGACGGGGATCGAGAACGAGAGTCCCATGTAGCCGCCACTGCCGCTGAGGATCCAGGAATTGATGCCGACGACCTTACCGTCCATGTTCAACAATGGACCGCCGGAGTTGCCGCGGTTGATCGCAACGTCCGTTTGGATGAACGGCACGTACTGCTGTGCATTGTTGCTACGGCCCTTGGCGCTTACGATGCCGGCGGTCACGGTGGACTCGAAACCGAACGGCGAGCCGATTGCAGCCACCCATTCGCCGGGCTTCAGCGCCCTGGAATCACCGAATTCCAGGGTCGGCAGGCCGTCCGCATCGATTTTCAGCAGGGCGATGTCGCTCTGCGGATCAGAGCCGATCAACTCGGCTTCGAACTCCCGGCGGTCCGCCAGTCGAACGACGATTACGTCGGCGTTCTCGATCACATGATGATTGGTGATGATGTAGCCGTTCGATTCGATGACGAATCCCGAACCGGCGCCGAAACGATCGGGCTCACCCAGGCCAGGTACGTTGGGTTGCCCGAAGAAACGCCGAAAAAACTCCGGAACATCTTCCTGCGCATAGGGGGGCGGGCCTTCCGCTCCGGGGCTCCGCTCGGCGCTGCGGACCCGCTCGCCGAACTGGGTGACCTCGATGTTTACGACGGCCGGGCCGGCTTGCTCGACCAGGCTGGTAAAGTCCGGAAGGCCGGTCACGCGCGCGAAGCCCAGTTGGGCGTAAGCGAGGAATACGACGATCAATGTAATTGAATATGTCTTTCTCAACACGCTGCTACCTCTACAATGTTTCGAATTCATCTCTGGCCCGGCCGCGCTCATGCCGCTGGCCTGCGCCGTTGCAAATGGGGTGCCGCGCCGACTCGGTCGCGCGCAACAAATGGACAGTTGCATGCAGGGGAAATTCCCCCAGCCGGCGCCTGGTCCACAGCAGGTTAAGTCCGGCCGAGCCAGCCGCAAACGCCAGCGCCGAGAAATCCGCAGCCAAGCCCTGCAGCCCGACCCGAAGCGCCAACGCAAATCCCACGGCGGCGCCCAGCAAACCAACGATCAGCGGCGTAAGGTACATGCGGAACACCAGCGCCAGGAATCGCTGCTCGGGAATCCCTAACTGAACGGGCTGCCCGACCTGAGCGCCGATGGTGTTCAGAACCTGGATCGTGACCGGCCGGTTGCGTAACAGCCGGCCGAAAATCCCGGCGCCACAGCCTTTCCCGGCATCGCAGGCCGGGCAGCCGCTGGCCGCGCCGATTTGGACCAGCACTTCATCGCCTTCCACGGCGATCACGCGACCCTGTTCGGCAATCATGGGGGTGGGAGCGGTTGATTCAAGGGGTGTTTCGGGTCACAGCCTTGCCGATTTCCTCGACGGTCGCGGCGGGAACGTCGCCAACGACGGTGATCTGCAGGCCATCGGATTGTCGCGAAAAGGCATGGGTGGTGCCCAGTCGGCTGGTGCCACTCGGTGGCGAACGGTCCTCGACGGCTCTTTCGACGTACACCGAAACGGTCGCGACACCATCGCTGTAAACCAAGTGCTGAAAAAGATCAGCCGACTGCTTTTCCTGGCGGCGGTGCGAAGTGAGGCTGAAGCCGGGTGGCAGGCTCGATGGGGCCCACATGGGCTTGGCGTTGGTTACTTCCTGCTTTTCGGGGAGGTCGGAGGGGCGGGTCTGATAATCCTTCATCGCCTCGCTGGACTGCAGTTCCTTGCGGTCCACTTCCCGCCCGATGCGGATGTCGGTAAACATCAGTCGGGCCAGAGGCCGCGCCTCGTTTTCGAACAGCTCCCACTTGAGCAACAGGCCGGACGGCTCTTCCAGCCAGAGGGTGTACCCGTATCGGTAGTCGTCCTTTGGTACGATGCTGAGCTTGCGCCCGAGCCGGCCCGCTAGGGGCTCTACGCCGCCCAGGCTGATTCGGTAATAGTCAGAGGCCTGCGCCACAACGCCGGGCGTGACTTCCGGAAAATAGCTTCGATTGAAGGCCGGATCGCGAACGACCGCGCGGCTGTCTTTGGCGACCCAGCTGACGCCGCCGGCGTCGCGCCACAATTCGCGTTGGGGTCCCGTTTCGGCGACCAGCCGTTCGTGTATGCCGTCCTCATCCACCACGTGCGTGATGCGCATGGTCTCGACCAGCGAACCTTGAACGTATACGAAAGTTCCCTGGTAGGTCAGCTGGCTCATGGCCATCGACATCTGGTTGAGGCGGTCGATCGCCGCCTTGGAATCCGCGCTGTCTTGCGCTTCAAGGCTGCCGAATAAAAGTCCGCCTATCAGCAGGGCGGCCGCCCGCAACCGGAAATGCCGTTTCGACCCGGGCGGGATCACTGGCTATTGCGATCGCTTGCCTGCTCGGAGCGTTCCTGGGCCTCAGCCTCGGCCTCTGCCGGCTGCTGCGTGGCCGATTTGGATATGACAATCGGGACAAACGATACGAAGCCGTTGCCGCCGGAAGCACCCGCAACTTGGTAATGCCTCAGCAGGTAGGAATTCATTTTGCGCGCTGCCGGCTCGTCGCCGCCGTTGAAATTAACCTGCCGTGAAATCGGGCCGGAGGAAAGGATGTTGGGGCTTGTGAATGGTTGCGTTTCGGTGACGGAAGCCTGTTGCACTTCGGAGCCGTTTCCCCCTGCAAGATAGGGACCCACTGCGATGACGGCCATGGCCGCCACGGTTGCCGCTACCGCGAAACCCGCCACCGGGCGCAGCCAACGGCGTCCGCCGGCGCTTGCCGCAGTGACCTGCCCCGCGCTTACGCCGAAGTCATCAATGGCCTCGCGCACGCGTGTACTGAGCGCGCTGTCTGCGAAACTCCTGTCCTGGTAACGCATGCAGTCACGGATCATGTGATAGCGTGCCCAGGTGTCGCGGAGCTCGGTACTGGCAGCCAGGCGCCTCAAAACGAAGCGGCCGGTTTCCCCGCCCAGCTCACCGTCCATAAGTTGCGAAAGGTGTTCTTTTGATTCCGTGTTCATCATAGTGCCTTTGTTCATTGACCCTCGATAAGGGGTCGAAGTTTCTCGTCGATCGCCTCGCGCGCCCTGAAAATGCGTGAACGAACCGTGCCGATCGGGCATTCCATCGTCGTCGCGATGTCTTCGTAACTCATGCCTTCGATTTCGCGCAGCATGATCGCGGTGCGAAGATCGTCCGGCAGTTCGGAGATGGTCGTGAACACCATGTCCTTGATCTCGTCGCGCAACAGTTCGTTTTCGGGCGTCCCTCGTTCCTTGAGACGGCTCTCGATGTCGTACTGCTCGGCGTCCGCGGCGTCGATATCCGAAGCGGGCGGACGGCGTTTCCTGGCCACCAGCCAGTTCTTCGCCGTATTGATCGCAATGCGGTACAGCCATGTGTAAAAGGCGCTGTCCCCGCGAAATTTTCCAATCGCGCGGTAGGCCTTGATGAAGGCCTCTTGCGCAACGTCCATGGCTTCCGATTGGTCGCCGACGTAACGCGACACCAGGCTGACGATTCTGTGCTGATACTTGTTGATCAGCAGGTCAAAGGCTGTCTTGTCACCTTTTTGGACCCGCTCAACCAGCAACTGATCGACCTGGGCTTCACTCATTGGGGCACGCCCTTCGACTCCTAGTTGGGCCTGGCTGCCGGGGGCTTTCGCTACCTGCTTCGGCCGTCGCTCCAGGTCCAATTTCTTGATGCTTACTGCCGTCATCCTGCCGGCTCCCTCCAGTGAGCATAGCATGCCGCCCCCGCGGGGCCGCCCGTTATGAGTAACGCCCGCCAGGGCGTCGTTGTGCGGTATGACACAGTCCGTGGTGGGTAGTTCCAAGCATGGTGCAGAAAGGTGCATGCAGTCGGGACGGATGCGATAATGTCCCGATGAATGACGTAGCCCCCTCATCGACACAATTCCTTAAAACTCTCGGCATCCAGGAGCGCAATCCGGGCGCCTGCTTTGGCCTGGACAAATGGTCGGCGACCACCGACGCCGGCGTGATCGAGGCTTTCAGCCCCACCAGCGGCAAGGTAATCGCCCGCGTCAACGGTGCGTCGCAGGCCGATTACGAACGCGTAATGACGACGGCCGAGGAAGTCTTTTCGACCTGGCGTAAGGTTCCCGCGCCAAAACGCGGCGCGGCGGTGCGCCTGTGCACCGAGGCCCTGCGCCGCAACAAGGACGCCCTGGGTAGCCTGGTCAGCCTGGAAATGGGCAAGATCAAGGCCGAAGGCGACGGCGAAGTGCAGGAGATGGTCGACATTGGCGACTTCGCCCTCGGGCAGTCGCGCATGCTGTACGGCAAGACCATGCATTCCGAGCGCCCTCAACACCGCATGTACGAGCAATGGCACCCCTACGGCGTGGTGGGCGTGATCTCGGCGTTCAATTTCCCGGTGGCCGTATGGGCCTGGAACGCCTTTCTCTCGGCGATCTGCGGCAACGCCACGGTCTGGAAACCCGCCGCCCAGGGCGTGCTGTGCTGCCTGGCGGTGCAGAATATCTGCAACCGGGCGCTCCAGGACGGCGGTTTCCCGCCGATCTTCCTCAGTTTCATGGAGAGCGGCCACGCTCTGGCCGAGCGTTTCGTGGGCGATCCCCGCGTCAAGCTGTTGTCGTTCACCGGCTCCACCGCCGTGGGCCGGAAAGTGGCCGAGAAGGTGGCCGCCCGGCTCGGCCGCAGTATCCTGGAACTCGGCGGCAACAACGCCATCATCCTCGATGATACCGCCGACCTGAAAATGGCCGTCCCCGCCATCGTGTTCGGTGCCGTCGGCACCGCAGGCCAGCGCTGCACCAGCACGCGCCGGCTGTTCGTGCAGGACTCCATTGTCGACGAGGTGCGCGAAGCGCTGGTCAACGCTTACAAGCAGGTGCGTATCGGCGACCCGCTGGAGGCCGGCACGTTGATGGGGCCGCTTACCAACGAGCGGGCTGTCACGCAGTTCCTTGATGCGGTCGAGGACGCGCGGGCCCAAGGCGGCAAGGTCCTGACCGGCGGCAAGCGCCTGGACCGGCCCGGGTTCTTCGTGGACCCAACCATCATCGAGGCGCGCAACGAGTGGGGCATCGTGCAGGAGGAGACCTTTGCGCCCATTTTGTACCTGATCCCCTTTGGGCACCTCGATGAGGCCATCGAAATGCACAACGGTGTCGCGCAGGGCCTGAGCTCGGCGATCTTCACCAATGACCTGCGACATGCCGAGCGCTTTCTTTCCGCGACTGGCTCGGACTGTGGCATCGCCAACGTCAACATCGGCACTTCAGGCGCCGAGATCGGCGGGGCCTTCGGCGGCGAGAAGGACACCGGCGGCGGTCGCGAATCCGGCTCGGACGCCTGGAAGGCCTACATGCGCCGCCAGACCAACACCATCAATTGGGGAAGCGAGATGCCGCTGGCCCAGGGCATCAAGTTCGACCTCTGAGGCCGGGCGGCCGCGCGCGACACTGACGCCTGATGCTGTTTTGGCTGGCCCAGAGGGCGCTCTTCGTCGCCGACCCGGAAACCGCCCAATACGTCGCGTTGGAGGGCCTTAAGCTGAGCGCGGCCACGGGCGCGGCGCGCCTCCTGTGTCCCCTGCGGAGCCTGCCTGTCGACTGCATGGGTTTGCATTTCAACAACCCCGTCGGCCTAGCGGCAGGCCTCGACAAGGATGGCGATTACATCGATGCCCTGGGTAGCCTGGGCTTCGGCTTCATCGAGATCGGCTCGGTGCTGCCGCGCCCGCAGCCCGGCAATCCGAAACCCCGTGTGTTCCGCCTGCCGCAGGCGCGGGCCGTGATTAACCGCCTGGGTTTCAACAGCAAGGGGGTCGACCACACGGTCCGCCGGCTGGAGCGGCGCCGCTACCAGGGCGTGCTGGGTGTGAACATCGGCAAAAACAGGGACACGCCGATCGAATCGGCCGCAGATGACTACCGGCTGTGCATGAGGAAGGTTTACCCGTTTGCCGATTACATCACCGTGAACATCTCTTCTCCAAACACCGAAGGCTTGCGATCACTTCAGTACGGCGCGCACCTGGACACGCTGCTCGCCGACCTGGCGGCGGAGCGTGCGCGGCTGACCGACGAGCACGCAAGATGCCTGCCGCTTGTGGTGAAGGTTGCTCCCGACCTTGGCACGAAGGACATCGAAACGATGGCCGAATCCTTTGCCCGCCACCGCATCGACGGGGTCATCGCCACCAACACGACCATTGCGCGCGATGGCGTCGAGGGCCTTCGCCACGGCGACGAGCAAGGCGGGCTCTCCGGCGCGCCGCTCCGGACCCGCGCCGACGAGATCTTGCGCCTGTTCCGCGCTGCGCTCCCCGACGAGATCACCCTGATCGGCCTCGGCGGCATCACCCGGGGCGAGGACGCCGCGGACAAGATCGCGGCGGGGGCCAGCCTGGTGCAGTTCTACACCGGGATGATCTACCAGGGTCCAGAGTTGATCGCGGATTGCGTCGAAGCCATTGACCGGATGGAGGCGCGGTGAAAGTCGCCGAGAACCCCTCTCTGCGTGCACTCAATACCTTCGGCGTGGATGCGCGGGCGGCTTTTCGCATCGACATCGAATCGGAGGAGGAGGTGCTCGCCCTCCCCGCTTTCGATGCCAAGCGTGACCTGCTGCTTGGGGGTGGCAGCAACGTGCTGCTGGTCTCCGACGTGCCCGGCACGGTCTACCTCAACCGCATCAAGGGGCGGGAGGTGATCGAGCAGGCCGACGGCGTGGCCGTGGTGGAAGTCGGGGCCGGCGAGAACTGGCACGACTTCGTCGGTTGGTGCCTGGACCGCGGTTACTCGGGCATCGAAAACCTCTCCCTGATCCCCGGCAGCGCGGGCGCCGCACCCATGCAGAACATCGGCGCCTACGGCGTCGAGCTCTCCTCGATGCTCGTATCGGTGACCGCCTGGGACTGGCAGACCCAGAAATGGCGCGCCTTCAGCCGCGAGGAATGCCGTTTCGGCTATCGCGACAGCCGCTTCAAGTCGGACGAGCCCAATCGCTTCCTGATTACCTCGCTGCGCCTCGCGCTCAACCTCGATTTCAAGCTGCAGCTGCATTACTCGGGCCTGGTCGAGGAACTCGGGGGGCGCGCATCGGGCCAGCTTTCGGCGAGGGAAGTGAGCGAAGCCGTGATCAGGATCAGGCGGCGGAAGCTGCCAGACCCGGCTCGCGTTGGCAACGCCGGCAGTTTCTTCAAGAATCCCGTAGTGAGCGAGGGCGATGCGCGGGACCTCCTCGCCAAACACCCGCAAATGCCACACTGGCGGGCGGGCGACGGCAAAACCAAGCTGGCCGCCGCATGGATGATCGACCGCCTGGGCCTCAAGGGCCAATCAGAGGGGGGCGCCTTCGTTTCGGAACGGCACGCGCTGGTGCTGGTCAACAGGGAACGCGCGACCGGCGAGGCAATCTGGCGGCTGGCCCGCCGAGTGCAAGAGGCCGTGGAAGATGTCTTCGGAATCCGCCTCGAGCCTGAGCCTCGTATCGTCGATTTCTCCTTGATTCAACCGTTGGAATGAACCAATGAATTTGCGAAAACTGATTACATCTGTCGGCCTCTTGTCCATCCTCGCGGCCTGCGGTGAGGCGCCTGCGCCTCCGAGCCCCGCGATCGACCTCGACCCCGATCGCTTTCTTGGCCACGTGAGCACGCTGGCTTCGGATGCCTTCGGCGGCCGGGCGCCGATGTCCGAGGGCGAGCGGTTGACGCTCGAACTGATCGAGAACGCCTTTCGCACAGCCGCTCTCGAGCCCTTGTTCGGCGACAGCTACCGCCAAGCGGTCGAGCTGATTTCCATGGAGGTTGAACCGGCTAATGCGCACATGGGCTTCATCAACGAAGGATTTGAGCGCCTCGTGAGCTATGGCGACGAGATGGTGATGTGGACCCAGCACGTCACGCCCGAGATCGAAGTCCGTGACAGCGAGATGGTCTTCGTTGGCTATGGCGTGGTGGCGCCCGAATACGGATGGGACGATTACACCGGCGTCGACATGCAGGGTAAGACCGCC
>Ga0299906_10000560_pt1 | contig 34051 bp, 32 predicted proteins | sample RVTome_14_FD_200259 | JGI IMG/M metagenome (GOLD analysis project Ga0299906, IMG submission 200259) | Soil microbial communities from uranium-contaminated site in the Upper Colorado River Basin, Wyoming, United States - RVT145D125 (version 2) ... | reverse complement strand
TGCGCGTCTCGCCGAGGGCCGGGATCGCAGCACCGTGGCCATCGATCGCGAGCACACCGCCGACGGTCACATCGCCCGGGGCGGGGAACGTCGTCATGCCGAGGCCTGCAGCCTGGAGATACCCCAGTAACTCCTCCATGGTTGCACCTGCCTGGACCTTGACGCGCGCGGGCTCACCATCCAGGAGCGTCATCCCGGTCAGGTGCTGGGTCGTATCAACGAGCAGGATCTCTTCGCACGCCGAGCTGGGCTCGATCGTCAGCGGCGACCAGTTGTGACGCATGCCCTGCGCACGCAGGCGATACCCGTAGGCAGCAGCCCAGTCTGCGAGCAGAAGGATCTGTTCGGCGCGGCTCGGCGCGCACGTCCAGACGTCATCTACCGCGATGTCGCCCGCCCAGTTGCGGTACGCCTGCCGGTACAGCTCGATGTTACCGGGGAACGCGGGCGGAGCGGGGCACGAGGCGTCCGCGCGCGCGACCCGGAACGCCGGCAGCCAGGCAACAGCCGCGGTCGCAGCGGCGGATCGGAGGAACGTTCGACGTGAGATGCCTCGCTCCATCGCCCTGCTTCGCTCCTTCTCGCGCGGTCGAACGGTCGGATTTCGATCAGGGGCCGATCGTGATCTCCCCGGCGGCCACCGGCGAGCCGATCGAGTCGTGTGCACCGCAGGCGCCGTCACCGGGTTCGGTGTCTAGCACGAGGCGATCGCCCAACCCGACGGGCCGGGGCACGACGTCGTACGCGGTGATGAAGTACCGCGTGCCATCCGCCACCGAACCCGACGCTTGTGCCACGTGGTAGGGCAGATACGGCGGGATGGGATAGACGGGCTGATGCCACGACGCTTCCAAACAGTCGATCGCGATCTCGATGACCTCGATGCCCTCCGCACCGGCGCGCGCTAGCCAGGCGTTGCCCGTCGGCTCGGCCCCGTGAGACTCCACCCCGATGTGGAAGAGCGCTCCGTCTTCGAGCATGATGGTGCCGCTGACCACGACCGCCTCGTCCACATCGGCCCGTGCGACAGCCGTCGCGCCGAGCAATAGGGCCAGCATCAAGGCCCCTCTGACGACGAGCATGATTCCCTCCCTCCTGTGAACAGCTCGCCCCGACAGCGCAAGCTGGACGTTCCGTCATCCCACGGCCATCGAGGCTCCAGCGAGCCGGCCCCCGAGACCACGCGCCACAACGTCTGTCGCCCGACTGACGACCGCTTCGGACAGCGGCGCGCGGCGGGTTCCTGTCGCCTGCGCAGCGAGGGCAGAGGCAACACCGAGCAGCGCCACGATGTCGCCCCGCTCGGCATCCACTCCCGCCTCACGAAGCCTGGTCATGAGCAGGCGAGTGAGCACCTTGTCGATCCGTGCCCGCACCAATCGAAGGCGCAGGCGCATCCGCTGTCCCGGCATCTCGGCAGACCCGAAGAGCAGATCGAACGCAGCGGCATCCCTCTCCGCGAACCGGAGGAACGCCTGGACAGCCACGTTCACGAGGGTGGCGGCGTCACCGGTTCGCTCCTGAAGCGCTTCGACGACCTCATCGCAGAACAGACCTTCTGCTCGCTCGATCACCTTCACTTGCAGCTCTTCCTTGCCACCGGGGAAACAGTCGTAGAGCACGGCTTTGGAAAGGCCGGCCTCTTTCGCGATCTGGTCCAGTGGGAGGCTGAATCCCCTTGCCGCGAACAGCGAAGCGGCGAGTTCCAGGATCTGCGGCCGCCGACGCACCGGGCCGAGGTACTTCGCCCGTTTCCCGGGAGGACGCGCGCTCGTGCGCCGCCTGCCCGTCATCGGAGCACCCCCGGACGTCGGATCGGTTGCCCCTCAAACATCGACAACCTCAACCGTGTAGGTCTCCAGCACTCGCGGCAGGTGAACGCCCACGCCATGGCACCGGTCGAAGCACGCCTGCTGCGAGACGTCGATCTCGTACGAGAAAGTGGGACTGTTCACATGCTCCCCCGGCACGGTGACGGCCAGAACCTGGAACGGCTGGTACGGCCCTTCCACCCAGACGCTGGCGGCCTCACCGTCCGGTCGTTCGTACCGCACCTGCGCTTGCACCCAGCTGCAAACCGGTGCGACCACACAGGAGGTTGCAGCGGCGATGCGGACCACCAGTGGATCACCGGCACGCACGACCGCCTGTGACTGGTGTTCAGCTTCCAGGACGTGCTCGGCCTCCGCCGCGGAGCCACCGACGAGCAGCATCCCAACGCAGACGATCGTCGATCCCCACCTACGCAAGCCGGACGCTCGCATGATTGCCTCCTTTCGCCCGGGCGTCCCCAACCGGTGCACTCGCGTCGTTCGATCCGAGAACTGGCGAGCCCCGGCCGTCGCGAGCCGTCCGTCGAGGTTGCGCTCCTCGTTCGAACGCCACCGCACCGACCTTCGCGCGCACGCTGGGCGCGACCCGCAGCATCTCCTGGAACTCCCCCGGGTTGAGCACCATGAGACGCATCGGTGTCAGGGCCACCACTGTTGCCGACCGCCGGCTACCGTTCAGCAGCGCCATCTCGCCGATCAGCTCGCCCGGCCCGATCTCGGCGATCACCCTGCCCCTGTGGGTGACCCGCGCTCGACCGTCGATCACGATCATCGCGTCGCGGCCTGCCGACCCTTCAACGGTGAGTCGTCTGCCCGCTGCCACGTCGATCCTGGTGGTCTGCTGATCGATCCGGAGGAGTTCGTCGTCGGTGGCATCGGCGAAGACCGTCAGCGCGCGCAACGATCGCACGCGGGACAGCCTGTACGACGATCTCTTGATCATGGGATCCCCTCTCTGAACTGAGGACAGCCTCGCGCGCGTCTCTCGCTCGCTCCAGAGGGGCATCACCCGAACGCCGGGCGGGCTGACCCCTGAAAGCAAGGAGGGAAGACCAGGTCCCGAGCTCATGCTTGAGTCGGCCGACCGCGTGGGTGAGACTAGGGTCGTGGAGGATGGGAAGGCGCCTCGGCGGCGCGTGACCGGCAGGGCACGTTCATCGAACGAGCCCACCCCGCCGCGACCAAGGCCGATCGGTGTGCTCGTGGTGGACGACCATCCGATCTGGCGTCAGACGCTCCGAAAGATCCTAGAGATGCGAGGCTTCGCACGGGTCACCGCCCAAGCTTCGGATGGCGACGAGGCGGTCGTCGCTGCCAGTGAGACCAAGCCAGACGTGGTCATCATGGACATCGATATGCCCGGCACGGACGGCCTGGCCGCAACGAGGATGATCTTGCAGGAATGCCCGCAGTCAAAGGTGCTGATGCTCTCTGCCTCCAGCGAGCCGGCCAAGATCGGCCGCGCAGTCAGGGCGGGCGCGACCGGCTACCTCGTCAAGACCGCCCGACCAGAGGAGGTCGTGGACGCCGTCCGCCGCGTCTCGGAGGGCGAGCTCGTATTCCCGCCAGAGGTGGCCGATGCCGTCATGGAGGAGATGCGGCGACCACCCGCCGAATCCAACCAGGGAACAGCGATCCGCGTCGCGCTCGCAGAGCGATCGGTCCTCGACCGCGAAGGGCTCGCCGGCGTCCTGAGAACATGCGGCTTCGACGTCGTCCACCAGGCGCGGAGCCCGCGCGAACTGCAGTCGCTCGACCCGCCCCCCGACGTCGCCGTCATCTCGCTGGGGTCGGCCGACGACAACGAGAAAGAGATCGACGCGATCATCGGCATGCGCCGAGCCATGACACGCTTGGGGGTCCTCGTGCTCTCACAGAGCGCAGATAGCGCCGGCGCCGTGCAACTCATGAGCGGCAAGGCAGAGGGATGCGGCTGGCTGCTCAAGAGTCGGGTCTCCCACCTGGATCAACTGCGGGACGCAGTCGCCCGGGTGGCGCGCGGGGAAGCGGTCGTCGATCCGGACGTCGTCAGCCTGCTCGTCGAGGAACGTGATAGACGCAGCCCGGTCGAGGATCTTTCAGAGCGCGAGCGGGAGGTACTTGGGTCGATGGCGGAAGGGCGATCCAATCAAGCCATCAGCGAGCAACTGCACATGGCCCCGAAGACGGTCGAGGGTCACGTCGCGAACATCTTCATGAAGCTCGGTCTCGAGCCGGCGAGCGACGACCACCGGCGTGTGCTCGCCGTCCTCGCGTATCTCCGCTCGCTGTGAATCTCAATCGCAGTGCTGATCGTCCGCGGTGCCTTTCTGCCCGTCGGGTCCGCTGTTGTTCCAATCCTGTCCGTTGCCGCTATCGAGGCCTTCGTTGAGCACGATGACGGAGCCGCACGTTCCCGTCGGCCCGAACTGAGGCTCTTCCTCGGCAACGACTTCCCCGCCGAGGTAGAACACGGTTGTTCCCTCCGCATGGACACACACGGCAGCACGTTCGGCGTTCGAGGGATCGGCGGATCCGGGATCGTCGAACGACTGGTAGTGATGCGTGAACGGTGCTGCGTCGCCGCGTTGGCACGTGGCGCCGTCGGGGATGTCGTCGGCGCCGGCGGTCATCGATACCGCCATCACCGCCACGATCAGAACCATCGCCCATCTCATCGGACATCCTCCTTGATGTGGCCGTCGCGGTTGCCGTGCGGGACCTTGAAGCGGAAGGTGGAGCCGGCGCCGGGTTCGCTCTCGTACCAGATGGCTCCGCCGTGAGCCTCGACGAAGCGCTTGCTGATCGCGAGCCCGAGGCCGCTGGATGCGCGCCCCCGCTGCGGCTTGGTTCCTTCGACGCGGTAGAAGGGCTCGAAGACCCGATCGCCGACGTCGAGCGGCAATCCGGGGCCGGTGTCCGAGATCGCGAACTGCACGTGCCCGTTCTTCGCGAACCCGGTCACGTGCACGCTCCCGCCGGCCGGCGTGTACTTCACCGCGTTGTCGACCAGGTTCAGCACGACCTCCTTGAGCCTTCGCCGGTCGCCTCGCACGATGGGAAGGTCGTCGGGCACGTCGAACGTGACCTCGAGCTCACCCGGCCGCGCGAGGCCTTCGACGGTCGGGCGCAATTCCGCGAGCAGCTCGGCCGGCAGGATGTCTTCTTGCGTCAGCTCCAGCCGGCCGCGCTCGGCCTTCGCGAGGTCCAGGATGTCGTTGACCAGGTCGAGCAGATGCTCGGCCGACCCCACGATCGCCTGCGTGGTCTCGTTCCGCCACGCTTTCGCACGCGGCGCATCCGGATCGAGCAGCAACTCGCCGTTCCCCAGGATCAGCGACAGCGGCGTCCGCAGCTCGTGGCTAAGCGCCGCGAACAGATCGGAACGCTCTTCCAGCAGGCGCTGCACCTCTCGGGTGCGTTCGGCGACGCGCTGCTCGAGCGTCCCGTGGCTGGCTTGGAGCTGCTCGGCCATCTGGTTGACGCCCCGCGCGAGCTCACCCAGTTCATCGTCGCCGAGCACCTCCGCGCGCGCGCCGAGATCGCCTTGCCCGAGCGCGCGGTTGGTCTTCACCAGCGGCCGCACCTGCCCCAGGATCGATCGAGACAGCAGCGCGCCGACGGCGACCATCGCGACGAGCACGGCGAGGAGCAACCCCGCGAGACGGATGCCGGTGTCACGCGCCGACGAGAACGAGGTGGCGGTCGGCATGGCGACCCCGAGCGTGCCGACTCGCCGGTCCTGCAGCTCCAGGGGCGAGTACAACGTGGCGACCTCGCTCCCCTCGACATCACCGGTGACGCGCACCGGCTGATCGTCGGGTACGTCCGGAGGCGGGCTGCGCACCCCAGACAGACCTGCCGCCGCGAGCAGCTCGCCCGCCAGGTCGTAGAGCGCGATGCCGGCGGCGGGAGCGACAGCTTCCGGCCCGCCGCTGCGTTGCCCTGCCGCTTCCGCTGCGAGCCGCTCGATCGAGATCCCGACGAGCGCGGCGCCGACGACGTCGCACGGATCGCGCGTCCGGCAGACCGGCGCGACGATCGACAGGATGGGCTCGCCGATGGTGACCACGCCCGCGCGGCGTCTGCCTTCGGGATCGGCCAGCGCCTCGCGGATGAACCCGTTGCGTCCCCAGTTGCGTCCGCTTCGGCGTGTCGTCTCCCCATCCTCGTCTTGTCGGAACTCGATCGATCCGACGCCGACGGGATCAAGGGCCGCAACGAGGGTCAAGTCACCCTTCAACACCCGAACCGATGCGAGCAGCTGTCGGATCGCCCGCACGTCCCTCGCGCGCATCGCATCCGCCATCCCCTGCAGATTCGCGGCGAAGTTCGCCGACTCCAGCAGGTACAGCTCCCGGTTATGCAAGACGGCGCGCGCTTCGAACGATCGCCGCGCCAGGTCACGATCCAGCGTCGTCTGCGCGCGCGAGGCGAGGTCGCGCACGATCAGGAACCCACCGGCTGCGCCGACGGTCACCAACAGCACCGCGTAGGGAACAAGCAGCCGCCAGAACAGCGGCAGATCCCGGAACCGTCGGGGACGCTTCGGACTCATCGGCCCTTACCTCCCGCGAGTTCACGCACGGCGTCCGGCACCGCGCGGAAGCCGGCGCGTCCCTTGGACAGGAAACGCACGTTGGTGAGGTCGATGATCCGGTCCTCCACCGCGTCGTCGGCGGTGAACATCAGGATCGGCGCCGTTATCCCGGCTTCCCTGATGCGTCTGGTCGCTTCCAGGCCCGTCATCGTCGGCATGCGTTCGTCCATCACGATGACGTCGGCGGGAACGCTGGTCGCCAGCTCGACCGCGTCCGCACCGTCGAGCGCCTCACCCACGACTTCGATGTCGCGCTTGACCGACAGGGTGCGCGCCAGCGTCACCAGTACGGCCTGGTCGTCATCGACGAGCAGCACGCGGATCTTCATCGGTCCGCCTTCCACCGCTCGATCGCGTAGACGTGCAGCTCGGAAGACTCTACGCAGCCTTTGCCGAACCACTGCTCGTAGACGACGTCGTACTCCTGCCGGCAGCCGAAGTAGTAGCTGGGATGATCAGAGTCCTCCGTATAGACGAAGAAGGCAGAATCAAGCGTCAGTATCCGGCCGTCGGACGAGAGGTCCAACGCTCTGCCGTCACCGGTTCGCACTCTGCCGTCACCGCTTGGATCCGACACGAGCGGTATCCACTCGACCTCGCCGGTCCGCATGTCATAGATGTGCGGCCCTCGCGGCCTGCCGCCCTCGAACGCGACCGGACCAACCTGGGTACCCGTGGGCCTCACTGGACCAGGCCCAAGGGGCGCATCCACGCCGAGGAATGCGATCCAGCGCCCGTCCCGGGAGATCGTCGTGTAGAGGGATTCGCGGGGGAACTCCTCCCCGGCTGGATCGACCGTCACCCGCGTTGTGGTCCGGGTCAGGCGATCGTGCACGAAGCCGTCGCCCCGCTGGTTCGTGTCGCCCGCGACGAGGTTGGACGCCTCGGAGTCGAACACGACGTATCGATTATCGGCTGAGAAGCAATTGCCCCGCACGAGAGCATGCGCATACGCCCAGACGCCCGCATGATCGTTGCCCTGGGTGCCATCAGACGCCACAGAGATCCGCTCGGTCACAGCAGCCTCCAGATCGCGGACGAACCAGTCCGCGTACCCGTTCGTGTCGCCGGGGACCAGGTCGGACGCGTGCGACTTGAAGGCCACCATGGTCCCATCTGGTGAGATACACGGCAGCATGTATTCGTCGAGGAGCGGGGTATCCTCGGCCGTCTGCACGGAATCGCGGAACCGCTCGGGTGACGTCGCGGTGTTCGCGGAGAGCGGTGCGGATACCAGCTCGGTCGTGCCCGCCGCCCGGTCACGCACGAAGACATCGAGGGTGCCTGGGAGATCACCGTCCACGAGGTTCGGGGCCGCGCTCGCGAACGAGATACGGTTCCCATCGTCGGAGATGGTCGGCATGATGCTGTGCGCCTCGAACGATGCCCCCAGCGTCTGCTCACCGCGCGAGTTCACCGAGATCCGCTCCGTCTTCCGTGTCACCAGGTCGTGCAACAAGATGTCCGCGACACGGTTCGTGTCGTCTGGCACGAGGTTCGTCGCCCACGATCTGAACACGACGTACCGGCCATCCGCCGAGATGTCCGGGCTGTGGGAAGCGCCGTTGCCGAACTCGCCGTCCGAGCTCATCGACACCACCACGGCCTCGCCGGTGGCCCGGTTGCGCGCGAGGATCTGGGGGCATTCCCCCACCAACCCGAAGCCCGTCCTGGCGGCATCGGCCTGGTGAGGGTCCTCTTGCCAGCAGTTGCGGTTGTGGGACCCGGGAACGATGTCGCCGGCATGGGACACGAACACCACGATGCGTCCGTCACCTGAGACGCGCCCGCTGAGAGACCCAGCGTTGCCACGCTCGCCTTCCTGGTTCGCCGAGATCAGATGCATGTCCGGCGGCGGGCTGAGCCCGAACGCAAAGCGTCCCGCGCCCGCGATCTGGAAGAGATAGGAAACCTCAGGCTCGGTCTTGACCTGGACCGTCGCGCGACCGCCTCGGTCGGTGTCACACGCCACCGTCGCTAAATCCTCGCCTTTGAAGACTCCCAGTGAAACCGCCCCTTCAGGGAAGGCGGAGTCTGTGGCAAGGGTCGCCACCAGCGCACCTTCGTCGCCGGCCGTGTACTGGTACCAGACCGTGCCACCTTGATCGCCGCAAACCGTGGTGGGCTCCCCTGGTTCGCGTGTCGCGCCGCTCGCATCCGTGCGCGCGGTGTACGGGATGCTCGACACGTGCCTTGCGTCTGCGATGTCGTCGTTCGTCAGGGGATGCGGGTCGACGATCGATCGGCCACCGGATCGCGAGTGTGTTGAGAGACCGCCCCCCAGGCGCTCGGCGGCCACCCCATCGGCAGCTAGCTCTCCCAACACATCGGATACGTAGTTCTGGTCCAAGGGCACGTAACCGTGTGGCCGAGCCGAATAGTCCAGACCAGGACCGCGCCCGAACGGGAACAGGAACGCCAGCGGATCTCGCCGCAACCCCACGCCGATCGCCGCGAGCAGGATCGCCACCGCCGAGACGACGGCGAGCGCCGCGCGCACGCGCCGCGGGATCCGCTCGAGCACGCCGGTCACGGCGCGGCCCCTTCCGTCCAGCGCTCGACGACGTAGACCTGGTTGTTGGACGCGTCGTAGCAGCCTTCGCCGACGCGCTCGTACACGAGGTCGTGGTTCTCCGTGCAGCCGACATACCAGCTCGGGTGGTCAGGATCCTCGTTGAAGGTCGGGAAGTTCGTGTTGAGGGCGAGCAGGCGACCGTCCGAGGAGAGGTCGAGCCAGCTCCCTTCGCCGCTCGCCCGTTGACCGGCCAACAGCGGGATCCATTCGACCGATCCCGTCAGCATGTCCCTGATGAACACGCCGCGACGTACCCTGGGCTCGTCCCCCAGGCCGAACCGGATCCCCCCGGGAACCGCGTCCTCGAGCGGAGCGAGACCCTCACCGAGCAGCCGCGCGCGATCCGACCCCAGGAACGCCACCCAGCGGCCATCTCGCGACATCGTCGTGAAGTGCGATTCGCGAGCGAACTCCTCCCCGACCGGATCGATCGTTACCCGGGTCGTGGTCCCCAACCAACGATCACGGACGAACCCGTCGCCACGCTCATTGGTATCGCCCGGCACGAGGTTCGAGGCCTCGGAGTCGAAGACCACGTATCGGTTGCCCGCGGAGAAGCAGTTCCCCCTCACTGCGCCCTTCGAGTGGTCTCGCATGCCAGCGTGCCCGTCCCCCTGCGTCCCATCGCTCGCCACCGAGATGCGCTCGGTCACTCCGGCATCCAGGTCGCGGACGAACCAGTCCGCGTACCCGTTCGTGTCGCCGGGGACCAGGTCGGACGCGTGCGACTTGAAAGCAACCATGATCCCATCGGGTGAGATACACGGCAGCATGTACTCGTCGTAGAGCGGGAAATCGTCGGGCGTCTGGACCCCGTCACGGAGCCGCTCGGGCCAGGTCGTGACGTCGGAGGGATCCAGCGGACCCGAGACCAGCTCCGTCGTCCCGGCCACACGATCGCGCACGAACACGTCCATGGTTCCCGGGGCGTCGCCGTCCACGAGGTTCGGCGCCGCGCTCGCGAACGCGACCTTGCGGCCGTCGTCAGAGATCGTGGCCTCGAAGCTGTGCGCCTCGAACGAGGCGCCCAGCGTCTGCTCGCCGCGGGAGTTGACCGAGACGCGCTCGGTGCGCCTCGTCACCAGATCATGCACGAAGATGTCGGCCACACGGTTCGTATCGCCCGGCACCAGGTTGGTGGCCCACGACTCGAAGACCACGTAGCGGCCATCCCCCGAGATGTCCACACCACGCGAAGCGCCGTTGCCCGGCTCGCCGGCCGAGCTGACCGACGCCGCCACCGTCTCGCCCGTCGCGCGATCACGCACCAGGACCTGGTCGCAATTCTGCGCGAGACCGAAGCCCGTCCTGGCGACGCCGGCGTCCTGCGGATCCTGCTGCCAACAGTTGGGATCGTGCGCACCGGGAACGATATCGTCGGCGGCGGACGCGAAGGCGACGATTCGACCGTCACCGGAGATCCGGGCGTCAAACGAGTATGAATCCCCCGGCTCCCCGTCGGGAGTCGTCGACACCAGATGCATCCGCGGTGGAGGGTTCAGTCCGAACTGGAAGGGACCATCCGCGGCGATCTGGAACAGGTACGTCGTCTCGGCCTCGGTCTCGAACTGGAGCGAGGCGCGGCGGTTCCCCCGATTATCGGTGCAGCCCACGGGCGCCAGCCCAACCCCCTCGAAAACGCCGAGCGTCACGAGGTGACCCGAGGCCAAGACCCCCTCCGTCCTCGGCGGCGCAAAGAGCTGCTCGACCGACACGGTCGCGATGAGCGCCCCCTCGTCCCCGGCCGTGTAGCGATACCACACCGTGCCGCCCTCACTGCTGCACTCCGACGGCTCACCCGGCTCCCGCGTCGCACCGCTCGCGTCGGTCCGCGCCGCATACGGGATGCTCGACACGTGCCGCGCGTCGGCCATCCGATCGTTGGTCAGCGGATGTGGGTCGACGATGGAACGGGGGCGGGACCTCGTGCGCGCTGGAGCCACCGGCCCGTCGGCTGCATCAGGATCAGCGACACGCTCTCCCAACACGTCCGCGACGTATCCGGGCTCCAACGGTACGAAGCCGGCCTCCGGTCCCGAGTAGTCGAGCCCCGGGCCGCGGCCGAACGGGAACAGGAACGCCAACGGATCCCGCCGGAACGCCACCCCGATCGACGCCAGCAACACCACCACCACGAGAACAGCAGCCAGGGGGGCGCGCGCGCGCTGCGGCAGCCACGCCAACGCACTCACCGGAACGCTCCCACGCGCTCGTGGATGTAGATCTGCGGCTCGGCGAGCAGGTCGCGCGCGGGGTCGTCTCCCAGCTGCGCGAGCGAGGTAAAGGCGATGATGCGGCCGTCCGCCGACATCACACCGTACGAGGAATCGCCCCGGAACGCGTCGCCGCCGAGGTTGGTCGAGACACGGACCGTCGTCGCGGTGTGGAGGTCGTGTACGAAGACGTCGACAAGGTTGTTGATGTCCTCCGGGACGAGGCCGTTCGCCTGCGAGTCGAACACGACGTAACGGCCGTCGCTGCTGATGCCGCCCGTCCATGCCGTCGCGTCGGCGCTGAGGGGCCCGAGCAGCGAATCCCTGACCACGAAGTACAGGTCACCTGTTTCGACAGCTGGCGGCTGTCCCTGGTCTCCAGCCGACGAGACGCTCACGCGTATCGTCGTTCCGGCGATGCGGTCCCGCACGAAGATGTCGATGATGCCGTTCGTATCGCCCGGCACCAAGTTCGACGCCACCGATCCGAACAAGACGTAGCGTCCGTCCGAGGTGATCGGGGATGCGGGCCACCAACCGGAGTCACCATCGCCGGGTTCACCGGTGGTCGAGATCGACTCGAGCGTCGTCTCTCCGGTCTCGCGATCGTGGATGAACAGCTGATAGACCCCCCCAGGGGCGGCATCCCAGGTCAACGTTGAGGCGGCTGACGTGAAGGTGACGTATCGACCGTCGCGTGACAGGAACGGCGTGATGCTGTCCTGGTTTCCTTCGCGTCCGGCCGACGAGACCGAGACCCGCTCGGTGAAGCCCGTTCGCCGGTCGTGGACGAAGACGTCGTACTGATGGTTCCTGTCGTTCTCCACGAGCATCGAACTCGACGAGGAGAAGGCGACGAATCGGCCATCGTGCGAGATCGCGGGATGGAACACAGAGCCGCCGTAGACGGGGAACCCATACCCGTTGGGATCGAGCTCCAGCTGCAGCTCCTCACCCGTGTACGCCATGCTGACGCGCTTCGTACGCCTCGTCACTAGGTCGTGGATGAAGGCGTCCGCGATATCGTTCGAGTCGTCAGGGACGAGATTGCTCGCCGTTGATGTGAACGCCACGTAGCGTCCGTTCCCGGAGATCATGGGCCATGTCGTGGTCCCGCCATTGCCCGGCTCACCGTGGTCGTTCAAGGAGGCGAGCGTGAACTCCCCGGTCCGTCGGTCGAGCACGATCACCTGCTGACACGGTTCCTCCGGAGCGGTGATGCTCGTGTACAAGCCTCCCAAGGATCGCGCGTGGACCGTGCAGGGCGCTGGGTCGGCACCCGCGGCAAGGTCAGAGGCCGTGGAGGTGAAAGCGAGGAAGCGGCCGTCCGCCGACATCGAAGGCTGCCGGCTGTACCCCGTCCCCGGCTGACCATCCGTGCCAGCCGACGCGAGAACGGTCGTCCCCTGAGGCTCGAGGTTGAAGACCAGATCACCGCCGCCGGTCGTGCCGGCGATCTGGAACAGATAGGTCGTCCCCTTCGCAGCCGAGAACTGATAGATCGCGTTGCCATCCAGATCCGAATCGCAACCCACGCTCGACAAGCCGCCGTCGTCGCGCTGCTCGAACACTCCGAGCGCCGTCGAATACGACGAGCCGAACGTGGTTACGATCAACCCCACATCGCGCGGCGGTGCGTACCGGTACCAGACCGTGCCACCCAGGCGAGCGCAATCGGCCGGCTCGCCCGACTCCCGGCTCGCCCCGGCGGTGTTCGTGCGCGCCGTGAACGGCACCCCAGGCACCGCGCGAGCATCAGCCCGATCATCATTGGTCAACGGATGCACATCCGTCAGTCGCCGCGGCGGCTCGAAACTGCCCGATCCCGGATCGCTGCGCCGAACCGGGGAGGAAACGCCCGACGTCGGCGCCGCGCGCTGCTCGCCTAAGATGTCGGCGATATAGCTGGGGTCCAACGGCGCGAACCCGCCGGGGCCGGCCGAATAGTCGAGGCCCGGCCCGCGACCGAACGGGAACAGGAAGGCGAACGGATCCCGCCGTAGACCCACTCCGATCGACACCAGCAGCAGGATGACCACGAGCACCGCCGCCAGCGGCGCCCGCAAGCGCCGAGGGAGGACCTCGAGAATCGTCATGGCTCGACCGGGCCGCGCGGTCATCGGTGACCGCGAAAGCCTCCCCTCAGGGATTGGAGGAGAGTCCGTCCGAATCCTCCTTTCCCGACCCATTCGTCGGAATGATATGCCTCCGGAACGATGGCCCAGCCCACGAGCCCGGGCAAGGGGGCAGGCCCGGGGGGCGTCCGGGGGACAACACGGTGGTCGAGGTCCTGCTGATCCATGGCTCGACGGGGTCGAGAGCGACCGACAGCTTTCCGGCCGTAAGCGTTCGCACCTTCTCGAGGTCGATGAGCTGCAGTTTTGCCCAGTGGGGCGGCTGCTCGCGCTGCTCCTGCAGGGATCCTCACACGGGCGGCGAACCTCGGATCGATGCGCGCGCGCGTGCTGCTCGCCCTGATCCTGGCTGCGTCGGCTCTGCCGGCGGCGGCCGGGCCCGCGATCCCCGCGATCGACGGGCCCGACCTGCCGGCCCTCGGAACGCCGACCGTGGTCACGGTCTTCGAGCGAGCGCGCTTCGAATGCACTGGGTCGCCGCAGACCGCGCTGATCCAGGTGCCCGATGGGCCGCACGATCGGATCGTGCTCGAGCTGACCGTCACGCCCGACGGCGATCCGTGGGACCGCCTCGCCGCGATCGCGATCGGCGGCGCCGAGGTGTTGCGCGCGACGACGCCGCGCACGGAGATGACGCTGCGCAAGGACATCACTGCTTACAGCGAGCTGCTCCCGCCCGGTGGGCAGGCCGAGGTCTCGCTGTTGCTGAGCACGTACGTCGGCGCGCTGCTCGGGACGGTGCGGCTTGAGTTCTACGCCGACGAGCCGACCGCAGTGGCGGCGCGCGCGCCGGCCGAGGTGCATCCGGTCGCGCTCTGGGGCGGGCTGAACGGCAACGGCTCGACGATCACCACCGACGTGGGGCTGCCCGAGGCCGTCCCGGCGAACGCCGAGCTGGAGCTCACCATCACCGGTCACAGTGGTGCCGAGTTCTGGTTCACGAGCGGCTGGCAGCCGCGCATCTTCCGGGTCTTCGCCGACGGTGTGCAGATCGCCGAAGCGCGCTCGATGCACTACACCTACGCGTTCGTCGGCTTCGGCGAGGGCGATCCGTACCAGACCTGCGCCGGACCGCGGACCGGCGCGACCGGAGACACGCTGCATCCGGTGATGTGGTGGACGGCGCAGCGCGCGCTCGACGCCGCCGGCGTCCATCTGGGTGTCGGCGAGATCCCGCCCTACCGCGCGATCGTCGAGCCGGACCTGATGCCCCTGTTATCCGGTGCTCGCACGATCGAGATCGCCCAGGTCGGCGCCAGCGCCACGTGGGTCACCAGCCTTTCGCTGTTGCTCTACCGCTAGCACTGCTAGGCTCCCGCGCCATGCTGCGGATCCGGCGCGCGCAGGAGATCCACGCCGTGGACGGTGGCTGGTTCTCGGCGCGATGGCATTTCTCGTTCGACCACTACCGCGATCCCGAGAACATGGGCATCGGGCCGTTGCGCGTCTTCAACGACGACCGGCTGATCTCCGGCGCGATCTGGCCGATGCACCCGCACGCCGATGTCGAGGGGATCACCTACGTCGTCGAAGGACATTTCCGCCACGAGGACAACGTCGGCGGCGGTGGCGTCCTCGAGCCCGGCGCGGTGCAGCGCATGACGCTGGGCTCGGGCGCGTACCATTCCGAGCAGAACGCCTCGCAGGACGAGCCGATGCGGTTCCTGCAGTTCTGGATCCTTCCGCGCGCGGCGGGTCTGACACCCGGTGTCGAGCAGCGCCAGTACACCGCCGACGACTTCCGCGACGTGTTGCGCAAGGTGCTCGACCCTGATGGAGACGACGCCCTGACGGTGCATCAGGACGCGCGCGCGTACGTCTCACGGCCGTCGGCCGGCATCGAGCTGGAGCACGCATTCGCCGAGGGACGTGGTGGGTACCTGTACCTCATGGACGGCGACGCGCTGCTCGACGACGAGAAGATCAGCGACGGCGACGCCGCGAAGATCGAAGGACCGCACCAGGTGCGCATCGGCGGCGGCGAGGGCGCGCACCTGATCCTGATCGACGTGCCGCTGGCGTATACGCCCGTCGGGACCTGGGCGCGCTGACACTTACGGGATCAGGACGATCTTGCCGCGCGCGCGCCGCTCGGTGATCTCGCGCAGCGCTTCGGCCGCGCGCTCGAGCGGATAGGTCGCCGACACCAGCGGACGCACCTTGCCTTCCCGATACCAGTCGAACAACTCCTCGAGCAGCGCTCGGTTGCGCTCCGGCTCGCGCATGCTGAACGCGCCCCAGAACACGCCGATGATCGAGCAGGACTTCAGCAGCGTCAGGTTCAACGGGATGCGCGGGATCTCGCCGGCCGCGAACCCGATCACCAGGAACCGCCCGCCCCACGCCATCCGGCGCAACGCTTGCTCGGAGTAGACCCCGCCGACCGGGTCGTACACGACGTCAACGCCGCGTCCGTCGGTCAACTCCGACAGTCGGGCCTTCAGGTCCTCGCTCGTATAGTCGAGCAGCTCGTCGGCGCCGTGCTCGGCGCACACGGCGAGCTTCGCCGGCGACGATGCCGCAGCGATCACGCGCGCGCCCATCGCCTTGCCGATCTCGACGGTGGCCAGGCCGACGCCGCCGGCCGCGCCGAGCACCAGCAGCGTCTCACCGGCTTGCAGCCCCGCGCGGTCGCGCAACGCGTAATGCGAGGTGAGGTAGGTCAGCACGAACCCGGAGGCCGTCACCGGATCCATCTCGTGGGGGAACGGGACCACGGTGCGCGCGTCCGAGACCAAGCGGGTCGCGAAGTGCCCGTGCGTCCCCACCGAGATCACCCGATCGCCGGCGGCGATCCCATCGACGCCCTCACCGACCGCGATCACGACCCCCGAGGCTTCGCCGCCCGGCACGAACGGTGGATCCGGCTTGAACTGGTAGCGTCCTTCGATGATCAACGTGTCCGGGAAGTTGACCCCGGCTGCTTGCACGTCGATCAGCACTTGGCCGGGTCCCGGCGCCGGATCCGGCAGCTCCTGCACCTCGAGGGCCTCCGGTGGCCCCAACGTCGAACAAACGACTGCTCGCATCCATCCATCCTCGCCCGGTCGGCGCCGCGGGTGCGAATCGGCCGATGCTGCACGTGCGCGCTATCGTGCACCGCATGGCGCTGTACGAGATCCTGGGCGCGCCCGAGCTGCGCACGCCCGTTCTGGTCGCCGCGTTCGAGGGCTGGGTCGATGCTGCCGGCGTGGGAACGGCGGCCGCCGCGCACATCGCAGGCGAAGGTGAGCTGCTCGCGCGGTTCGATGCCGAAGAGCTGCTCGACTATCGCGCGCGCCGGCCGACGATGGACATCGCCGCCGGCGTCATGCAGGAGATGGTGTGGCCCGAGATCGTGGTGCGCCACGCGAGTGTGGGCGGCCGCGACGTCCTGGTGCTCACCGGACCCGAGCCCGACATGCGCTGGCGACATTTCGCCTCGTCGGTGCTCGATCTGGGCTTGACGTTCGGGGTGGTCTCGACGATCAGCCTCGGCGCGATCCCCGCCGCCGTACCGCACACGCGTCCGACGCCGGTGATCTCCACGGTCTCTGATCCCGAGCTGCTCGCGCCGGGCGATCAGGTGCCCGAAGGGATCCTGCGGGTACCGGCCGCGGCCGTGAACCTGGTCGAGCGCGCGTTCGGCGAGCACGGCATCCCCTCCGGCGGCTTCTGGGCGCAGGTGCCGCACTACGTCGTCGGCGCGTACGCGCCGTCGGTGATCGCGCTCGTCGAGCGCGTGTCGCGCGCGCTCAAGGTGGTTATCTCGCTTGGCTCGCTGCCGGAAGAGGCGCAGCAGCAGCGCGCGCAGCTCGACGCGATGGTCGCGGACCGGCCGGAGGCAGCGTCCTACCTCGAGCGTTTGGAATCGCTCGTGTCCGAGGAGAGTGTGCCCTCGGGTGAGGAGATCGCCGCCGAGATCGAGCGGTTCCTGCGGCAGGGCCCGACCGCACCCGGCGAGCTCGAGTAGCGCCGGCGGTTCGCTCGCGTAACGACGCCGGCCGTTCGCGTCACGACGCCGGCGCTCCGGGATCCCGCGTAGCAGGGCCTATGCTTGGGCGGTCCGTCCAGCAGGAGGGTGCGCATGGGCCGCTACGACGACTTCCCGACCCTGAAGATCGAGCAGCTCGATCCCGGCATCTTGCGGGTGATGCTGAGCACTCCCGGCAAGCTCAACGCCGTCGATCGTCGAGGACACCACGACCTCACCTACGTGTGGGACGCGATCGACCGAGATCCCGACACGCGCGTGGCGATCATCACCGGTGAGGGGACGGCGTTCTCCTCGGGCGGCGATCTGGGGCTCGTCGCCGAGATGGCCGAGGACTTCGAGACTCGTATCCGGGTGATGCGCGAGGCGCGCGACCTCGTCTACAACGTCATCGATTGCTCGAAGCCGGTCGTCTCGGCGATGCGGGGCCCGGCGGTCGGCGCGGGGCTCGTGGTCGGCCTGCTCGCCGACGTCTCGATCGCCTCGCGGACCGCGCGCATCATCGACGGTCACACCAAGCTCGGGGTCGCGGCCGGGGATCACGCCGCGATCGTGTGGCCGCTGTTGTGCGGGATGGCGAAGGCCAAGTACCACCTGCTCACCTGCGAGCCGCTCTCGGGCGAGGAGGCGGAACGGATCGGGCTGATCTCACTGTGCGTGGACGATGCGGATCTCGACGCGACCGCGCTGGACGTGGCGCGGCGGCTGGCATCGGGGTCACAGAGTGCGTTGCGGTGGACGAAGCTCGCGTTGAACAACTGGCTGCGCCTCGCGGGTCCCACCTTCGACGCGTCTCTCGCATTGGAGTTCATGGGTTTCGGCGGCCCGGATGTGCGCGAAGGCGTCGCAGCGATCCGCGAGAAGCGGGCCCCCAGTTTCTCGGGGCCGGCCTCCGAGTGATCCTCAGAGCACGTCGCTGAACAGGGCCTGACCGCGCACGGTCGCCTCGCGGATCTCGGTGTAGACGCAGTCCGGTCCCACATCGGGGATGAACTGGAACGTCGCCGCGAGCTGATCTCCTGTGGCGTAGCCCACGACGCCGATGCGCACCAGGTCGTACTGCGCCTGGATGGCGACAGCAGTTCCTTCCACGCTCTCGATCTGAACCTCGACGGTCCCGGTCCCCGACCCGAGCAGGCACGTGTCTCCGCCGAACTGCTCGGCGATCGGCCCGCTGCTCCCCCCCAAACCCTCGTAGGTGATGGACCCGGAGCCGTCCACGCGCTCGCCGTCGTAGACCCCGGCGCACCGAGCGACTCCATCGCCTTGGTACGTTCCTTGGGCGGGCGTGAGGGTGACACCGGGATCGAGGGCCACGCGCGACTCGAACGCGCAGGTCAGGGTCTGTTCTCCCTGTGCGCCTGCGGGCCCCGCGGCGACCAGCAAGATGACGAGGGCGGTGATGAACGGGCGAGCAGCTGCGGGCATGCGCTTCCTCCTGAAGGTCGCTCGGGATGAGGAGTGGTTCGACGTGTCCGGACTCGCTACCTGCCGAAACGGGATCGAACGAGCCCGACATCGGTTGCATCACTGGTCGATAGCTCAAGTTCCGAACCTTTCGCTCCGACCACTCATAGTGGCGGGGACGTGATAGTTGACCGCAAACAGCGGTTCGCCTTGGGAGAGGCTCGCGGCACCGTCCGATACGCCGTGAGGACGGTGGCCCACGACAGACCGTGCTGAACGGCGACGCGTCCGGGTGCCGTCGGCGGAGTGCCGATGGTTGCGGCCTGTCGGGAAGGCCGGCTCGGGGAAGAGGCGGAAGCCTCTCTGGGAGGGAGCATCATGCGTATGTCACATCGGGTGACCGGTGCCATCATGACGGTTCTGCTCATTGTCGGACCGGTCGCAGGCTCTGCCTCGGCGAAGCGCAACAGCGATCAGAGCAGCGGATCGAGGGGGAAGGGCGAATCGAGCCTGGCCCTCGTGGTGCTCGATCCCGCAGGCGGCGAGCCGGTTCAAGGCGGCCAAGTTACTTTCGATGTCTCGACGACGGTTACGGACAAGCCGCTCGTCAGCCTCGATTGCTACCAGGGCGACGAGTGGGTCTACTGGGCCTCAGCGGGGTTCTACGACGAGTATCCGTGGCAGTGGGCGCGTAACTTCACGCTTGTGTCGGATCACTGGACGGCAGGTTCCGCCGAGTGCACGGCTACGCTGTACTACCACGACGGACGGCGCTACCGGGATCTGACATCTATCGGCTTCCACGCCAACGGTTAGACCGGCTCGACCTCCGAGACGCGGATGAACGAGGCCCCGGCTTTCGCCGGGGCCTCGATCTTACTTCCGCAGCGTCCTATCTCTACGCGCCCGGCGGGAAGTCGCTCGCCGAGTTGTTGATCGTCAGATCTGAACGCTCGCACCTCGTGGTGGTCGAGCCCTCGAACGAGTCGGTGTTGTTCGGCGTGAACGTCGCCGACCATGAGATGATCGTGCTCGTCGTGTAGTACGAGGTGTTGTCGGTCTCGTACGGCGAGCTCGTGTCCGTGAACGTGGCTGCCGGCGTCCCTGTGCACGTTCCGTTCTCGTAGAGGCTAAACGTCACTGACCCGTTCGGCGCAGCCGCTCCCGATCCGGTCGAGATCGTGGCCGTGTCTTGCGGGAGCCATTTCTGCGCTGTCGAGATGCTCGTCGTGTCCTTGACGATGAAGCACTCGGTCGTGTTGTTCGTGTGACTGATGCCGCTGTAGTTGTCGTCGCCCGGCCATACGGCCCGGAAGCAGTACCGTCCCGGATCGAGCGGTCCCCGGTCGCCGGATTGATCAGCGTCGTTGACCGTGGGCGACGTGGCGGTCGCGGTCCCATCGCTGGTATCGCCACCGCCGACGAGCGCGCCCGTGCCGACATTTGTTCCATCACCGGTCGGGCAACCTTCGTCGGTGGGATCAAGCGGTCCGCACAGGAAGAACGTGACATCCCCGGTCGGGTCCTCCGGGGTGCTTGCCCCTGTGATGGTGATCGTCGCGTCGTCGGTCAGCGCCGCACCGGGAAGCACCGGAACGATGTTCGAGACCGAGACCTCCGTGGTCATCTCGGGCTCGCAGACCTCGAACTCGCCGAGCACGAAGTCCTTCAGCTGCGCCGTCGTCGAGGTCGAAGAGCGCGTCTCGGCCACGAAGCTCGAGAAGCACTCTCCGGCGAGACCGATCGACGGGTCGCTCAGGTTGATGCCGGCCTCGAAGAGCTCTCCTTGGCGGAACTGGGTGCTCCCGCCCTTGTCGAGGAACGGCCACGGCGAATCGATCGGCGTTGTTCCCTCGTTGACGATCCCGCAGAACGGATCGGGTGTCGACCCACCGCACTTCTGGTTCTCCCCACCGACGAGGAAGGCGAGGCTTCCCGTCGCGTCGGAGCCGGTCCACTGGTAGATCGTGATCGTCGAGGTCGTCCCGCCGTTGGAGAACTCGCTGATGATCAGCAGGTCGCCATCGGTGTGACCGCCGCTGAACGTGAAGCCACCACCCTTGGAGACGTTGCCCAGCGTGACCTCGTCCTGCAGGAACCAGAACGCCTGCGTGGCGTCGCCGTTGTTGTCGTACCGGTCGGAGCCGAAGTAGATGAGGTGGCAGTCCTCGGAGCCGTCCGTGTTGCCATTTTCACCAGGACACTCGGTGCTTGTCGGGACGCTATACCTGGCGGCGTAGGCGTGGAGCAGGTTGTCTTTGTCGGGCAGGCCGCCGGCGTCGTCCTTCCAGAGCCATTTGCCGATGCCGTAGATGTCCTTGGAGCCCCCGCCCTGGAAGATGCTTGCGTTGAGTCCACCGTCATTCTCGTGCGACGTTGACGACGCGACGGTGGTCACGCCCGTCTCGAACCCCGCTTTGATCGTGCACGTGGTGGGATTGTCCTCGCAGATCACATCCCAGTCGTCGTGGTGCGTCGTCTCGCCGACGTCCACTTGGGCGTCGCCCTCGAGTTGAAACACGCTCACGTCGTGAACCGCGCGCGCTGTCGGAGCGGCCAAAGCGATGAACATCAAAGCCGCCAGAAGCGGCAACAGCACTCGGCGCCCCCAGGTCCATCCGCTATCCACCAACATTCCCATCAGGAACCCCCCCCTATTGACGCCCCCGTCTCGGGGGCGTGCGACCACTCTTCTCCTGCTTGTCACTTACCGATTCCGCCGCCGACCCCGAGGCGTGGACGAAATCTTGGAGTGAGCAAGCATTGGCCTGGCGTTCCCCCAGGACGACGCCATCTCCACCGATTACCCCGCCCCCCCGGGAGCCCGGACTCGGAGCCCACATTTCCGATAGGACCCAAGTCCTCTTGATCCCCGAATCTTCCGCTATGAGCGCATTGCGTGTCAAGCCATCCCGGTGAGTGGGGGCAGTTATCGGGTGCGGGGCCGGATCCGGAGCCTCGGGTGATCCACCCAGTATCAGCGCGGGCTGCGCGCGATCCGGGTGCTGAGGACGTCACGCAAGCTCACGACGCCCAGGAGGTTCTTTCCCTCGACGACGGGAAGATGCCTGAACCCCTGGGCGGCCATGATCTGGATGGCATCAGACACGTCGAGATCAGGGGGGACGGTCATGGGGTCTCTCGTCATCCATTCGCCGACGGTCGCGACTTTGGGATCCGTGCCGGCGGCCGCGGCGCGCAGGATGTCCCGTTCGGTGAAGATGCCGGCGAGCCAGCCGTTCTCCAAGATCATCGCCGACCCGAATCGCCCCTTGACCATCGCCTGCGCGGCGTCGGCGATCGACGATGTTGCCTCGGTCGTGTACACCGAGCTGGTCATGATCTCGGCGAGCGTGGCCATGCGATCCTCCCGTTTCAGCCTGGGCCGCCGACCTCGTCCTCCGGCTCGGTCACCGGGGTGGCGGGGGCCGCCAGGTCCTCGCTGAGGGACCGCCATAGGGCGCCGGCCCACTGGCTGATCCGGGTCCAGTCCCGCCAGAACACCTGCAGGGTCGTCTCGTCGAACTGCGTCCTGGCTTCCTCGGGCGACAGCTCATCGCTCACCGAGTCGAGCTCGGCGATCGCCTGCGAGAATCGGTCGGCGGCGTCCACTAGCCCTCCTTCAGCGGCGTTCGAGGGAGTCTACCCGGTGGTGATCAGACGTACCAAGGCTGTCCATCCGGTCCTTCGCTGCAGGAGTCTCGCCGTCCGCACCGCGGGCCCACGGAGCCTCCTGCCCAGGTTTGAACGCTCCTGGTGATGGGGTAGCCAATCGTCCGAAACCAGATCAAGGGAGGAGCGATCGCAAGCCCGCCAGACCGTGGCCACGCGAGCGTTCACGTCCTGCTCGAGACGCCGGTCGGGTGGGGCTTGTCGGGTGCGCGTCGCGCTCTGCGGCGAGCAGCGCTCAAGGGCGGGCTCGACTCGACCAAGGCAGATGACTTGGTCATCGCCGCGAATGAGATCCTGACCAACGCCCTCATCCATGGGGGCGGGGCCGCCTCCTTGCGCGTCGAAGCTGGGGAGGGCTGGGTCTCCTGCCTGATCGCCGACAGAGGAGTCGGCTTCGACGCGGCATCCGCCGGCCGCCGCGCGCCCGATCCGGGGATGGTTCCCCAGGGTGGCATGGGATTGTGGATCGTGCGGAGCCTGTGCGACGACGTCCAGATCGACCTTCCCGGCGACGGGTCGCGGGTAACGCTGAGGATGAAGGCGACCTAGGCTTTCCTGCGTCGAGAAGCGGATCCCATCCCCTGGGACCCGAGGGGCAGCATAAGGATCCGGGGGAAACGAACAGACCGGAAGGACGAACCCCACGGCCTGGGGGTGCCGCGGGCCGGTTGCGGGGGCCTGCGACGTGGAGGGGAACCGTGGGGTCCGTCTTCTCGGTCTGCGTTTCACAACAGCATGACAGAGCCATGCTCTCACATCAGCCTACCCGATGCCAGAAAGCTCAAACCACTCAGAGGCCATGGTTTTCGATCCCTCCTGCCGCTCCCCTGAGCTGAGCTAACGTCCTGGCCAGGAGCCTGGAGACGTGCATCTGGGAGATGCCGAGCTGCTCGGCGATCTGACTCTGAGGCAGCCCGTGGACGAATCGGTAGTACAGCAGTCTCCGTTCCCGATCGGGCAGCGCGCGCAGGTGGGGCGTCACGTTCGCCCATCCCTCGAGCATCTCGAGCTGTGCATCGATGCTGCCGATGGACTCGACTTGGGCCGTGTCGTCCTGGTCGTCGGCCGGCGCATCCAAGGACTCGATCGTGTGTGCGTGGATCGCCTCGATCGCTTCCAGGACTTCTTCCTCCGTGAGGTTCGCTCGCCCGGCGATCTCTTTCACGGTCGGTGCTCGTGACACCTCTTGGCTCAGGTCCGCGATGATCGAACGCAAGAGCAGCGAGCGTTCCTGGAGGCGACGGGGGACCCGCAACGCCCATCCCGTGTCCCGGAAATGCCGCTTGAGCTCGCCGATGATCGTGGGAACCGCGTAGGTCGAGAACTTGACGCCGCGCTCCGTATCGAAACGGTCGATTGATTTCAGGAGGCCGATGCTCGCCACCTGGATGAGGTCGTCCAACGGCTCGCCCCTGCCGCGGAACCGGCGCGAGAGATATTCGACCAGTGGGTAGTACAGCCCGACGAGCTCGTCGCGCGCCTCGGGCTCGGGCATGCGGGCGAACAGCTCGGCCGATCGCTCGTCGAGATCGGAGGAGGCGTCCTCCTCGAGTTCGATGTCGTCTGGCACGTGACCCCCGCGTTGGGCGTTCAGCTGCTCGGTCATAGACGGGTCGGAGGTTTCATTCGCTTCGAGAACCTGACCGCCGGTCCATACTCCTCGACGACCGACTCCGCCCCGTCGGTGAGCGCGCCGAGGATGTGCCAGGTCAAGAACTGGTCTGTCGGCGCCTCGTTACGCCGGGCTGGGGTTGCGATGCCTACTGTCACGATGAGGGAGGTTCCTTGCGTCTCCAGATCAAGGCGCAATGCCTGCGCGTCGGGGTCGATCTTGAGCAGGTGCGCCGAGGCTTCATCGACGGCCAGGCGAAGATCGTCGATGTCGTCGATCGAGAGGTCCTGACCGGCGCCGACCCCGGAGACGACGGTACGAAGAACGTGCACATATTCGGCGCGAGCCGGGACCGACAGAGAGATCATCCCCCAGATCCTCCTTCTCGTTCTGCGTAGCCTGTGTATTACCCTTGAGGCGCCCGGAAGGAAACCCACGGGCATCGAGAGGGTTTCGATCAGTGCTGTTCCGGGTAGTGGGGGGACCGCGAGGAAGGGATGCCATGGATCTCAATGTCCACACCAGAGCAGAAGGCGCTTGGTCCGTGGTCGACGTCGAGGGCGAAGTGGACATGTTCACGGCGCCGAAGCTCCGCGAGGCCCTCGTCGGGCTCGTTGACGGAGGGAACTACCGGATCATCGTGAACCTGGAGAGGGTCTCCTTCATGGATTCGACCGGCCTGGGAACCCTCGTCGGCGGCCTCAAGCGCGTCAAGGAGCACGACGGATCGCTGGCCTTGGTGTGCTCCAGCCGACCCGTGATGCGTGTGTTGACGGTCACGGGACTGAACAACGTCTTCCCGATCCACTCCTCCCTCGACGCGGCGATCGCGCAGTAGAGCCGATGCCCACGCAGGACGCCGGCGATGAACTCATCCTCGCCATCCCGCCGGAACCGGGCGTGATCGCGATCGCGCGCATATTCGCAGCTGCGTCGTGCCGGCACATCGGGATGGACGAGGACCGCATCGATGATGTGAAGGTCGCCGCTTCCGAGGCCGTCACCAATGCGGTCAAGGCACATCTGGCAGGCAACGTGACTGGGCCCATCCGTCTGGTCGTTCGGACGCGTTCGAAGGTCTTGGAAGTGACCGACGCGGGCGCAGGGTTCGAACCGCCTGCGCGTGACCCTGTGGGGACACCCCCCGGGGGGTTGTATGAGGGCAGCCTGGGACTCTCCCTCATCCAGGCTCTGTTCCCCGACGTGCAGATCGAACGTAATCACGATCGAGGCATGACCATCCGCTTCTCGCTGGACGCGTCGGTCTCGTCTCGGCCGGCCGGCTGATCCCCCTAAGGAGACCTTCCACCCTCTTCCCTCAGGCGGCTTGCGCCACCGAACGCGGTGCCGGAGGCAGCGAAGGCCGTTTGTTTGGGCAGGACACGGAGGGGGAACGACCCTTGATGCCTGCCCTGATTCGCTAGGAAAGGGAGGAGTCTCATGCCCCAGCAGGCGTGGACCGAGAAAAGGGAGCGCCGGCACGAACACGTGAGACGGGGTCTGTTGGACCGCGGGCGCCCGGAGGATGAGTCGGACGAGATCGCTGCGCGCGTCGTCAACAAGGAGGGCGCTAGTAGCGGGGAAGCCGAGGAGTCATCGGACCTGTCTGAGACCGAGGCCCCGCCTGGGCGACGCGGCGGACTTCGATCTGGGACCAGCCGTCCCCGCGGCCGGACGCGAGACCAGCTATACGAGGAGGCCAAGGCGCTGGGCATCCCGGGTCGTTCGAAGATGGACAAAGACGAACTCCAGCGCGCCGTGGACAAGCGCCGCGGCAGGCGATAGCCGGACGGCCCAGCGCGCTCAACGCGTGGCTGGTGAGGTCGCTGCTCGTCCGGATCGGTGGTAGCGCTGACATTCAACGGGATCTGCGCCGACCGATCTTCGCGGGGTCGAGGTCGCGAACCGGTTGCCGTTGGTGATCCTCCGTCGAAGTTCCGTCACCCCCGTTGTGAGTGACCTCGAACCACACGTTCGTGCCGTCGGACCCGCTCACGCCCCAGCGGTTCGCGAGGCGGTCGGTGAGGAGCAGGCCCCACCCCGACGCTTGATCGGGTCGGGGCTCGCGGACCTCATCGATGAACCCCTCTCCTGGATCGCCGACCTCGACACGAACCACATCGTCGGTCGCCGTGACGACAACATCGATCGTGTCATCCGGCCTTAGGTCGGCGTGGCGGATGCTGTTGGTTACGAGTTCGCTGACGAGCAGCTTGATGGTCCGACACAATTCTTCACCTACGTAGAGGTCGAGCCCATCGAGAGCATGCCGAGCGGCTCCAGGCGCGGTTTCGCTGACCTGGAGTCGAACTGAGAGACGCAGCGTGCTCATGGAAGATCCCGATGCTCTTGAGGTATACCCAGAGATCGGGCCTTTTCAACTTCAACGTCCTCGACCCGAAGGACCACGATCGCGGTGTCGTCGCGCTGCTCGTCGATCATGCGTGAGAGGGCAGCCTCGCGAATCATTGATACGTGAGCCGCCACCCTTGCGTCGGGGCGGGGCGTAGAGGAAGATAGGACGAATCAGTCCTTTCGGAACCCCAGACTCGTTTCGGGACTTCCGGATCCGGGGAAGTAGCAAGCGAAGAGAGAAGATTGGACTGAATACGTTATCCGCCTGGAATGGGGCTAATGGCGTCCCGTTCGTCGGCGGAGGGGGAAGCTCCCCGTTCACCTAACGGAGGGATACATCATGGCCGGGGATCCAGAGTTGTCCCACAACAAAGTCCTGAGGCGGGGGGTCACTGCGGCCGCTGTCGGCATTCTGCTCGCCGGCATGGTCGCCTTCGCCGTACCGGCCTCGGCCGGCCACGGCCCGGAAGCGCCCGGCGGCCGCTACGCCGGGTATTCGACCGGCGCGGCTCTACACGTGGACGCCGTTTCCACCACCACCGCCCGGCTGGTCGACGTCGAGGTCGGTGTCGCTCAGGCCGCGGCGGATTCCGAAGGCCTTCAAGAGATCCTCAATGTCTACCAGCGCCCCGTCGTGCCGGACGGCATGAGCGAGAAGCACTCTCGCGGCCATTCGTCGCTCGTCGAGCTCGGCGTCGCGTTGCAGCCCCCGAAGGCGGCCAACCAGGTCGCGCCGTTCGTGGCGCAGGCCGCCGCCCCCGGTGATGAGCCCGTCGACACGTCGCTGTTGAACCAAACCGTCGCTCCACTTGTTCACGCGAGTCTGCTTCGCCGGGTCGCGGCGGCCAACTGGAACGACAACACCTGTGTGATCGGTGAGCCGATCGCGTTGGGCGAGCAGCACCTCGCGCGCGTCGAGCTGCTCGAGACGTCCGACGACGAATCGACGCCGGCGGCCGAAGGCTTCGATGCCCCGGTGGTCGGGATCGACGCAGACAAGGTCGGTCCTCCCCGCGCTGCCACGCACATCGTGAGCAAGCAGCAGCTGTTCGCCGGCTCGAACGATGCGTTCGGGCTGCAGAGCGTCACCTCGGCCACGCTCGCGCCCTTGACCCTGTTCCAGGGAACGCCGAACGAGTTCACGATCGAGATCGATGGTCCCGCGTTCCTGTCGGCGACGGCCGACGGCACCGCGGGCGGCGCGAAGGCGCTGTACCGCGCCCCGCTGGTGAGCCTGATCCAGGGCGGCGAGATCACCCAGATGATCCCGGGCGAAGCGATCACCGTCCAGGTGCCGCCCGGAACCGGTGACATCCTTGCCCGGGTCAAGGTCGGGCTGCTCGAGCCGCTCGCTTCGGCCGGCATAGGAGACAACACCACGCGTTCGAATGGCACGATGGCTGCGGCGCAGGCGAACGTGGTCGAGGTGACGTTGCTCGACGTCGCCAACCCCCAGTTCCGCGGCGCCACGATCGCGCTCGGGCACATGGAGGCCGTGAGCGAGGTACCGGCTGGTGGCATCGAATGCCCGATCCCGGTGGACAAGAGCCCAAGCTCGCAGTCGGTGTCGGTGGGCGATCTGTTCACCACGACCATCAGCGTCACCAACCCGTACGAGTGCACGCTCACGAACCTCGCGATCGTCGACGAGATCACGACCAAGCAGGGTGCGCGCTTCGAGGTGGTCGATATCTCCGATGGGGGATCCGGTCCCGGGGGATCGCAGCTTGAAAGCGGAACCGTGACGTGGGCGAACCTCGGGTCGCTGGCGCCCGGGGCGACGAAGTCAGTCGAGCTGACCCTGCGCGCGCAGGGCTCGGCGGGTGTCATCGAGGATCTCGCCACTGCGACCGGTGTTCTCACCGCGTGCGAAGTCGGGTTCGATGACAGCGCCGCGGACGTGTCGGCTCTCGCGAAGGCGAAGGCGGACGTGAGCGGGTCGGCGACCCTGCAAGTTCCAACCACGCAGGTGCTCGGCGGGGCTCAGCTCCCGGCGACCGGTCTGGGTGCGATCGGCTTGGCGCTCGGCGGCGGCACGCTGATCGGCCTGGCCGCTGCGCTGGGTCGCCGGATGAGGCGGCCGCTGGCCTAGCGTTCGGGGCGGGTGCGCACGCGCTCGATCGCGCGGATGTAGCGCGCGAGGCGCTCGGCTGCTTCGATCGCGGTCTCGGGTGTATCGATCTCGTCGCCGTGCCAGAGTTCCGACGCCCGGCCCCAGCCTCGCCGGCGTCCGACGAAGGGGCCGATCTCGAGCGACCCGCCCAGCGACCGTCGCAGCGTCGGTTCGCGCGCCCGCAAGCGCTCGAGCAGCTTGTCGTTCGTCGCCGCGGTGGGATGCTCCGCGTGGAACCCGACCTCCAGCGCCGGCCCCGTCGCCATGATGCCGGCGGCCCGCTGCTCGGCGGGCGGCAGAAGCTGAACCTCGTAGTGCTCGTGATGGTCGGTGCCGAACCAAACCTTCACGTTGTTCGCCGTGGTGCGCACATGGAAACCGCGCATGGCAGGTGGGAGGAACCCCGCCAGCGCATCGGCGACGTCGTCGAAGAACGCCCTCACCATGCCGAAGGGTAGCGCTGATTACCGGCGGGTAGCTGGCCATGTTCCCTACCACGTGGTAGACACGACCGGTCGATGGTCGCCAACGGGTGAGGGAGGCACGGGTCGATGGATCGTCTGGGCTGTTTCTTCATGACCGCGCGTACGTTCGGGGACCTCGAGGAGCGTATCCTGCGCGCCGAAGCGCTGGGGTACGAGGCGGTCGGGCTGCCACAGATCGCCGGCAGGGACGCGCTGACCACGCTGTCGCTGATCGCCCCCAAGACCTCTCGTATCACGCTGGCGACCGGCATCGTGCCGATCTGGACGCGCACGCCGGTGACCCTCGCCCAGGAGGCGGCGGTGTTGCATGAGGCTACCGGCGGACGCTTCATGCTCGGCATCGGGGTGGGCCACGAACCGCTGGTCAACGCCTGGCACGGCGGCGGGTTCCGATCGCCGCTGCGGGCGATGCGCGACTACTTGACGATCGTGAGGAGCGCGGTGCGTGAGGCGCAGGTCTCCCACGACGGCGAGGTTTTCAGCGCGCATTTCGGTTTCCTCGGCTTCCAGCCGGATCCGAGCATGAAGATCCTCGTCGGCGCGCTGGGCCCGAAGATGTGCGAGCTTGCCGGTGAGCTCGCCGACGGGGTCGTGCTGTGGATGTCATCGCCCCAGCACATCAGCGAGGTCGTGATGCCACACCTGGCGATCGGCGCGGCTCGCGCCGGACGCCCAGTGTCGGAGTTGGAGGTTCTGCCGTGCCTGTTCGCGGCGCCGGGACCCGATCGGGCCAGCGCGCGCGACGCGATCCGCCGGCAGATGTTCCCCTACCTCCACCTCCCGTTCTACCGCGACATGCTGATCGCGTCGGGTTTCGCCCTGGACATCTCGGAGTTCGACGCCGGAGTCCAAGCGCAGGATCTGCCGCTCGCCCTCGCGGCTCTGTCCGACGCGATGATCGATGAGATCGCGGCGACCGGGACCTTCGATGAGGTCGCGGGCACGATCGACTCATTCCGTCGTGCGGGTGCCACGATGCCGGGAGTCGGTGTGGTGGGCGGGTACGAGGGGTACCAGGGCGCCGTGCGTTCGCTCGAGATGCTGCGCGAAGCGAGCGCGATCGCCGGCTAAGACGCTCTGGTTAGGCGGGTCTGGTTAAGACGGCTTGGTTCCCACCGCGAGCAGCACGTCGCGGAAGTCCAGCAGCGTCTCGGGGAACCGCTCGGCGTAGCGCGTGCGCACGCGCTCGCGGAAACGCTCCCATAGCTCCGGGCCGAGCATCCGCCGCACGAACCGGCCGGTCGCCTCGATCTCATGACCGATGATGTAGTCCTCTCGCGGGATCTGGAAGCGATACTTCCGTCGTTCCACCCTCACCGGGCGGAACCCGTTGTCCCGCAGCGTCGTCTCCAGGCGTTTCGCGTCACCGAGCTTGGCCGCCCACGGGATCTCCTCCTTGATCCCGGCGCGCAGCACGTCCGGGCCGATGCTCTCTTCCACGAGCTGTCGCCAAGTCTTGGTGAGATCGTCCTCGTGCGAGGAGTAGACGCTCACCGCGACCCGGCCTTCCGGCCGCAGCACGCGCATGATCTCGAACAGGGCCGTCTCCAGCTTCCGGAAGTAGGGCAGGGCGAAATTCGCGGCGACGACGTCGAAGGTCTGATCCGAGAACGGGAGGTCGAGCACCTCGGCGGCGGCCAGCCGAAGGTTCGGCCTCGACGCGTGCGCCACCTCCAGCATGCGTGCCGCTGCATCCACGCCGATCGCGACTCCGCCGGTACCCACGATGCCCTCGGTCGTCTCGACCGCCAGCGCGGTGCCGGTTCCGACGTCCAGGACCTTCGAACCTGGGGCTGCAGCCGCCAGCGTCAGAAGGTCCCTGACGGGCTCGGCGGTGTACGGCGCCTGAACCCGTTCGTAGTCCTCTGCCACCAGGTCGTAGGACCGCCTGTCGATGCCCCGTCCTTGCGACCGGCCTGGAGCGTGCCCGCCGGCGGCGTGCCGTTCGTCCCGCGCGCGCGGTTGCGTTCGCTCGACCGGCTGCGGCGGTGTGGCCGGGGGCCCCGGTGCCTCTGATGGGGACGGCATCGGCGGCGCCGGCTTCGGCGCCCCTTTGTCCCACAGTCGTTTGAGCCAGCGCAGCATCGAAAGGAGAGACTATCGGGTTCGGTTCACCGGCTGCCCCGTCGAGCGGCAGATGGGTATCGTATGCGTGGAGGAGATCGCACGACATGAGCAGCGAACAGTTCGGCCCGAACTCCTGGCTGATCGAGGAGATGTACCGGCAATTCACCGAAGATCCCTCATCGGTCAGCGAGACCTGGCGCGACTTCTTCAAGGACTACCAGCCCTCGACCGGCGACGGGCAGGCCGCGGACCCTGCGCCGGCGTCTCCGGCTCGTGGTGCGCGGGAAGAGACACCACGGGAGCCGAAGGCGCCTCCTTCGGCGCCGTCGGCGCCGAAGGAGGCCGAACCGATCCCCGACGCGTCGACCCCGCTGCGCGGGGTCGACGGCGTCATCGCACAACGGATGCAGGAGAGCCTCGCCGTCCCCACGGCGACCTCGGTGCGGACGCTGCCGGCGAAGCTGCTCGAGGTGAACCGAAACATCCTGAACCGCCACCTCGCGCGCTCGCGCGGCGCGAAGGTCAGCTTCACGCACATGATCGGCTGGGCGATCGTGCAAGCCCTCCGCGACATGCCGGGGATGCGGGTCTCCTACGAGGTGCTCGACGGCAGGCCCCACCTGGTCCGGCACGACCAGGTGAACCTCGGGCTCGCCGTCGATGTGCGGCGGGACGACGGGACGCGGACCCTGCTGGTTCCGAACATCAAGGGCGCGACGTCGATGGACTTCCAGAGCTTCTTCCTCGCGTACGAGGAGATGATCAAGAAGGTCCAGGCCAACAAGCTGACACCGGACGACTTCGCCGGGACGACCCATACGATCACGAACCCGGGGATGATCGGCACGGTGCAATCGGTGCCGCGGCTGATGGTCGGGCAGTCGTTGATCGTTGGGGTTGGCGCGATCGGATACCCGGCCGAATGGGAAGGCTCGGACCCGCGCACGCTGGCCGAGATCGGTGTGGGCAAGGTGATCACGATCACCTCCACCTACGACCATAGGGTCATCCAGGGCGCCGGATCGGGCGAGTTCCTCAAGCGCGTGCACGAGTTGCTGCTCGGCACGGACGATTTCTACGGCGAGATGTTCCGCGCGATGGGCGTGCCCTACGTGCCGGTCGTCTGGCGCCGCGATGTCAATCCGCGAGAGGACTCGTTGGAGTGGGAGGAGAAGCAGGCGCGCGTCCTGCAGTTGATCAACGCCCACCGGGTGCGCGGCCACCTGATCGCGCCGCTGGATCCGCTCTCTGCGACGCCACCGTCGCTGCACCCCGAGTTGGATCCCGCCACATACGGCTTCACGATCTGGGACCTCGACCGGCCGTTCGTGACCACCGGCCTCGGCGGGCGCAAGCGAGCGACGCTTGGAGAGATCCTTGCGCTGGTGCGCGACGCCTACTGCCGCTCGGGCACCGTCGAGTACATGCACATCCAGGAGCCGGAGCAGAAGCGCTGGATCCAAGATCACGTCGAGGGGGTCTCGGCTGAGATCGTGCCGGAGGATCGTCGTCGCATCCTGCGCAAGCTGAACCAGGCGGAGGCTTTCGAGCGCTTTCTGCATCAGAAGTTCATCGGCCACAAGAGGTTCAGCCTCGAAGGGGCCGAGAGCCTGATCGCGATCCTGGACGCCACGCTGGACGCCGCCGCCGACGCCGGCCTCGCAGAGGTCGTGATCGGGATGGCGCACCGTGGCCGGCTCAACGTGCTCGCTAACGTCATCGGCAAGAATCACGCTCAGATCTTCCGTGAGTTCGAGGGCGACATCGATCCCGAGGCCCCGCAGGGCTCGGGGGATGTGAAGTACCACCTGGGCGCGCACGGAACGCACCGTTCGCGTGCGGGGAGCGAGATGAAGCTGACGCTCGCCTCGAACCCCAGCCATCTCGAGGCAGTGGATCCCGTTGTCGAGGGGATCGTGCGCGCCAAGCAGGACAAGCTCGATCGTGGCTTCGAGTACCCGGTCATGCCCTTGCTGATCCACGGCGATGCAGCGTTCGCGGGGCAGGGTGTCGTGGCCGAGACCCTGACGTTCTCGCAGCTACGCGGCTATCGCACCGGGGGCACCGTTCATGTCATCGTGAACAACCAGCTGGGATTCACCACCGGCTGGCAGGAAGCGCGCTCGAGCACCTACGCCAGCGACGTCGCGAAGATGATCCAGTCGCCGATCTTCCACGTCAACGGCGATGACCCCGAGGCGTGCGTACGGATGGCACGGCTGGCGTTCGAGTTCGCGCGCGCGTTCGACAAGGACGTCGTGATCGACATGTGGTGCTATCGGCGATGGGGTCACAACGAGGGGGACGACCCTTCGATCACCCAGCCGTTGATGTACGGGCGGATCGAGAACCGGCGCAGCGTGCGCAAGCTGTACACCGAAGCGCTGGTCAATCGCGGAGACCTGTCGCTCGAGGAAGCCGAGCAGGTGCTCGAGGAGTTCCAGGAGGAGCTCAAGCGTGCGTTCGACGAGACCCGGCAGCCGTCGTCGACCCCGGCGATCGAATGGAAACGGCCGGCGGGGCTGGGCGACCTCGAGCAGATCCGCACGGGCGTGGACCGGCCGATGCTCGATCAGGTCGTGGCGGCCATCACCGAGATCCCAGACGACTTCGCGATCCACAAGAAGCTTCGCAAGTGGCTCGAGCAGCGCCGGGTCGCACTCGAGAAGGGGGAGGTGGACTGGTCGCTCGGCGAAGCGTTCGCCCTGGGGACGCTGCTGATCGAAGGGCGGACGGTCCGGCTCTGCGGCGAGGACACCCGTCGTGGAACGTTCAGCAACCGCCACGCGGTCCTGGTGGATCAGGGCAGCGGGGAGGAACTGGTCCCATTGCAGCGCCTGGCCGGGGGGGCGAAGCTGTTCATCTACGACAGCCTGCTCAGCGAGTTCGCCGCCGTCGGGTTCGAGTACGGCTATTCCGTCGGCGATCCCGACGCGTTGGTGTGCTGGGAGGCGCAGTTCGGAGACTTCGTCAACGGCGCCCAGGTCATCATCGACCAGTTCCTCGCGGCCGCGGAGGACAAGTGGGGTCAGA
>Ga0299906_10000559_pt1 | contig 34064 bp, 33 predicted proteins | sample RVTome_14_FD_200259 | JGI IMG/M metagenome (GOLD analysis project Ga0299906, IMG submission 200259) | Soil microbial communities from uranium-contaminated site in the Upper Colorado River Basin, Wyoming, United States - RVT145D125 (version 2) ... | reverse complement strand
GCATGATCACCTGGGTTGCCATCTTGCCTACTGCCTCCTGTGGCTGCGCCGCCGGCTAGAAACCCGCCAGCTGGCGGATGGCGTCGGCGATTTGCTCGGGGTCCGGCAGGAACCAATCCTGCAGTGGGTGGCTGTAGGGCATGGCCGGCACATCTGGCCCCGCCAGCCGCCGCACCGGGCCATCGAGATACTCAAAGGCCTCGTCGGCGATGATCGCCGCCACCTCGGCGCCAAAGCCACCGGTCAAGTTGTCCTCGTACACGACCAGCGCCTTTCCCGTCTTGCCGACCGAGTCCAGCACGGTCTTCCTGTCGAGCGGCAGCAGGCTGCGCAGGTCGACCACTTCGACGTCAATGCCTTCCTGGGCCACCATCTCGGCGGCCTGCAGACAGTAATGATGCATCATGCCATAGGCGAAGACACTCAAATCCCTGCCCGGCCGTGTTACGGCCGCCTCACCAAACGGCACCAGCACTTCTTCGTCTTCGGGCAGCTCCCCCCGGATCAGCCGGTACCCCTTTTTCGGCTCGAAGATCATCACCGGGTTGGGATCTCGGACGGCTGACTTGAGCAGGCCCTTGGCGTCATGGGGATTCGACGGAATGGCGACCTTGAGGCCGGGGACATGGGCGAAGAATGCCTCGACCGACTGCGAATGGTACAGACCGCCGCCAATGCCGCCGCCGTACGGCGCCCGGATGACCATCGGCACGGTCCACTCGCCATTCGAGCGGTAGCACATCTTGGCGGCTTCGTTGACGATTTGATTGAAAGCCGGGTGGATGAAATCGGCAAACTGGATCTCGCAGATAGGCCGCATGCCGTAGAGCGCGGCCCCAATGCCAACTCCGATGATCGATAGCTCGGCCAGGGGCGAGTCGATGACGCGCTCGGCGCCGTATTTCTCAAACAGGCCCTGGGTGGCGCGGAACACACCGCCGCGTGGCCCAACATCCTCGCCAACGATAAAGACCCTGTCGTCGCGCGCCAGCTCTTCGTCCATTGCCTGGCGCAGACCCTCGATAAGTGTGACCTCAGCCACTGCGCACATCCTCGGCGTACACCGGGTAGCCGGCTTCCTCGACTTGCGGGTAGTCGGCGGCCTCGGCATACTTGACGGCGTCTTCGACCGCCTCCTTGGCCTGTGCCTCCAGTTCTTCCAGCCTGTCGCCTTCCAGCAGACCTTCCTGGATGAGCCCTTGCTGGAACCGCCCCAGCGGATCTTCCCGCTTCATCGCTTCCATTTCGTCCTTGGTGCGGTAGGACCGGTCGTCATCGTCCGACGAGTGGGGAGTCATGCGGTGGACCCGCACCTCGACCAGCGTCGGACCTTGGCCGGCCCGGGCCCGCTCGGCCGCCTGGGATACGGCGCTGAAGCAGGCGTGCAGGTCCAGCCCATCGACCGAAATCCCCGGCAGGCCCAGACCGGCGGCTTTGTCGGCCACCGAGTCGACCGCCATTTGCTTATCCTGACGCACCGAGATGGCGTAGACATTGTTCTCGACCAAGAAGATCACCGGCAAGTCGTGGATCGCCGCCCAGTTGACCCCTTCGTACCATTCGCCCTGGGAGGTTGACCCTTCACCGACAGTGGTCATCACAACCGTATCGTCGCCGCGCATCTTGATGCCGAGTGCAATGCCGGCGGCATGGGTGGTTTGGGTGGCCACCGGCGACGAATGGCTGACCACATTGGCCCGGCGCAGGCTCCAGTGGCTCGGCATTTGACGGGCCCCCGAGGAGGGCTCCCCCTGCTTGCCCATCAGCCCGAGCATGAACTCGCGCGGGGTCAGACCAAGAGCAATCAGCATCGCCAGGTCGCGGTAGTAGGGCAACAGCCAATCCTGGCCGCGGCGCAAGGCGAAGATCGACCCAACCTGGGCCGCCTCGTGACCGATGCCCGAGATGTGAAAGGCGATCTTGCCTTGCCGGTGGAGCACCCAGGCGCGTTCATCGAGCCGGCGCGAGAGCAGCATCGTCCAGTGCATCTCGCTCAGCATCTCCTTGCTGATGGCAAACTCCTGTTGCGATACGGCCATATCGCTGCCTCCCAGGCTGCTTGATCTTGTCAGGCCGGCCCCGGTCGCAGGCACGCCGGCCCGACGCCGGGGCTTCCGGCCTTTGAACTGGAGCGGATCGGCTGAGATGTTTGGCTGCGATGACGTACAAGGGGCGGCCGACCGGGCCTGCAGCCCGTCAAGCACCAACCTCCCCTTCTCCGGTTCCGTGCCTAGACGTCGACCTCCATCCGGTCGGCGATGATTTCAACCACATCGCGGACGACGGGTGCAGCCTCGTCCGCCTCGGTGGCGTTAAACATGATCATACAGAAGGGACAGCCAACCGCCAACGTCGAAGCGCCCGTTGCCTGCGCCTCGCGCATCCGGTTCTGGCTGACCCGTTCGCGGCCGGCCTCTTCTTCCTTCCACATTTGGGCGCCGCCGGCGCCGCAGCAGAAGGACTGGCTGCGACTGCGGCCCATCTCGGTGAGCTCCAGCCCAGCAATTTCTAAAGAAGCGCGCGGCGCTTCGAAAACACCATTCTGCCGGCCCAGGTAGCATGGATCATGGAAGGTAACCTGTTGGACAGCGTCCGGCTTGAGTCGGACCTGCCCCTGCGCCATCATTTCCTGCAGAAGCTGCGTATGGTGGATGACCTCGAAATGGCCGCCGTAGGCCGCGTACTCGTTCTTGATGGTGTGCAGACAATGCGGGCAGGTGGTCACGATGCGGCGCGGGGCGACTTCGTTCAATGTCTCCACGTTGGTCGTCGCCAGTTCGTGGAACAGGTAGTCATTGCCCGACCGCCGGGCCGGGTCGCCGCTGCAGGCCTCTCGCCCGCCGAGCACGGCAAAGTCTACCCCACCGGCGTTGAGCACCTTGGCGAACGCCCGGGCCGTCTGCTGCGCCCGCGGGTCGGTGGCCGGGGCACAACCGACCCACCACAGCAGATCGGCTCCCGGGTTTTGCTCGACCGTCGGCACATCGAGACCGTCGGCCCAGGCCAGCCGCTGGTCGGCAGGGACGTTCCACGGGTTGGCGGCCCGCTCCATACCGCGGTAAGCCGCCTGAAAGGCCTCCGGGAATTGGTTCTCAGACAGCACCAGGTGGCGCCGAATTTCGAGAATGTCGCGCATCGGCTCATTACCAACCGGACACACCTGATTGCAGGCGCCGCAGGCCGTGCACGCCCAAACTGCTTCTTCGGAGATGGCAAACTCGAGCAGCGTGGCGCTGCTGGGTTGGCCGCTGGCCAGATTGGCGCCTTCCTGGTTTAGAAAGTAGCGCTTGTTGATCTCAAGCGCCGCCGGCGACAACACCTTGCCAGTGGCATAGGCCGGGCACGCATCCTGGCAACGGTTGCACATGATGCAGGCGTAGGCGTCGATCAGGGATGAGTAGGAGAGATCTTCCAGACGGGCGGCGCCGAACTGCTCGAGGCTTTCGTCTTCAAAATCGATCTTGTCGAGTTGGCCCATCGAACGGCGTTCGGGCTGGGTCAGGTAATTGATGGGGGCAAAGAATAGATGCAGGTGTTTCGACTGGGGGAAGTAGGGCAGGAAGGCAACGATCGACCCCAAGGCCAGCCACCAACTGGCGTGTTGTCCCAGAATGAGCGCGGCCGGTGAAAACCCGGCCAGCGAACTGGCGACGGCCGAAGCCAGCGGCTGCCATCGATCGGCCCCATGGACAGCAAGATGGAAGACCTCGCCGGCGAAACGGCTCCCGATGTGCAGCAGAATGAATCCACCGACGATGGCCGAATCACGCCGGATACCGGACTGGGCCTTCGGGTGCAAGGTCGTCGTTGCGCGCACCGACAGATTGGCCGGGCGAAGCAAGTAGCGCCGCAGGAGAAGTAGGGCCATGCCGACCAGCACACCAACGGTGATGACGTCGCCGCCCAACCTATAAAGCCCGCCGAGGACTCCATTTCCAAACAGGCTGAAACCTTCGATGTAACCGCGCAGCAGGTCCCCTACATTGACCAACAAGTAGTACATGAACCCCCAAGCGACCAAGCCATGCATCAGGCTGACCAAGGGCCGGTCGCGGAAGGTGGGCTCGAGCAGCAAGGTGCGTTGGACGACGACACGGACCAAGCGGCGGGCGGCCAGCGCCCAATCGGGCCGGCCGCGGCCGCGGCCGATCACGCTAATCAATTGACGCACGCCTCGCCAGGTCAGGTAGATCGAAATGAGGACAACAAGGGCAAAGAGGATCTTCTCAGCCGCTGTGAGCAAGGCTCCTCTCCTCCGGGGAGTGACGCAACTGCGGGAACGAACCGCCCTCCGAAGAGGGCGACCGAGGCAAGTTTACCATAGCAGGAGTAAGGCCTCACCCATTACAGAAGAAAAGCGGCCCCGATTGGCGCCGCCTGCAATCGTGTCGGGTCAGGCCGCCCGGGCCGGTCTGGCGCCCTTGGCCCGGTCCCGCGTTTGTTCGAGATACTTGGTGACGTCGGTGACGGCTTGCTCGTAGCGTTCGAGCAGTTCTTCGTCAGACCCTTTATGGCGCCGCAGCGTCTGCAACGCACAAGCCAGACAACCGCGCATGGCCCGGTATGAATCGGTCTCGCAGCTCAAGCAACCATCCAACCGCATCATCAACAAAGAGAACGCCAGCGCTTCGGGGTGATCCTCGGGCAGACTGAGCACGCGCTCAACCACACACCGCCATTTTTCGCCCCGAGCCTGCGCAAGACCGGGAATGGCGTGCGGGGGGAACAGAATCTCGTTGTCGGCATACATCGGCCCGGGTGCTGTCCTTCCTGGCCCGGTCGAGGCTGACCGGGTCCGCACAGCGGAACTTGGCTCGATTGTAGAGTCGTCACCAGGCGGCCAAGACAGTACTTTGGTACTAGTTCGGTACAAGATATGGCGGTTCGTGGTGCCTGTTGCCCCACCGGTGGGGGAGGAAGACCACTGTGTTCCGAAGATCACCAAGCCTTGCAGCAGGACCGCGAGGGGTGGGTTCGATCCGGTGTCACCTACCCTCTGTCTTCCTGTTTCACACCCTATGTGTGCTTTGCGCCTTGGTGATTACCATCCACATAGATCGTCCGCGCCTGCCTGCGAGTTAAACCCATACCAGGACTCAAGACTGGCGAGCAGCGCCTCCGCCAGCGCCTCGACCAGTCTCGGGCGCCAGGCATCGGCCAACAGGTCGTAGGGCGCCTCCATCTGGATGGCATCGATCGAGCCACCATGGCGCGAGCCGTGCAGGTAGACACCCCAGCCGCCATCGAAGTATTCGCCGGCCGGCTCTGGCCGACCCGGCGCCGGCACCGCGCGAAACCCGGCCTGCTCCATCCTGCCGCCCAAGCTGTCTGGGCCGCGGATCAGGTCAGGCAGCGTCAGAGGGCCGCCGCGGGCAAGGCTGCGCACATTGGCGCGTACGACAAAGCGGGCTTTGGCCAGGTCTTCATCTGTTGAGCGCAGATCGTCGGCCGTCAGCCCGTAGCCAAACTCAAGCCAGCGGCCGGTCACACCGTGACTGTGCAATTCGAAGTACAGCCCCGCGCCGCATCGCTGGCTGATTGCGGAGCCGCCGTCGGCAATGGCTTGGTGGAAGGCGTGCCAGGCAGCCTGGGCCTCGGCCGAGCCCTGCGCCCCTTGGCCTAGCGAACGGTTGGGATCGAGCCGGCTCCGATCGAGCTGATTGATGACCAGCGTCGGCCGCTGCCCGCTACGCGCTTCAAGCGCGTCGGCCAGGTCGCGCGCCAGTTCCTGGCTGCGCCAGTCGTTGACCGTGACCGCATCCACGCGTGTGGGCATGCCGTCGGGGGTCAGCTGACCGCCATGTGGTGCGCTCAGGATCAGGGGCAGGTCGCCGGGGATGATCTCGATGAAGAGCGGCGGGGGACTCGAGACCTCGTCGGCCGGCCGGAGCTCGCCGGCCATGGCCGGCGCCAGCCAGCACAGAGTCAGGCCGGCCAGCACCACAGCCAGCGCCAGTCTGGCCCTCATCGAACGTCCCGCGGGAACCATTTGCTTATCATCGAACAGTGGGTTGCAGGATTCGGACCGGGCCGACCTCATGATCGACCCGGCCACGTCATGACCTCCGAGGTCCACCGATCAGGATACGCCGCCAAGGGTCCTTCGCGTGGACCTCGGAGGTCCCACAAGTATCGACCTCGGGGTCGAGAATCAACCAGGTGCGCATTGCAATGCGCCCCTACACGTTGGATTGGAGATCGACGCAGGTTTGGGATTCGGCGGTCTGCCGTCCGCGGTCCGCCGGCCCGCTACGCGCCCCCGCTGCCGAAGAACTCCTCGTCCGTCGGCGTCTGACCTGTGGGATCGTACACGTGAACGTAGGTGCCTTCTTCGGCCCAGCGGTAGAACCAGTTGGCATCCACCGGCGACAGATTGACACAACCGTGTGAGCGCGGGTAGCCGTAGCCGTTGTGCCAGTAGGCGCCATGAATGGCGCGCGCCTGGTCGTAGTACAGCACCCAGGGGACATCCTGCAAATAGTAATAGTCGGAGCGGTCGGCCTCAAACGCGCCCTGCATCGTGTCGACATCCAGCTTGGCGTACACTTGGAAGGTGCCGGGCTGCGTCCACCAGCCCTGCAGCCCGGTCGAGGCGATGGTGGCATAGACCAGCTCGCCATCCTCGTAAGCCGATACAGTCTGTTCGTACAGGTCGATCGAGATCCAGCGGTCGCTTTCGACCCCTTCCGGCCGGGTGCCGTCCGGCCGCACGACCGACATCAAGCGCTGTTCGACCCAGTCGGTCGGGCTGATGCGGTACCAGGTCAGCCCGCCGACCTCCTGCTCCTCATAGATCCAGACGACTTGATAGCGATAGTAGCGGGTGCCGCTCAAGGCCCCCTCGCCCGGCTGGCTGCGGGCGTCCACTGTGCTCAAGATCCAACCGAACGGCCGCTGCGGCGTACGGTAAAGCGACACGCCGCGAAAATCAGACGTACCAATTTGCGAGCAGTCGCCGCCGCCGCGCATCCAGATGCCGGGCGCCACCATGTAGACGGCTTTGCCGTCCAGGATCTGGCACTCGAGCCACGATACGTAGTCAAAACCCGCTTCGATAGCATTGACCGAGTTGTTGCCATCGCGCGCATCCTGGGCCGAACCGTACAGCCGGGTCGGGTCCTCCGAGCTCAAGCGGATGTAGCGAAAGGGCAGCTGGAACAGGCTGAGGTCCACGCTGGTCGTCGGCAACGGCAACGGATCCAGCTCCGTGTCCACTTGCTCGAGCGCTTCGGCCGCCGGGCCGATAGCGGTGCACATATGACCGTTGCGCGCCAGCACACGCCCGCTGCACATGACGTCGGGCTCGCCCGACTCACCGGGACCGGCCGCCTGCACCACTTGTGGCCTCGCCAAGACAGCAATCAGCGCCAGCACACCGGCCAACCACAACCACCGAATTTCGAACATTTGTCTGGACATCAGCGGCATTATACCGTTGGCCCCGCCCCAGGCTCGATTAATTGCCGGCTTCGACCGCCGCCAGCGCCTGCTCGGCAAAGGCTTCCAGTGAGATGGCCCCCAACTCCTCCTCCGATCGCAGCCGCACCGACACGCTGCCCGCCTCGACCTCGCGGTCGCCGACCACCAGCATATAGGGCACCTTCTGGTTTTGGGCGTCGCGGATCTTGGCGTTCATCCGGTCATTGCCGTCATTGACTTCGACACGCAGGCCCGACTTCCGCAACTGCTCGGCTGCCTGCTGAGCATATTCGAGGTGACGATCGGCGATCGGGATCAGCACCGCCTGGACCGGCGCCAGCCAGACCGGGAAGGCGCCTTTGTAGTGCTCGATCAGGACGCCGAAGAACCGCTCCATCGAGCCCAGCAGGGCGCGGTGGACCATATAGGGCCGGTGTCCCTCACCGTCCTCACCGATGTACTCCATGGCAAAGGCCTCGGGCAGCCAGAAGTCGAATTGAATCGTCGAGACCTGCCATGCACGGTTGAGCGCGTCACGCACCTTGATGTCGATCTTGGGGCCGTAAAACACGGCCTCGCCTTCAACCCGCTCGTACGGCTGGCCAACGGCGTCGAGCGCAGCCACCAGGGCCGCTTCGGCCATCACCCAGTCATCACCGCTGCCGGCATACTTGGCCAGGTCGTTCGGATCGCGCACACTCAGTTCGACGTCGAACTGCTCGAATCCGAAATCGCGCAGCACCGACAGCGAGAACTCGAGCACGCCCAGGATTTCGGCGTTCATTTGATCGGGGCGACAGAACAGGTGGGCGTCATCTTGCGTGAAGCCGCGCACCCGCAGCAATCCATGCAGCACCCCGGAACGCTCATAGCGGTAAACCGTGCCGAACTCGGCGAAGCGCAGCGGCAAATCGCGGTAGCTGCGCTGTGAGCTCTTGTAGATCTGAATGTGGAACGGACAGTTCATCGGTTTCAAGTAGTACTTCTGCTCTTCGATTTCGAGCGGTGCGTACATGCCGTCGGCATACCACTTGAGGTGCCCACTCGTCTCCCACAGCTCGGCCTTGCCAATATGCGGGGTGTAGACGCGCTCGTAGCCGCCCTCGCGGTGGCGTTTGGCCCAGTAGTCCTCCATCACCGACCGGATGCGAGCTCCTTTGGGATGCCACAACGCCAACCCGGCGCCAATCGAATCGGAAAAGCTGAAGAGGTCCAACTCACGACCCAGCGTGCGGTGATCGCGCTCCTGCGCTTCTTGCAGCCGGTCGAGGTATTGCTCCAACTGCTCGGCGCTTTCCCAAGCCGTACCATAGATCCGCTGCAGCATCGGCCGGCTCTCGTCGCCGCGCCAATAGGCGCCAGCCACGCTCATCAGCTTGACCGCCGCCGGGTTGATCTCTCCCGTGCTCTCGACATGTGGCCCGCGACACAGGTCGACAAACGTATCCTGTTGGTAGATCGAGATTTCCGGATTGTGTTCGACCGGCCGCCCCATCTCGTCAACCTCGCCTTGCTCCAGACCTTCGATCAGTTCCAGTTTGTAGGGCTGGCCGGCAAACATGCTGCGCGCGTCATCGGCCGAGAGCACCCGCTTCTCGAAAGCGTGGTCCTCCTCCAGAATCTGGCGCAGGCGGGCTTCGATTTGCGCGAGGTCATCCTCCGTTAGCGACCGGGGCAAATCAAAGTCATAGTAGAAGCCGTCCTCGATCGGGGGGCCGATCGCCAGCTTGGCCTGATCAGGGAACAGCTCCATCACCGCCTGCGCCATCACATGGGCAGCCGAGTGCCGCAGCCGGTACAGCTTCGACTCCTGGTAGGCTTGCTTGTCGTCGGACATCGTCTCCTCCGATCTTTCGCCCGCTGCACGGGCCAAAACAAAAAGCTCCCACCCTGCTGGGGCGGGAGCTCGGCTCTCGCGGTTCCACCCAGATTAGATGACCGGGGTCATCCATCTCTGAAGGCCGTTAACGGGGCCCAGCCGCTCACCATACTCCCGGCAGGCTGCTACCGGTTTCCGGATTGCGCTCACGGGTGGTTTTCACCGGAGGGCGGCTGCTGGGAGCTTTCAATCGCTGGCTCCCATTCCCTGTCAGCGCCGGGCCGGCTACTCGTCCCGCTCATCGCGCTTGTTGCCTGAATTGAGGTGGGCGGTATAGGACTCGAACCTACGACCTTTGCGATGTCAACGCAACGCTCTAACCAACTGAGCTAACCGCCCCTAGTGCTTCCGCATTATACATCAGGAGCAGCGGCCGGCCCGCGCCCATCAAGCTGCGCCTGGCTGGCGCCAAAAACGCAGCCGCTCCCACCAGCCTTGCGCCGGCGGCAGGGGTGCTTCCGCCAGGGCGGCCTCGGCCGCCAGCCGGCCGGCTTAAAACAGCCGGTCGGGCTGACTGAAGTCCCAGAAGGCGATGCCGGCAGGCGGCACCAGGCGGATCAGCCGCACTTCCAGCTGGCGGGCCTCGGCCCATTCCAGCTCAAGCCGGGTCAGGCTGCGCACCATCATGCTGAAGGCGTTGGTCACGACCGGGATCATGCCCGGCCGGCCAATGGGCGGCGTCGCACGCTGTTGGATCCAAAGGGCCACCATGCGTCTTGCGCCGCGGGCGGCCGCCACCCGCAGCGGTAGATTGGTGCGGACACCTCCATCGACGTAGCGCTGGCCGCCGACCGGCCATGGTGCGAAGTACGGGGGCAGGGCCGTGCTGGCCATGGCACCGTCGATAAGCAGATCGACGTCGTTGTCACCGAAGACCCGCACCTCCTCCGCCTCGACCGAAACGGCGGTCGTGTAGGCACGGATCCCATTCAAGCCGGTCAACTCACCGAAGGTCCGCACGCCCTGCGGGAAATTGGCCAGGAGGAATCGGGCGAAACGGTGACTGGGGAATAGGCTGGGACGATTGAGCACCAGGCGCTGCAGTCCGCTGAGCAGCGAAACCGAGCCCACATCGTGGTCGGTGACCCGGCGCCACAGGGCGGCCATCTCCCGCAGCCCGGCCGGAGTCGGATCGGCCGCCAAGCGGATGGCGTTGAGCGCCCCGGCTGAGGTGCCAACGATCATTTTGGGCCGCAGGCCGGCCCCGAGCAGCACTTCGAGCGCGCCAACCTGCAGGGCACCATAGTTGCCGCCACCGCTCAGAACCACGGCTTCCACCGTTCACTCCCTTCGATCTGGCAGGTGACACATGTCACCCATGGATTCTAACGTCGCCACCTGATAACTCCTGTCGTCCGATGATAGAATGCCGACATGGAAGATCCCAACTTGGCGCCTGAGCCCGAGGCGCAAACCCTTGAGCCGGTAAGCGAAGACAATTCGCCGTCGTCCGGCGATCAGTTCGTCGCTTTCCGCCGGAGCTACCTGTACGCCGCGTTGTTGCCGGTTGCATTTGTCACCGGCCTGGCGGCGGGTTTTCTGGCGTGGGGACGCAACCAGCCGGTGGCGGCGAGCGTCGCCCTGCCCGCAGCTGCCGCCGCGGACGAACGCGTCGAGGTTGATCTGGACGACGATCCCGCGCTGGGACCTGTCGATGCGCCCATCACGATTGTCGAGTTCAGCGACTTCAACTGCCCCTATTGCCAGCGCTTCCACCAGATCACTTTCCAGTCGCTGCTCGAGAGCTACCCCGACCAGATTCGCTTTGTATACCGCGATTACCCGATCACCAGCCAGGAGTCATTCATCGCCGCCCAGGCGGCCGAGTGCGCCAATGCGCAGGGCGAATACTGGGCTTACCATGACCTGCTCTTCTCGGGTCAATATGAGCTGGGGGCAACAGCCTACCGGTTGTACGCCGAGCAAGCCAACCTGGATGCGGACGCACTTCAGGTCTGCATCGACGAAGGGCGCTACGCCGAAGAAGTACAAGCCGATGCTCGCTACGCCGCCAGCCTGGGCGTATCCGGCACCCCGACTTTCTTTATCAACGGCATCCCCCTGGTCGGCGCACAGCCCCTGAGCCGCTTCACCCAGGTTATCGACGAAGAGCTGAACTAGCAGGCCAAGTGCCGAACTAGCTCACCTGGCCGCTCGGAACGCCGAGCGGCCTTTCTGATTCGGCCGGCGTATTGCGCCCGGCAGCCGGCGGATCATTGGCTTGCAGGAACGCAACCAGCAGTTGGTTGAAGATGTCGGGAGCATCGATCGGCGTGGCATGTCCCGAGCCCGGCACCGGCGCCCAAGCCGCATTGGGCAGCTGACGGAACAGCCGGAGTTTGGCACTGCGCGGCACGATTTGGTCCTGGAGCCCAGCAACCACCAGCGTGGGCGCCTCCACCCGGGCCAACCGGTCTGCGGCGTCAAAGCGGGCGATGGCCCACAAGCTGTGCAGGTAGTCCTGGCGCCGCATCGCGCCGATTCGGCGGGCCGCCAGGCGACGAAGCTCGCGCTGCCCGCGGTGGGGGAAGACCGTTCTGGCTACCCAGCGGCCGAGCCAGTCCATCCGGCCGGCCACCAGCAGCGCCAGTCGCACCAGACCGCCGGCACCGCCACGCCAGCCGACCTTGAGACCGGCGAAGCCATTGACTAGTACGAGCGAGCGAACCAGATCGGGACGATCGAGCGTCAATTGCAGCCCGGCCGCCGCCCCCAGCGATAATCCCACAATGTGACAGGGGCTCGTGGTCTTTCGCTCGAGCAATCTGGCCACGTCGGCGGCAATAGCGTCCATCCGGTACCATCCACGGACCGGAGGCGAGTGGCCATGGCCGCGCAGATCCACCGCAAGCACCGGCCAGCGCGCCACCAGGGCCGGCAGCTGCAGCTGCCAATCGGCGGCGCTCGATCCCAACCCGTGGAGCAGGACGACTGCCGGCCTGCCGCCAGTTTCCGCCGGGTAATCGAGGTGAGCCAATTCAACCGTCATCGAACCAACCTGACAATCGTTGCCTATCCTTTTCACAAACGGCGGGCGATCTGGTTATACATTACACAAGAAGCGCAACATTCGGAGCGGAGACCGCCGGGCATCATGCCGACCTTTGACGAGTTGATCGACCGCCACCACGACGAAATCTACCGCTACCTGTGGCGCCTGAGCTGGTCTCCCTCCGGGAACGATCCAGCGGATACAGCTGAGGATCTGACTCAGGATACATTTCTGCGGGCGTACCGGGCGTTCGGCCGGCTGCGTCCCGACAGCAATCACCGTGCCTGGCTTTACAAGATTGCCACCAACCTTGCCCGCAACGCGTGGCGCAAGCGACGCTGGTCTGAACCCAGGCAAGACATCGGAGACGAGTCTGTCGCCGAGCTCGGCGGTCTGGAGGAGTTGCTGCTCAACCGGCAGCAGCGGGCGGCGCTCCAGGCCGAGCTCGACCGACTCCCGCTCAAGCAGCGGGCGGCGGTCACACTGCGCTACCTGCACCAACTTGACTACGTCGACATCGCCGCCATTCTGTCGTGCTCGCTCGACAGCGCCCGCGCCAACGCCTCGTGGGGTGTGCGCCGGCTGCGCCAGACGCTCGACGCCAAGGAGTTTTCCCTATGACCCGGCAACCTTCGCAACTTCCCACCGCCGTACACCAGCTGTTCGTTCAATTGATCCCGGAGCCGCCTGCGGCCGACCTCGGCCGCTCACGCCAACGGTTGCTCACCTGGTACCAGGCCGAAGCGCCCGCCATCGCCTGGTGCGAGATGGCGACGCCGATTGGTCCACTTTTCCTGGCAGCCGGACCGGCTGGTTTGCAGCGAATCAGCTTTGCCGACTCGCAAGCCGACTTCTTGGGTGAGTTTGAACCCTCGACTCGCCTGGTGCATGATCCGGACGGATTAGCGCCGTACCTCGACCAACTGCGCAGCTACTTCGGCGGCCAGCGGCGGACTTTCAGCCTGCGGCTCGACATGTCCAGCCTGACCGACTTTCAGCGGGCCGTGCTGCGAGCGGCCGCCGAGATCCCGGCGGGCCAGGTCCAGAGCTACGCGCAAATCGCCCGCCGCTTGCGCAAGCCCAAGGCGGCGCGAGCCGTCGGCCAGGCACTGCGGAGCAACCCACTACCGATCGTGCTGCCCTGCCATCGGGTGATCACCAGCGACGGCCGGCTTGGCGGTTATGCCGGCGGGCTTAAACGCAAGCGAGCCCTGCTCACGTTGGAAGGGGCCCTATTCGCGTGATCCGCCCCGTTGGGGGCAGGCCAGACGACAATGGAGTTCATGGGCGCCCGCCTCCCGGCGACGCTCGCCTACCTGCTTCTTCAGCCATACCAGGGTCAGCCCGAGAGTGGCCAGGCGCCCCAGACGCTTGCTCGCGAAACACCCTACTTCTTTGAACTCGACCTGGCATTTGCCGGGCTCCCCCCGTTTGGTGTGCAGGTTGAAGGCGTCCCGGTGGAAATTCAGCGCCAGGTGGTTGACAACCAGGTCCTGGTGGCCGAATGCCTGTTCGCCCTGCCCGACCTGCTCGACCCCGCCACGGTTGACCTCAAGCGCCGGATTTGCGCCGGCCTGCGCCAGCAACTCCTATCGTCACCCGATTCCGGCCAGCACCTCTGGGAGGAATACAGCGTCCTCATGGTCAATGTCGCCGGCTCAACCCCGGATCAGTTTGTCGATGAACATGCTGGTTGGATTGTCCGCTTGATCCGCTCCATTGAGAAATCAATGGACCCGGCCCGCCGGGATCTCAGCGGCCGCTCGTCTGCTGCGCCACCGGGCCCGCTACTCACAATCCGATCTCACCGTCATCGACTGGGAAGGTGCCCTCATCATCGCCGAAGCCGGCGACTTTCAGTCCGACCTGGAACTGCTCAAGATCGGCAACTACCAGTTGCTGCGTTATCGGATGCTCGACCGTCAGATCGAGCGCGGCCTAGCTGGATTGCGCCAGGATTTGACCACCCGCCGGGGCCGGCTGCGCCGGCCTCGGATCGCTCCCCCGCAAATCGTCGTACAGCGCCTGTCGCTGTTGCTCGACTTCGAATGCCTCGACCACTCCTTGCTCCTGATCGGCGACTGGTACAGCGCGGATGTCTACCGGCTGATTGTCGAAGCCTTCTATTTGCAGGCCTGGAAAGAGTTGGTGCAGGATAAATTGGCGAGCCTGGTAGCCATCGAAGAGACCATCCGCAACCGGATCGCTATCAGCTGGGGCCGGGTTTTCGACGTCGCCCAACTGGTGGGATGGATGGTGCTCTTGGTAGGCTATGTTATTCTTTTCGTATTGGAGCTATAGACTGCCAACCTCGGCTACAGCGCGCTCCGACAGCCCCAATAAGCCGGAACAAACACCCCCAACCGACAAAGGATGGCACCAGGGAAAGCTTTCGTTTGAGCAAGCGCGCCCTTGGAACATGCCTGCTCATTCTCGTACCGCTGCTCGTCACCGCCTGCGGCGGCGACCCGGCCCTCCGAACCAGATACTGCTGAGGAACCCACCGAGCCAATGGCCGACGAACCGACCTCCGCACCGGAGGCGAGTGGGCCTCTGCTTGTGCTAGAGTGGTCGGGCTACGAAGCCACGGAGTACCCTCAGTTTTTCCAGCCATTCGCCGATGCCTATGAAGGCCGTATGGATGAAGTCATTGAGTACAGCTTCTTCGCCGAAGACGCTGAGGCCTACACCAAGTTACAAAGCGGGTTTGAAGCCGACGTGCTCCATCCCTGCAACTCCTGGTGGTCGCTCTACGTCGACAGCGGGCTGGTCCAACCGATCGACACCGCTCGCCTGAGCAATTGGGACGGTGTTCACCCGGACCTGGCCGCCATGGGTCAGTTCAGTGGCGAGCAGTACTTCGTCCCCTGGGAATGGGGCTACGACTCGATCATTGTGCGTAATGACCTGGTGACCGAGATGCCGACCGCGTGGGCCGACCTGTGGAACGACGCCTACGCCGGCCATGTCTCGATCTGGGACAACGCCGAAACAGCCTTTGTCATGACGGCGCTGGCCCAGGGTCTTGATCCCTGGAACACAACGGCCGAAGAGCAGGAGCAGATCAAGCAGGCCCTGATCGAACTCAAAGCCAACGTGTTGACCTACTGGGCCGACTACACCGAGTCCTACGAATTGCCGACGACAGGTGACGTTTGGCTGCTGGCTAACGCCTGGCAGGACGCCTATGCCTATATCGAATCGGAAGGCTACGACGTTTCCTACCTGCAGCCCGAAGAGGGCCGGTTGGGCTGGGTGTGCGGCTACGCCATCTCCAGCACTTCCAACAACCTGGACCTGGCCTATGAGTTGCTTGACGCCGCCATCGCCCCTGAGTCGATGGCCGCACTTGGCAACGAGTACTGGTACGGGTTTTCCAACATGGACGCCCTGCCGATGGTCGATGAGTACGTCGTCGACTTCATGAACCTCGATGAGGTCGATACCCTGACCGATCGGACCGTGTTCTATCGGCCGCTATCGGAAGAACAACGGTCGATGATGAGTTCCATCTGGGACGAGGTCAAGGCCGCCCCGTAGACCCTTTGGCAAGAGGAAGGGCGAGTGCGATGCTTCCACCGCACTCGCCCTTCTTTGGCATATGGAGAGTTCATTGACCCGACGTCGCCTTGCCATCTTGATGGCGCCACCCAGCTTGTGGCTCGTGCTGCTGCTGGTGATGCCCGTCGTCACGATGGTGCTGTTTACCTTCCGCGCCGGCAGCTTTGGCCAGGCTGCCCAGCAGTTCACGCTGAACAACTACGCCGCCTTCCTGCAGAATCAGCCGTTTCAGTCGCTGCTGGCCCGCTCCGCTGGCGTGGCCGCCATCGTCGCTTTGCTGTCGGTCGTGTTGGCCTACCCCGTTGCCTACTACCTGTCCTTCAGCGCCGGCAGCCGGCGCTTCACCCTGCTGACCCTCATCATCATCCCGGCCTGGACCAGCTACTTGCTGCGGGTGCTAGCCTGGAAGATCATCCTGGGATCGGGTGGGGTGCTCAACACCGTGTTGGCCAGCTTGGGCTTGGCCGCTGATTTGGGCTCGCTGTTTCTGTACAACCGCACTGCGGTCATTATTACGCTGGTGTACACCTGGATACCGTTTGTGGCTTTGCCAATCTATGCCGCCCTCGAACGCATCGAGCCCAGTCTGTTCGAGGCGGCGCGCGATTTGGGTGCCCGACCGTGGAACGCGTTCCTGCGGGTCACCCTGCCGCTCAGCCTGCCGGGGGTGATCGCCGGCTTCTTATTTGTGTTCATTCCGACCGTCGGCGAATATGTCACCCCGGCGCTGGTCGGCGGGCCGCGCGGCATCATGTATGGCAACTTGGTGCAGGACCAATTCCTCAACGCCCTCAACTGGCCGATGGGATCGGTCATGAGCCTGGCGATGCTGCTGGGCGTCCTGCTTCCGATCCTGCTGTTCAGCCGCTTTGTCCGGCTGACCGAGTTGGCCGGGCTGTAGCCGATGTTGCGTCGCGTGCCCTGGGGCGGGCTCTACTTCCTGGTCTTGACCGCCTTCCTGTATGCGCCCATTCTGCTGTTGATCGTGTTCTCGTTCAACGACTCGATTCTGCTGACCTTCCCGCTGCGCGGCTTCACGCTGCGCTGGTACCAAGCCCTGTTTGAAGCCGACGCCCTGTTGGGTTCGGTCGTCAACAGCCTGATGGTGGGCGTGGCCTCGTCCCTGGTGGCGACGGTCTTGGGCACGATGGCGGCCATCGGCGTGGTTCGCTTCCGCTTCCCCGGCCGCGATGCGTTCCTGGCTTTGGCCGGCGTGCCCCTGGTCATCCCGGCGATCGTGCTGGGCGTCGCCCTCTTGATCCTGTTCCGCCAGTTGGTCGATGTGCAGTTGTCGCTGTGGACGATCGGGTTGGGCCATGTCGTCATCAACATTCCGATTGCGATGCTCATCGTGGCCTCGCGCTTGATCGGCTTCGAAGACAACCTGGAAGAAGCGGCGATGGACCTGGGGGCCGGCTTCTGGGAAACCCAATGGCGGGTAACTCTGCCCATGAGCCTGCCGGCCTTGCTGGCGGCCTTTCTCACCTGCTTTACCACTTCCTTTGACGAGTACGCCATGAGCGTCTTTCTGGCAGGGACCGATCCGACCTTGCCGATTTACCTGTATTCGCAGCTGCGCTTCCCGCGGCGGCTGCCCCATGTGGTAACCCTGACCGCCGTTCTGATGACTCTGTCGATCGGGGTCCTATTCGTCGCCGAGTGGCTGCGGCGCAGCGGCGAAAGAACGTCTACCGCACCGGAGGTGACGGCATGAACGATCCGGCGGTTGAACTGCTCGGCGTCAGCAGGTGGTTTGGCGGCGAACAAAACCCTGATGATCGCGTGGTGGCCGTGAACTCGATCGATTTGACTCTGCGGCGTGGAGAGTTCTTCACGCTGCTGGGCCCGAGTGGCTGTGGCAAGACAACCACCCTGCGCATTGTGGCCGGCTTTGAGGATCCGAGCGAAGGCCAGCTCATGATCCAGGGCAAGCCGATGAACGATGTGCCGGCCAATCGCCGACCGGTCAATATGGTTTTCCAGAACTATGCGTTGTTTCCGCACCTGTCGGTTGTCGACAATGTCGGCTTTGGCCTGGCTGTGAGGCGCGTACCCGCAGCCGAGCGACGCCGGCTTGTGGCCGAGGCGATGGCGCTGGTGCAGTTGGATGGCTATGAGAAACGACGGCCCTCTCAGCTCTCCGGCGGCCAGCAACAGCGAGTCGCCTTGGCCCGTGCCCTCGTCAACCGACCCGCCGTGCTGCTGCTCGACGAGCCGCTGGGGGCGCTGGACCTCAAACTACGCAAAGCGATGCAGCTCGAATTGAAGCACCTGCAAGAACAGGTCGGCATCACTTTTCTGTATGTGACCCACGATCAGGAAGAGGCGCTGACGATGTCGGATCGCATCGCCGTCATGCGCGGCGGCGATGTGCTGCAAATCGGCACGCCGGCTGAGATCTACGAGCGACCGGCTGACCGCTTTGTCGCCGACTTCATCGGCGAGTCGACTTTCCTGGAGACAACGGTGGAGGGCGTCCAGGACAACCATCTGGTGGTCCGGCTGGGGGAAACCCGCATGGGCGCCCGGGTCAACGGCGGCCGCCTGCAACCGGGAGAGCAAGTCACCCTGGCGCTGCGGCCCGAGCGGATCTCTGTGGCGTCGGCCAAAGGCGCCGGGTCCACTGGGCTGGCGGGCTCGGTCAATGAGGTGGTCTACCTTGGCACCGATATCCGTTATGTCGTAGGCCTGGCCGACGGTCAGCGGGCCACTGCTCGCGTGCAAAACGCCCGCGGCCAGCAGTCAACCTCGCTCAAAGTTGGGGATGCCGTGCGTCTCGTCTGGGACCCGGAAGATGCGCTGCCGCTGCCCGATCCTCCCGAGGGTCCGTCTCAGGGGTAAAACGACTTGAGGTCGGCCGTCGGCAAGGTGATGAAGCCTTCCTCCCGATCCCCAACCTGCACCACACGCTCTGTCGCCGTCCCGACCAGCAACGCGGTGTAGGCGGCCAGCAGCGCATCGAGGTGCTCTTCGGGGAACACGTCACGCAGCGGCAGTTCCCCACGCAGCAGGTGGTGGCGCGTGATTTCCTCCAGGCTGCGCATCGGGTTGGGCAGGTCAACCCCTTCCAAGAACAAGACCAACTGACGCTGCAAGCGGCCCTCGAGGCTGTCCTTGGGGAATGGCTGGCGCTTGAGCAGCACACTGTAGCCGGCATGGGGCTGCACCTCGAGCATCAACTGGCGCGCCGGCCTGCCCCCGACTCGAAACGCCTGATACCCCATTTGTTCCAGTCGGCCGTACAGGCGGTAGCCGTTTTCGAGCCAGTCCTTGGCAATCCGTTCGAGCGTGGCTGTGTTAACCAAACGGATGTTTCGCCGGCGCAGTTCGTATTCGGCCAACCGCCAATTGCGGTAGGTCTTGCCATCGGTCGGGAGATCGAATTGGCTGCGAACCTCCGGCTGCGCCAACAGACCCAGGCTGGGCCGCTGCGGCGAGTCAACCGCCACGATCGCCGCGTCCTGGCCTCCAATGAAGGCCAGCACTTCTTCCATATCCCCCTCGCCCCGTGCTACCAGCCTGAGTTCGATATCGAGCGCCGCATACTGCAGCGGCCGGCCGCCCGAAGACGGATTGACACCGATGTAGATGGCTTCTGTGTAGAACATGGGGGCTCCTTTGGCGGCGAGGCTTAGCCGTCGGACGTCAACGTCGCCGGACTGGAAGCCAGACTCTCGGCCAGTTCGCTCCAGGCCGCTTCATCGGTATGGTACGGCGCCAGCCACGGCCGCTCTTCGGCCGCTTGCAGGGCCGAGGCGACGGCCACTTGCTGGCACAGCAGAAAGGCGACGTACACCCAGCGAGTCCGGTGTCGGCCCAGGGGTGAGTGGATCAGGACAGATCTTCCCCGGTCGACTTGCGCTTGCACGAAGCTGCCTGCCAACCGGCGGCACTGGGTATCCGCCTGGCTCTCGTCGCCGATGTCGAGCCACAGAAACGCGGCGGGCGCGCCCCCCTCGAAAGGGGCTGGCGTGTACGGCCGCAAGTGTACGACCGCTTCGATCATCGTTTGGTCGTGGAAGGCAGCCCAGGTCGCCGGGATGTGGCTGCCGCCGGCCGCAAAGATCCGATCATGGACCCAGGTCATGTTCTGTTCCCGACGGCCAAGTCGCCGCTGTCAGCGGACGTGCAGGCCGATTATACGTCCGGCTTTTGACGCTGGCGAATGCCGGCGCTATACTGAAATCGGTAGACTTGCAGCCTGCCCGCACGATGCGCAGGGCCTGTCTATTCCAATCGGTTGACCCCAATGGAGGCGCAGCTTCATGGCCGCGGACGACCTGTTCAGACTGACGTATGCCACCATGTACGACCCGCCCGAAGACCTGCATGACCGCTATGAGGCGGCTCTGGCCGATTTGAAGGCCAACCTGGGCCAGAACCACGGCATGCTCATCAACGGCCAGGACGTGCTGGCCGATGAGACCTTTGAGGACCGCTCGCCAATCAACACCAACTGGCTGCTAGGCACGTTTCAGCAGGGCGACCGGCAGCACGCCCAACAGGCGTTGGCGGCCGCCCGCAAGGCCTTCCCTATCTGGTCAGGAATGAGCTGGCAGGAGCGGGTCGGCCTGATGCGCAAGGCGGCCGACGAAATCAACCGCCGCATCTTCGAATTTAGCGCCGTCATCTCGATGGAAGTCGGCAAGAACCGGATGGAAGCACTCGGCGACGCCGCCGAGGCCGCCGATCTGATCCGTTACGCCTGCGACCAGATGGAAGCCAACAACGGCTACCTCGTCAAGATGGGCAAGGATCCACTCGTCGGCTACGACGCCACCAACCACTCGCTGCTCCGACCCTACGGTGTCTGGTTGGTCATCAGTCCCTTCAACTTCCCGGCGGCACTGACCGGTGGCCCGGCCGGTGCGGCCCTGGTCGCCGGCAACACCATTGTCATGAAGCCGGCCAGTGACACGCCGTGGACCACCCGCCTGCTGGCCGAGTGCTTCCGCGACGCAGGACTGCCGGATGGCGCCTTCAACTATGTCACGGGTCCTGGCCGCACCCTGGGCGAAGAACTGACGAGCAGCGACCAGGTGGATGGCATCACCTTCACCGGCTCCTACGATGTTGGCATGCACATTTTTCGCATCTTTGCCGCCGGCACCTACCCGCGGCCAACGATCCTGGAGATGGGCGGCAAGAACCCGTCTATCGTGACCAAGGAAGCCGATCTGGAACGGGCGGTGACCGGCATTGTCCGTTCGGCCTTTGGACTGCAGGGCCAGAAGTGTTCTGCCAACTCGCGCATCTATGTCCAGCGCCCGGTCTACCAGGATTTCGTGGCGCGGGTCACGGCCGCAACGCAGGCGCTCAAGGTGGGAGACCCGACGGAGCGCTCCGTCTTTCTCGGGCCGGTCGTCAACCAGTCGTCCTACGACGACTTCAAGACCTTTGCCGAGGAGTTGTCCGACGCCGGCCGGTTTGCCTTCGGGGGCAAAGTGTTGACCGAGGGTGACTACGCCAACGGCTACTATTGCCAACCGACGATCGCCGTCGATGTGCCCAATGAGCACCGCTTGTGGGCCCACGAAATGTTCCTGCCCATCACGATGATCCGGCCGTTCGATGAGCTGGAGGAGGCGATGCAGCTGGCCAACGACTCGGTCTATGGTCTAACGGCAGGGTTCTATGGCAGCGAAGCACAGGCCGAGTGGTTCTTCGAAAACATCGAGGCCGGCGTGACCTACGCCAACCGCCCCCAAGGCTCGACAACCGGTGCCTGGCCCGGCTTCCAGCCTTTCGGCGGCTGGAAGGGCTCGGGATCCTCGGGCAAGAATGCCGGCGGGCAATACTACCTGCCGCTTTACATGCACGAGCAAATCCACACCATCATCCGCTGACGATGTCCGGCACACATGGCGGCCGGCCCGGCAGGTCGGACTAGTGTTGGCCCGGTTGGGATCGGCCTTGGTGCTGATCGGCATTGTTGTCATGTTGGTCTTCTTGGTGATGGGCACCAGCGGCCAAATGAGCTTGGAACTGCTGGTGACCGGCGCCGCCGTCAGCGCGGTTGGCTTGCTGTTGCGCCGGCGCACCGCCCAGCGAAGACCGAGCCGTCGCTTCGAGACGCTGCGCCGAATGATGGGCGACGACGAACCGGATGTGGAGGCGTGAGTGGTCCGCGGCTGGAGGCGGCCCTGATTCCCTCCGGCGGTCAGACGCTGCTGGGCGGCCTATACCTGGCGAGTGTCCCAGACCCGGCGCCGGCGGTTGCCCTGTTGCACGGGATCCCCGGCCACGAGCTCAACCTGGATCTGGCCCAGAGTTTGCGCGCCGCCGGTCTCCACGTTCTTTACTTCCATTTTCGAGGTTCCTGGGGATCCGGAGGCACCTATCGCCTCGACCAGCTGCTCGACGATGCGCTGGCCGCCGTCGACTGGCTCGGCGGCCAACCGCGGGTCGACCCCACTCGCCTGGGGTTGGTCGGCTTCAGCCTCGGCGGCTGGGTCGCATTGGCGGCGGCCTCGGCCCGGCCCGAGGTACGGGCAACGGTTGCCCTCTCGCCGCTGCTCAACCCGGCCGCCCGGCCGCTGACCACTGACGAGGCCGAGCAGTTTGCCCTGTCGCTTGAAGCGACCACCGCCCAGGAGCTGCAAGCAGGTTGGGATGCCCTGCTGCCCTTCGAGCAGCTGGCACCGGCCCTGCGTGGGCGTCCGATCCTGCTGGTGACCGGTGACCGCGATGCCTTCTTTCCATTGGAGCACTACTTGTCCGCCCCCCAGATCGTTCCCGAACTAGAATGGGTGCGCTTTCCCCGCGCCGACCACGCCTTTTCCGACGTGCGCCCCGGATTGACCCATCTGGTGCGGCAGTGGTTGATGGCCCGCCTGTAGGCGCGGAATGAATAGCCTGTCGGCGCTGGCGCGCTTTGTCTCTGTCGACGTGGAGACGGCCGGACCTGACCCGGCCAACTATCCATTGCTCTCGATCGGCGCCTGCCTGGTGGGCGATCCGGCCGTCACCTTCTATGTCGAACTGCAGCCTGATCGCCAGGCCGCCGAGCCTGAGGCCTTGGCCGTCAGTTGCCTGTCGCTCGAGCGGTTGGCGGCCGAAGGCGAGCCACCGGAGGACGCTTTGCTCGCTTGGTCGGACTGGTTGGCCCAGGTCGTACCATCCGACCTGCCGCCGGTGCTGGTCGCCTTTAACGCACCGTTTGACTGGTTGTTTGTCAGCACCTACTTCCACCGTTACCTTGGTCGCAACCCGTTCGGCCACAGCGCACTGGACGTCAAGGCCTATGCGATGGCACGCTTGAACCTGCCCTGGGCTGACACCTCTTTCCCGTCCCTGGCCGGCAAGCTATCCCTGCCGGACACCCTGCGCCACAATGCACTGGCCGATGCCCAGGATCAGGCCCGCATGCTGCAGGCACTGATGGCGCGGCCCGCGACGGACGACACTTCTGCACAAACCGGCAAGGAGGCCAACCCATGACCGACACACCCTCCGGCGATCTGGAACTTATTCTGGAGTCGGCCCGGCGCCTTGGCGTCGAGCTGGATGAAAGCGAGGCCTTGCAGTGGCTGGCGGCGATGGCCGCCGGAGGCGACGATCAGGTTGTGGTCGATGAACGAGCCGGCGTGTTTGGCCACAAGGTGACCATGCTCGACTTCGAGCCAGCAGAACTTGACCGCTTTCGCCGCATCGGCAGCCTGGTCGAGATCCCCGACCAACCGGGCATGGTCGAGACGGCGCTGGCGCTCTCGGGCTCGGCCGCCCAATCCAAGATCCAGACCTACCCGGGCGATTGTGACTTTTTCGAACGCGTCAATATCCTGGCCGACAGCCTGGACGAGGCCTGCCAGCTGCTGGCCACCATCCTGCGCGATAAGGCGCTTGCCACCCGCCAGGGCGAAACGTATCAGCTCATTGAGGCCAAGTTCGGTTCGTATCCCGAAGATTTGGTCCACGACGGCAAGGAGCGGGCGGCCGGGACGCCCATCTCGTGGGCGCCTGATGAGATTGAGGCCGGCTATATCGATACCTTCCGCCGCGATGGCACCGCCTTTCGGCTCGAGTGGGGCGAGGCGGCCCGGGACAGTGGCTGGGTCAAACTGGACTGGGTGGTGGCCGATCCGCTGCGCGGCCAGTTAGCCAACGCCAGCAACATGCTCGACGTCACCTGGCAAGCGCCGGACGGCTCGATCACCCCGCTCGACGGCTACCTCGACCCCTACTTCCAGGAGGTGTATCTGGATGCCGAGTCGATCCCGATCTTCTCCAAGCTGGCCAAGCATGTCTCGGCCGACGCCTTGGATTCGTATGTCGAGCAGTTGGAAGGCGAGGTGCGCAAGTACCTGACCAAGTCTCCCAACTATGGCAAGGCGGCCAAGCGCATGTACAACGTTTTTCGGCTGACCGGCCGTTACCAGGAGGCCGCCTACGTCCGCGAATTGTTCGACGAGCCGGCCACAATGCTCTACCAGGTCTGGTCTTTGATCCGGACGCTTGAAGACGTGGCCGCCGGCGGGCATCAGATTCCGCCGGAGACGTTGCAGCGCCAGGCCGACGAGCTGATCCTGTCGGTTGTGCAGACGCTGGACGGTGAAGATGAGCGTGAGCTAGTCCGCCAGCTGTTGGCCCTCAAGACCGGATTGGCCGAAGTCAACCTAGGTGCGGGTTGGAGTGAGACAGTCGGCGCCGCCCGCGACCGGGTGATGGTGCTGGTCAATGAGTTCTTTCGCGATCGGTTGATGGCGGTAGCTTCGATCGAGGCCTACATGCGGGAGATGAGCGAGTAGGATGACTATGCGACCTCCGAGGTTCTAATCCAGACCTCCGAGGTCCCAACTGTTCAGAAGGGGGATGAACGATGCCGCGGCGCAAGACGCAGTTCGTCGAAAACGGCTACTACCACTTGTTCAATCGGGGGAATAACCGCGTTTCCATCTTCATAGAGGACGGGGATTGCCAGCAGTTCTTGAAGCGCCTTCAGGACTATCTGCTGCCAGTCGTTGACTTGGTAGCATTCTGCCTGATGCCGAACCATTATCACTTCTTGGTTCACCTACTGGAAGACCACCCAAAACGAACGGCGGGAAAACAGCAAATATCTGAGCTCAGCCACTCCATGATGCGACTGTCGGTCTCCTACACCAAATGGTTTAACCGATGCAGGGGTCGAAGTGGGGTCCTCTTCGAGGGCGCATTTGGCGCCAAACGTATCCGCACGGATGCGCAGCTGCTGGCCGCAGCCAACTACATCCATCGGAACCCGGTCTCAGCGGGCTTGGTTCAGGAACCTGAGGGTTGGCCCTATTCGAGTTTTCAGCTCTTCACAAAGCACCCCAAGAAGGGTCTCATCGATCCAAGACCAGTTCTTGATCTTCTTCCACCCGGGACGGATTACGGACGATATCTTGCGGCCCTCGAACGTCCTGATTCGGACCTCCGAGGTCCACTCGGGGACAATCTCCCTTAAACCTTGGTCGGTGGACCTCGGAGGTCAGTCGTCTTAGGACCCCCGGGGTCCGGTTGCCAGTTCTCCTGTATCATGAAACCTGATCCTGCCGCCGACGAGTGCTGAGGTTTATGGGCCCCTACGACTACGACATGCTGGTGATCGGCTCTGGCCCGGCCGGGCAGCGCGCCGCCATCCAGGCCGCCAAGGCCGGCAAGCGCGTCGCTATTGCCGAGCGGCGCACCGTGGTCGGCGGCGTCTGTATCAACACCGGTACCATCCCCAGCAAGACGTTGCGCGAGGCCGCTCTTCACCTGTCCGGCTACCGCGAGCGCGGTCTGTATGGCGCCTCGTACAAGGTAAAAGACGAGATCACGATGGAGGATCTCCTCTTCCGCGCCCAGCACGTGATCCAGCATGAAATCGACGTCATTCGCCACCAGCTGCAGCGCAACGACGTCGCCTTGCTGGCAGCCGAAGCCAGTTTCCTCGACGAACACCGCCTGCGCCTGCGACCGGCCGACGGGGGCAGCCAATGGGAAGCCAGCGCCGCCCACATTGTGATCGCCGTCGGCACCCGGCCGACCCGCCCGCCCAACATTCCCTTCGACGGCACGCGCGTCTTCGCCAGCGATGACGTGCTCGAACTCGATCGGATCCCCAGGACGCTGGCCGTTGTCGGCGGCGGTGTCATCGGCCTTGAATACGCCAGCATCTTCGCTGCGCTCGGCGTCCGGGTGACCGTGATTGATGCCCGCCAACGCTTGCTCCCTTTCATCGACGAAGAGATTATCGATGCGCTCATTTACCACCTGCGCCAGTACCGCGTAACCTTCCGCCTTGGCGAGACGGTCACCGCCATCGAACCTGCCGACAACGCCGGGCAGCCTCACGTTCGTCTGCTGCTGGAGAGCGGCAAGCAAGTCACCGCAGATAAGGCGCTCCACTGCATCGGACGGACCGGCGCCACCAACCGCCTCGAGTTGGAGCGGGCTGGGTTAGCGGCCGACGAGCGCGGTCGGTTGCAGGTCAACGAGCACTACCAAACACAGGTCGACCACATCTACGCCGTGGGCGACGTGATTGGCTTTCCCAGCCTGGCCGCCACTTCGATGGAACAGGGTCGCCTGGCGGCCTGCCACGCTTTCGGCATCGAGGCCGAGTCGGTCAAGGCCCTCTTTCCCTATGGGGTGTACACCATCCCCGAAATCTCAACCGTCGGCCGCAACGAGGAAGAACTGACCGACGAGGCCATCCCCTACGAGGTCGGCAAGGCCCAGTATCGTGAGATCGCCCGCGGCCAGATCATCGGCGACGAAATCGGACTGCTCAAGCTGCTGTTTCATCGTGAGAACCATCGCCTGCTGGGCATCCACATCATCGGTGAGGGCGCCAGCGAGCTGGTCCATATCGGTCAGTCGGTCCTGTCCTTCGGCGGCCCGATCGACTACTTCATCAACACCGTATTCAATTACCCGACGTTGGCCGAATGCTATAAGACGGCCGCCTTCGACGGGATCAATCGTCTCAATCCCTGAGCCCCAGGAGACCCCATGACGGACTCAACTTCCGACCGCCAGCCCAACTTCTTGCGAAGGTTCTTCTTCTCGCCCGATGGTCGGTTGCGCTCCGGTTGGCGCTTGCTGCTGCACTGGGTGCTGGTGATCGTTCTGACCGGCGGCTTCACGCTGATCGGCTTCTTGCTCGTCGCCGTTCTACTGGGCGAACAGGCCGTCAGCACGCCGATCAGCCAAATGGGCATCTCGGTCGCCACCGCCTTGCCGGCCATCACCTTGGCCACTTGGCTGGCGCGGCGTTTCCTCGATCGACGGTCGTTTGCCTCGCTGGGGTTCGAGTATGACCCGCGAGCCCGCAACCAGCTCCTGCTGGGGATTTTGATTCCGCTGCCGCTGTTTGGCCTGATTTACTTGTTCGAGTGGATCGCCGGTTGGCTCGATTTCCAGGTCTGGTCATTCCAGTCGCTGGGATGGAGCGGGACGCTGCTCGGCCTGCTCTTCGGGCTCCTGGTTTTCCTGGCGGTCGGTTTCTACGAGGAATTGTTGACGCGCGGTTACCAGCTCCAGAATCTTGCCGAGTCGATCGGGGCGCCGTGGGCGATTGGTTTGACCTCCTTGATCTTTGCCCTGCTCCACGCCGGCAATCCGGGAGCCAGCTGGCAGTCCGCCCTCGGCATCTTCCTCGCCGGCTTGTTCCTGGCCTACGCCTGGCTGCGCACCCGACAACTGTGGCTACCTATCGGGCTGCACATCGGCTGGAACTTCTTCCAGGGCACCGTATTCGGTTTCCCCGTCAGCGGCACCGGGGGCTTCCACCTGATCCAACAAACCGTCAGCGGCCCGGCCCTGATCACCGGCGGAGCCTTCGGCCCAGAAGCCGGTCTGACCGGCTTCGCGGCCATGGGTCTGGGTGCGCTGCTGGTGTGGTACGTAACCGGCGGCCACCAACCAGCAGCGATGGGTGCGCCCCCAGTTCCCCACAAGGCGGCCGACGTCTTGCTGGCGCCACGCGCGTCCCATGACGTCGAAATGCGGAGGTGAACCTGCGCCGGCTCCTTTGTCGCCCCTGACACCTCGTAAGGATCGCCCGGTAAGCTTAAGGGTGAACCCAGCCGATCAGGAAGGAATTGGAGCTATGGCCGTTGCTTGTGTGCCCATTGCGTTCAACACGGCTGGCGCTTTGGGCGAAAACCGGGGGCCGGTCGCTCCGATGCGCTCGACCAGGACGCTGCAGCCGCCTATCTGATCAGCGCCGAGGTCCTGCTCCTCGATCCCGCCGACACGCACCAAGACAGCCTATCGCCCCCACTTCGCTATCTGCTCCACTGAATCCCTCGGCGCAAACCAGTGCCGGTCAGCAGCTTCGCGGTTAGGATAGGTGTACACACCAGCGCACGCTGCCAGACATGGAAGGAGCCACCATGGCCAAGATCGCCATCAACGGGCTGGGCCGCATCGGCCGAGCCGCCCTCAAAATCATTGAAGACGTTGAGGGGCTGGAGCTGGTTGCCGTCAACGACATCGTGCCGCTCGACAACATTGCCTACCTGCTTCGTTTCGACACGGTCTACGGCCGCTACGGCAAGAAAGTCGAGACCGACAACGGCGCGCTGACGATCGACGGCCACGCCATCCGCTTCCTGAGCGAGAAAGACCCGACCCAATTGCCATGGGGTGAGCTGGGTGTCGACCTGGTAATCGAATCGACCGGCGTCTTCACCAAGCGCGCCGACCTGGAGAAGCACCTGGAGGCCGGCGCCAAACACGTCATCCTATCTGCCCCGGCCAAGGACGAAGTGCTGACCGTCGTTCATGGGGTCAGCCAGACCGGCGACGACAACCCGGCCATCTTGTCATGCGCCAGCTGCACGACCAACTGCATTTCGCCGGTGGTCGAGATAATGGGCCGCCGTATCGGGATTAAGAAGGCGACGATGACCACCATCCACGCCTACACCTCGTCCCAGGCCATCGTCGACTCGCCAGCCAAGAAGGTCCGCCGCGGCCGGGCGGGCGCCGCCAACCTGGTGCCAACGACGACCGGCGCCGCCATCGCCACCACCAAAGCACTGCCCCAGTACGCAGGGCGTTTCGACGGCGCCGCCATCCGAGCACCGATTCCGGTCGGGTCGATCGCCGACATCGTGTTCGTCACGGAACGCGCAACCTCGGTCGACGAGGTCAACGGCATCTTCCGCGAGGAAGCCGTCACCGAACGCTACCAGCAGGTGCTCGGCGCTTCCGATGACCCGCTGGTCTCATCCGACATTATCGGGGACCCGCGCGCCTCGATCGTCGACCTGGAAATGACGCAAGTCGTCGATGGCGACCTGGTCAAGGTTATGAGCTGGTATGACAATGAGTGGGGGTACACCAATCAGATGGTGCGCCAGGCCCGCCAGATGCTGGGGGGCTAAAGCTTCATCCGATTGACCGATTGCCCCTCCATTGCTACCTCCCCAGCCAGGGCCCACGCTCTGGCTGGTTGCTTTGAGCGACCAATGAACCTTCGCTCGGCCGGCAAAAGGCGGCGAGCGGGGCACGCCGACAGAGAAGACTCTAGGAGGAAGGCAGGAGTTGCCGATGGGCTCGAATGTCACCCAAAAGATCATCGAGGCGCATATGGTCGAAGGAGAAATGCAGCCGGGTGAAGAGATCGGCCTGCGCATCGATCAAACGCTGACCCAGGATGCGACCGGCACTCTGGTGATGCTCGAGCTCGAGGCGATGGACCTCGACCGAGTCCACACCGAGGTTTCGGTCCAATATGTCGACCACAACCTAATTCAGGCTGACTTCAAAAACCCCGATGACCACCTTTTCCTAGAAAGCGCCAGCCAACGATTCGGCTTGTGGTTCAGCCGGGCGGGCAATGGCGTCAGCCACCCGGTCCACATGCAGCGTTTTGGCATTCCGGGCAGGACTTTGATCGGATCCGACAGCCACACGCCGGCGGCCGGTTCGCTCGGCATGCTGGCGATGGGCGCCGGCGGGCTGGATGTTGCCATGGCCATGGCCGGTGAACCCTACTACCTCAAGATGCCGCGGGTGTGGGGCGTGCGTCTCACGGGCGAGCTGCCGGACTGGGTCAGCGCCAAGGATGTAATCCTGGAAATGCTGCGACGCTACGATGTCGATGGTGGTCTAGGCTACGTCATTGAATACTTCGGCCCCGGATTGGAGTCGTTGGCGGCGATGGATCGGCATGTGATCGCCAACATGGGGACCGAGCTTGGCGCCACCTCAACCGTGTTTCCGTCGGACGCCGAGACACGCCGCTTCCTCGAGAGTCAGCTGCGCGGCGGTGCTTGGACGGAGCTGACCGCCGATGACGATGCCAGCTACGACCGGGTTGAGGAGCTCGACCTGGGTCAACTCGAGCCGCTGATTGCGCTGCCCAGCAGCCCCGGCGATGTGGTGCCGGTCAGCCAGGTTGCCGGCCGTCCGATTTACCAGAGCTACGTTGGCTCTTCGGCCAACCCCGGCTATCGCGATTTTGCCATCGTGGCCCGGATGGTCGGTGGCCGTCAGGTTGCCAACGGCGTGTCGTTCGACATTAACCCGACGTCTCGCCAATTGCTCGAAGAACTGGTGGACAGCGGCGCGTTGGCCGCCCTGATCCGCGCCGGCGCTCGGCTGCACCAGGCCGGCTGCAATGGCTGCATCGGCATGGGCCAGGCGCCGGCCACCGGCCGGATCAGCCTGCGCACCGTGCCGCGCAACTTCCCCGGGCGCTCAGGCACCCGGGAAGACAGCGTCTATTTGTGCAGCCCGGAGACGGCGGCCGCCTCTGCCTTGACCGGGGTCATCACTGATCCGCGTCGCCTCGGGGCGGACTACCCTACGGTGGAACTGCCGGCCACGCGAAAGGTCAACACCGAAACGCTGCTGGCGCCTCTCCCGCCCGACGAAGCCGCTGGGGTCGAACTGGTCAGGGGGCCCAATATCCTGTCCTTGCCGGCATTCGGGCCGGCCCCGGACCTGCTGGAACTCCCGATCTTGCTCAAGGTTGGCGACGACCTGTCGACCGATGAAATCCTGCCGGCCGGCTCCCGCATCCTGCCGTTCCGCAGCAACATCCCCCGCATCAGCCAGTTCGCCTTCGAGATCGTCGACCCGACCTACGCCGAGCGGGCCCGTGCCGTTCGCGACCAGGGTGGGCATGCCGTACTCGGCGGTGATAACTACGGTCAGGGCTCGAGCCGCGAACACGCCGCCATCGCGCCTCGTTATCTGGGACTGCGCCTGGTGCTGGCCAAGGGCTTCGCCCGCATCCACCATCAGAACCTGATCAACTTCGGCGTCATCCCCTGCACGCTGGTTGAGCGCGGCAGCTACGATCGGCTGGCGCAGGATGACATATTACGGTTCGAAGGCGTCAGCCAGGCCATCGCCGGTGGCGCCGACCATCTGACGGCCTTCGTCGTGGGCCAGGATCTCACGATCGCCTGCCGCTTGGAATTAAGCCAACGGGAGCGCCAGGTACTGGTGGCCGGCGGCATCCCCAACTGGATCCGCAACCGCTCAAAGTACAAATGACCGGCCGACTTCCGCGGCGCATACGCCCGCCCGGCCCAGGCCGCCAGCGACTTGGACGCCGCATCCCGGGTAAGTCCTGCCCTCGTTAGCCCCGGACCATCCCCCGACGTGCGAATTTGCCATCCCCCGGCTGGGGGACCCATATCCATGTGGTTGTACCAGGCCTCGCCCCGCACATCTGGCGCTTGACATGCTCGAACACCTGTTCTAGACTGATTTCCAGTCGCACATATGTTCTACAGGAGGCCGTAATGACCGCATACAGTCGTCAACAATCCGTCGACCTGGCTACCCGGCTGGCGCAGGCCCTGCATGGCTTGCGTAGCCGTATTCCAGCCCACCGTGGCATCCTCTTCGGTCTGATCATTCTTGTCGGCCTGATCGCCTTCGAGACCTTCAACTTCAGCACGACCGAATTTGCCCTGGCCGATCTGCTCGGCAATCTGTCGTTCGCCGGCGTCTCGTGGGCGACCATTCTGGCGTTGGCCTTTTGCAGCATCGACTTCGCCGGCATCGCCCGCCTGATGACGCCCGAAAGCAGCGATCAACAGCCGGCCGAAATCTGGTACCTGCTGGGTGCCTGGTTCCTGGGCGCTACGATGAACGCCATGCTGACCTGGTGGTCGGTGTCGCTGGCACTGGTAGGGCACGCCGGTTTGGGCAACGAAGTGCTTGGGCGGGATGCCTTGCTCGGCTCCGTCCCACTGTTCATCGCCGCCCTGGTTTGGCTGATCCGCGTCCTGCTCATTGGCACACTAACCCTGGCCGGTGGCCGTTTGTTCTCTCTGGGCCAACGCCAGGTTGTCCGCAGCGGCAGCCAGGCGAGGCAGGCCCACCGGCCCGCCGGCGCACCGGCCCCGGCAGCGGCTGCTCGGTCGTCCGCCAATGGGCGACCCCTCTCGCGCCAGGAACCGCGCCCTGCCCCTCGGCAGATGGCCCGGGCCAGTTCCCGCCGCTAGCCGCAGCGCACGTCGGGCCTCAGCACGATGGCGCTGACAACCACCGCCCCTCGCCGACCGACCTCAAACGCAACCTCCAGGTCGGCGAGGGGCTCCCTCATCCTCCTCCTGGTGCCATTGCTGCTTGGCCTGATGCTGTTGACCGCCCTTCTGCAAGTTTGGCGGTCGCTCGCCCTGCCACTGCTGGCCCAGCTCGAACAGCAGCCGGCAACGCGTGCCGCCGCCGTCCCTGCTCCGCCTTCCCTGGCGGTGTTCCACCCGCAAGTCCTACGCTGGTCAGGCCACATCCAGGCCTGGTCGGATAGAGCCGGCCTACCGCCGGTCCTGGTGGCCACCGTCATGCAAATCGAATCGTGTGGCGATCCGCTCGCCGGTTCCCCGGCCGGGGCGGCCGGCCTGTTCCAGGTCATGCCCTACCATTTCGCACCAGGCGAGGAGCCGCTCGACCCCGAAACCAACGCCCGTCGCGGCCTTGACTACTTGGCCGGCGCTTTGCACCTGGCCCAGGGGAACCGCGTGCTGGCGCTTGCCGGCTACAACGGCGGCCACAGCCAGATCGCTCGCCCACCTGCCGAATGGCCAGCCGAAACCCAACGCTATGTCCGTTGGGGGGCAGGCCTGTTAGACGATGCCGCCAGCGACCGCTTGCCCAGTCCGGGTCTTATCGCCTGGTTGGCAGCCGGCGGCGAATGGTTGTGCCAACAAGCGGCCGTCAACAGCGGCCTGGCCCTCTTCAGGCCCTGATTCCCTACCGCCCCGGCAACAAAAAAGAGAGCCGCCCATGGGCGGCTCTCTTGGCCAACACAGCAAGCCGGCTCGCGTTAGGCCATTGCCACGCTGGCGCCGGCCTCTTCCAGTTTCTTCTTGGCATCCTCGGCCGCTTCCTTGTTGACGGCCTCCAACACCTTGGCCTCCGCCGTTTCGGCCAGGTCCTTGGCATCCTTCAGACCCAGGCTCGTGATCTGCCGGATCGCCTTGATTACGTCGATCTTCTTGGGGCCAACGTCCTTGATGATGACGTCGTACTCACTCTTCTCATCGGCAGCCTCGCCTCCGGCGCCGCCGGCGGCGGGCATGGCGGCCATTGCCACCGGGGCAGCTGCCGAAACGCCCCACTTCTCTTCGAGCATCTCGGTCAGCTCGGCCGCCTCGAGTACGGTCAGCTTGCTCAATTCGTCAACCAACTTTTCCAGGTCTGCCATGATTCCCAATCTCCTATGTTTGGTTCGGCCTCACCGCCGGCCGGCGCTGAGCCCGGTCATTCGCTCGTTAGGCTGGCGCGCCAGCCGCCTCTGATTCCGAGTAGGCCTTTATCACTTGCACCACCTGGCGCAATGAGCCAGCCAGTGCATTGACCACCCGGCCACCCGGTGTCTGCAGTAAGCCTAGCAATTGGGCTTGCACGATCGGCAGCGGCGGCAAGTCTGCCAGCCGGCCAATCTCCAGGGCACCATAGACCTTGCCCTCGACAATGCCGGCCTTGATACTCAGCATCTGGCTATCTTTGGCCAGGTCGACCAACGCCTTGGCCACCGCCGGAATATCATCCTGGGCAAAGCCGATCGCCGTCGTACCCTCCAGACTGCCTTCCGGCACAGGCACCCCGGCCTCTTCCAGCGCCAGCTTGATCAATGAGTTCTTGACCACGTGGAACTCGCCGCCAAGTTCGCGGACCTTTGCGCGCAGTTCCTGCGCCGCGTTCACCGTCAGCCCGCCGTAGCCGGAAAAGATCAATCCCCGGCTGGCCTCGACCAGCTGCCTATATTCGGCGACCAGCTCTTCCTTCCTCTTG
>Ga0299906_10000558_pt1 | contig 34097 bp, 30 predicted proteins | sample RVTome_14_FD_200259 | JGI IMG/M metagenome (GOLD analysis project Ga0299906, IMG submission 200259) | Soil microbial communities from uranium-contaminated site in the Upper Colorado River Basin, Wyoming, United States - RVT145D125 (version 2) ... | reverse complement strand
TAGGCCTCTTGGGCTATCAGGATCATCTTGGCGCGCCTTGCTCCGCTGCCGCCCCCCGGCTTCCGATACAGACAACGTGGAGGAAGAGGAGCAGACCCGCGCGTGCCGGTCATGCGGCGCACGGTTGGCCGCGGGCGCGACATGGTGCTCACTGTGCCACCGCCGGTCGTTCCACGAGAACGAAGGCGAGCTGACCCAGGAGCTCATCCGCACGTTCGACGGCCGGCGGAACTACCGCTACGAGCCCCCGCCGCACCTGGTCGACCCTTCACCGGCGCCAGAGTATTCACACTGGCGCGAGGGGCCACTGAGTTTCGGTCCGGCGGCGAAGCTCGCGATCACGATCCCCCTCGTGGCGCTTCTGGTGGGACCCGCCGCCGTGATCCTCGTGAAGATCGCGCTGGGAAAGCTGGCGGCTCCGCAGAACGCCTACCCATTCTTCATGGTCATGTCCGTCATCGCGGTCGGCGTCGGCGCGTTCGTGCTCCGGCACGTCTGGCGTCGAGCACGCGTCCGCTAGCCTCGCCGGGTCCCAGCCCGACGCTGTATCTCACGCTTCGCCTCTCGCTCTGCAATCGCCTGGCGCTTGTCGTGACGCTTGCGACCCCGCGCCACCGCGACCTGCAGCTTGACCCTGTTGCCCTTGAAGTACAGCCGTAGGGGCACGAGCGTGTACCCCTGCTGCTCGGTCTTGAGTTGCATCTTGTGGATCTCGTCTCCATGCAGCAGCAGCTTGCGCGGGCGGGTCGGCTCATGGTTCTGGTACGAGGACTGCTGGTACTCGGGGATGTGCAGGCCGTACACGAACACCTCGCCGTTGCGGACCAGCGCGTAGGCGTCCCCCAGGTTCGCCTTGCCGGCGCGCAACGTCTTGACCTCGCTGCCGAGCAGCGCGATCCCCGCCTCGTAGGTCTGCTCGATGTCGAAGTCGTGACGCGCGCGCCGGTTCTGCGCGATCACACGATCGTTCGAGTCGGCAGCCTTCTGCTTGGCCATGGCCCGCAGATGCTAGCGCGGTATCACGCTGCGGTCGCGCGGATCAACACGTAGTCGATAACCCCTGATCGACGCAGGATCCGCCAGGTGTCGAGCATCCGAGCAGCGCCCCAGGACTGCAGGCGCGGCGCGTTCACGCCGCGCGCGAGCTGCTCGGAGCAGAACGCCACCATAGGATCGATTGTGCGCTCGCCGCATCGCTGAACCTCGATGTCCTCGAAGCCGGCGCGCTTCAGCAGCCGCAGCATCTCATCAGCGCTCTGCGCGCTCGCACGCTTCAGGCCCCAGAAACGGACGTTCGCCGCCCCGGCCGCGAGCTCCTTGATGCCTCGCGGCCAGCGCTGCACGGCCACATCACCGATCGAGACGATGCCGCCACGACGGAGCACGCGACGCGCCTCGGCGTAGAAGCGCTCGCGCGACGGGAAATGGAACGCAGCCTCGACGCTGATGAGGCCATCCGAGCAGCCCGAGGCGAGCGGAAGGCGGGTCGCGTCGGCGCACACCGGCCGCGCGCGAGCGAGGGCGAGCCGCTCGGCACCGGCGCGCAACTGCATCTCGGTGATGTTGATCGCGATAAGACGCGACGGCAGGGCGACGTCGGCGATGACCGGATCCTGCGCTCCAAGCCCGTTGCCGACGTCGATGATCGTGCCCCGGCGCGGCAGCACGTCCGCGAGGTGCCGGACCAACTCGCGGGGGGCGTCGGCGGCCTCGGCCGGGTCGCCGTCGCTGCGCCAATACCCGACGTTGAGCCAGCCGGGCCCCGCCGCGAGGAACAGATCGGTCCCGAGGCTCTCGTACACGGCGGCCGCCGGGTTGGCACCCTGCTTGAACATGGTTCCGAGGTGACGGAGGTTCTCGCGGGTCCAGCCGGCCATGATCGAAGCCTAGCGCTTGGCGCTGCCGCGGGATCGGCGCTTCGCGCTACAGCCAGTTCATCGGGTTCTGCGGCTCGCCGTTGACGCGCACCTCGAAGTGCAGGTGCGGTCCGGTGGACCACCCCGTCGAGCCGACCGCGGCGATCGACTCCTGGGTCGAGACCTTCTCGCCCTCGCGCACGTATGTGCGGCTCAGATGCGCGTACAGCGTGGCGAGCGCATTGCCGTGATCGATCAGCACGACCAGCCCGTACGCGCCGTTCCAGCCGGTGTAGACGACGGTGCCGTAGCGCGCTGCTCGCACCGTCGTCCCCTGGGGCGAGCCGATGTCGATACCCGAATGGAACGACCGGTACCCGTAGATCGGATGCGTCCGCCAACCGTACGGCGACGTGATGCTCCCCGAGACCGGCCACTTCAGGTAGCCGCCTCGACCCTGGATCGCTTGCTGCCCTCGCTGCGCACCGCGCAAGAACGCGGCGATGCGCTGCGACTCGGACTCGTACGACTGCAGCGCGCGCTTGTATTCGGCTTTCTGGTCACGCACGCGGCCCAGCAGGCTCTCACGGTAGGCGATCTCGTTCTCGACCGCCGCTCGCGCGCTCGCACGCTCCGCCCGGATCGCGGCGATGCGGGACGCTTCGGCATCGGCGGCGGCGCGATCCTCCTCCAGCGCTTGCTTCTGTGCTTCGATGTCGGCGCGCTGCTGCTCGATCTCGGCCTTGGTCGCCTCGATCTGCGCGACGATATCCATGTTGGTGCGCACGATGCTCGCTTGGTACTCGTTGGCCGCGACGAACTCGTCGAAGCTCCTCGCGGCCTGCAACGCCGCCACCACGCCGGCGCTCGCGTCCATGTAGAGGTGCTGGACGTAGCCCTGAAGGATCTCGGTCCGATCGGCGAGATCGGCGAGCGTGTTCTCGAGCTCGAGCGTCTTGACGCGCAGCTCGATCGAGACGCGGTTGAGCCGCTCCTCGATGACGGCGAGGCGCGCGTTCGCCTGCGCGAGCGTGTCCTCGATCAGGCCGACCTGGCGCTCGAGCTTCGCACGTCGTTCGTCCGACGCGTTGATCTCGGCGAGCAGGTTGCGCTCACGCTGCTCGGCCCGGCGGAGCTGCTCATGCTTCTCGTCGATGAGCTGCTGCAGCTCGCGCTGACGGTCGCGGTGGTACGCGCCGGCCGATCCCGGCGCGATCGTCAGGATCGTGGCGACGAGCGTCGCGAGGACGACGCAGCGCCGCAGCATGCGGTTCGACTTCTCCCCCACCGAACGACCAACTCCCCTGCATCGGAAACGTGGGATCGGATGTAATCCCTACTTGACTTCCGAGAAGTTTGTCAACACCTGCAACAGGTGTCTCACCTGTTTCCTCGGCGACGCCCCGGTGGTTCTTTAGCGGGCTGACCTGCGGCAGCGGGCTGACCTGCGGCGATGCTTGATCGAATCACACTTCCAGGAATCTTCGCAAACCGACCAAAGAGCCAAAGATCCCGAGAAGAACACCGCCGACGAGCAGCCACGCCCCATACGTGAGGATCTCGGTCACCGAGACGGTGACGTTGAGGAACTGGATGTTCTCGGCCGCACGCACGAAAAGCGGCCGGGTGGCGATGAGCAACCCGACAGCCACCGCGGTTCCAACGACGCCGTGGACCAGTCCTTCGAGCATGAACGGGATACGGATGAACCAGTTCGAGGCGCCGACGAGTTTCATGATGCCGATCTCTTTGCGTCGCGCGAAGATCGCGAGGCGGATCGTCGTCCCGATGATCATCGCCGCCGCCGCGGACAGAAGAAGGACGAGCACTAGACCGATCCGGCCGATGTCGTTGATCACCCCGAAGAACTGGCGCAGCAAGGTCCGGTAATCGCGGATCTCCTCGATGCCGGGACGTCCCTCTAGGCGATCGCTGACGATCTCGAACTTCTCGGGATCACGCAGCTTGACCCGGAAGCTCTCGGGGAGCGCGTCGGCCTCAGTGTTCTCGACGATGCCCGGCTGGTCGCGGAACAACTGCTTGAATCGTTGGAACGCCTCCTGCTTGGACTCGTACACGACCGTCGCGACCTCGGGCATCTGCTGGAGGTCTCCGCGCAGCGAGTCGCGTTCGTCATCCGAGACGTCGTTTGCGAGGAAGACCTGGACCTCGAGCTGCTCGGTCTGTAGATCGAGGAACCGATCGATCGCGAACCGCCCCAGCAGCACGCCGCCGACCAGGTACAGCGAGACGGCGACGACCATGACGGACGCGAGGCTCATGAAAGAGTTGCGGCGCAGGTTCTGCGACGTCTCCGCGAGCGCGTAGTCGATCCGGATCGGCATCTAGTGTCGCCTCACGAGCGCTCGTCTCCGTAGCCGTAGACACCGCGCGTTTGGTCGCGAACGACGATGCCCTTGTCCAGCTCAACGACCCTGCGCCGCATCGCATCGACGATCGCGTGATCGTGGGTGGCCATGATCACGGTCGTGCCGGTCCGATTGATCCGGTCGAGCAGCTTCATGATGTCCACCGATGTCGTGGGATCGAGGTTCCCGGTGGGTTCGTCGGCGATCAGGATCTGCGGGCGGTTGACGAACGCTCGCGCGATCGACACGCGTTGCTGCTCGCCACCCGAGAGCTCGTCGGGGAACCGGTCGGCCTTGTTCTCCAGGCCGACCAGCTCGAGCACCTCGGGAACCTGCTTGCGGATCAGGCTCTTCGGCCGCCCGATGACGTCCAGCGCGAAGGCGACGTTCTCGAACACGGTCTTGGTGGACAGCAGCTTGAAATCCTGGAAAACCGTGCCGACGTTGCGTCGCAGCGTCGGGATCTTCCACGAGGCAAGCTTGTTGATGTTCTTGCCGGCGACGTAGATCTCGCCTGAGCTGGGCTGCTCCTCGCGGATCAACAGCTCGATGAAAGTGCTCTTACCGGAACCGGACGGACCGACCAGGAAGACGAACTCGCCTTTCTGGATGTCGATAGAGACGTCGCGCAGCGCAACGACGTTTCCCTTGTATACCTTCGTGAGATTGACCGTGCGGATCATGTGAGCACTCCGGACGCAGCCGGTTCACAGGTTCGCTCGCGGGGAACAGCGAGGGAGGCTAGCAGAGCCGCATGGACCCAGCAATCAGCGCCCTCGCTCGAGGAGCGAGCGCGCCGCGCGCGCGACCCCCGCACCGTCCAGACCGTACTTCGCATAGAGCTCGTCGGTCTTGCCGGACTCGCCGAACGAGCGCAAGCCGACGCGGACCAGACGGGCCCCCACCCCGGCCTCCGCGATCGCCTCGGCGACGGCGGACCCGAGCCCGCCGTTGACGTTGTGATCCTCGGCCGCTACGACCTTCCCGCACGCGCGCGCCGCCTCGGCGACCGCCTGAGCATCGAATGGCTGAAGCGTGTGAACGTTCAGCACCCTCGCCGATACGCCGTCGGCCGCCAGCTCATCGGCGGCCGCGAGGGCCGACTGCACGAGCGCGCCGGTCGCGATCAGCGCGACGTCGCCCCCGTCGCGCAGAGCATCGGCCTCGCCGAAGGCGAACCGGTACGCACCGTCGTGCACCGCATCGGTCCCCTGACGCATCAGGCGCAGGAACGCCGGACCGTCGTGCTCCATCAAGTACTCGACGGCGCGATGAGTCTCGACCTCGTCGCAGGGCTGGATGACCGCCATGTTCGGGAGCGCTCGCATCGCAGCGATGTCTTCGAGCGCCATCTGGGTGGCGCCGTCGTCACCGATCCCGATGCCGACGTGCGTCCCGACGATGCGCACGTTGGCGCGGTTGTAGGCGATGCTGAGCCGTACTACCTCGAGCCGGTTCGCGTTGAACGCGGCGAACGAGCATGCCCACGGGATCTTGCCCGACAGCGCGAGCCCGGCCGCCACACCCAGCATGTTCTTCTCCGCGATGCCGACGTCGATGAATCGGTCTGGGAACTTCGCCGCGAAGTCCTCAACGTTGGTCGAGTTCTTGAGATCGCCGGTGAGCACTACCACGCGGGGATCTTCCCCCATGCGCAGGATGGCGTCCCCGAACGCCTTGCGCGTCGCGACGGCACCCATCAGGCTCGCCCTCCCATGATCTCGGCGATCGCGCGCCCGGCTTCCTCGGCGCTCGGCGCTTTCCCATGCCAGTTGTAGTCGAGTTCCATCCAGGAGACGCCCTTCCCCTTCTTGGTGTTCGAGATGATCGCGGTCGGGGCACCGCGGTGATCGCGCGCGGACGTTAGTGCGTCGAGGCACGCCCGGTGATCGTGCCCGTCGATCTCGAGCACGTTCCACTTGAACGCGCGGAACTTGTCGGCGAACGGCTCGAGATCCTGGATCTCGGCGACCATCCCCGTCTGTTGGACCTGGTTGTAATCGACGATCGCGGTCAGGTTGTCCAGCTTGTAGTTGCCGGCGCACATGATCGCTTCCCAGATGTGCCCGGACTGGCTCTCCCCGTCGCCGCACATGCAGTAGGTCTGCCATTCGGCATCGTCCAGGCGAGCAGCGAACGCCATCCCCACCGCCGCGGAGAGTCCCTGCCCCAGCGAGCCCGCCGAAAGCTCGACCCCAGCGAGCCGCGTGCGATCGGGGTGCCCCTGCAGCGGGCTCTCGAGCTTGCGGAACGTGGGAAGCAGCTCCTCCGAGAAGAAGCCGGCGCGGGCGAGCACCGAGTAGTAGCCCGGGGTGCAGTGGCCTTTGGAGAGAACGAACCGATCGCGGTCCGGCCACGCCGGCTCGTCGGCCCGGTAGCGCAGGATCCCGCCGAAGTACAGGCACACGAGCATGTCGATCTCGGATAGCGAGCCGCCAGGATGGCCGGAGCCGGCTTCGACGAGCATCTCGATGATCTTGACCCGGAGCTCTTGGGACAGGCGCCTAAGCGACTCCATGTCGGCGGTCTGGGTGGCGGTTCCGGGCACGGCGTCTCCCTCCTCCGGTGGCCGGGAAGGCGGCGCCACTATAGCAAGGTGATCCCCTGCGGATTCCGGCGATGCCCGCGTCCTCCGCGCGCTACGAGGATGTCGGCGATCCCTTCCGCTGCCATTCCAGGTACGCCCGGATGAAGGCATCGATGTCTCCGTCGAGCACGCCGTCCACGTTGGACGTCTCCGCCGCGGTCCGGTTGTCCTTGACCATCTGATACGGCGCAAGGACGTAGGAGCGGAAGGCGCTTCCGAAGTCGATGTCACGGCGCTCGCCGCGCAACTCATCGAGCTTCTGCGCGCGCTCCTGCCGCATCAGCTCGGCGAGCCGGGCCCTGAGCACCGTCATCGCGACGTTCTTGTTCTGCAGCTGCGATCGCTCGTTCTGTGCGGTCACGACGATCCCGGTTGGGAGATGGGTGACCCGCACCGCCGAATCGGTCGTGTTGACGGACTGTCCACCAGGGCCGGAGGAGCGGTACACGTCGATGCGCAGATCCTTCTCGGGTACCTCGATCTCGACCGCAGCATCTATCACCGGGACGACATCGATCGCCGTGAACGATGTGTGGCGCCGCTTGGCCGCGTCGAACGGCGAGATGCGGACGAGACGATGCACGCCCCGTTCCGCCGATAGGATCCCGTAGGCGAAGCGGCCGCGGACGATGAAGGTGGCCGACTTGATGCCCGCTTCGTCGCCCTCCTGCCGCTCGATGACCTCGACGCCGAATCCGCGACGCTCGGCCCATCGGAGGTACATCCGCAACAGCATCTCGGCCCAGTCCTGGCTCTCCGTCCCACCGGCGCCCGGATGGATGGACACGATCGCATCCGAATCATCGTATTCACCCCCGAGCAGCGTCCGAACCTCCAGCTCCCCGAGCTGCGCGCGCAGCACCTCGATCCCCGAGGCGATCTCCGCCTCAACGCCCGGATCCTCTTCCTCCTGAGCCAGCTCGTTGAGCGTGGCGAGGTCTTCGTGCCGCTGGGCGAGACCGTCGATCAGCTTGACGTCGTCCTCCAGGCGAGACAGCTGCCCGAGCAGCGCCTTGGCGGCGTTGGGGTCGTCCCAAAGATCGGGGGCGACGGCCTTCTGCTGGAGCTCACCGAGCTGTGCGCGCTTGGTTTCTACGTCAAAGATAGGCCCTGGCGTCGGCTATCGCCTTGCCCAGGACCGCGAGCTCCGAAGAGAAGTTGGCAACCATGAGCCCCATACTAGCGGAGCCGGCCGGGGTCCTGGGGTCCCCGCTGCCGATCCCCGAAGCCAGTATCGTTCTCGGGGCGAGAAACTCCAGCAGTCGGGAAGGTGCCCGGCGCCCGGCGTGAGCCTGTCGTGCGGTCGCTCGATCGGATCAGGCTGTCACACACCGGCGCGGCGCTGCTCGGAGAAACGACCGGGTCAGGCGTTCAGCCCGTGACACTTCTTGTACTTCTTGCCGCTGCCGCACGGACACGGAGCGTTGCGCGGCACCTTCTCGGATCGAGCCTGCTCGATCACCGCGGTCTGTTGTTGCTGAGGCGGCCCGCCGCCCGCGCTCGACGCCGTCACGGTGTTCGACGACGAGGTGAACCGCAGCCGTGACGGCTGTTGTGGCGCACCCGCCTCAGGCGTCTGCTCGCGCACGACCTGGATGTGGAACATGTACTGCACGAAATCGTTCTTGATCGAGCCCTGCATCTCCTGGAACATGGCGTAGCCTTCGCGCTGGTACTCGATCAGGGGATCACGCTGGCCGATCGCGCGCAGGCCGATGCCCTCCTGCAGGTAATCCATCTCATAGAGATGCTCGCGCCACCGGGCATCGAGCACGTTCAACAACACACGCCGCTCGATGTGGCGGATCTCCTCCTCGCCGATCTCCTCCGCGCGCTTGTCGTACAGCTCGAGAGCCTCCTCCTCGAACCGCCCGGTCAGCTCTTCCGGCGTCAAGAGGTTCAGCTCGAACGATCCGGCCGTCAGCTGCGTCGGGTAGACGATCCGCATGTTCGTGATCAAGCCCTCGAGGTCCCATTCCTCCGGGGGAAGCTCAGTGGTGGCGAACTCGGCCACCGCCGAGGCGACCGCGTCCCGGATGAAAGCCTCCGCGGTCTCCGAGAGATCCTCGCCGTCGAGAACCTGGTTCCGACGTTCGTAGATGACCTCGCGCTGCTTGTTGATGACGTCGTCGTACTTGAGCACGTTCTTGCGGATCTCGAAGTTCTGCGCCTCGCGCTGCCGCTGAGCCCGCTCGATCGCCTTCGATACCATCTTGGCCTCGATGGGCATGTCGTCCGGGATCTTCAGCCGCTCCATCAACCGCGTGACCATGCCGGTCGCGAACAGACGCATCAAGTCATCCTCGAGCGACAGGTAGAACCGGCTCTCGCCCGGGTCACCCTGGCGTCCCGAACGGCCTCGCAGCTGGTTGTCGATCCGCCGGGACTCGTGGCGCTCGGTGCCGAGCACATACAGGCCACCCAGCCCGACCACCTCGTTGTGCTCCTTCTCCCAGGCTTCGTGCTGCGCCTCCACGCGGCGCGCGAGCTCCCGGTCGTAATCCTCGGTATCCGGCTCGAGACCCTCGGCCGCGAGATCCTGTTTGATATCGAACTCGGGATTGCCACCCAGGATGATGTCGGTGCCGCGACCGGCCATGTTGGTCGCGACCGTGACCGCGCCCTTCGACCCGGCCTGCGCGACGATGTAGGCCTCCTTCTCATGGTGCTTCGCGTTCAGCACGTGGTGCGCTATGCCTCGTTTGTCGAGCAGCCTTGCCAGGTACTCAGACTTCTCGATCGAGATCGTGCCGACCAGGACCGGCTGACCCTCCTCGTAACGTTCGGCGATGTCGTCGGCGACCGCGTTGAATTTCGCCTCCAGGGTCTTGTAGACGACGTCGGCGGCGTCGAGGCGGATCACTTCTTGGTTCGGCGGGATCTCGACGACGCCCATCTTGTAGGTGTGCTCGAATTCGGCCGCCTCGGTAACGGCGGTCCCGGTCATGCCGGAGAGCTTCTCGTAGAGGCGGAAGTAGTTCTGGATCGTGATCGTCGCCAGCGTGACGTTCTCTTCCTTGATCCGGACGTTCTCCTTGGCCTCGATCGCCTGGTGCATACCCTCGGAGTAGCGGCGACCCTCGAGCACGCGTCCGGTGAACTCGTCGACGATCTTCACTTCGCCGTCTCGCACCATGTAGTCCACGTCGCGCTTGTACAGCTCCTTGGAGCGCAGCGCGTTCTGCAAGTAGTGGACGAGCTGCGACGAGACCTGGTCGTAGAGGTTCTCAACGCCGAGTATCCCCTCGACCTCGTGCACACCATCCTCCGTGATGGCCACGGTGCGCTTCTTCTCGTCGACCTCGTAGTGGCGATCCTTCTTCAGCCGCGGGACGATCCGCGCGAAGGTGCGGTACCACTTAGCCGACTCCTCGCTGGGCCCCGAGATGATCAACGGCGTCCGCGCCTCGTCGATCAGGATCGAGTCGACCTCGTCCACGATCGCGTAGTGGTGCGGGCGCTGGACCCGGTTCTCGGCGCGCATGGCCATGTTGTCTCGCAGGTAGTCGAACCCGAACTCGTTGTTCGTCCCGTAGGTCACATCGGCGGCGTACGCGGGCTGGCGCTGGTCGGGACGCATGTTGTTCTGGATCAAGCCGACGGTGAGGCCGAGGAACCGGTAGATGCGCCCCATCCATTCGGCGTCGCGGCGCGCCAGGTAATCGTTGACCGTGACCACGTGCACGCCGTTGCCGGCGAGCGCGTTCAGGTACACCGGCAGGGTCGCGACCAGGGTCTTGCCCTCACCGGTCTTCATCTCGGAGATGTTGCCGGCGTGCAGGATGGCGCCGCCGATGACCTGGACGTCGAAGTGGCGCATCCCCAGCGTGCGGACGGAAGCTTCGCGGACCGCGGCGAACGCCTCGGGGATCAGGTCCTCCAAGCTCTCGCCCTCGACCAAGCGCGCGCGGAAGATGTCGGTGAGGCCTCGAAGCTCGGCGTCGGACCGAGCCTTCATCTCGTCCTCGAGCGCATTGACGCGCCCCAGGTACGAGGTCGCCAGCTTGAGCTTCTTGCCCTCGCCGGCGCGGAGGACCTTCTGAAGCGGGTTCTTCACGGGGAAGAGACTACCTGCCTCTACTGGATCTCAAGGAGCTTCTCGCGCACGGCGTAGACGACCGCCTGCATGCGCGAGTGAAGGTGCAGCTTCTCGAGGATGTTGCGGATGTGGTTCTTGACCGTGTTCTCACTGATGAACAGCTCTTTGGCGATGTCGCGGTTGTTCTTCCCCTTCGCGACCAGCCGGAGGACCTCCATCTCGCGGTCGGTAAGCCGCGGCTGAGCCACTTGCGGCTTCTCGTCGGTCTTCTTGACCATCGTCGCGAATTCGGTGAGCAGCTTGGAGGCCATCGACGGCGAGATCATCGACTGCCCGCCGAACACCGCTCGGATGGCGTCTGCGACCTCATCGATCGAGATCTCCTTGAGCAGATAACCGCTGGCGCCGGCCTTGATGGCGTCGTAGAGGTCGGCCTCCTCATCCGAGATGGTCAGCATCAGGATCTTCGTGTGGGGGGCGATCTCTTTGATCTGATTGGTTGCTTCGATCCCGCCCCGACGGGGCATGCGGACATCCATCAGGACCACATCGGGGAGTTTGTCCTGAGCGATCTGAACCGCTTCCGCGCCATCACTTGCCTCACCGACCAGCTCGATGTCCTCCTCCTGCTGGAGGACCATCACCAGGCCGCGGCGGAACAGGGCATGATCGTCGACGATGAGGACCTTGATCGCCTCGTCGCTCTTGGGTGTTCCTACCTCTGCCACTCGCAACCCCCAGGGCTAGCTAGGCTCGATCAACCCGAACGAGCCATCATTGCGCCGATAAACCACCCCGGCCTGCTCGCTCTCTGCGTTGACGAACAGGAAGAAGTCATGACCCAGACTCTCCATCTGGAGCACGGCCTCCTGGGCGGTCATCGGCTTGATGGCGAATCGCTTGACCCGTGTGATGCGGGAGTCTCCCGCTTCGCCCGTTTCCAAGCCATCTGGGGATTCTATCGGAAGAAGCGAGCCGTTCTCGCTGTAAGGGCCCTGAGCCGCCTCAGCCGGCGACCCTCCCTGGAAAGGGACCGGGGCGACCGCCTCCTTGCTGGTCCCCGGCCGGTTCCGGCCGACCATCTTCCCCTTCATGCTCCTGACCTGCCTGGTCAGCTTGTCCGTCACCCGATCGACGGCGCTCAAAGGGTCTGGCCCGGCCGCGTGGGCCCGAAGGACGTGGGCCTTCGTGGTCAGGATCACCTCGACGATGTGCTTGTCCGCTATGCGGGGATTGTGCTCCTCCGTGAATTCGATCTCGAGCTTCTGGATGCGATCGAAGAGCCGTTGCACCTTCTCGAGCTTCTGTGTGGCCAGTTCCTTGATGTTGTGCGGGATGTTCGTGTGACGGCCCTTGACGATGACCTGCATCCTGGCCTCCTCACGCCGGTTGTTCTGGAGGTGCGAAGGGTGCCCACCCGGCTGACCTGGTCTTTGACCCCACACTCGCCTGCCGGGACGATCGGCGCCGGGAACCTGTAGGTGGATCCTGACGGATCCGGCCGGTCCGACGACTTCCGTCCTCTCGCGGTATCGGCCGCGGCAGGACTCACTCCTAAGTGGCGCCATGCTCGGTAACCACATGTCACCTTACGTGGGTCGTTTCGCCCGCCACTGGCATCGACTGAGCGGCCGAGCCGTTCAGCTCGCCGCCGCAACCACAGACCCGGGATAGACACCCACCCTGATTCTAACCGGCCCGCGCGAAGGTGAGAACCTCTAGTTTCGAAGTCCCGGCCACCTTCAAAGCCCGGGCACAGCCGTGGGCGGTCGCCCCGGTCGTCATCACGTCGTCCACCAGCAGGATCGTCCCCTGTGGGATCGGTCCTCGAGCAGCGACGAAGACGTCCCGCAGGTTCGCCAGCCGAGCAGATCTCCCCAGTGCGGCCTGGTCCGAGGTCTCGCGCGCCTTTCGCAGCAGTCGCCGGCACGGTAGCCCGAGCAGCGGTGCGAGGGCGCGCGCGAGCTGCTCGGCCGGATCGAAGCCGCGCTGCGCCAGCGCCTTGGGCGACGAGGGCACGAACGTGATCGCATCGGCCGGCGGCGCGACCGGCGCCATGCGCGCGGCCATGGCGCGAGCAGCTCGCCGCTCGCCGCCGAGCTTGAACGACATCAGCGCGTCGCGGGCCGGACCGGCATAGCGGTACGGCGCGCGCGCGGCGTCGAACGCAAGGCCTTCGCAGCATCGTCCACGCCCACCCGGCTCCGAGCAGCGCGCGCACGGGTTCGGGATCGGGGGCAGCCTCGCGTCGCAATCACTGCACAGGAACGCGGCGGGCACCTCGCACGACAAGCAGCGTCGCGGGAAGATCAGATCGAGCAGCACGCGCACGCGCGGGAGGTTACAGCTCCATGCCTAGCGCTTCGCGGATCAGCGACGGGATCGCGAAGACTTCGACGAACGGGAGGCTTTCGACGAGCGAGAAGCCTTCGACGAGCGAGAAGCCTTCGACGAGCGAGAAGCTTTCGACGAGCGGGAAGCTTTCGACGAGCGGGAAGCTTTCCCGTTGCGCGACGGCGACGGGGAGACCACCTGTGCTGTGGACTCCCTCACATCTCCGGGGGCGCTCACGTTCCGCAGGCGACCGAGGCTGCGCTTGAAGGGCGCGCGCGCGGTACCCCGCTCGGTGACGATCGCCGTCACCAAGGCGGCCGGTGTGATATCGAACGCCGGGTTGAGCGCGCGCGTGCCGGCCGGCGAGGTGCGAACCGCACCCAGGATCAGCGTGACCTCGGCTGCGTCGCGTTCCTCCATGGGGATCTCGCTCCCCGACGCGACCGTGAGGTCCACGGTCGAGGTTGGCGCAGCCACCACGAATGGGATCCCGGCTTCACGCGCGGCCAGCGCCAGCGGATACGTGCCGATCTTGTTCGCAACGTCGCCGTTGGCGGCGATCCGGTCGGCGCCCACGATCACCAACTGGACCTCGCCGCGAGCGATCAAGCTGGGCGCGGCGGCATCCACGACGACAGCGTGCGGGATCTTCAGCCGCTCGAGTTCCCACGCCGTCAGCCTGGCGCCCTGAAGCAAAGGTCTGGTCTCGGTTACCAACACCGCGATCCCGAGACCGGACTCGAAGGCGTAGCGGATCGCGCCCAGCGCGGTCCCGATGCCTCCGGTCACCAGAGACCCCGTGTTGCAATGGGTCAGCACGACACTGTGCGGCTCGAACAGCTCGTGCGCGTGTTTCGCGATCGATGCGCACGCCTCCTCGTCCTCGAGCCGGATCTGGTGGGCCTCCTCGATGATCAGGTCGACGAGCTTCTCAGGGTTGCGCACGCGCGACACCCGCGCCTTCCCGAGCACGCGTTCGATCGCCCAGGCCAGGTTCACGGCGGTCGGCCTGGTCGCCTTGAGCGCCTCCCCGGCCTCCTCGGCCGCGCGAAGGACCTCTTTCGGATGGTCGGTCACTACGGCCAGCGCCGCCTGAGCCACGCCGTAGGCCCCGACGATGCCCAGCGCCGGAGCGCCGCGAACCCGCAGGCGGCCGATGGCCTCGATGACCTCGGCGGTCGACCTGAGGCGGATGAAGGTCTGCTCGGCGGGGAGCAGCGTCTGGTCGACGACGACGATGTCTCCCCCGTCCCATCCGATCGCTCGCATCCCGTTGAGTCTACCGAGGACCGCGTTCTCGTCTATGCCCCATCCGGGCGATATGGGTTCGGATCGATGCGGGCACGAGACCACCGAGCGCGCCGGCTGGGAGGCCGTACGCGGCGAGACGAAGCAGGTCGAACGTGACGACCCGGGCGAGGGACCGCTCGATGAAGATGACGTTCGTGCTGAGCCGGACGATCGCGTAGACGCCCCACAGAGACACGAGCGCGGCAACCATCCCGTTGATCGCGGACGAGAAGGCACCGCGGCGTGCGTACCATCCTGCCATCAGGCCTGCGAGGCCGGCGGCCAGGACCGGACGTCCCCACCATCCCACCGTCGCCAGGTTCAGCCATTGGACGCGGCCGACGGCCGAGACGGCGACCAGGGCGCCGACCAGGACGCCGAAGGTGATCGCGCCCCCGGCCAGGACGCGGGTCCGCTTGAGGTGCGAGCCGTTGGTCGGCGGCGGCGACGGGTCCGGTTTGAACTCGGCGAGCCTCGACCCAGCGTCGCCCATGACCGTCACTCAGCGCCGACGGCGTTCATGGCGACCTCGTGCCTGAGGCACACTACGTGCCCTGTTGCCACGACGACAGGTAGGCCTGCTGCTCGGGCGTGAGGGTGTCGATGTCGATCCCCATCGTCTGCAGCTTCAGGCGCGCGACCTCGCGGTCGATCTCTTCGGGAACTTCCAGCACGCCGGGGGTCAGACCCGTCTGACCCACGAGCCATTCGGCGGTCAGGGCCTGATCGGCGAAGCTCATGTCCATCACCGCTGCGGGATGCCCTTCAGCGGCGGCGAGGTTCACGAGCCGTCCCTCGGCCAGCAGGTACAGGCGTCGCCCGTCGGCGAGCGTGTGCTCGACGACATGGTCGCGCACCGGCCGCTTCGACACGGTCAGCGCCTCGAGGTCGCCTTTGTTGATCTCAACGTCGAAGTGGCCGGTGTTCGCGAAGATCGCGCCGTCTCGCATGACCTCGAAGTGCTCGCGACGCAGGATGTCGCGATCGCCGGTGACGCTGATGAACACGTCGGCGATGCGCGCGGCCTCCAGCATCGGCATCACCCGGAAGCCTTCCATCGCGGCTTCGAGCGCCTTGGTCGCATCCACCTCGGTGACGATCACCTGCGCGCCCAGGCCGCGCGCGCGCGCCGCGAGCCCACGGCCACCGTATCCGTACCCACCGATCACGACGAGCTTGCCGGCCCACAGGATGTTGGTCGCTCGCGTGATCCCGTCGAGCGTGGACTGCCCGGTCCCCCACCGGTTGTCGAACAGCCGCTTGGTCGGCGTGTCGTTGACCGCGACGATCGGGTACTTCAGCACGTTGTCCGCCGCCATCTGCCGCAGCCGGATCACCCCGGTCGTGGTCTCCTCGCTCCCCGCCATGACCCTCGCGCACTGATCGGGCCGTTCCTTGTGCAGCACGCTGACCAGGTCGGCGCCGTCGTCCATCGTGATCGTCGGCTCGCGGTCGAGCACAGCGTTGATATGCCGGTAGTAGCTGTCGTTGTCCTCGCCCCTGACCGCGAACGTCGGGACGCCTGCGTCGACCAGCGCGGCCGCGACGTCGTCCTGGGTGGACAGGGGGTTGGAGGCGCACAGCGCCACATCAGCGCCGCCGGCCTTCAGCGCCAGCATCAGGTTCGCGGTCTCGGTGGTCACGTGAAGGCACGCGGCGATGCGGACCCCATCGAGCGGGCGCTCCTTGGTGAACCGATCGCGGATCGTGGCCAGCACGGGCATGTGCTGCCCCGCCCACTCGATCCTGATCCGCCCGCGATCGGCAAGCCCTCCATCGGCGATGTCGAAATCCATCAGGAAGCATCCTCCTCGTTCATCGAGTCTTCAGGCTCTCCAGGACCGGGACCGGCGTCGGGTCCACCCCGCGCAGCAGAGCGAGGTACACGCTGACGTAGCCGGCCAGCAGCACCGAGCTCATCAGGCGCGGGAGCGGGCTGGATCCTACCGCGCGCGCTTCCACGATCGCTCCGACGCGCTCGCGGACGATGTCCATGCTCGCATCGAGGCCCGCGGTGATCCCGGGATGCTCGTCGGGTCCGCGCAGCGCCACGATCGCCAGTTCGGCGACCGCCGGCACGCCGGGAACGTACCCCTCGATCTCGTTGTGGTCCAGTTCGGGGACGGCGCTGGAGAAAGCCGGCACCTTTGCGTTCTCGTTCAGCTCGGTCCGCCAGCGCGTGGCGGCGACCTCCAGGATGCCTTCCTGCCCCCACACCACCGGGATCCGTCCGAGCAGCTCGCCTGCGATGCGCTTCGCCTCGTTCTCAGCGGTGGGCGCGTCCGGTCCGAGCAGCTTGGTCCGCTCGACGATCACGCCTTCCGACTCGGCGAGCTCGTCGGTCAGGTCCCGCACGATCTGCAAGCGCTCCGCGGTCACAAGCACCGGGATCATCAGCGAGACGAACGCCTGGCGAGGCTGCAGCCCCTCCACGGGAGAGATGACGCCGGTCCCACGCGCGCGCGCCGCATCGCCGAGCGCGCCGCCGGTGGTGACGGCCACGATGCGCGCCTTCTGCGCGATGGCCTGCTCGAAGCAGGCGAGGGTCTCGGCGGTGTTCCCCGAGTGCGACGACACGATCACCAGCGTGTTCGGCCCGACCCACGCCGGCACGTGGTACCCCTTGACCACGGTGACCGGCGCCCCGCCCCGGCCGAACGCCACGGCGGCGAGCACATCGCCGGCAATCCCGCTGCCGCCCATCCCGCAGTGCACGACCCCGGTGATGCCGTGCCGGGTGGGCAGGCAGTCGGCGGCTCGCGCGCGACGGGTCGCTTCGACCCACTGCTCGTCGATGCGCTCCAGCGCCCCGAGCGCATCGGAAGGATCGGCTGCACGCAACGCGGATGGATCGTCGAGATCGATCACGAAGGCTTTTCCGCCTCGTCGATGAGCATGATGGGGATGTCGTCGCGGACCGGATAGACGTACTTGCAATCCCCGAGGCAGCGGATCTTGCCCCCGGCCTCGTCGTACTCGATCTGCCCGTGGCAGTTCGGGCAGATCAAGATGTCGATCAGTTCCTTGCTGACGGCCATCGTCCCTCCTTGAGGTGCCCGCCCATCCTACGACCTCCGGTCCCCGCGCCGGTATCGCCGGATGGGCTCAGGCCCGGATCAGCGCGAGCAGCTCGTCGCGGCGCGCGCGGCCCTCTCCGGCGTCCCTATGCTCGACGTTCAGGCGCAGCAGCGGCTCGGTGTTCGAGGCGCGCACGTTGAACCACCAGTCGTCGTACTCCACGGTCAGCCCGTCGGTCCGATCCGGACGGCCGTCGGCGTAGCGCGCGGCGAGCTGCTCGATCATGCCGGTCTTGTCGGTGACCTCTGAGTTGACCTCGCCCGAGTTCCAGTAGCGGCTCGTGAACGGCTCGAGCGCGTCGCTCATCGTCCCGCCGGACGACGACAGCGCCTCCAGCGCGAGCAGCGCGGCGATCATCCCGCAGTCCGCCCGCCAGTGTTGCCGGAAGTAGAAGTGCCCGGAATGCTCGACCCCCGAGATCGCGCCGGTGTCGGCCATGATCTGCTTGATGAACGAGTGGCCGACGCGTGTGCGGATGGGCTCGCCGCCCTCCTCGCGGATGACCTCGGGGACCACCCGCGAGCAGGTCAGCGAGTACACCACCTTCTCGCGCGGGTTCTTGCGAAGGATCGCGCGCATGACCATCGCGCCGATGTACGACGCGAGCACCGGTTCGCCCCGCTCGTCGACGAAGAACACCCGGTCGGCGTCGCCGTCGAAGGCGAGTCCGCATACGGCCCCCTCGGCGACCACCCGCTCGCATAGATCCTTGAGGTTCTCGGGTTGGATGGGGTCGGCGGGATGGTTGGGGAAGGTGCCGTCGAGCTCGAAGTACAGCGGCACGACCTCCACCGGCAGGTGCTTGAACACTGCCGGAACCGTTAGCCCGGCCATGCCGTTCGCCGCATCGATCACGACTTTCAACGGGCGGAACGCGTCCAGGTCCACCAGCGAGATCACGTGATCGATGAAGCCCGGGAGCATGTCCTGGCGCGTGATCCTTCCGGTTCGCGGCGGACGCGGGAACTCGCCGGAGTCGCACATCGCCTTGATGTCGGCCAGTCCCGTGTCCTGCCCGACCGGCAGCGCGCCGGCGCGACACAGCTTGATGCCGTTGTACTTCGACGGGTTGTGCGAGGCGGTGAACACCACGCCCGGCAGATCCTCGGACCCCGAGGCGTAGTACATCGTGTCGGTGGAGGCGAGCCCGATGTCGATGACGTCGGCGCCCTGGGTGATCGCACCCGAGATGAACGCGGCCGACAGCGGCTCGCTGGAGGAGCGCATGTCGCGCGCGACCACGACCTTGCGCGCATCGAGCAGCGCGACGAACGCGCGTCCGACGCGGTGGGCGACCTCCTCGTCGATCTGGTCGGGGTAGGTGCCACGGATGTCGTAGGCCTTGAATATCGCGTCCAGGTCCATCCGCGGCATCCTACCCGGCGGCCGCGAGGGGTCTACCCGCGCTCGGGCGTAGGGGCTGCCCGCCCTCGAGGCGTGGCGGCTACCCGTGCTCGAGGTGTGGGGACTGCCCGCCCTCGAGCAGCGCGCGCGCGACGTGCGCGATCGGCGCCGCGCCGATCCGGGTGGCGATCGTCCCGGCGGCCGACAGCGTGCGAGCAGCTCGCTCGTCGCCGGCCGCGGCCATCGCGGCGCCGAGGAACAACAGCGACTTGGCTTCGTGGCGGACCGCGCCGGCGCGGCGCGATAGCGCCGCGGCTGCGCCGGCCGCCTCCGCCGCGTGGGCGGGGCGGTCACGCAGCATCGCGTGCTCGGCGAGCACCCAGCCCAGCCGGACGGCGACGCGCCAGTCGCCGGCCGGCGCGCACGCCCCGGCCTCGGCGAGCATGCTCGCGCATCGATCTGCGTCCCCACGCCCGACCGCATCCGCGGCGAGCCCGATCGACGCGTGGGCCCGGCCCGCAGCGTCGGGCGCGAGTCGAAGCGCCGAGACGTCGGCGGGCCGAGCCTCGTCGTGCCTGCCCATCTGGCGCAGGACGGAGGCGGCGGTCAGGAAAGCGCGATGCGTCGCGAGCGGATCGGCGCCCGGTGATGTGATGGCTCTGCACAGGGTCAGGGCATCGCCGAAGCGGCCGCGCGCGGCAGCGATATAGGCCAAGACGTGACGCCCGCGGTCGCTGGGGTCGCGCGCGCTCGCGCCGTGCGCGGCGTCGAAGCGACCGAGGTGGGCGAGCGCGAGCGCGCGCTCGGAGGTCACCGCGCCGTCAGGAGCGACGCGCGGAACGGCGCGGCATGCGCTTGGCCAGGGTCAGGACTTCACCGAGGTCGATCGGTTCACCGTCCTTGAACCACCAGCGGTGCTCGCAGGAGTGACAGGAGTAGAAGGCGACCGGCGCTTCGGTCTCCATGGTCATGTTGATATTGATGACGTTCGCCGACCCGCACTTCGGACAGACGAGTGCGCTCACACGGTTCTCCCTTCCGTCTCCGATGCCCCGCGTAAAACATACCTATCGCCCCGCCTAGGCTCCATGACCCATGTGGGTGGTTTCGTTCTCCCGGGACATGACCCGCGAGGAGGGGGCACGTCAGGTCGCGATGGGCGGCCCGACCAAGCCTCAGGTTGCGGGATCCGCCCCTTGCGGCAGGGTCTTGCCGATGTACCGCGAGCGCATCCGGCCGTCCTCCCGCCAGTAGGCGTACCAGTAGGGTCCGTGCGGGCAGCGCGTGCACCCTTCCTTGCCGCAGCGGACCGGCTCTTGGCGATAGGTCACCTTCGATCGTGTCTGCGGAGCGTCCTCCTCGAAGCCCGGGCCTTCGCGGTGCAACAGCAAACCGCGCACGAAGATCATCAGGCGCCGCAGGTCGTACTCGTCGAGCCTGCGTACCGCCCGGATCAGTTCTCGTTCGATGGCCATGACGTCTTATGTATCATTGTACCTAAGAATGAGACAGCTGTAACAGTGAAGGGACGCGGTGAGGCGCGAGTTGGGAGGGTTCGGGCCGGCCCGTCGGCCTAGGCGCCGGTCTGGGCGTCGGAGGGGCCGGTCCAGCTGGCCGGTCGTTCGAGAGGCGCGGCCACCGGCCTTAGCTCCTCGATCCCCGGGCGGATCGGCGTCACCGCCGGCGGGATGACCCGCAGGTCCTCTTTGGCCCACCCGACCGGTACCGAGAGCCGCTCCGCGTGCGCCGCGCAGAGGTCGTACACGGCTGGATGGGGCTGCGGCGTGAGGTCCTCGATCCACACGACCTGCTTCAGGTAGGCGTAGGTCAGAGAAGCGGAAGCAGGCCAGCGGCACCCATTGCGCGAGCAGCGGCGAACCTTCGTCGTCCTGGACCCCGTCGGCACGCGCGAACCATAAGGGACGCCATCAGGCGATGCAATCACCGAGGGCGACCCGGAGAGACCGGTCGCCGAAACGGGCGCGTCTTACCCGCGACTATTGCTACCTAAGACACTTTTGATGTTTGGGTGGCGGGGACATATCGGACGGGTCCCAGGCGAGCTGCTCGGACGTGCACCGGGACCGATCCCCGCCCCACCATGCCGAGAAGGCCACCGATCCCGGATGGCCTCCTCTACCTGCGCGTATGTCGACGCGCCCCGCCGTCCAGCGAGGCGCGCGTCTTAGGGTTCTATCAAAAGATGTACTCCCAAGTAGCTTCCGGGTTGCCCCTTCCACTCCTCGGGAGTACCGGGCTACTATACCATGGCCCTCGGTACTTCGCAAGCTCATCGGGGGGTTTTCTTGGCCAGACGCCGGATCGGAGGGTCCTGGGGACCGACCGTGTCGCGGATCACCGGGCAGCGACGCGTGTTCGAGCAGCTCGTCGCCGACGCGCTCGACGCGTTGCCCGAGGAGTTCCAGCGGCATCTCGAGAACGTCGAGATACTCGTCGAGGACGGTGGGCCGCCCGAAACGCTCGGGCTGTACCACGGGATCCCCCAGACCGAGCGCGACGGCGCCTACTCGGGGGTCCTGCCCGACCTGATCACGATCTACCGACGACCGATCGAGTCACGCGCGCGCTCCGGCGAGGAACTGGCACGCGAGGTCCGGATCACCGTGTGGCACGAGATCGCCCACCACTTCGGGATCTCGGACGACCGTCTCCGCCAGCTGGGGATGGATTAGGTTCCCGGCCGACGGCCCGGAACACCCGCTTGCGGATCCTGCCGCACCGCAACGGCGCCGGGCTCGGCCATCGCCACACCAGGGACGGCGATCAGCCGCTCGGCCCGTCCGACGATCGCGTCCAGCGCCACCGCCACGGGCGCGTCCGAATCGACGATCACGGCGAACGCCCCACGGCCCGTGCCCAGCGGGTGGGCGAGGGTTCGTCCGGGCCCCACGGTCACCTCGGCCTCCTCGGCTCCGTCCGGCGTGATGATCGTCAGCCGCGCGGTGATCGTGGCCTCGCCCGTGTTCGCGAGCAGCGCGCGCACCTGACCGGCCGGGTCCAGCCCCAGAACGCCGGCCCAGCGTGTCCCCGGCTCGATCGCCTCGAGCCCCGCGCGGTCGCCGCGACCCCGCCGCCAGGACCCGCCGACCGCGATCGGAGAGCCGGCCGTCACGTGGACCGCGTAGGCGACCGGTCCACGCCCGCTCGGGCGGGGCACCTGCAGCCGCACCGAGTCCGACGGCGCCAGCGCGGGAGGAGCGCCGGGGGCCGCGCCCTGGCGTCCGGCCTCGAGCAAGGTTGCCTCGACCGCCGCGTCCTCGTCTTCGCCGATCGCTCCGATGCTAACGGCCCGCGGTCCGTCTCCCAGCCCCACGAGCGAGACCGCATCGGTCAGCGCCGGCCCGGCCGTCATCACCGTCGCGCCGTAGGCGTTGCGGATCAGCGCCTGGGCAACCACGCGACCGGTGTCGGCCTGAACGACCGTCGTCACGTCCCCGGCGTCGAAGGCGAAGTCGCCCATGCTGAAGACCCGGCGCCGGCCGGCCTTCACGATGAACTTGCGCAGCGTCTCGGGCTCGACACGCCGGCCCCCCACAAGCAGGCTGATCGAGACGTCCGCGTCGGCGTTCCCGGGGTTGGCCACGGCGAGGGTGGTCTCGGTGTTCAGGGTCGAGCCGTGGGCGATCACCTGCCGCCGAGGACCTGCCGGCGCACAACTTCCCCCGAACGCCCCGTCGCTGAGCCATGCCGTATGCGACGCGACGATCGCTCCCACGTATCGGATGAACACAGCCGCGGCCCCGTCGACGCGGCCGTGCAGACCCAACGACAGCGTCGACCGCGCCGGGATCTTCAGGGGAACGACCGCGCTCCTTCCCTGATCTGGGACGATCGCCACGCGCGCTTGCCCGTCACGATCCCCCACGTTCGCAAGGTGCAGGAACGAGCGTCCCGTCGTCGGAACCGCGATCGGACATGCGAGCACTCCGGCTCTCGCCGCAACCCGTACACGGTGCGGCTCGGTCGGCAACACGGGGCTCGTGCCGTCCACCACGACCGCGGCCGCGATCAACGCAACACCGGCCAGCAGCACGAGCTTCGGCCTCATCGCTCACCTCGCTCGCGCCCCGCTCGCTGCGACCATCCGATCCCGAACGCGGCGAGCAGCAGGAACTGTCCGAGCATCGCCGCGCGATGCCACCGCTGTCCCCGCCACTCGATCACGACCTCTCCGGCGGGGCCCGTGAGTGGGAATCGCGTGGCCCAGCCGAAGCTGCGCTGGGGCTCGATGATGGTGCTGCCGTGCCGCGCGCGCCACCCGTCCGAGTAGTCCTCGGCCAGCAGGATCTGCTTGGTGGCCTCGGGGGCGCTTCCCCGGAGATGCGAGGGCGCGAACCGAACGAAGCCATCGCCGGGCAGCGGCGAGCCGGCGAGCACGGTCGTCTCGAGATCGCCGGTGGCCGACGCCTCGACCCACGCTTCATCGGCGATCGGAACCGCGACGGGGATATCCACGGTCGTGCGGTAGATCGTCGCGTCGCGGAACCGCTGTGAGAACGCGAGATCCGCCTGGCGTCCGATCTCATCGGAGAGGCGCGGCCCGGCTTCGGGCCGGACGATCACGTACCGAACGCCCATGGTCGACAGCATCCGGCCTCCCACGGTCGTCGAGCCGCCGGCGATCATCGCCACGATCCGCTCCAGCGTCGCCGCGCCGTCTCCGACGGGACGGGCGAGGAAGCTCTCGATCGACGTGCCCCGCGGCCCGGTGAGCGCGACGGCCGGCTCGTCGGCGGTGCCCCCTACCCACAGCACACGGAAGGCGCCGTCCTGCTCAGCCTCGCCGGCGAAGAAGCTCGGGACCAGCGACCCGGCCTCGACGATGCCGACGCGTTCCCCTCGGGCGACCCATCCCAGCGCCGGCGCGACCTGCACCAGCACGACCAAACCGATCACGCCGCTCGCCAGGTGCAGGGTGCCGAACCGTCGCGCGCGCAGCATCGATCCGGCGGTCTCGACACCGATCGCTGCAAGCGTGGTGAAGGACACGGCGGCGACGGTCAACGGCAGCGACGCGCGCGGCGCGATCCACGGCACGCCCCGCGCGACGGCCCAGGCTGCGAGCAACCCGGACGCCGAGAGCACGCCGAGCACCGACGCGGGAAGCCGCCGGTCGCCGCGCGCGATCATCAGGCCGCCGGCCGCAGCAAGCGCGAGGCCGAACGAGACGGCGAACGGGATCGGCCGGATCGGGCCGGCCGTCAATGCGAGCAGGTCGGTCATCGTGGCCTCGGGATCAGGTCCTCCCGCGCCGAGCGGCGAGCCCGGCTTGAACAACTCGGTGGACCATGGCAGCAGCAGCACGAGCGACCCGCCGACGATGACGGCGATCCGCCGCAGCACCGGGACGACCCGGAGCCGCCGGGCAGCCTGGATGCCGGCGACGACGATGCCGGAGCCGGCGACCAGCGGAAGGGCCCACGGCGCGAAGCTCGCCGTCACCGCCAAGCCTGCAACGCCGGCTGCCACCTCGCGCCATCCGCCGCGCGGCAGGATCGCGCCCGCGCGCAGCACGCTGATCATGAGTCCCGGCGCCGCGGCGAACAGCACCAGGTCCGACACGCGCCCCGCACCGTAGGCACCGAGCATCAGCGGCGTCAGCGCGTAGGCGGCGCCGGCGACGCGCCGGACGCCCGTGGAGACGCCGAGCGTGCGGGCGAGCCGGGACATCAGCACGCCGCCCAGCACCGGAAGTCCAACCAGGCAGGCCCGCTGGGCGAACCATCCGCTGCCGAAACAGACGAAGGTCAACATGCCCAGCAGCACCAGCGCCGGCGTCGCCGGCGCCGCGCCCCCCGAACCCGGCCCACGCCAGCCCGACGCGAACGAGGCGAACAGGTCGCGCGCACGATCCGGGAACGGCGCGAGGTCCGCTCCGGCCAGATCACCCGATGACAGCAGCCCGCGCGCGCCGATCAACACCACGACGACGATCAGGATGAGGCCGAGCGCGGCCGGATGAGCCCGCAGGCGATCGATGATGCGCGGTGGCTCGGTGTCGAGGTCCTCGTCGGTGGTCTCCTCGGGCGTACCGACGACCGTCTCGACCGCTCGCTCGAACTGCGCACGCAACCGCGTCGCGCCGTGGTGCATCATCGCGGTGACCCGAGCATCGTCCACCGTCCGGGCGTGCTGTGCCCGAACGCGCGCGCGTAGCGTGGACGGCAGATGCACCACGTTCCACTGCAGCGCCTCGAGCACCTGCAGGGCGGCGCGGCGCCGTCCGGTCACCAGGAACAGGACCACGTTCCACAGCGAGATCACGATCGTGACCGGAAGGGCGAGCATCAGCCGCGACAGGCTGTAGTTCTTGATGACCGTCACGATCATGTTTCGTTCCGCGTAGTAGCGCGAACGTGAGCGCGGTGGGGCTTGGCGCAGCTCGCGCTCGCCGGCGCGCACGTGGCGGGCCGACGCCTCGGTCTGCACGACCGTCCGATACCCTGCCATGCGCGCACGCCAGCACAGGTCCAGATCGTCGCGCAGCACGACGTACCGGTTGTCGAACAAGCCGATCTTGGCGACCACATCGCGGGCGATCAGCAACGCCGCACTCGACGCGTAGAGCACCTCCTCGATGCCCTCGTACTGGCCCTGATCCAGCTCACCGCGCTCGACGCGCGGTACCTGGCGACCGTAACGGTCCGTAGTGCGGCCGATGTCTTGGAGCACATCACGGTCGTCCCAGTCGAGAAGCTTGCACCCGACGATGCCGACGTTGTCCTCACCCAGCGCCTCGATCATCTGCTCGATCGCGCCCGGGTCCAGGCAGGTGTCATCGTGGAGAAGAAGGAACGCGTCGGCTTCCATGCTGCGTTCGGCCGCTACCTTAAGCGCGGCAGCGAGCGCGCGCCCGTACCCGACGCGGCGTTCCAGGGTGACGACACGGCGCTCGCCGAACGCTTTGGTGAGCATGTCTCCGGAGCCGTCGGTCGAAGCGTTGTCGACGGCGATGATCTTGATCGGTCGGTGCTTCTGCGCGCGCAACCCCCGGAGCGTCTCGGGGAGCCACCGTGCCCCATCGGTTGCGACGAGTAGCACCAACACAGCGGCATCATCTGGGAGCTGCATGGGCGCGCGGAGCGTACCAACGGCGCGCGCGCGGTCGCCACTTCCGTCTGAGAAGCACTGAGGCCTTGCCGGGCGGGCAAGGCCTCAGGGATCCGTGACGACGCTACTTCTTGCGCCTCGTGGCTTTGCGGCGCCTCGTCGTCTTGCGCGCTGGAGAGGCCGCCTTCTTGGCGGTGCTCTTCCGGCGACGCGTTGCCTTGCGCTTCGTGGCCTTGCGCTTCGTGGCCTTGCGCTTCGTGGCCTTGCGCTTCGTGGCCTTCTTCGCGGTGGCCTTGCGCTTGGTCGCCTTGCGCTTCGGAGCTGCCTTCTTCGCTGCCGCCTTCTTCGTCGTCTTGCGCCTCGTCGCCTTCCGCTTCGGAGCCGCCTTGCGAGCGGTCGTCTTGCGGGCGGCGGACGTGCGCTTCTTCGGTGCGCGGCGTGCGGTGCTCGTGCGCTTGGCTGTCCGACGCTTCTTTGCCGGCATAGGGTGTCACCCCCTCTCGTGCTCTGGGAAGTACTTCAGGACGCGAGCCTCTTCAGGCGGCGGCGCTCCCGCTCGGAGAGCCCGCCCCAGATCCCGAAACGCTCGTCGTTCGCGAGCGCGTACTCCAGACACTCGGCTTGCACGGTGCACTGCGCGCAGATCCTCTTTGCCTCGCGCGACGAACCGCCCTTCTCAGGGAAGAAGACGTCGGGGTCGACGTAGGCGCACAGCGACTGTTCCTGCCACGGGAGGTCATCGCTGAATCGCGACACATGCTCCTGGGACATCCGTTCTTTTCCCCCTCGGCCGCCCGACGAATACGACAACTGTAATTACGCTGGTGTAATTCTAGGGAGGCGACCCCCAAGGTCAAGTGTTGGAGCGCTTTTTTCCACAACCTGCTCGCGCCGCGACTGAGGCATCCGCATCGTCGTCACGTCGCGCGAACGTTGCAAAAGAGGGATCGGCGGGTCTGGTTCGACCCGCCGATCTCTTGGGGGGAGAGGTTTGCGCTGGCGCGCTGTTGGTTCATATTTCGTTGTTCTGAGGCCCGCTCTGAATGACACACGGTGATAGTTCGGCGGTAGTGCGTAATGGCTACCGGAACGAAGGACTTATCCACAGCCCAAGATCAAGTGAAACCGCAGGTCAGAGGCTTAGTTCGACCCCTCTTGCCCGACCGGCGAGTCGGCTTCGGGCGAGACATCTTCCACATGTGGAGGCGGCGCTGTCGCGATGTTGGGGCGTGTTGTTCCGCTTTGAGGTTTAGCCGATCGCGGCTTGCTCGTTGCACGCGATCGCGCGCGCGTCGTCTTCTTCGCGGTCGCCTTCTTCGCGGTCGCTCGCTTCTTCGATATCGCTGCCTCATCGGCGGTTCTGGAGGCCGAAGATCCCTCGATATTTTTTTTCGAAGATCGGGCCTCAGAAGTCCGTTTCGTGGCCGAAGGCTTCTTCTTCCTCGCCGGCTTCGACGGCGCACGTCCCTGCGTCGGCGCGCGCTCGACCGTTGGTTGCTCCGGAACAGCCGCCCCAGACGTCGGTGCCGCACCCGGTCGATCGATCGTCGCCACAGGCTCCGCGACGTCTCCTCGCTTGCGGCGCCCCACGAGTCCACGGAGCCGTTTCGCGAGACGGCGTTCGTCCCGCGCGAGCCGATCGAGCATCGCGTCGAAGGCCTCGATGAACACCCGGTCGCGCTCCGTCTCGATCCCTCGCGCCGCGGTGATGAACCGCTCCTCGAGTTCCACGATGCGTTGCGCCGTGCGCTGCTCGCCTTCGAGGACGCGCTCGATCCGCGCATCGGCCGCACTCACCTGCTCGCCGAGCACCACGGCTTGCTGGTCGAGCACGTCGTTCAACCCTTCGAGAGCATGGGCGATCGCTCGCGCCCTCATCCAGATCTCGTTGACGTTGGTCGCCACGCCGGTGAGATCTCGCTCGACCGCCGAGATCCGTCCCTCGGTCGCGGTGCGGAAGGTCGCCATCACGTCGGCGACCTCGTGGGTCACGGCCACAGAGACCTCCGACGGCGAGGGGAGGGACCCGAGGTGCGCGCGCACCGATGCCGTGGTCTCGTCGAGCGCGTCGAGCCGCTGCGTCAAGGCACCCAGGCGCCCGCCGACGCCCTCGATCGCGTCGGCGGACCCCCTGGCTCCTTCCTCCAGCGCCGCGCGCACGTCCAGGATCGTGCGCGCGACGGCCGACTCGACACCGTCGAGCCGGACCGTGACACGACTCAGCGCGCGTCCGACCTCCTCGCGCATCTCCCCCGCGACCGCGTCGAGCTGGGTCGCGGTTTCGATGAGGCGCTGCTCGTTCGCGTGCGCGGTGGTGAGCATGCCGTCGACGACCTCGCGCAGCCGGTCGACGTCGCCAAGATCGACGTGCAGGCCCTCGAGGCGCTGCTCGATCCGATCGCGCAAAGCTTGCAACCGCTCGTCGACCGAGGCGGGAAGTCGTTCCACGATCGTCCAGAGCTCGCCGGCGGCGCCGTCGACGCGAGAGGCGACCGCGGTCGCCGCTACCTCGGGCAGCTCGTCGATGCGCGCGCCGACCTGGGCGAGCATCTGCGCCACATCGTCGAGGCGCGTGAGCGCGGCGAGACGGTGATCGAGCCCCTCGAGCACCGTGGAACGTTCCGCGATCGCGTCGAGCTGGGACAGACGATCGGCGATCGTGTCGAGCGGGGAGAGACGGTCGGCGATCGCGTCGAGCTGCTCGCGGTCCGCCGGACGCTCGGCCAGCGCGCGCAGGTGCTCGCGCATGCTGGGGATCGCCCCGACGTCTTCCCGCATGCGCTCGATCGCTCCAGAGACAGGACCGAGCGCATCGAGGCGTTCGGTCAGGCCGGGCAGCGCGTCGAGCCGGTCGGTGATCACGCCGAGCGTTGACAGCCCCTCTTCGACCCGGTGGAGCTGCGCTTCCATCTGGGGCAGCGCGCCGAGCTGGATGGCGTGGTCGGCAAGCTCGCGCAGCTCGTCACGCATCGACGACAGCGGCTCGACCGCTCCCTTGACGGCCACGGCCATCCGTTCGTCCACGCCCTCGAGCGCGCGCACCCGCTCGAGCACCTGATCGAGCAGCGCCAATCGCTCACCGACCTGTCCGATCGCGTCCAGGCGGTCCGCGACCTCGGCGACGCGCGCCAGGTCCTCGCGCGCCTGTCCGGCCGCGCGAAGCGGCTCGTCGAGAGCGGCCAGCCGCTCGCCCACCGCCGACTCGATCGCGGTGACGCGGTCGGTCACAGCGCGCGCCAGATCGGTGGTGCCGCCGGCGACGTTCTCGGCCACCGTGCTACCGATGCCGGCGACGGCCGAGCGGATCGCTTCCAGGATCGCCGCTTGCTCGGCTTCGAGACGCTCGGCGCGTTCCTGCATCCCGGTGACCTGCGCGCGCACGGCGTCGATCGCCTGGGTGACGCTCATGGATAGGTTCGTCACCCGCAGACCGAGCGCGTCGACCTGCTTGGTCTCGGCCTCGTCCCGCGCGCGGAACGCCGCGTCGATCTCGGTCCGCACCGCCACATCCAGGGAACGAAGCTCCTCGCGGATCCCTTCCAGCGCTCGACCGGTCTCGGCGTCACCGTCCGACGGTGCGGGAGGGGCCGACGCGAGATCGTCGACCTTGCGCGCGAGCTGCTCGACGGCCGAGGACAATGCCGTGAGCGTCGACGCGTTCTCGCCGATCATCTCGCCGAGGCGATCGGACAGCGCGTCGAGATCGATCGCGGGGGGACGTTCGGCGGCGACGCGGGTGTCCAGCTGCTCGATCCGTTCGAGCAGCGACTCCTGCGATCGCGTGATGGCGGTCTGGAGCTGACCGACGCGCTGCGCGAACCCGCCGAGGATACGCTCGGCCTGCGCGGTGATCGCCGTGTCGATCGCCTCGGGATCGATCACGGGCGCTTCGTCCGCGCGACGCGCCGCTGCCACCGACTCGAGCCCGCGAACCAGGTCTTCGCGGGACGCAAGCGAAGCCACATCCTCGCGGGACGCGAGCGAGGCCACATCCTCGCGGGACGCGAGCGAGGCCACATCGTCCTGGGTCGCCACGTGCGCGAGGTCCGTACGCAGGCGGTCGATCATCTCGCGCACCTGTTCGACCGAGGTGCCCGACAGAGCCTTGTCGATCCGCTCGGACCAGTCGTTCTTCTCGGTGTCCTCAGACATCGGTTCCCCTCACGGATCCGGCAGCGACCGGCTCGACGGGAGTGATGCGATCGTAGATGGTCGTGCGCACCGCCGGGATGCGCCCGATCGCCCGGATCGCGGCATCGAACCTCGCCGGCTCCAGATAGATGCCGTGCGATGCGCCGGCCATCCGGCTGATCGTCTCCTCCATCAACGTTCCGCCGAAATCGTTGCAGCCGCCTTGAAGCATGATCTGCGATCCCTCGATCCCCAGTTTGACCCACGACACCTGGATGTTGGGGATGGACGGCGCGAGCATGATGCGCGCCATCGCGTGCATCCGGCGGTTCTCCTCGATCGTCGGGCCCGGCCGCGCCTTCCCGGCCAGGTAGATGGGCGCGTTCTGGTGGACGAACGGCAGCGGCACGAACTCGGTGAAGCCGCCCGTGTCGTCCGCGATCCGGCGGATCCGGCGCAGATGGGCGACCCAGTGCGGCGGCGCGTCCACGTGCCCGTACATGATCGTTGCCGTGCTCGGGATGCCGAGCGCGTGCGCGGTGCGGATGATCTCCTCCCAGGTGTCGGCCGGAAGCTTCCCCTTGGTCAGCACCCACCGGACCTGGTCGTCGAGGATCTCCGCAGCGGTTCCCGGGGTAGAGCCCAGCCCCGCATCTCTCGCTCGCTCGAGCCAGTCGCGGAACGGGATGCCCAGGCGAGCCGCGCCGTTGAGCACCTCCATGGGGCTGAACGCGTGGATGTGCATCTCGGGCACGGCACCCTTGATCGCGCGCAGGACCTCGAAGTAGTAGTCGCCGGGCAGGTCCGGATGGATGCCGCCTTGGATGCACACCTCGGTCGCGCCGATCGCCCAGGCTTCGGTCGCGCGCTGCGCAACCTCCTCCAAACTCAGGAAATATGCGTCGGGGTCGTCGCGGCGCTGCGCGAACGCGCAGAACCGGCAACCCACGTAACAGATGTTCGTGAAGTTGATGTTCCGGTTGATGACGTAGGTCACGATGTCGCCGACCGCCTCGGCGCGCATCGCGTCCGCCATCCGGCACAGATGCTCGAGCGCGTCGCCCGACGCCTCGAACAACGCGATCGCTTCGTCGTCGGTCAGCACGGCACCGGCCTCGACGCGCGCGAGCGCCCGATTCACCTCGCCGGGGTTGCGCGAGGGCCGCGAGGCCCAGGCACGGGACACGTCGACCTCGAGTGCGTCCCATGAGCCGTGGATCTCGTCGGTGTCGGCGCGCAAACCACGCCGCAGCTCACCGCGCGCCGCTTCGGCGTTCTCGACCAGCGCGATCGCGCTGCCGGCCGCCTTGCGAAGCTCGATGTCGGGCGACTGCCAGACGATGCCCACCGGTGCCAGGTCGCGCGCGTATCCATCCGCGTCGCGGAGCGCATCCACCGGGGCGCGCATCTTGCCGTCGAGCCAGGGGTCGGGGCGCACCGCGTACGCCGGATAGATCGTGAGCCGCTCGCGCAGCTCGCACCCTCGGGCCTCGGTCTCCGCGCGGAGCCGGTCGAGCTGCGGCCACGGCTTCTCGGGGTTCACATGATCGGGCGTGACCGGGGACACGCCACCCCAGTCGTTGATGCCCGCCTCGAGCAGCTCGCCGAACCGCCCGTCGGACAGGTTCGGCGGCGCCTGAACCGTCGCGCGCGGCCCGAGCACGATGCGCGCGACCGCGATGGTCGCGAGATAGTCCTCGTGCCCCGCGTCGGGGTGTGAGGCCATGCCGGTGCCGGGTTTGGCAACGAAGTTCTGGATGATGATCTCCTGCAGATGGCCGAACGCGCGTCCGAGCTTGCGCAGCGCGAACAGCGACTCGGCGCGTTCGCGACGGGTTTCGCCGATGCCGATCAAGATCCCCGAGGTGAACGGGATCGCCAGACGCCCGGCGTCGGCGATGCAGCGGAGCCGCACGGCTGGGTTCTTGTCCACCGAGCCGAAATGCGCGCCGCCGGGCTCGCGGTACACGCGCTCGGAGGTCGTCTCGAGCATCAGCCCCATCGAGGGCGCGACGGGACGCAGCCGCGCCATCTCCTCCCACGACATCACGCCGGGGTTCAGATGCGGCAGCAGGCCGGTGTGCTCGATCACCCGGATCGCGACCGCGCGCAGGTAATCCAGCGTCGAGTCGTAGCCTCGTTCGGCCAGCCATGCGCGCGCCTCCGGCCACCGGGCCTCCGGTCGATCGCCCAGCGTGAACAGGGCCTCCTTACACCCTGCGGCCGCGCCGGCGCGCGCGATCGCCAGCACGTCATCGGGCGAGAGGTAGGGGGCCGAGAGCTGCTCGGGCGTGGTCGCGAAGGTGCAGTAGCCGCAGCGGTCCCGGCACAGCCGCGTCAGCGGGATGAAGACCTTCCGGGAGTACGAGACGGTGCGGCCGACGCCGGCGTCGCGGATCGCGCGCGCGATCCCCATCAGCCGCTGGAGGTCGTCGTCGCGGCACGACAGCAGCGCGTCCGCCTCGTCCAGCGAGAGCGTGCGGCCGTCCTCAGCGCGATGCAGCGCGCGTCTGATCAGATGCGCGACATCCATGTCCTGCGACCGCCCCCCGGCATCGGCCGGGAGCGTAGCACGCAGCCCACGGCGTAGGCTGTCGCCCCATGATCGTGGTCCTGGCAGGCGGCGTCGGCGCCGCGCGCTTCCTGCGCGGCGCCGTGCGCGTCGTGCCTCCCACCGAGATCACGGTCGTCGGGAACACCGGAGATGACATCGGTATCTACGGTGTTCACGTCAGCCCCGACCTGGACATCGTGACCTACATGCTCGCGGACGTCTTCGACGAGCAGCGCGGCTTCGGCCTGCGCGGCGACACGCACATGGTCATGGATGCGCTCGCCGAGCTGGGTGAGCCCACCTGGTTCGCGCTGGGCGACCGGGACTTGGCGGTCTGCGCGGCGCGCACCGGCCGGCTGGCGGCGGGCGAGTCCCTGTCTGCGATCACGGCGGACATCGCGAAGCGCTTCGGCGTCCGAACGAGGATCCTGCCGATGACCGACGATCCCGTGCACACACGGGTGCGTGTCCTGGACGGCGACACTGAGCGCGAGATCCACTTCCAGGAGTACTGGGTCCGGCACCGGGCGGGGTTGCCGGCGCGAGAGGTCCGGCTGCACGGCGCATCCAGCGCGACGCCGGCGCCGGGCGTGCTGAACGCGATCGAGGAGGCCGAGGCGGTGCTGCTCGCGCCGTCCAACCCGGTCGTGTCGATCGGCACCATCCTGGCGGTGCCGGGGATCCGCGACGCGATCGCCGCGACGCCGGCGCCGGTGGTCGGGGTCTCTCCCGTGATCGGCGGCAGGGTCGTCCGCGGCATGGCCGACAAGCTTCTGCCCGTGCTCGGTGCAGAGGTGAGCGCGCGCGGGGTGGCAGGGCTGTACGCCGACCTGCTCGACGGGTTCGTGATCGACGACGCCGACGCCGCCACGGCATCCGACATCGCGGCGCTGGGGATCCGCGTGGAGACGACCGCGACCCTGATGCACTCCCCCGAGGACGCGGCGCGCCTGGCCAAGGTGGCGCTCACACTGGCAGGCCGTGCGTGACCAGCATCGAGATCGTCCCCGTGCTCGGGATCCCCGAGATCGCCGAGGGCGACGACATCGCAGGGCTGATCAGCGCGCGCGCCGCGCTGCTCGACGGTGACGTGGTCGTGGTCGCGCAGAAGATCGTGTCGAAGGCCGAGGGGCGCATGGTGAAGGTCGATCCGGCGCGGCGCGCGGAGGAGCGTGAGCGTCTGATCGAGCAGGAGGCCGTCGAGGTGCTCGCCCGGCGGGGCGACCTGGTGATCGCGCGCACCCGACACGGGTTCGTCTGCGCGGCGGCCGGGGTCGATGCCTCCAACGTCCCGCCCGACCGGATCGCGCTGCTGCCCGAGGATCCAGACGCGAGCGCGAGGCGGATCCGGGCCGGGCTGCGAGCCTCCGGCGGGGTCGACGTTGGCGTCATCGTCGCGGACACGTTCGGGCGACCCTGGCGGATCGGCCAGACCAACGTGGCG
>Ga0299906_10000557_pt1 | contig 34099 bp, 19 predicted proteins | sample RVTome_14_FD_200259 | JGI IMG/M metagenome (GOLD analysis project Ga0299906, IMG submission 200259) | Soil microbial communities from uranium-contaminated site in the Upper Colorado River Basin, Wyoming, United States - RVT145D125 (version 2) ... | reverse complement strand
GTCGATCCCGGCTTCGAGCCGGCGAACCTGCTGACGCTTCAGGTCATGGTGCCCGGCGAATACACCGCCGAGCAGCGGCAGGGTTTCTACGAATCGGTGTTCGACGAGCTGGCGGCGCTGCCGGGGGTGGAGGTCGCGGGGGCCACGACGCGTATGCCGCTGGGTAACGGTGTGACCACCGAGCTGGAGATCGAGGGCGACGAGACGCCGCAGGGCCAGCGCCCGGAGGTCGAGTTCCGGCGCATCAGCAACGACTATTGCCGGGCCATGGGCATCGCACTGCTCAGCGGGCGGATGTTCGGCGACGAGGACCGCGCGGACTCGGCCCCGGTCGCCATCATCAATGAGACGGCGGCGAAGCGACTCTGGCCCGGCGAGGATCCGGTGGGCCGGAACATACGATTCTTCGGCTCCGGTTCGGCGTGGTTCGAGATCGTGGGCGTGATCGAGGATGTGCGCCATTTCGGGCTGGATGCCGACGCCCGGCCGGAGGTGTGCATCGCCGTGCAGCAGGGGCCACCGACCAACCCGCTGCTGGCCCTGCGCACGAGCGTCGATCCCATGGACGCCGCGCCCGCGGTGCGTGCGCGGCTGCGCGAGATCGAGCCGGACCTGCTGATCTACAACATGCGTCCGATGACCGAGCTTGTCTCGAACTCGGTGGCGACCCAGCGACTGAGCATGGGGCTGATGAGCGGGTTCGCGGCCATCGCCCTGACCCTGGCGGCGATCGGCATCTACGGCGTGATTTCGGTGGTGGTGGGGCAGCGGCGGCTGGAATTCGGCATCCGTCTGGCCCTCGGGGCGCAGCGGCTGGATGTACTTGTTCTGGTGCTCAAGCAAAGCAGCACGTTGATGGTCATCGGCCTGGTCGTCGGGCTGGCCCTGGCCCTGGGCCTCACCCGGCTCATGGGTGCATTGCTCTTTGAGGTCAGTCCGAATGACCTGGCGGTGTTCCTGCTTGGCGCGGGGCTGCTGATGATCGTCGCCCTGGCGGCGGCGTACATCCCGGCGCGGCGGGCGACGCGCGTGGACCCGATGTCGGCGTTGCGGTGCGAATAAGGAAGAAGCGCGGCCATGCTGCAAGACCTTCAATTCGGCGTGCGACTCCTGGTCCGAAGCCCCGGGTTCACCGTCATCGCCGTGCTGACGCTCGCCCTGGGCATCGGCGCGAGCGCCGCCACGTACACGATCATCAAGAGCATGCTTGTGCTGCCGCTGCCGTACCACGAGCCGGATCGGGTCATGCTCGTCGCGGGCTGGAACCTTCAGGGCAACGAGATGAACTTCAGCGTTCGGATGGTCGACGCCGCGGACTTCGCGGCGCAGAGTCAGACGCTCCAGGCCACCTGCTACCGGTACTGGAGCGTGAATCTGACGGGAACGGACGTGCCGGAGCGCGTGCAGGGATACCACGTCTCCTGGGACACCTTCTCGATGCTCGGGGTGGAGCCATTGCTCGGGCGCCGTTTCGAGCCCGGGGACGCCGGTCCGGGGGCGACACCGGTGGTGATTCTGGACCACGGCCTCTGGATGCGCCGGTTCGCCGCCGACCGCGACATCATCGGCCGCACTGTCGCCCTGAACGGCGAGCCGCACACCGTGGTCGGCGTCATGCCGACGCAGTTCAAGTACCCGCAGATGAATTTCAACGGCGACCTGTGGGCGCCGCTGCGCGACGACATGGATGCGCTGCGGGCGGATCGCGCCCGGTCGTCGTGGGGCGTGATGGTGGGCCGCCTGCGCGACAACGCGACGGTGGAGACGGCCCAGGCGGAGGTCAGCACGTTCTTTCGCACGCTGGAAGAGGATCATCCGCAGACGAACGCAGACTTCGGGGCGCGGGTGATTCCCTATCAGGGCCTCTTAGCGTCGAACATGCGCACCGGACTGTACGCGGTGCTCGCCGCGGTGGGCGTGGTGCTGCTGATCGTCTGCGCCAACGTCGCCAACCTGCTGCTGGCGCGCGGCATGGCGCGCCGCAAGGAGATCGCCATCCGCGCGGCGCTGGGGGCGGGATGCTGGCGCATCACGCGTCAACTGCTCGCCGAGAGCATGATCCTGAGTCTGCTGGGCGGCGCGCTGGGCCTGTTGCTGGCCATGTGGCTGTTCGACCTGTATCGCGGCACTTTGCCGCCGATCGTGCGGATCACGACCCCAGCGCTTCTGGAGGTGGATCTGGACCTCGCGGCGCTCGGGGTCACCAGCGTGCTGGCAATCACGGCGGGCATGCTGTCCGGGCTGGCGCCGGCGCTGCGGGCGGGCCGGGCGGACTTGCGCGGGTCGCTCACGGTCGGACGTGCGGATGCCGCCGGTGACGAGCCGCGGCGTCTGCGCGGGTTGCTCGTGGTCGGGCAGGTGGCCATGTCGCTCGTGCTCCTGGTGTGCGCCGGGCTCCTGATTCGCACGTACACCCAACTGGCCGCGGCCACGCCCGGCTTCAACCCGGCGAATGTGCTGGTCATGGAGATTTCGCTCCCCGATGCGGCCTATGCCGAGGCGGAGAAACGGGCGGGCTTCTACGACGAGCTGCTTCAGCGTATGGCGGCGATCCCGGGCGTTGAGGCCGCCGCCATCGTCAATCGCGCGCCGATGAGCACGGCCAATACGGGCCGGATCTTTCTCATCGAGGGTCGGCCCGTGCCCGATCCGAGCGACATGCCGGGCGCCTATTACCGTGAGGTGTCGGCGGACTACCTCCGCGCCATGGCGATCCCGGTGGTGCGCGGCCGCGGCCTCGGGCCCGAGGATATGACCGGCGCCCTGCCGGTCGCGCTCGTCAACGAGACCGCGGCGAAGCGGCACTGGCCGGGGGGCGACCCCATCGGGCGGCGGGTCCGCGTGGGCGGACCGGACTCGCAGCAGCCGTGGCGCGTGGTCGTGGGCGTGGTCGGCGACGTCCATCACTGGAGCCTGACCCAGACGCCGAGCGCGGAACTGTACGTGCCGTACGCGCCGGCGCCGGACAGCCGCATGAACGTGGTGGCCCGGACGACCGGCGACCCTCTGGCGATGGCGCCGGCGGTTCGCGATTCGGTGCACCGCATCGATCCCGATCAGCCGGTCTATGGCGTGGATTCTCTGGAGAACATGGTCGCGCAGTCATACGGCCCGCAGTCGATCGCCGTGTCGGTGATGGTCATCTTTGCCGGCGTCGCGCTGGCCCTGGCCATGGTCGGGCTGTACGGCGTGATCGCCTTCAGCGTGTCGCGGCGGGCGCACGAGATCGGGGTGCGCATGGCGCTCGGGGCGCAACGGCGGCACGTGCTGCGGCTGGTTCTCGCCGGGGGCCTGAAGCTCACCCTCGTCGGGCTGGCCTTCGGCCTGGTGGGCGCGGCGAGCGCAGCGCGGATGATCCGCGGCCTGCTCTACGAGACCAGCGCTGCCGATCCCCTCACGTTTATCGCGGTGCCGCTCCTGTTGGTGCTGGCGGCGCTGCTGGCATCGTGGATCCCGGCGCGTCGCGCCCTGCGGGTGAGCCCTTTGTCCGCCCTTCAGTACGAGTGACGGAGTCTGTTCATGAAGTTTCTTCAGGATCTTCGCTTCGGCCTGCGGGTGCTGGTCAAGAGCCCGACCTTCACCGCGATCAGCGTGCTCACCCTGGCCCTGGGCATCGGGGCGAATACCGCAATCTTCAGCATCGTGTACGGCATGATGCTCAAGCCGCTGCCCTACGACGATCCGGGCGCCCTGGTGTACCTCTACGGCGCCAAGCCGTCCGAGGGCTGGGACGACAGCAGCTCGTCACTTCCCAACTACCAGGACTGGCGGGAGCAGGCGACGTCGTTCGACGACATGGGGCTTTACTTCGATCGAAGCTACAACCTGACGGGCGGCGAGCGCCCGGAGCGCGTGCGCGCGGTGCGCAGCACGGCGAGCCTGCTGACGACCCTGGGCGTGCGTCCGGCGCAGGGGCGGCTCTTCGACGCCGGCGAGGAGGAGGTCGGCCGTCACCAGGTGGTCCTGCTGTTCGATGGATTCTGGCATCGGCGCTTCGGCGGCGACCCCGCGGCCGTCGGCCGGACGATGACCCTGGACCAGGTCGAATACACGATCATCGGCGTGCTGCCGCCGGCCATGGAGAAGGCGTGGGGCCGCGACGACGTCTGGATGCCCCTGGGCGTGAACCTCGAGGAGTGGCCCCGAGGCAGCGGCGCCTTCGACGTCATGGCCCGCCTGCGCGACGGCGTGTCGGTGCGGCAGGCGCAAGCGGAGATGATCACCATCGCCTCGCGACTTGAAGAGGAGCATCCGGACAACGCCGGGTGGACCGTCAACGTCCGGCCGCTGATGGTGGAGGTGCTCGGCGAGGAAGGGCAGACGGCCATGTACACCCTCATGGCGGCGGTGTTCTTCATCCTGCTCATCGCCTGCGCCAACATGGCCAATCTGCTGCTCGCCCGCGGCAACATCCGGCAGAAGGAGGTCGCGATCCGCACGGCCCTGGGCGCGGGGCGGTGGCGGCTGGTGCGGCAGATGATCACCGAGTGCCTGATGCTGTCGATGGCGGGTGGCGCGGTGGGGACGCTGCTGGCGTACTGGGGCGTGGACGCCCTGCTGGCGATGCTGCCGGACGACGTGCCGCGCAAGGACGAGATCGGCATGAGCCGCGCGGTGCTGCTGTTCACGGTCGCTCTGAGCGCGGTGACGCCGTTGCTTTTTGGTCTGGCGCCGGCCATCGCGACCTCGGGCGTCAACCTGGTGCAGACGATCAAGGAGGGCGGGCGCTCGGCGTCCGAGGGCGGCGCGCGGCACCGGGGGCGCGATGCGCTGGTTGTGACGCAGATCGCCCTGGCCCTGGCGCTGGTGGTCAGCGCCGGGCTGATGATCAAGAGCTTCGTCAAGCTGCGCATGGTCGATCCCGGCTTCGACACCTCGAACCTGCTCACCATGCGCATCAATCTGCCGGCCTACAGCTACTCGACGGCGGTGCAGCGGGCGCAGTTCTTCGAGCAGGCGACGGCCGAGGCGGCGTCGGCCCCGGGCGTGCGCGCGTGCGGTGCGGCCTCGACCATCCCCCTCGGCGGGAGCAGCTCCTGGTCGAACGTCACGGTCGAGGGCTTCGAGCCCACGAGCACCGAGGACACGGTTCACTTCGGCCGGCTGGTGGTGACGCCGGGGTACTTCGCCGCGATGGGCGTTCCCCTCCTGGCCGGCCGCGACTTCACCTGGCAGGACACGCCGGAGACGGGGCGGTCGATCATCATCAACCGCCGCATTGCCGAAGGCTATTGGCCGGCGGAGGACGCCGTCGGCCGGCGCATCGCCTGGGGTCAGACGGACGATCCGGCCGACGAGTTGCCGTGGATGACGGTCATCGGCGTCGTGGACAACGTGCGCCACCAGGGATTGGACCGCGAGGCGCGCCCGGAGGTCTACGAGGCGATCGCGCAGGTGGACATGCCGTCCATGACCCTGCTGGCGCGGACGGTGGGCGACCCGATGGCGGCGGCGGCGGGCGTGCAGGAGGCGGTCTGGCGCGTCGATCCCGACCAGGCGATCTTCTCCCTGCGCACGATGGACGACCTCATCTTCGAGGAGATCGGCCCGTGGGACGCCATGGCCAACACGCTGGGCGCGCTGGCGTCGATCGCGCTGTTCCTCGCCGCCGTCGGGCTCTACGGTCTCATGGCGTACAACGTCTCCCGGCGCACGCAGGAGATCGGCATCCGCATGGCGCTCGGCGCGCAGTCGGGCGATGTGCTGCGCCTCGTGCTGCGCAAGTCGCTGATCCTGACGGTCGTGGGCATCGTGCTGGGCCTGGGGCTGGCCTACGGCCTGGGCACGCTGATGCAGGCGATCATGTACGACGTGAAAGCGGGCGATCCGATGACGTTCATCATGGTGATCGCGCTGCTGCTGGCGGTGGCGCTGCTGGCGACGTATGTGCCCGCGCGGCGGGCGCTGCGCATCGATCCGATGGATGCGCTGCGGTACGAATAGGAGACGACCGATGCGATCGCTCATGCAGGATTCCCGTTTCGCGGTGCGCATGCTGCTGAAACGCCCCGGACTGACGGCGATCGCCGTGCTGACGTTGGCACTGGGCATCGGGGCGAACACGGCGGTGTTCAGTCTCGTGGACACGCTCATGTTCCGCCCGCTGCGGTTCGAGGATCCGGACCGTCTCGTGCTGGTGTGGAACACAAACCCCAACATCGGCTTCGACGAGATAACCGTCACCACCGCGGATTATCGGGATGTCAAGGCCCAGAGCAACTCGTTCGACGCCATGGGGCTGCACCGCTACGACAGCGCAGTGCTCACCGGCGACGGGGCGCCGCAGCAGTTGACGGTGATCGCGGTGGACGCCGACGTGATGGGGCTGCATGGCCTGGCGCCCCTGCACGGGCGAATGCTGGACGCCGCTGATTTCGACGAGGGGGGTTCGGACGCGGTGGTGCTTGGTCACGGGCTCTGGCAGTCCCGGTTTGGCGGTCGCCCGGAGATCGTGGGCGGCACCATCACACTCAACAACCAGGATCGGACCGTTGTGGGCGTGCTGCCGAGGGACTACGAGGACATCTATCGGGACGCGGACGCGTGGACGCCGCTCCTGCTCGTGCCGGATGAGATCGAGCGCACATCGCACAATTCGCGGATCGTCGGCCGGTTGCGGCAGGGTGTAAGCGTCGAGGCCGCGCAGGCGGACCTCGACGCCATCGCCGCCCGCCTCGCGAGCGAGTATCCGGCGACGAACGCCAACTGGGGCCTGCGCCTCGAGACCTTCAGGGATGACATCGTGAATCGCCAGTCGCGACTCGCCTTCATCTTCCTTCTGTTCGCGGTCGGCTTCGTGCTGCTGATCGCCTGCACCAACGTGGCGAACCTGGTGATGGCCCGAGCGGCGGCGCGGCGGCGGGAATTCGCCGTGCGCGCTGCGCTGGGTGCGCGGCGCAGCCGCCTCGTCGTGCAGATGATCGTCGAGAGCCTGATGCTCGCGGTTGCGGGGGCGGGGGCGGGCGTGGTGCTGGCCTACTGGGGGCTGGATGTGCTCGTCGCCTCGCTGCCGGATATCGTGCCCCTGCTGCAAGAGATCCGCGTCAACGGTCGCTCATTGGTGTTCACTGCGGCCGCCGGGCTCATCGCCGCGCTGCTCTTCGGACTCATGCCTGCGCTGCGCAGTTCACGCGTGGAATTGGTCGAGGCGCTGAAGGACAGCGGGCCGTCCGCCACCGCCGGGCGACGATTGGGGCGCGGTCGTGATCTGCTCGTGATGGGCCAGGTGGCGATGGCCATGGCCCTCGTGCTGTGCTCCGGGCTCATGATCCGCAGCTTCCTCAACGCCGTTCGCTTCGATCCGGGATACGCCAAGCAGCAGCTCATGACCATGCGGCTGGACCTGCCCGCACACACCTACGAGAACGAGGCTCGGCGCGAGGTGTTCATCCGCGATGTCGTGCAGCGCGTGCGGAATCAGCCGGGCGTGGTCAACGCGGCAGCGGCGCTGGACCGGCCTGTCGGCGCGCTGCCGCGGGTGACGCTGCATGTGGACGGGTATGAGCCGCCCGCTGAGACGGCCGAAATCTGGGCGGCGTTCAATTACGTGACCCCGGGATACTTTCAGACGCTGGGCATTCCCGTCATGGCCGGACGCTCGGTGACGGACTTCGACGGACCCGAGGCCGAGCCGGTGGCGGTGATCAACCAGGCCCTCGCCGACCGGTTCTGGCCGGGCGACGATGCCCTGGGACGTCGCATCAGGATCGACAGCGAGGAGAATCCGTGGCTCACGGTGGTCGGCGTCGTGGCCAACACCACGCTCGACATGATCGATCGAACGCCCGTCATCGAGGTTTATCGTCCCTTCGCCCAGGCGCCGCGGCCGCGCGTGAATCTCATTGCGCGCACCGAGGGGGACCCGCACGCCGCGATCTCGAGTCTTCAGGCGGCCGTCTGGTCGATCGATCCTGATGTGCCCATCGCCGACACACGGTCGATGGAGCAGTTGTTCATCGACGACCTCGGTGCGTACGGCTCCTTCGTGGGGTTGCTGTTGACGCTGGCGGCGATCGCCCTGGTGCTCTCGTGCGTCGGCCTGTACGGCGTGATTGCCTGCGGCGTAGCGATGCGAACACGGGAGATGGGCATTCGCATCGCTCTCGGCGCGCAGGCCGGTCACGTCCTGCGGCTCGTTCTGACTCGCGGCGTGGTCATCACCGCCGTCGGCGTCGTCGTCGGCATGGTCCTGGCGTGGATGCTGGCGAAGCTGCTGCAAAGCGTCATGGTGGATGTGTCCATCACCGACCCGCTGACGTACATCGCCCTGGGCGCCCTGCTCCTGGCGGTGGCCCTGGCGGCGAGCTACATCCCGGCCCGGCGTGCCACGAGGATTGATCCATTGAAGGCGCTTCGCCACGAATAGGAGAAGTCATGCACCACCTCCTTGAAGATGCACGGCAGGCATTCCGCTCGTTGTGGCGCACCCCGGGCGTGACGGGGGCGGCGCTGGTCTGTCTCACCGCGGGCATCGCGGTAAACACGTCGATCTTCAGCGTCGTGTACGGAGTCCTGTGGCGGCCGCTGCCCGTGCCCGAGGCGCGACACGTGGTGACGCTGTGGGAGCTCGAGGCCGAAGGGACGCGCGGCAACATCGGCTACGAGACTTTTGCGGACTGGCGCCGCCGCAGCGCTTCGTACCAGGCGATCGCCGCCGTGCGGAGTTGGATGCCGCAGCTCACCGGCGACGGCGAGCCTCAGCGCCTGCGCGGCGTGAGGGTGACGCAGGAGTACTTCGATGTGATCGGGGTACAGCCGGCGCTGGGCCGGGCGTTCACCGCCGAGGAGGACAGGCCGGGCAACGACGCCGTCGTCGTGATCAGCCACGACCTGTGGCGGCAGCGATTCAACGGCGATCCGTCGGCCGTGGGGCGGACGATGACACTCAGCGGGAACGAGCAGGTCGTGGTGGGCGTGATGCCCGAGGACTTCGAGCCGGTGGTGTCGGCGGCTCTGTACGAGGCGGCGGACATCTGGGCCCCGCTGGGCTACGAAGAGGGCCAGGACTCGGCCTGCCGCACGTGCTGTCATCTGCGTTCGGTGGCGCGGCTGGCGTCGGGCGTGTCGCTTCGGCAGGCGCAGGCGGAAATGAACGCCATCGGCCGCGACCTCAAGGCGGCGCATCCGGGCGACTACGACACGGGCGAGATCGCGGTCGTCGGGCTGGCCGACCTGATCGTCGGTGAGACGAAACCGGCGCTGTACGTGCTGCTGGGGGCGGTGGGCATGATCATGCTCATTGCCTGCGCCAACGTGGCCAACCTGCTGCTGGCGCGATCGACGATTCGCCGGCGCGAGTTCGCGATCCGCGCGGCGCTGGGCGCATCGCACTGGCGGGTGGCGCGGCAGCTTCTGGCCGAGGGCGTGGTTCTGGGTGTGTTGGCCGCTCTGGCAGGGCTGGTCCTGTCGATCTGGGGCATTGATGGACTGCGGGCGCTGGCGCCGGAATCGCTGCCGCGCATCGACGCGGTGGCGATCGACCCGGCCGTGCTGGCGTTCACGCTGGCCATGGCGCTCGCCACCGGCGTGCTCTTCTCGCTGGCACCGGCCCTGGATGCGGCCGGTGTGCACCCCTCAGACGCGCTGAAGGAGGAATCCCGCAGTTCCGCATCGCCGGCGCGGCAGCGGACGCGGCGCGTGCTCGTGGTCGCCGAGATCTCGCTGGCCATCGTGCTGCTGGTCGGCGCGGGCCTCTTTGTCCGCAGCTTCCAACACCTGAACAGGGTCGATCCCGGCTTTCGCACCGACAATCTACTGACCTGCTTGCTCATCGCCACGTATCGCGAGTACCCGGAGGACGAAGCGCGGCTGGCCTTCTACGACGATGTGCTCGCGCGGCTGCGGGTGCTGCCGGGCGTCGAAGCGGCCACGCTCGTGAGCACATTGCCCTTCGGCGGTTCGTACGACACGATCGGCATGTACGACGCGTCGCTGGGAGAGGTCACGCCGCCCGATGCGCCGAGCCCGGACCGCTATGGCATCGGTCCCGGCTATTTCGAGGCGATGGGCATCCCGCTGCTGGCCGGGCGAACGCTTGGCGACACCGACGGCGCGGGCGCGCCGCCGGTCGTTGTTGTGAACCAGACATTGGCGAGCCGCCTGTGGCCCGGTGAGGATCCCCTCGGCCGGCGGGTGCGCCTCGGCGGCGGGCCATCGGCGCGGGTGTGGACGATCGTCGGCGTGGTGGGCGATGTGCGGCACTATGGCTTCGAAGGCGAGCAGACCATGCAAGTGTACCTGCCGCACGCGCAGTGGCCGACCAACTACATGAACCTGCTGGTTCGCGCCTCGACGCCCGATGTCTGGTCGATCGTGCCGCCGTTGCGCCGGGAGGTCTGGGCGATCAACGGCAACGTGGCGGTGCAGGATGTGATGCTCATGGACGACCTGCTCGGCCGATCGGTCGGCGAGCGGCGATTCACCACCTCGCTCGTCAGCGGCTTCGCGCTGGTGGCGGGCCTCCTGGCGGCGCTGGGCATGTACGCGGTGATCTCCTACGGCGTGACGCAGCGCACGCGCGAGATCGGCATTCGCATGGCGCTGGGGGCGAATCGGGGCGATGTGGTGCGGTTGCTGCTGCGCGAAGGTCTGGCGGTGGCGCTGCCGGCGGTGGCGATCGGGCTCGTCGGCGCGTGGTCGTTGGCGCGGCTCATCGAAGGCAGTCTTTTCGGAGTGGGTGGGGGCGACCCGCTGACCTACGCGACGGTCGCGGCGCTGGGGGTGGGCATGTCGGTGGCGGCGGGGCTGGCGCCCGCCCTTCGCGCGGGCCGGGTGAGCCCGCTGGACGCATTGCGGCACGAATAGGAGGGCGAACTCATGGGACGGACGCTCGATGACATCCGACTGGGCCTGAGGTCGATCATGCGGCAACCGGGGCTCTCGGCCATCGCCATTGTGTGTCTGGCCCTGGGCATCGGGGCCAACACCGCAATCTTCAGCGTAGTACACGCGCTCGTGCTGCGGGCGCTGCCGTTTCCCGAGGCCAGCCGGATCATGACCGTATGGTCCACCTACGAGCGGGACGGCAACAACCCCACGACTGTGTCGCCGGCGAACTTCATCGACTGGAAGACGCACAGCACGGCCTTCGAGGCGATGGCGGTGTACGGCGGTGTGGCCCGCAATCTCACCGGCGCTGAGACGCCCCGGCGTCTGGTCGGGTCCCGTGTCTCGGCCGGGTTCTTCGAGACCATGGGCGTCATGCCCGAGCTGGGGCGGCCGTTTACGGTGAATGACGATCGGCCCGACGCCGAACCTGCCGTGATTCTGAGCCACGACCTGTGGCGGGAGGTCTATCACGGCGATGCGTCGCTGGTGGGTCAGCGCATCGAGTTGAGTGAAGTGCCGCATCTCGTGCTCGGGGTGATGCCCGAGGGCTTCGACTTTCCGCCCGACCGTGAATTCTGGATGCCGGCGGCCTTCAGCGCCGAGGAAGCCGCGCGCCGGGACTTGATCTATCTCCAAGTTGTCGGGCGACTGAAGCCGGGCGTCAACGAGGCGCAGGCGCAAGGCGACATGGATGTGGTCTGCGCGCGGCTGCGGGAGGCGTACCCGGAGGCCAACCTGGGGCTCGGGGCAGCGCTCGTCCCGTTGCAGGAGCATCTCGTGGAGGATTTCGAGGCCGCGGTTTTCGTGCTCCTGGGGGCCGTGGGGCTTGTCCTGCTCATCGCGTGCGCCAATGTGGCCAATCTGCTGCTCGTGAAGGGCGCAGCGCGGCGGCGCGAGATGGGCATTCGCAGCGCCCTGGGCGCGGGGCGCTGGCGGCTCATCCGACAACTGCTTACCGAGAGCGTGGTCCTGGCGCTGGTGGGCGGGCTATGCGGCGTGCTGGTGGCCCGATGGGGCATCGATGCCCTGACCGCGTTCTTTGCCGGGCGCCTGCCGGCGTTCGTCGCCGAGGGCATCGAGCTCAGCGGCCCGGTGCTGATCTTCGCCCTCGCAGTAAGCGTGGTCACGGGCCTGCTCTTCGGCTTCGCCCCGGCGATCACGAACTCGCACATCGACCTCGCCTCGGCCATGAAGGACCGCGATTCGGCGGCCACGTTCACCGGCCGGCTGTGGTCGTTGCGATCGCTGCTGGTCGTCGGCGAGATCGCGGTGACGTTCGTGCTGCTCATCGGCGCCGCTCTTCTCTCGCAGAGCCTGCAGCGGCTGCTGGACAGCGACACCGGCTTCGATTCCCGCCAGGTTCTGACCATGAGCACATCACTGCCGACGCCCCGCTATGAGGCGGATGCGACGCAGATCGACTTCTTCGACGCGGCGCTCCGGAGGATCCGTGCCCGGCCCGATGTCGTGTCCGCGGGCGCAGCGCTGACGCTGCCGTTCTCGGGCAACTCGATGGGTTACGGCTATCTCATCGAGGGTCGACCGGAGCCGGAGCCCGGCGCCGGCCTGGGCGCGCTGTTCGACGTGGTGACGCCGGGGTACCTCGAGACCTTGCGCATCCCGCTCCTGCGCGGCAGGCTGATCGACGAACGTGACACGGCCCGATCGCGGCGCATCGCGGTCATCAGCGAGACGATGGCCGCGGAGGGCTGGCCGGATGAAGACCCGCTGGGACAGCGCATCACCATCGGCGAGGGCGACACCGAGGAGGAGTGGATGGAGATCGTCGGCATCGTCGGCGATATCCAGCACTACAACCTCGGCGAGGAACTCATGCCGCGCATGTACTTCCCGCACGCGCAGCGGCCGTTCAGCCAGATGTACTTCTGTGTGCGGACCGAGCGCGGCATGGAAACGCTGGAGGGGGTCCGGCGGGCCGTGGCGGAAGTCGATCCCGACCAGCCGCTGAGCAACGTGCAGATGATGGATGACGCCATCGCCGAGCAGGCGGCCTTGCCGCGCGTGACGGCGTGGCTCTCGGGCGGGTTCGCGGCCGCGGCGCTGCTGCTGGCCACGGTCGGGCTCTACGGCGTGATGTCGTTCGGGGTGACCCAGCGCACGCGCGAGATCGGCGTGCGCATGGCCCTTGGGTCCCCGCGGCGCGATGTGATCGGACTGTTCCTGCGGCAGGGACTGCTCGTGTCGACGGCGGGCATGGTGGTCGGCGTCGCGGCGGCGCTGGCCGCATCGAGGTTCATCGCCAGCCAGCTCTACGACGTCGCGCCGAGCGACCCGGCAACCTACCTCGTCACGGTGGCGGCCCTGGGGGCGGCCTCGCTCCTGGCGGTGCTCGTCCCCGCGCGTCGGGCGACGCGGATCGATCCCATGGTCGCGCTGCGGCACGAATAGGAGCTGACAATGCACTCGTTTCTTCAGGACATCCGCTTTGCGTCGCGCATGCTGGTGAAGAACCCCGGCTTCACGGCGACGGCGGTGATCTGCCTCGCCCTTGGGTTCGGAGCCAATGCCGCCATCTTCTCCATCGTCAGCGGGGTGCTCATGTCCCCGCTGCCGTATCCGGATGCCGGCGACCTCGTGCAGGTGCAGGTCCGGTCGCCTGACGGCGCCGGGCGCAAGGCGAGCGCCCTGAATTACGAGTTCTGGCGCCGGCGTGCGCACGCATTCGACGAGCCGGCGGCTCTGGACGGCATGGTCGGGGGCTACAACGTGCATGGGACTTCCGCGGGTGACGATGCACTCGGGGCGGCGCGGGTCCACGGTTACATGGTGACAGCGAACTACTTCGAGGTCCTGGGCGTCGCGCCGGCGCACGGACGCGGGTTTCTTCCGACCGAGGACGACCCCGGCGGCCCGCGGGTGGTGGTGCTGAGCCACGGCCTGTGGTCGCGGCAGTTCGGGGCCGATCCGGGCATCGTGGGCGGGAGCGTGCTGCTCAACGATGTGCCGCACACCGTGGTGGGCGTCATGCCCGCGCGGTTTCGGGGTCAGCCGGCCTCGGACCTGTGGCTGCCCCTTCCGTGGGAGGCGCAGGTCGGCTCGGGAACGTACAACTACGTCGTGCTGGCCCGGCTCAGGTCCGGCGCCACGCTCGCCGACGCGCAGGCCGATGCGGATCGCCTGTACGGCGAGTTCATCGAGGCGCACCCGGATCGCACAAGCCACGGCGATTCGGGCATCGCCGTGTCGTCATTGCTGGATGTCGTCATCGGCGATGCGCGGCAGCCGCTGCTGGTCCTGTTCGCGGCGGTGGCCCTGGTCTTGCTGATTGCATGCGCGAACGTGGCCCATCTGCTTCTGGCCCGTGCCGCGGATCGAAACGGCGAGATGGCCGTTCGCATCGCCTTGGGGGCATCGCGCGGGCGCCTGTTGCGCCAACTTCTCACCGAGAGCGTGCTGCTGGCCCTGCTGAGCGGCATGGCGGGGCTTCTCATCGCCATGTGGAGCTTCGATGCGCTGGTGGCGATGCTGCCCGACGGTCTGCCGCGCACCGACGAACTGCGGATGGACGCGCGGGCGGTCGGCTTCACGCTGGCCCTGACCCTGGCCACAGGCGTCCTCTTCGGCCTTGCGCCGGCGGTGCGATCGTTCGGCCTCGATGTCATCCGCGGGCTGAAGGACAGCGCGGGTCGAGGCAGGACATTTTCCGGCGGACGGCTGGGTCGCGGCGTGCTGGTGTCCAGCGAAGTCGCGCTGTCGCTGGTGCTGCTGATCGGTGCGGGCCTGCTGGTGCGCACGTTTCAGCAACTTACCGCGATCGACCCGGGGTTTGCCACGCGCCAAGTCCTCACGGCGCAACTCTCGATGACCGGCGGCCGATACGCGACGACGGATGCGGTGGACGAGTTTCGTCGCCGGCTCGAGCAGCGCCTCGACGCACTTCCGGGCGTGCGCGCTGTGGCGACGGCGAGCAATCTGCCCCTGGAGCAGCCGCTGAACCTGCCGATCAGTCTGGAGGGATGGCAGGACCGCATGCAGGCGGTGGAGTACCGGCTGGTCTCGGACCGGTATTTTCAGGCGATGGAAATCGCGCTGCGAGCGGGCCGGGTGTTCGACGCGACGGACGCGGCATCGGCCCCTGCGGTCGTGATCGTCAACGAAGCGTTCGCGCGGCAGTTTTTCGGCGATGACGATGCGATCGGCCAGCGCCTGACCGTGGGCTTCGTGGAGGATCGCACACGCGAAGTCGTCGGCGTAGTGGGCGATGTGCGGGCGTTCAGCCTCAAGGAGGAGTCTCCCGCGACGATCTACGTGCCCACCGGGCAGGCGCCGGACGGCATCACGCAAATCGTCAACTCGTTCCTGCCCCTGCACGTGGTCATGAGCACGGAGGGCGATCCGCTGGCCCTGGCGGCCGCCGTGCGCCGCGAGAGCGCGGCGATCGACCCGGCGGTTCCGGTCACGAATGTTCGCACGATGGAGCAGATTCACGGCGCCTCGATCGCCCAGCAACGATTCTGGATGGGGCTGATCGGCGGGTTCGCGCTGCTCGCGCTGCTGCTCAGCGCCATCGGACTGTACGGCGTGACCTCGTACGCCGTGGCCCGGCGCACTCGCGACATCGGGCTGCGCATGGCCCTGGGGGCGCGGGCCGGGGATGTCCTGCGGCTGGTGATCGGCCAGGGCCTGAAGATGACCGCGATCGGCGTCGCGATCGGCCTGCCCGTCGCGTTCGGGGCGACGCGATTCATCGCCGGTCTGCTCTACGGCGTAGGCGCGACCGACCCTGCCGTCTTTACGGGCATCCCGCTGCTCATGTTGGCGGTGGCGACGGTGGCGTGCCTGGTCCCGGCCCGACGGGCGGCGCGGATCGATCCCATGACCGCACTGCGAACTGAATAGGAGCTGACGATGCACTCGTTTTTTCAGGACATCCGCTTTGCGTCGCGCATGCTGGTGAAGAATCCCGGCTTCACCGTCATCGCCACGGTGTGCCTGGGCCTCGGCGTCGGCGCTAATGCCGCCATCTTTGCCCTGATCAACGCGGTGCTGCTGCGGCCGCTGCCGATCCACGAGCCGGACCGCGTGGTGGCGCTCTACCAGACGGATGAGGCGGGGACGGACGTCTCGAACAGCGATTACCCGTCCTTTGCCGCCCTGCGCGAGCGGTGCGGCGCGTTCGCCGGGCTGTGTGCGCGCGATGAACCGACGCCGGTCCACCTCGGCACCGACGATGTGGCCATGCGCCTGATGGGCGGCATTGTCAGCGGCGACTACTTCGCCATGCTCGGCGTGAAGCCGGCCATCGGTCGTCTTCTGACGGCCGAGGATGATGTGACGATCGGCGGGCATCCCGTGGCGGTGCTGAGTCATGACTGCTGGGAGAACCGTTTCGGAGGCGATCCGGGGATCGTCGGGCGAAACGTGAACATCAACGGGTATCCCTTTCAGGTCGTCGGCGTGGTCGAGCCGGGTTTCGGGGGCACGACGCTGTACAGCCCCGTCGAGCTGTGGGCGACCATGGCGATGCAGGCGCAGATGAACCCGCAGACCGCCGATGAGCAGGTGCTGCTGAGTCGCCGGACGCGATGGATGGACGTCATCGGCCGCCTCGCGCCCGGGGTGTCGATCGAGCAGGCCAGGGCCGAGGCCGATTCGGTGCTCATCCAGTACGAGCGCGAGCACACGGATGCGATGGCCGGCGTGCGGGCGAAGCTCTTTCCCATTCGCGAGGCGATGTTCTGGCCCGAAGCGCGGGCCGAGGTGCTCGACTTCTCGCAGCTCCTGCTCGTGACCGTCGGCGTGGTGCTGCTCATTGCGTGCGCGAACGTGGCCAATCTCCTCCTGGCGCGGGCGGGCGGGCGCCGCCGCGAGATCGCCGTGCGCCTGGCCATCGGCGCGGGTCGCTCCCGGTTGGTGCGGCAACTGCTCACTGAAAGCGTGCTGCTGGCGCTGCTGGGCGGTCTGCTGGGTCTCGTACTTTCCATCTGGCTCGGCGACCTGCTGCTGATGCTGGTCGAGGACAACGGCGCGTTCGACGTGGCCGCCCTGAGCCTGGTCCCGGATGGCCGCGTCCTGGCGTTCACGTTCGGCCTTGCCGCGCTCACGGGCGTCATCTTCGGGCTGGTGCCGGCGCTTCAGGCGTCGCGGCCGGATCTTGTGCCCGCATTGCGCAACGAGTCGACGGTGATCGGCCGCTCGAGGCGGTTTTCGCTTCAGAGCGCGCTCGTCATCGGCCAGGTCGCCTTGTCGCTGGTGCTGCTGGTCGGGGCATCGCTGCTGGTGCGAAGTCTGACCAACGCGCAGCGGGTCGAGCTGGGTTTCGATCCCGAGCGCGTGCTGGCCGCCTCGATGAACGTGGCCATGCAGGGCTACGACGAGGCGTCCGGGGCCGATTTCCAGCGGCGGCTGCTGGATCGGGTGCGCGCGGCGCCGGGAGTTGAGCGTGCGAGTCTGGCCCTGACGGTGCCTGTGTCCTCAGGCGGCCGCCGCGGCGGAACGAGCGTCGAGGGGCACGAGTTTGAGCCGGGCCAGAGGCCGCAGATCGACCAGAACGTCGTCGATCCGCAGTACTTCGAGACCATGGGCGTTCCGCTGCTCCACGGCCGGGCGTTCGACGAGCGCGATGCCGCCGGCGGTTCGCCGGTGGTGATCATCAGCGAGTCGATGGCCGGGCGCTTCTGGCCCGATGGCGATGCGATCGGGCGCACGATCCGCACCGGCCGCAACGACGAGACGTTTACGATCGTCGGTGTGGTCGGCGACTGCAAGTACCGCAACCTGCGCGAGACCGGACGGCTCTGCACCTACTTCCCGATCGCGCAGCAGTACTCGCCGCGCATCAACCTCGTGGCCCGCACGGCGGGCGATCCCATGGCGGCGGCGACGGCGATCCAGGCCGCCGTGCGCGGGCTGGACCCCGGGCTTCCGCTCTACGGCCTGCGCACGCTGAAAGACCAGGTCGCGGAGGCGCTCGCCACCGAGCGCGCCGCGGCGACGCTGTTTGGCGCGCTCGGCGCGCTCGCGCTCGTGCTCGCGGCGGCGGGTCTCTACGGGGTCATGTCGTATGTGGTCGGCCGGCGGGTGCGGGAGATCGGCATTCGCATGGCGCTTGGCGCCGACCGCCGAACCGTGCTCGGGCACTTTCTGGGCCGCGGCGTGATGATCGCGAGCGCCGGCGTGTCGATCGGCCTAGTCATCGCGCTCGTCGCCACGCGGGTGCTGGAGCAACTGCTCTTCGGCCTCTCGCCGCGCGACCCGGCGACGCTCGCGGGCGTGGCGCTGCTTCTCGGCGTCATCGCGGTGTCGGCGTGCTGGCTGCCCGCGCGGCGGGCGACGCGGATCAACCCCATGCAGGCGCTTCGCTGTGAATAGGAGCACGTCATGAACGCATTCTGGCAGGACATCCGCTACGGCTGCCGCACGCTGTTGAAGAAGCCGGCGTTCACGATCACGGCGGCGCTGACGCTGGCCCTGGGCATCGGCGCGAACTCCGCAATCTTCTCGATCATCAACGCGATGATGTTCAGGCCGCTGCCTGCGGTGCGGCAGCCGGGGAACATCGTCGTGCTGGCCAATCGCGACAAGCACATGGAGTTTCCCCACGGGCTGTCGTACCTGGACTATCTCGACTACCGCGCGCAGAACGATGTGCTGGAGGAGCTGGCGATCTACACGCCGCTGCCCATCAGCGTCAGCGGCCAGGGCCATGTGGAGCGCACGTGGGCCCTGTTCGTCAGCGGCGGGTACTTCCCCCTGTTCGGCACGGAGGCGCTGCACGGGCGCGTGTTGCGCTACGACGATGCAACGCCCGGCGGCGGCGAGCGCCTGGTCGTCCTGGGCCACTCGTACTGGCAGCGAACCTTCGGGGGCCGGCCGTCGATCGTGGGCGACGCGATCCAAGTCAACGGCCAGACGTTCATGGTCGTCGGGGTCATGCCCGAGGGGTTCAACGGCAACGAGTCGATCTTCGACATCGACATCTACCTTCCCATGACGACGATCGACCAAATTCGCGAAGACGGCGACTCGCTGTTCTCCAGCCGCGAATCGCACATCTTCCGCGCGGTCGGCCGGCTGCGGGAAGGCGTGGATGTGACGCAGGCGGGCGCCGCGATGCAGATGCTGGCCGATCGCCTCGGCGAGGCGCACCCGGAATCCAATGCGAACGTGAAGCTGATCGTGGCCCTGGAGCGGAACGCGCGGCCCGAGCCGGCCACGATGGGCATCATGCAGGTGGTCGGCCTCGCCTTCATGGGCCTGGTCAGCCTCGTCCTGTTCATCGCCTGCGCCAACGTGGCCAACCTGCTGCTCGCCCGGGGAACATCGCGCGGGCGCGAGATGGCCACCCGCGCGGCGCTCGGCGCCGGGCGCGGGCGGATCGTGCGGCAACTGCTCACGGAGACGCTGCTGCTGGCCCTGGCCGGCGGGCTCCTGGGCATCGTGATGGCGGAATGGGCCACGGCGTTCGTGGGCGCGATCGCCAACAATCTGCCCGTGGACATCCCGATCAACTTCAACTTCCGGCCCGACCTGACGGTGTACGGCTTCGCGATGACGGCGGCGGCGATCTCCTGCGTGATCGCCGGGCTGTTCCCGGCCGTGCAGGCGTCGCGGGTGAATCTCACGGACGCGCTGAAGGAGGGACGCACCTCGTCGGCGGGCGCGGGGCGCCATCGGCTGCGCAAGGCGCTGGTCGTGTCGCAGCTCTCCGTGTCGCTGCTCCTGCTCATCTGCGCCGGCCTCTTCGTGCGCAGTCTCATCAACGCCCAGCGGATGGACATGGGCTTCGAGCGGGGCAACCTGCTGCTCATGTCGGTGGACACGGTGTCGCACGGCTACGACGAGGACCGCGCCCGGCAGTTCTTCGACGAGCTGGTCGGGCGGGTGGGGGCGCTGCCGGGCGTGGCGTCCGCGTCGATCGCCGGATTCATTCCCTTCAGCGGCGCGGGCCTCCAGGGGGCGAACGTGCTGGTCGTGGGCGGCGAGCAGGTCGAGGCGGCCGACGCGCCCACGGTCTTCTACAACACCGTCGATCATCGCTACTTCCGCACGATGGGTGTGGACATCGTGCAGGGCCGCCCGTTCAACGACATGGACACGTCCGAATCGCCCGATGTGGCGATCGTCAACGAGACCATGGCGCGGCAGCTCTGGTCCGGCCTGGACCCCATCGGTCGTCAATTCCGGCTCAATGATCCCGAGGGCGAACTCTGCCAGGTCGTCGGCGTCGCCCGTGACGGCAAGTACATGATCCTCACCGAGGAGCCGCGGCCGTTCATGTACCGCCCGCTGACCCAGGACCTGCCTCCCCTGATGGCCAACCTGCACGTGCGGACCGATGTCGAGCCCATGACGATGGCGGCGACGGTCCGTGACGTGGTCGGGTCGATGGACGCGACACTGCCCGTGTTCGAAGTCAAGAGCCTGGAAACGCACTTGCGCACGGGCAACGCGCTGCTGCCGTTTCGATTGGGGGCGATGATGGTGGGCAGCTTCGGGCTGCTCGGGATCGTGCTGGCGGCGATCGGCATCTACGGGGTGATCGCCTACTCGGTCGGAAGCCGCACGCACGAGTTCGGCGTGCGCATGGCCCTGGGCGCGAGCGCGGGACAGGTCCGGGGCCTGGTGCTGCGCGAGGGGCTCTGGTTGACGGTCATCGGTGCGGCCATCGGCCTGGCCGTCGCCGCGCTGCTGACGCAGGGTCTGCGGGGCCTGTTGCTGAACGTCAATCCACTGGACGCCCCGCTGTACGCCGTGGTGACGCTCGCCCTGGCCCTGATTGCCTCGCTGGCGTGCTACGTGCCGGCGCGACGGGCCACGCGCGTCAATCCCATGGTGGCCTTGCGCGCCGAATGAATCCTCGTCTGAACCGCTGCGGAGGCTGATCGATGATGAACCTTTTACGCGACATTCGCCACGCCATTCGCCTGCTGATGCGCGCCCCGGCGCACACGGCGGTGGTGGCGCTGACCCTGGCCCTGGGCATCGGCGCCAGCACCGCCATCTACAGCGTGGTGCAGTCCGTGCTGCTGCGGCCGCTGCCGTATGACGATGCCGAGTCGCTGGCGATGATCTGGTCGTCGTGGCGCAACGAGTCGAAAAGCTGGGTGGGGCCGGCGGAATACGCTGACTATCTTGACGAGCTGGCCACCGTGCGGTCGCTTGGCATCTGGGCGCCGCAGGCGGCGAACCTGACGGGCGTGGCGGGCGATCCCGAGCGTCTCGCCGGCGCCGCGGTCAATGCCGCGCTCTTCGAGACGCTGGGCGTGAGGCCGGCGCGGGGGCGGAGCTTCACCGCCGAGGAGGATGCGCCCGGCCCGACGAGCGTGATCGTCATCACCGACGAGCTCTGGCGCCGGCGATTCGGCGGTGCGGAGGACATCCTCGGTCGCGAGATCCGCTTGGATGGTTCGACGGTGGCGATCGTCGGCGTCATGCCCCCGGGGTTCCGGCTGCCCACTGATCACGCATCGGCAACGCCGGCGGAGTTCTTCTTTCCGCTGGGCCTCGACCCGGCGCAGGTGAACCGGTCGTACCGCGGCAATCACTTCCTGTTCTGTGCCGCGCGCCTGCGCGGCGGGGTGCCGCCGGGGCAGCTCAACCGGGAACTGGTGAATCTCTTCGACCGGTGGACGCACGACGAGGGGCTTTACCCGGTGGATGCGCAGATGACCGCTTTCGCCACGTCGGTGCGGGAGGAGATCGTGGGCGAAACGCGACCGGCCCTGCTCACGCTGCTCGCCGCATCGGGACTGCTGCTGCTGATCGCCTGCGTGAACATCGCCAACCTGCTGCTGGCCCGTGGCGACGGCCGCCAGCGCGAGCTGGCGATTCGCGCGGCACTGGGCGGCAGCCGCCGGCGCCTGGTGCGGCAACTGCTTACCGAGAGTCTCCTGCTGGCGCTCGTCGGCGGCGCCGCCGGCCTGCTCGTGGCGTCGTTCGTGCTCGATGGCATGGCGGCGATGGACCTCGTGCGGCTGCCTCGAGCGCACACGCTGGGGCTCGATCGAACCGCGGTCGCCTTCGCCCTGGGCGTGTCCGTCATCACCGGGACGCTTTTCGGTCTCGGCCCGGCCTTGCGGGCGGCGGGCACGAATCTGCTCGCGGGTCTTCGCGACGGCGCGGCGGGCGCCGGCATCGGTCGAGGGCGCCGCGGCGTCCAGGGCGCGCTGGTGGTCGCGCAGTTGGCCATGGCCGTGGTGCTTTTGTCCGGCGCGGGCCTGCTGCTGCGCAGTTTCCTGGCCATGAGCAGCGTTGATCCCGGCTTCGAGGCGGCGGCGCGGCTGACGTTCCGGCTCAACGTGCCCCAGTCGAGCTATCCTCAGACGGCGGATGTGGTGGGGCTGTTCGATCGCATCGTCACCGAGCTGCGCGCCGTGCCGGAGATTGTGAACATCGGCGCCGTGAGCCGGCTGCCCATGGATGGAGAAATCGGCGACTGGGACTTCCAGATCGACGGCCGGCCTCTGGAGCCCGGGCGCCATCCCGTGGGCGACTGGAAAGTCGTCACCGGCGGCTACTTTCAGACCATGGGCATGCGCCTCGTGAGCGGTCGGCTGATCTCCAACGCCGACACCGCCGACGCGTTGCAGGTGGCGGTGATCAACGAGACGCTGGCGCGGCAGTATTGGCCGGGCGAGAGCCCGGTCGGAACGCGCATCCGCATGCTCGGACCCTCGCAGGGGGATTGGGTCACCATCGTCGGCGTGGTGGGCGATGTTCGCCACGAGGGGCCGCGCGGCGAAGTTCGGGGGACGTACTTCCGCCCCCATGCCCAGATCGCCAACTCCACCGGATTCACCATGCGGGCGATGTCCGTGGTCGCGCACGTGCGCGGCGAGCCGGCGGCCGCGGTCGGCGCTGTGCGGACGCGAATGGCGCTGATCGATCCCGACCTGCCGCTGGCGCAGGTGCAGAGCCTCAGCGCGATCGTGAGCGGCTCCGTGTCGGGCCCGCGTCTGACCACGGTCCTGACAGGCACGTTCGCGCTGGTGGCGCTGGCCCTGGCGGCGGTGGGGCTCTACGGCGTGATCTCATACCTCGTCAGCCGGCGGGTGCGCGAACTGGGCGTGCGCATCGCGCTGGGGGCGCGGCCGCTGAACGTGCTGGGTCTCGTGCTCGGGCGCGGCGCGGTGCTCGTGCTCATCGGGCTCATCCTGGGTCTGGGTGTGTCGCTGGCTTGCGCGAGGCTGCTGGCGACGCAGCTTTTCGGCGTCTCGGCCCTCGACCCGGCGACGATGGTCGCGGTTGCGGTCGTGCTGGCCGTGGTCGCCCTGCTGGCCTTTCTAGGGCCGGCCTGGCGGGCGGTGCGGATCGACCCGATGGTGGCCCTGCGGAGTGAATAGGGCGCGATCCGTCAGATTCGATGTGTCGCAACGTATTGTCATTGCTGGTCTTATGATATTTCTCCTGAAGGTGCCGCTTTCCGGTGCAATTTTTTACTACTTTGGTAGTACTACAGTCATAGTTCGACCGAAACGGACTCCTGTATGGGCATGGCGATGAGATCCAGGCACAGACTCGGCGATCTGCAGCTCGCCATCATGAAGGTCCTCTGGGAGCGGGGGCGGGCGACGGTCAGCGAGGTGCACCATGCCCTCCAGGACGAGCGCGGCCTGGCGCCAACGACCATCGCCACCATGCTCAAGAAAATGGAGGACAAGGGCGTCGTCGAGCACATCGTCGATGGACGCCAGTTCATCTACCACCCGATCGTCAAGGAGGCGGATGTCACCCGCACCATGGTCGGCGAGCTGGTCGAGCGGCTCTATGGCGGCGATGCCCTGGCGATGGTGAGCCATCTGCTGTCGGAAGGGGACTTTGATGAGGCCGAGCTGAAGCGGCTGAGGTCGCTGATCGAGCAGCGGGCGGGACGACGGTCCGCCAGCGGGGGGGAGAGGAAGGGCCATGGCCGTTGAGCACTGGCAGGCAAGCCTGGTCACCTGGGTCATGACCTATCTGCTGCACGGCACCATCCTGCTGGGCGCGGCATGGATCATCACAAGTCTGCTGTCCAGCCGCCTCGACGGTCTCCGGGAGACGATCTGGCGATTCGCGCTGGTGGGCGGCGTGCTCAGCGCCTCGATGCAGTTGTGGGCGGCGCCGCGCATCAGCGGGTGGCTGGGCCGCCCGGAGAGTGATGCGAATTGGCGCGTCGATGTCACAGCCCTCTTCGCGAACGACGGCGACGATCATGAATCCTGGTCATGGCCGACGGACGAGGCGGCCGACAGCATTGATGTCGATGCCCGCGGCATCGCGGCGTCAGACGTTGCGTCGGCGGGCGATGAAGCGCGGCCGGACTCGCCGGAAGACCGCCGGACGATTGCCGGCGGCGCGACGGCGCTGCTGCATGCAGCCCTCGCCGCCGCGCCGACCGTCATTGGCCTGTCGCTCTTGCTCTCATCGCTGGCCCTGGCCGTCAGCATCGCCCGCCTGAGGCGTCTGCTGGGTGGACGAGCCCCGGTGGCCGATATCGCGGCGATCCGGATCCTCGATGAACTTCGCCGCGGCGCCGGCGTGAGGCGTCGTGTGCGCCTGACCCATTCGCCGCGCCTGGCCACGCCGGTGGCGATGGGCCTGCTGCGGGGCGAGATCTGCCTGCCCTCACGAGCGCTGGAGACGCTGCCGCCGGCTGAGCTGGAGAGCATGATCGCCCACGAACTGGCGCACGTCGTGCGTCACGACCCCGCGTGGATGGTCATCGAACAGGTGCTGTCCACGGTGCTGTTCATCCAGCCGCTCAACCTTGTCGCCAGGCGGCGGCTGCGCGAGCTGGCGGAGTATCAATGCGATGCCTGGGCGGCGGCGCAATGCCGGGACGGCCTGCCCCTGGCCCGCTGCCTCACCGAGGTTGCAATGTGGCTTGTGCAGGCGCGGCGGCCGGTGGCGATGCGCCTGCTCCCGGGCATGTCGGTGCGCCAATCGACATTGAGCCGGCGCGTGGGGCGACTGCTGGATGAGCCGCCGGCGCTGCCGATGCGCCGCCCCGGGATGGTCCTTGGCGCCCTGTCGGTGGCGTTCGCGGCGGCGGCGATGGTCGCGCCGCGAGTTCAGGCGGTTGTGGAGGCGGACCTGGCGTCGGTCCCGCGACCGGATGCCATGCACCTGCCGGCGGGCGCAAACGAACTCGCGCCGATGCCAGCGCCGGCGAAGACACGAACCGACGATGCCGCCGCGGCACTGGCCGCACTTGACCTGGAGTTGGCCGAACTTCAGCGCCAGGTCGATGAACTTTCCGCGGCGATCCGCGGCACGGCCCTGGAGGCCGAATTGACGCCGCTGCTGACGGACTTCCAGCGCAGCGCCGAATCCATCCGCCAACGCCGGGCCGCCCTCGAACCACGCCTCAAAAACGCCCAAGTGCGATCACCCAACCCCGATCTCGGTCCCGTCCCGCCGACCCCCGGAATCCCGGACCCCCGGGACCGTGATACTGACCACTGACGACGCATGCTCCATGCGAGGAGACCCCATGATCAAGCAAGGAATCGGCATTCTGACACTCACGGCCGGACTCGGCGCGATGTTCGCGTTGGCGCCGGCGCCGGCCCAGCACGCTTCGACCGCGCAGTCCGCTGCTGCCGCACCAACGGCGCGGCACGCGGACCCGGCGCCCGTCGCCGCATCGACCGCGGAAGCGACTGCGACGCAGGCCGTCGCTCGCAGCGCGGCACAGTCCGCGACGCGAACCGACGCCCGCGCCCGAATCGACGAGCTTCGGCGCGAGCTGGAAGCCCTGAGGGCGGCCTTTGACGCGGCCGAATCGACGTACGAGAAGAATGAGATCAAGGACCGCGCCGAACTGCTGCGCACTGCGCTGGACGAGCTGCGCGCCGCCTACGGAAGCGAAGCGACGATTCGTCGTCGGGCGACCGGGGGCGGAACCGGGGGCAGCGCGGCGGGCGGCACCGTCCGTGCGCGGATGGCTGATGCGACGGCTGCCGACGTCAAGGCGCTGCTCGAGAAGGCGCGGCAACTGGAATGGGAAGGCCGGGCCGACGAGGCCGCGGAAGTTCGCGGGCGCGTGAGCGCCACGGGCATTGGCGGCGGCGCGGCCGCCGGCGGGGGTCAGGCGGCTCGCCTTCGCGATGGGCAGGTACGGGAGGAATTGGAGGCGGCGATCGCCCGCGCCCGGGATTTCGAAGCGCAGGGCGAGCATGAGCGAGCGGCGGCGATCATGGAACGAGTTCGAGCTGCGCATGAGCGCATCGCCGAGGCCGGTGGCGGCGCGGTAGGCATTCTTCGCCGCAACGATGACGCGTCCGAACGTCGCATCGCCGAACTTCATGCGAAGGCCGAGGAACATATGCGCCACGGCGACGCGGCGCAGGCGCAGGAACTGCACGAACAAGCCGCCCGGATCGCCGAGCGCGGCGCACGCGCCCGGGTCGCCCCGCCGGCGGGCGCCGGCGGCCGAGCCTCGCGTTTGCCGCGCCAGGACGAGGCGAATACGGAGCGCATCGTCGCCGAGCTCCAGGCGAAGGCCTCGGAATTGGAGCAGCAGGGCGAAATGGCCGCCGCTCGTGAGATTCGCGAGGCCGCGCGGCGGCTCATGGAGAGAACGGAACGTGTTCGCGTTGCCGAGCCGCGGCGCGGCGGCGGTATTGCCATGCCGCGAGCCGAGCGAACCCCGGAGCCGCCGACTGCGCCGGCGCCGCCCGGTGGCGGCGGGCGTGGGGGCGTGCGCCGTACCGGTCCGTCCTCGGGCGGACCCACGCCGCCGATGCCCGATGCGGTCGCCGTGCCGCGCGGTGTGCCCGGGCCAGGTCCGGCGCCGCGCGCGGATGCGGCCCCGGCTCCGCCGGCGCCTCCCGCGCCGTCGGGATCCCGTGTCGGGGTCCGTCGTGGACCGCGTTCGGGCCCGGGTGTGCCCGAGGCCGCGCCTTCGGCCCCCGGCGTGCCCACGGCCGCCGGGCCGGTCGATCCGTCTGACCGCATCGAGCACCTGTTGGCCGCGGCGAAGAACCTCGAAGCTGCCGGCTATCACGATCAGGCGGCCCGCCTGCTGGCGGAGGTGAACCGGATGGACGTGCAGGCCCGCGAGCGCGATGTGCGCCGCCGCGCGGGCACGCCCGCCCCTGATGGCGAGCGCGACCTGGCGTCCGAAATGGATCAGCTTCGACGCCAGGTGCGCGAGCTGCGAGCGATCGTCCAGGAATTGACCGAGCGCGTCGAGCGGTATCACCGCGACCGCGAGTGAACGAGCCGCATCGCCTGTGTGCAGCGCCGCCGATGGGGCGCTTCGCGATCAACGCCGCCGCCTGCCCGACCGTTCCGCGACCGGGCAGGCGGCGGCCTCTTCGAGGCGACGCTGAGCCAGCGTCACGGCCGCCTCGGATGAGTCGATGCCGACGAATCGGCGGCCGCTCTGCGCGGCGGCGACGAGCGTCGTCCCGCTGCCGCAGCAGGGGTCGAGCACCACGCCGCCCGGTGGGCAGCAGGCATTGACCAGCAGCGCCAGCAATGCCAGGGGCTTCTGGTTGGGATAGCCGACGCGCTCGGCGGCCATGTTGTTGATGGACGGGATGTCGATGACGTCGGTCGACTTCTTCATCCGCCCGCGCATGCGTGCGCTGGTCGCGGGCACCTGCGGCGGGTCGAAGTAGTAGTCACTGCCGCGCGCGTAGTAGAGGATGTCATCGTGCTTGCGGGCGAAGCGGCGTGGCGACGACCCGCCGAGGCCGTACGACCAGATGAGGTGGTTGATGAACAGCTCCGGGCCGAGCAGATCGTCGAGCAGGAGCCGGAAGTGGTGGCTGGTTCGCCAGTCGCAATGCAACAGGATCGCGCCGTGCGGCCGAAGGGCGCGAATGACGGCCTCGATGCGCGGGCGCATGTGCGCCAGGTAGGCGTCAGCGTCCGTCCACTGATCGTCGAACGTCCCGGCCTCGGCTGTCCGGGGGCGGCCGGTGTTGAATGGCGGATCAAGGTAGGCCAGGTCCGCGAATCCCGCGGGGCGGCCCGCCAGCACCGTCAGGCAGTCGCCGCGCTCGATGCAATCGAGAGCGGGTGCGGCGGCATCTATCGGCGAGGCGCCCGTCCGCGTCACTCGCGGGCGTCCCGCTGCTGGCGAAGCGAATTGATGAGCCCGGACAGGGCGCTGATCGCCTCGCGGATTTCCTTGACGTCCAGGTCGGTGATCTGCCCGTCGCTGATCGCGGCAATGGCCTCGGCGCACTCGCGGACGGCATTGACCGCGGCCTCGTCGAAGCCCTCGTGGCGGACGAAGTGGCCGCCCATCTCCTGGCAGATGAAGTCGAGCACGCGATCGCCGACGTCCGGCGCTGCACCCTGAAGAGAGCGGATGAGTCGCTCGACGGGGTTCGGCTGCGCGCCGGAGAGGATGCGGTTGACCTGCCGCGTGCTGATGCCGAGCGTGGTGGAGAATCGCTTGATGCCGGTGCTGTCCACCAGCGAAGCGAAATGGCTCAGGGCATCCTCGCGCAAAGGTGTTTCTTCCAGGGTGTCGGCCATATCCCTCGCCCTCGCAACGGGCACCGCCCGCCAAGAAGGGGAGGATAACAGGAATCCCGGCACAAGGCGGCGACAATTCCCGCGACGGAGGGCCGATGGCCCGCGGTGCGATCGGCGGGGCCGCCGGCCCGACTACAGCAGCGGGCTGAGGATGCCGACCCCGTTCTGCCACAGCTTGGCGGGCCACCCGCGGCGGCGCCATGCCGCATGGACCACTTCCCGGCTGTCATTGAGGTACGACTGCTGGAGGAAGCGGACCTGGCTGGCGAAGTCGCTGTCATAGACGGCCAGACTCACTTCGAAGTTGAGCTCGAAACTGCGCCGATCGAGATTGGCCGTGCTCACCAGGGCCATGCGCCGATCGATGGTCAGCGTCTTGGCGTGCAGCAGCCCCTTCTGGTACTCGCAGATCCGCACGCCGGCGTCGAGCAGCGACTCGAAGTGGCTGCGGCTGGCCGCGGCGACGAGCGGCGAGTCGTTGCGGGCGGGCAGGATGAGCGTGGTCTGCACACCGCGCCGCGCCGCCGTGCGCAGCGATGTGGCGGTCGCATCGTCGGGCACGAAGTACGGCGTGGTCATGACCAGCTCCTCGCGCCCGACGTTGAAGGCGGAGATCATGAGCTGGCGCATCGCCTCGGCGTAGCTGGTCGGGCCCGTGCCGATGACCTGGGACGCGACGTCGTCCGCGTGCTGGCTCGGCGCATCGTCGAGCACCTCCTGCAGCGTCTCCTCGGTGTCCAGATACCAGTCGCGCACGAAGAGCGACTGGAGATCGCGCACCACCGGCCCGGTGCAGCGGACGGTGACGTCGACCCACGGCGCGTAGCGGGGCTTGGGGGCGAATTCGGCGTCGGCGATGTTGTGGCTGCCGACGTAGCCGACGCGGCCGTCGATGACGGCGAACTTGCGGTGGTTGCGCAGGTCGATGCGGGCGAAGAGCACGCGCAGGGCGTTGGCGGGCAGGGCCTCGACCACGCGCACGCCGCCGGCCTCCAGCGTCCGGCGCAGCGATGAGCCGAGGAACGCGGATGAACCGACGGAATCGACCAGCAGCCGGCAGTGCACCTCGCGGGCGGCGGCGCGCAACAGCGCATCGACCACCCTCGTGGCGCTGTGATCGGTGAGGATGATGTAGAAGAGCAGGTGGCAGTGCCGCTCCGCCGAGTCGATGTCCTCCACCAGCGACTGGATGAATGAGTCCGTCTCGTTGATGAGCGACAGTCCGTTGCCGCACCGCGGCTGATTGCCGCCGGTCAGCTCGGCCAGGTGGGCGATCTGGATGAACTCGGCCGGGATCTCCAGGGAGCAACTGAAGCGCGGCGGACGGTGGGTGAGCAGGCGCTCGTCGATGAGCCGATCGATCTCGGCGTACTTGCGCACGCGGCGCGAGCCCAGGCGCACTTCGCCGACGAGCACGTACAGGATGCCGCCGGCCACGGGCAGGGCGAGGATGACCACGATCCACGCCGCGCGCGACGACGGGCTCTTGTGCTGGCGGATGAGCAGATAGCCCACCAGGCCCAGCCGGATAAGGAACTCGACCGACACCAGGCCCACCGTCCAGAGGCTTTCGAGCATGGTCAGGCGGTCTCCGGAGCCGCGCGGCGGCGCCACAGCAGCCACGCGCCCAGGGTCGCCCAGACGGCCAGCGCGGCGAGGCCGAGCAGCGCGATCCAGCGCCACTGCGCGGGCGTCGGCTGGGCGCCGCCGCCCTCCGTGAGCGTGTGCACGGCGATGAGCGGGCTCAGGTCGATCAGCTCCAGGTCGGCAATGCCGCCGCGCACGCCCAGACTGGCCATCGCCGGTCCCGCCACGCACATGCACACGCACGCGACCATGGCGATGTTGCGCGGCCCGGCGCGGCGGGAGATGACCGCCGACGCCACCACCGCCCCGGCCAGCAGTAGCCAGCCGCAGATCGTCGCGTCGATGGCCGCCGTGCGCAGCGCGGTCCAGGGCGTGATGAGGCGCAATGGCCAGAGTATGACCTGCACCAGCGCCACCAGGACCGAGAGGTCCAGAACGATGTGCAGCACCGGATAGCTGGGCAGCCGCTGGCTGAGGCGCAGCAGGGGCCAGGCGACCATGAGGCCGATGGCGATGCACAGGAGCATGAGCCGGAAGTTCGGCGTGTAGCTCGCAGAGGAGATCTGCACCGGCGTGCGCAGGCCCATGGCGATGATCCACGATCCGATCAGCCACAGCGACGACAGGAAGATCAGCCCGCGCGGCAGGACCAAGGGCGGCGTGTGCTCCACGGTCATGGGGACATGGTAGGCGGAGGGGGGTGCGGGCACGCGGCGGAGCCGTTGGCGCCTTGGGCGGCAGTCGGGTCGCCCCGAGGGGGCGAGGGGACCTTCAGGGCAGGTCCGAAACGAGCCCCGAGCGCCAGCGAGTGGGGCCGTTGATTGATCGAGCGGTCGTGCGCGCAACGGCCCAGTCGCTGGCGCTCCGGGCTCGTATGGCGCGCCACGTGCGTGATACAATGCCGTCATGAAGCGATGGGGCCGGGTCGTCATCCTGTTCCTGGTGCTGGGGGCGGCGGTGAATGTGGGCGTGGCGTGGGGGTTGACGCTGACAGGCGCGCCGAATTATGTACGCAACTTGACATCAGACGAGACGCGCGGACTCTTGGTGTCGCAGACACTTGTCAGCTCGGCAGGCTACCACTCAGTCGGTGCTTGGTGCGATCGCTCGATCGGGCGTGAGCAAGTGTTCTTTCGAGAGGGCAAACCCGTTGAGCCTCACGATGACGCCGGGGACCTTGCGCGAAGACTCTATAGCGCCGAATTGAAGATCTGGGCTATGAATCCCGTCTTTCTTCGTATCGACACATCGGGTATTCCGAGCCGCAGCATGCGGTGCTGGTATCGGGAGTCGCCATCCGGTGCACTCGAGATCCGCGGCGGTTTGGCGTTTCGTCGTCGTGTGCTGCCGATGTGTCCGATTTGGCCCGGCTTCCTCGCCAACAGCGCCGTCTACGCTGCCGCGCTATGGTTGCTATTACTCGGGTCTGGCGCGGTGAAGCGATCCGTCCGCCGACGCCGCGGCCGGTGTGTCGATTGCGGCTACGACCTGCGCGGCACCGAGCACGAGCGGTGTCCGGAGTGCGGGGCGGCGATCAATGGGCGGGTCCGGAACGATCCCAAATCGCCCCCGGTAGCGAGTGGGGCCGTTGAGTGATCGAACACTCGGGCGCGCAACCGCCTCGTGCCCACTTAACGCACCGTCACCACCTCGGGGTCGGTGATGTCCAGCTCGTTCGGGCAGTCCACGTCGATGCGGCCGAAAGACTGGTCCAGGTAATCGAGGCGGCTGAGCTTCTGCTCCGCCGTCACCTCGCCGATCGCCTCCTCGCCGGGCGGCGCGCCCCAGACGATGCGGCAGTTGCGCAGGCTGGTGAGCTTCACCCGCTCGACATCCGAAACATCCACCGCGATCACCTGCCGCCACCACGGCCGCGTCACGATCATGCGGATGACGTGCAGCGCTGCGGTCACGTCTGAGCCGATCCACTGCTCGCCCGGATGGCGCGGCCGGTCGAATGCCGCGCCCGTGATGCGGATGAAGTGGCTTGCCGGGCCCATCTGGTAGCCATCCGGCAGCAGCCGGCCGCGCGGATCGACCAGGTGCTCGCCGTCACGGTCCACCACGGCCGCGAAGGGCTGGAGGAAGACCGCCTCGACCTCAATGCGGTCCAGGGCGTTTCGCCGCACCTGGCGGACCGACTCGAAGCACCCGGTCTGAAGCAGGGCGCTGCGGGCCCGGGCCAGGGCCTCGCGATCGAGCGGGTCGGCGGTGATCTGCTGCTGCACCGTCAGGACCAGCCACGCTTCGAGGTCGCCGCTCATCCACGCCGGCGGATCGACGAAGCGCACCTCCGGGGCCGCGGCGGGCCGGTGCGAGGCGACATGGGCCTGCAAGCGCGGCACGCCCGACATCCATGCCGCGACAAGGCCGGCGAGCCCGACGATCCAGATGATCCCGCCAAGCGACTGTCGCGTGGAGGGCCAATTGAAACCGGCCATTCTCAAGGCCAGACGCTGGCGCAGCGACGGGCCGGTTCTCGTTCGCGTTCGTTTCGTTCGCCTGGGCATGGGCAATGATGCGTGGGCCAGGAGCGCAAAACCGGCGCGGCATGTCGGCCGAGCGAGGGCGCCGGGCCCGCGGGCCCTTCACCATCGGCGCGGCGGCGGGGGCCGGCTTGAGGATTCGTCATGGCCGCGCCGGAAACAGCGGCGAAGGAGCGATGTCCGACCGCGCCAGGGCGGTTTCGACCAGCTCGGCGCAGATCGCCGGCATGTCGCGGCCCGTCGCCGCCGCCGCCATCGGCACCAGCGAGTGCGTGGTGAAACCGGGCATGGTGTTGACCTCGAGCAGCCACGCCGCCCGGTCGTCCAGCAGGAAGTCGACCCGCGCCAGGTCGCGGCAGCCCAGCCGGCGGTAGGCGAGCAGGGCGTGGTCGCGGCAGCGGTCGGCCACGCCGGCGGGCAGGTCGGGACCGACGACGTAGCGAGTGTCATGGCGCGTGTATTTGGCCTCGTAGTCGTAGAACTCGACGGCGGGCGTGATCTCGATGACGGGCAGCGCCTCGCCGCACAGGATGCCGACGGTCAGCTCGCGACCGTGGATGTACTGCTCGGCGAGGAGTCGCTGTCGCTTCTGGTGCAGCGTCTGCCGCGCTTCCTCGACGGCCTGGCGCGAGCGGCAGATGCGCAGGTCCACGCTGGATCCGTCGTTGACGGGCTTGAGGACGACGGGCGGTTCGAGATCGCACGGGTCGTCGATGCGGAGGATGCGCCAGGGCGGCGTGGGGATGCGGTCGGCCTCGATCAACGTCTTGGTGGCGGCCTTGTCCATGGCCAGCCGCGCCGGTCGCGGGCGCGAGCCGATGTAGGTGATGCCGGCCTCCTCGAGCAGTTCCTGGAGGTCGCCGCCCTCGCCCCACGGTCCGTGCAGAGCCGGGAAGACGACATCGGGCCGGTGGGCCTCGAAGAGGCCGCGCAGGCCGTCCAGCGAGAGCCGTCCGATGATCTCGTCCGCGACGTCGTAATCGCGCGTGGCGCGCAGGGCCCGGGCGATCTCGGATCCCGACTGGATGCTGACCTCATGTTCGGCATCCGGGCCGCCCATAAGCACCAGCACGCGATTCCGTTCGTTGGCGTGGTTCATCGACGTTTCGCTTCCTTGCTTCGGGATCCAGAGATGGGATTCACCACAGAGTCACAGAGGGCACAGAGAGGGAAAATGGATTGGCTTGGATGCGAATTCTCTGACACATCATCCTTCTCTGTGTCCTCTGTGCCTCTGTGGTGAACTCCCGCGTGGTGGTCCGGACGCTACGCTTCCTCGTGTCGCTGCCAGACCACGACCTCGCGCTCCAGCCGGATGCCGAAGCGGTCGAACACGGCCTGCTGCACCTCCACCAGCAGGCGCAGCACATCGCCCGCGGTGGCGGAGGGATCGGTGATGATGAAGTTGGCGTGATGGGTGCTGACCATGGCCCCGCCCACGCGCCGGCCCTTGAGCCCGGCTTCGTCAATGAGCTTGCCGGCCGGCGTTCGCTCGCCCGTCCGCGGGTCGATCGGATTCCTGAACGTGCATCCGGCGGATCGATCCGCCAAGGGCTGGGTGCTTTTCTTGAAGGCGAAGATCTCCTTGACCTTTCTTCGCAACGCGATCGGATCGGTCGGCGCCACGCGGAAGGTGGCGGCGACGATGATGGGATCGGGGATGTTCGTCTGGCGATAGCCGAACTCGATCTCCGCCGCGGGATACGTGGCCAGTCCGCCCGCCCTCGTAATGCAGGTGACGGTCTCGACGACATCGCCGATGC
>Ga0299906_10000556_pt1 | contig 34122 bp, 29 predicted proteins | sample RVTome_14_FD_200259 | JGI IMG/M metagenome (GOLD analysis project Ga0299906, IMG submission 200259) | Soil microbial communities from uranium-contaminated site in the Upper Colorado River Basin, Wyoming, United States - RVT145D125 (version 2) ... | reverse complement strand
AACACGACTTGGAGAAGCTCGGCATCCCGCTTGTCGATCCCTTGTGAAGAGCGCTACGGGGCGCTGGCGATGACTCCCCAGAAGCACAAGGACGAGACACTGCGTAGCTTGGTCGATCTCACCGAGGCGGCCGCGCGCAAACAACCCAGCGTCATGCTGTTCGAGGACGTGCACTGGGCCGATCCGACCACCCTCGAAGTGCTCGACTTGTTGATCGATCGAGTGAGAGGCATCCCGCTGCTGATCGTGCTCACCCACCGGCCGGAGTCTGCATCGCGCTGGGGTTCTCACGGACACATCACAGCCCTGAACTTGTCCAAGCTCACGCGTGCGCAAAGCGGCGCGATGGTATCCAAAGTGGCAGGTGGCAAAGCGTTACCCCCGGAGCTGCTCGAGCAAATCCTGACCAAGACCGACGGCGTGCCGCTGTTTGTGGAGGAGCTGACCAAATCCATCCTCGAATCCGGCGAGTTGAAGCAGGCAAGCGATCGCTACGAATACATCGGCTCTGCCCATAGCATGACCATCCCGGCCACGCTCAGAGACTCGTTGATGGCGCGGCTCGACTTGATATGGAGCTTGACTGGCGGCAGTGACGTCATCGCCTTCATGGGCGACTGGGGCCATCATCTTGAGCTAATCGCGGAGGCAAGAGAGCTTGCGCGCAAGCACGGCCTGCCTTTCGTGGAGCAGATAGTCTGTCCGTTCCACGAGGGTTTTGCCCGCATTTTCGGGAAAGATTTTGCGGCCGGCGAGCGGTGCATGCGTCAGGGCGCCGATGGGTGGGCGGGTGCCGGCGGCAGAACCGAGCTTACGCAAGCTTACACTTTGCTCTCCGAGGCCCTGACGGGGCTCGGTCGCTATGACGATGCATGGCCGACGTCACCAAGGCCGGGGAAGTTATGGAAGCGACCGGCGAGCGCCATTGGGAGCCCGAGATTTACCGAGTGCGTGGCGAGATCGACTGGTTAAGATCAGGCGGCAGTGCGGAGCTGGCGGAGGCCGGCTTTCAGCGCGCGCTCGACATCGCCCGCGAAAGACAAGCGAAGACCTGGGAGCTGCGTGCGGCCATCTCGCTCGCAAAACGGTGGCGGGCGCAGGCAGGAGTCTGCCAAAGGCACACAACAGAATTTATAGCTTGCTTTGAGAGAAAAATAGAAAGATAATGCAAGCTATGGTTTCTGTAGAACATGTGCGCCACGCTCTCGCCGCGCTCGGTGCGCGCCTGCGTGCCGCGAGGCTCGGGCGCAACGAGCCCATGGCGGTGTTTGCCGAGCGCATAGGCGTGTCGGTGCCGACCTTGCGTGACATGGAGCGGGGGTCGGCGACCGTGCAGATCGGCTTCTGGCTGAATGCGCTTTGGGCACTGGACCGGATCGACGAAGTCAGCGCTCTGCTGGCCGAGCGCGAGAGCCTGATCGACAGGGCGAAGCGCGCGCGGAGCCCGGCGCGGCGCCGCGCATCCAGAGCACCGCGCCGGGCGTGATCCTGCTCGACGTCTGGCTGCAGCCGCCGCGCGGCGATCCGCTGCGTGTCGGTGAGCTCGCATTCGGCGATGCCGACGCCCAGGGTCGATACGAGGGCGAGTTCCGGTATGTCGACGAATGGTTGCGCAATGACCGCGCATTCCCCATCGATCCGGAATCGCTGAAGCTCGGTTCAACTACCTACCGCTCCGCCAACCTGCGACCGCCCCTGGCGGTGTTCGAGGACGCGCTGCCCGACGAATGGGGCCGCAAGCTCCTCGTTGCCGCAGCCCGGCTTGCGCGCGGCCAGCACAGCGAACCGTTTCTGCTGCGAGCCCTGGGAAGCGATGGCCTGGGTGCGCTCCGATTCGCCGAGATGGGGACGCCAGGGGCGCAGCGCCAACCGGGATCCGTGATCGAGCTCGAGTTGCTGATCGACACTGCGATCAGGTTCGAAGCGGGTGAAACAGTCGAGGAGGCGGCGCTTCGGCGACTCCTGGAGGCCGGCAGCAGCCCGGGCGGCGCGCGTCCGAAAGCGCTGGTGGACGAGGGTGAGGAGCGCTGGATTGCCAAGTTCCCCAGCCGCTATCGGGATGGCCGCTTTGACGTCGTGGGGCTGGAGGCGACCGCGATGCAACTCGCCGCGGCGGCACAGCTGCGCGTACCGGAAACCAAGTTGATTGCCTTCGGCTCGCGCAAAGCGCTGCTGGTGCGGCGCTTCGACGTGACGCCCGAGCAGGGGCGCCGCCACATGATCAGCCTGAAGACGCTCTGCCGGGAGATGCCTGGCGTCTATGCGCTCACGTACTCTGAAATCGCCGAACGGATCCGCAAACACTCGGTGGCGCCACGGGCGGACGTGGAGCAGTTCTTTCGGCTGATGGTCTTCAATGCTGCAATCGGCAACACCGACGACCATCTCAAGAACTTCTGGATGCTGCGGGATGAAAGAGGATATCGGCTGGCACCCGCTTTCGATCTCGTGCCGGATGTCGGCGATCGCAGGGAGCACGTGCTGAGCTTCCTCGACGATCAGCTCGCCCCCACCGGCGAAGCCCTTGCCGAGCTCGCCCGCCGCTGGGGTGTGGCACGCGCGCAGCGCATCATCGGGGAAGTGTGCGATGCCGTACGCCAGTTTCCGCTAGCAGCCGCGCGTGCAGGCGTGCCCCCGACCAATATTGCAGAGATCGGCGCCGATATCGGACGGCGCGTGTCCAAGCTCGCCGGGCCCGGCATGCAAGCCGATCCCTCGACCGGCCTTGAGCCTTCCTCGGGCCCGTGATACGGTCGAAGTCTCCACCCGCCCGTCATGCGTCAGAGCAAGCGCTAGGGTACGGGGCGGAAGCGTTCATTCACCGCGGTGAGCCCGAGACCGTGCGCAAACGCGCCGATGAAGCCGAAGGGTTGGGATGAGAGCACAGCATGCCCTTCATTTGGGCTTAGGCGCTGAGCGCAACTACCGCGCCAGCGCAAGCGACGCGATGCTCGTGACCTTCTCGCGCCAATCTAAACCGAAGGCTTCGACACCAAGGACCTGAAAGAGGCCAAAGCACTCCTCGATGACCTTCGGTAACGCCTTCCGACCTCCAGGAGGAGAAAGGCCTTCGCGCCGCCGGATTCCGCTTCGCTGCATCCGGGCTACGCCGCGGATTCCTGCTCCCTGTTGACCCACACCTGCCAGCGCTCCTTCCCCTGGAACACCGGAATGGAATCGGCCACGGGTTCGTCCTCGATGCGCTCGAACCGCGGAGAGAGCAACGCCTGGAGCTGCGCGTCGCTGGTGCCGAAGGGCGGGCCGCGCGGGCTGTCGTCGAAGAAGAAGAAGCCGGCGATCCGCCCGCCGGGCGCCAGCACTTGCGCGCTGCGCTCGGCGTAGCGCTGCCACAGCCGCTGCGGCAGCGCGCACAGGAAGGCGCGCTCGTAGATCACGTCGAACGCGCGGCCGCCCAGGTCGAAGTCGAAAAAGTCGGCCTGCCGCACCCGGTCGGCAAAGCAGCCGAGCTGCTTCTGCGCACGCGCCACCGCCGGGCCACTGAAGTCGATGGCGAGCACGTCGAACCCGTTCTCCGCCAGGTAATGGACTTCATAAGCCGAGCCGCAGCCGGGCACCAGAACCCGCCCTGCGGCGGGGAAGGTGTGCACATGCCGGCGCAGCGCATCGGGCACGCGGCCCGCGTCCCAGGGCGTGACGCTGGTTTCGTAGCGGGTGTCCCAGAAGTCGGGCAGCGAGCTGTCGGGCATCAGGAATCAGGAGTCAGGAATCAGGAGTCAGGAGTCAGGAATCAGGAGTCAGGAGTCAGGAATCAGGAGTCAGGCGTCGGAAGCGGCAGGCCGCGAGCGGGGTCGTCTACTTCCGCAACAACCATAGGATCAGGCTGACGACGATCGAGACGATCAGGCCGGTGGTGAGGGGGAAGTAGAAGCCGAAGCCGTCGCGCTCGATGCGGATGTCGCCGGGGAGACGCCCCAGGCCGAGCTTGATCAGCCAAGGCCAGAGCAGCCCGATGGCGAGCAGGATCAGTCCCAGAATGATGAGCAGCCGCTGCACCGAACAAGAATAGCACCCCCGAGCGTCGGCTCGCGCCCGCCGTGGCGGGCCGATACAATGCCCGCCAGCCATGGATGCGATCGAGCAGATGTTCTCGGCGGAGGGCCCGCTGGCGCGCGCGATTCCCGCCTACAAGATGCGGGCGCAGCAGGTGGAGATGGCGCGCGCAGTGGCGCGGGCGATCGAGGAGCGCGGCGTGCTGATCGCCGAGGCCGGCACCGGCACCGGCAAGACCTTCGCCTACCTGGCGCCGGCGCTGCTATTGGGCGGCAAGGTCATCGTTTCGACCGGCACCAAGACCTTGCAGGATCAGCTGTTCTCGCGCGACATCCCGACCGTGCGCCAGGCGCTGCGCGCCCCCGTCACCGTGGCCTTGCTCAAGGGGCGCGCCAACTACGTCTGCCATCACCACCTCGAGCGCAATCTCGCCGACGGCCGCTTCGCGGCACGCGAGGACACCCGTCACATCCAGGCCATCGCCCGCTTCGCGCGCACCAGCAAGACCGGCGACCGGGCGGGCCTGAGCGATGTACCGGAGGATGCCAGCGTCTGGCCGCTCGCCACCTCCACGCGCGAGAACTGCCTGGGCGGCGAGTGCCCGCGTTACGACGATTGCTTCGTCATGGAGGCGCGCAGGCAGGCGCTGGCGGCCGACGTGGTGGTGGTCAATCATCATCTTTTCTTTGCCGATCTGGCGCTGCGCGATGAAGGCGTGGCGGAGCTGCTGCCGGCGTGCAATACGGTGATCTTCGACGAGGCGCATCAGCTCCCCGACACCGCCACGCTGTTCTTCGGCGAGAGCCTGTCCACGGCGCAGGTCATCGAGCTGGCGCGCGACACGAGGATGGAGGCGGTGAGAGCCGCGAAGGACTTTCAGCCTCTGCCCGACGCGGCCGGCGATCTCGACCGCGCGGCGCGCGACCTGAGGCTGGCCGCCGGCAACGAGGCGGGCCGGCAGCCGGCGCGCGAGTTCGAGGCCAGGCGGGAGTTCGTGCTGCGCCTGGATGCTCTCGGCGAGAGGCTCACGGCGCTCGGTGCACTGCTGGCGACGCAGGCCGAGCGCAGCGAGGATCTGCAGCACTGCGCGCAGCGCTGCCACGACCTCGCCGCCAGGCTGCAGCGCTGGCGCAGCGAGGCGCCCGGTGAGACCGTGCGCTGGGTGGAGGTGTTCCAGCACGCGCTGCAGCTCAACACCACGCCGCTGGTCGTCGCCGACATCTTCCGCAAGCAAGTCACGGCCGGCGCGCGCGCCTGGATCTTCACCTCCGCCACGCTCTCGGTGAAAGGCGACTTCAGCCATTATCAGCAGCAGATGGGGCTGGAGCAGGCGCAGGCCGCGGCCTGGGACAGCCCGTTCGACTACTCGACCCAGGCGCTGCTGTACGTGCCCGTGCGCATGCCGGGGCCGAACAGCGAGGGCTACACCCGCGCGGTGGTGGAGGCGGCCATGCCGGTGCTGGCCGCCAGCCGCGGACGCGCCTTTCTGCTGTTCACCAGCCTGCGCGCGATGCGCGAAGCCCACGCGTTGCTTGCAGAGCGCTTCGCTCAGGCCGGACTGGCCTTTCCCCTGCTGCTGCAGGGAGAGGGCTCGCGCAGCGAGCTGCTGGAACGCTTCCGGCGCCTGGGCAACGCAGTGCTGGTGGCGAGCCACTCGTTCTGGGAAGGCGTGGACGTGCGCGGCGAAGCGCTGTCGCTGGTCCTGATCGACCGTCTGCCGTTCGCGCCGCCCGACGACCCGGTGCTGGCCGCGCGCATCGAGCGCATCAACGCCGAGGGCCGCAACGCCTTCATGGAATACCAGCTGCCCGAAGCGGTGATCACGCTCAAGCAGGGAGCCGGGCGGTTGATCCGCGACGACACCGACCGCGGCGTGCTGATGATCTGCGACACGCGCCTGGTGGACCGGCCTTACGGCCGCCGGATCTGGCAGAGCCTTCCGCCGATGCGGCGGACGCGGGAGGTGGAGGAGGTGGTGGAGTTTTTTGCGAAAGGCGTGATCGAGCCGAAAAGCGTGACCGAGAAGGGCGACCGAGAAGCGCTGACCGAAAGCGTGACGGAGAAGCGTGACCGGGAAGCGTGACCGGGAAGCGTGACAAAACCCAGTGCGTAGGATTGGGTGGAGGGTTTTTCGTCACGCCTTTCGGTCACGCTTCCCGGTCACGCTTTTCGGTCACGCCTCTCGGTCACGCTTTTTCTTAAGGCTTCTCGGTCACGCCTCTCGGTCACGCTTTTCGATAACGCCGCGCCGATCACCAGCCAACTGCTGCCGCACTTTCCCGCGCACCAGATCGAGGTGCTGGCGGAAGCTGTACAGATTGGCCGAGTACGCAAGCGGGGTCGGGATGCGGTTGACCGCGCCCTCGATATTGGCCAGCCGGGACAGCATTTCGTTCAGTTCGTCCTGGGTGGCGGCGCGCTCGAGCTGCAGCTCGATCTCCTTGAGGCGTGCATACCAGCGGTAGATGCGCGAGCGGATGCGCCAGCTGTACAGCGGCGGCAGCAGACGCACCAGGGGCACGACCACGGCGAACACCGGCAGCAGCATGACCCACAGCCTGTCCACCAGGTTCGCGGCCCAGTAGGGCAGATAGCGCTGCAGGAACGGCGTGCCCGACGCGTAGTAGCGCTGCGCTTCCGGGCTCAGAGGAAAATCGGCGTCCTTGGTGTTGGGAAACTCGCCGCGCCGGTTGAACAGCCCAGCGTCTCCGTGCATCTGCGTGGCTGCGCGCATGAACAGATAGGCAAGAGCCGGGTGCAGGTCGCTGCGCACGAGCAGGTTGGCCGTGGGCGAAATCAGGATCACGTCGCCGCGCGGAACGTCGCGCGCGAAGTCGAAGGTGCCCTGGGGCAGCGTCAGCCGGGTGAGGTAGGGGAAGCGCCGGGTGTAGGCCTCGCCCCGCGCGAAGCTCAGCAGCCGCACTCCGGGTGCGTGGATCAGGCGCTCGACGGTGGGCGACTCCGCGGGGGCCACGAACATCGCCGCATCCACGCTCTGCGCCACCAGCGCGTTTGCCGCATCATCTCCGCCCAGGGGCAGCAGCTCGGTGGGCGGCAGCACCACGTCGTTCACCGCGAGCAGCTGCAGCGCCAGCGCGCGCACCCCGCTGAAGTCGGGTCCGATCGCGATCTTCCTGCCGCGCAGGCCGGTCAGATCGTCGATCTCGCGGCCGCGGTAGAACACCCACAGCGGCTCGTAGTACAGGCTGCCCAGCGACACCAGGTCGGGCGCGTTCACCGCGAACGAGGTGCCGCCCTGCAGGAAGCCGGCATCCACGTCGGTGCCGGCGTCCATCAGGCGCCCGACGTTGTCCAGGCTGCCCTGGGAAGGGCGCAGCTCGAGCGTGACGCCGTCGCGAGCGAGAATCTCGCGGTAGCGCAGCGCGAAGGCATGATAGCCGCTGTCGTCGGGCCCGGTGCTGAGCACCACGTGCCTGGGCGGTGCGGGCTCGACGAAGTGCAGAGCGAGGGCGAAGGCGAGGCCGGCCAGCAGTGCAGCGAGGCCGATGCCCACCCACAGCTCCCGGCGCAACTTTCGGTGCAGCCGCGACAAGGCAGCCGCGGCGACACGGTCACGCATGCGCATGCGGCATTATAAGGTGGGGGACAGGATACGAGCATGGGATGGGCGATACTGGTTCACGGCGGCGCCGGCGAGTGGCGTGCTGAAGACGAGGCGGCCGCGGTGGCGGGCGTCGGCCTTGCGGTCGGCAGCGCGATGCAGCGCCTGGCAGCCGGAGGCAGTGCGCTGGACGCCGCCGTGGCGGCCGTTGTGGCGCTGGAGGACGACGCGCTGTTCAACGCCGGCACCGGCGCGGTGCTCAACCGCGACGGCGAGGCGGAGCTGGATGCGTGCGTCATGTCCGGACACGACCTGCGCTGTGGCGCGGTGGCGGCGTTGCGGCGCGTGCGCAACCCGGTGCTGGTCGCGCGCCGGGTCATGGACCGCACCCCGCACGTGATGCTGGCGGGCGAGGGCGCGCTGCGCTTCGCGCGCAGCGAAGGGTTCGAGGACTACGACCCGGTCACGCAACGCGCGCGCGACGCCTGGCTGCGCCGCACGTCCGCATCGCCGGGGACGGTGGGCGCCGTGGTGCTGGATGCGGCGGGCCGGCTGGCGGCGGCGACCTCGACCGGCGGCGTGAGCCTGAAGCTGCCCGGCCGCGTCGGCGATTCGCCCGTTCCGGGGGCCGGCAATTACGCCAACACCGCTGCCGGGTGCTCGGCCACCGGGCGGGGCGAGCTGATGATGCGGGTGCTGGCCGCCAAGGATCTGTGCGACCGCGTGGCGCGCGGGGAGCATCCGCAAGCCGCCGCCGACGCGCTGCTGCGCGAGATGGCGGCCGGTGTCGGCGCCGACGCCGGCTTCATCCTGTTGTCGCGCGACGGTCAGCTCGGCATGGCGCACACCATGGCGTCGATGCCGCACGCCTGGTGGCGCGAGGGCGAACCGGTGCCGACCGCGCGCATGCGTGTGTGATCGGGATGCGGACCGAATGTCCGCGCCAAGCAGTCAGCCACGCCACAGGCGGGCGGCAATGCGCCAGATCAGCCAGGCGAGCGCCAGCCAGATCAGCACGATCACGGCCGCGGCGGTGTAGCTCTTCGGCCGGGCGTTGTGCGTGGCGTCCCAGGTCGCGGCCTGGCGGCGGCACTGCGCCAGCACGTCCGCGGGAATCAGCTTGATCGCGAGGTAGATCGCGCCGGGCAGCAGGACCAACTCGTCCAAATAGCCCAGCACGGGGACGAAATCGGGGATCAGGTCGATCGGGCTCAAGGTATACGCCACGATCAGCATCGCCAGGATCTTGGCGATGAGCGGCGTGCCCGGGTGCCGGTAGGCGAACCACAGCGCGAGCACGTCGCGCTTCAGCGCCGCTGCCCACTGACGCAGGCGGCCGCCGACCACCGGCTATGCCACCAGCGATGCGTAGAGATCGTGCTCGGCGGCGCGCGTCACTTTCACTCGGGCGAACTCGCCGGCTTGCAGTCTGTGCCCATCTTCGACGTACACCAGGCCGTCGATCTCCGGGGCCTCGGCCGCGCTGCGCGCCACGGCGCCCTGCTCACCGACCTCGTCCACGAGCACGTTGATGCTGCGTCCGACGCGGCGCGCCAGGCGGCGGGCGCTGATGGCGGCCTGGACTTCCATGAAGCGGGCGCGGCGCTCTTCCTTCAGCGCCTCGGATACGGGATCCGGCAGAGCGTTGGCGGCGGCGCCCGCGACCGGCGAGAAGGCGAAGCAGCCGACGCGATCGAGCTGCGCCTCCTCGAGAAAGGCGAGCAGCTCCCGGAACTCGGCCTCGGTTTCGCCGGGGAAGCCGACGATGAACGTGCTGCGCAGGGTCAGCTCGGGACAGATCTCGCGCCAGCGGCGAATGCGCGCCAGGGTGTTCTCGCTGTCCGCCGGGCGCTTCATCAGTCCGAGAATGCGTGGGCTGGCATGCTGGAAGGGGACGTCGAGGTAGGGCAGCAGCCGACCCTCGGCCATCAGCGGTACGATCTCGTCCAGGTGGGGGTAGGGATAGACATAGTGCAGGCGCACCCACACGCCCAGCTCGCCCAGGGCGCGCGCCAGGTCGATGAGGCGCGTCTTCAGCGGCCGCCCGCCCCAGAATCCGGTGCGGTACTTGAGGTCCACGCCGTAGGCGCTGGTGTCCTGGGAGATGACCAGCAGTTCGCGCACGCCTGCCTGGGTCAGGTTTTCCGCCTCCTGCATCACTTCGCCGATGGGCCGGCTGACGAGGTCGCCGCGCAGCGACGGGATGATGCAGAAAGTGCAGCGGTGATTGCAGCCTTCGGCGATCTTCAGGTAGGCGTAGTGCCGGGGCGTGAGCTTGATGCCCTGCGGCGGGATCAGGCTCACGAACGGGTCGTGCGGCTGCGGCAGATGACTGTGCACCGCCGCCATCACCGCCTCGGTAGCGTGCGGACCGGTGACCGCGAGGACGCGCGGATGCGCCTGCTTCACCACGTCGCCCTTGGCGCCGAGGCAGCCGGTGACGATCACGCGGCCGTTCTCCTGCAGCGCTTCCCCGATCGCGTCCAGGGATTCCTCCACCGCGGCGTCGATGAAGCCACAGGTGTTCACCACCACCAGCTGGGCGTCCCGATAGCTGGGCGAGATCAGGTAGCCCTCGGCCCGCAGCTGAGTGAGGATGCGCTCCGAATCGACCAGCGCCTTGGGGCAGCCGAGCGAAACGAACCCGACTCTGGGCGCCGGCGCCGCCTCAGGGCTTGCGGTCCGGCCCACTCGTGGTGCCGCCTGCCGTGCCCTCGTCCTGGGGCGCCGTGAAGGGCGGTGTGAAGTTCGGGAACTGGAAGGCGCCGAACAGGCTGCGCGCCTGTTTTTGCAGCTGTTGCTGCATCTCCAGGAAGGCCTGGGCGCTCTGCTCCAGGTAGCTGGTCATCAAGCCCTGGATCGCCGGCCCCTGCATTTTCACGAACTGGGTCCAGCTCTCGGTGTTGAGCATCGGGCTGTCGCCCAGCTTGCCCAGTGACTGCTCCTGCAGTCGGCGCTGGATCTCCATGAAGGTCTGGATGTTCTTCTCCAGGTAGGTGCCCATCATCCCCTGCATGGCGTTGCCGTAGAAGCGGATGATCTGGGACAGCATGTCCGATGAGAACATGGGCGCGCCGGCGCTTTCCTCCTCGAGGATGATCTGCAGCAGGATGCTGCGGGTGAGGTCCTCGCCACTCTTGGCATCCACCACCTTGAACGGGGTCTGCTGCAGCACCAGTTTCTTGACGTCGGCCAGGGTGATGTAGCTGCTCGTGGCCGTGTCGTACAGCCGGCGGTTGGGGTACTTCTTGATCAATCGGATGTCTTCGGTCATGGCGTCCAGCTCCGGCCTGTAGCTCGAGTTCGATGGGCTGCGGCAGCAAAAAGGCCTGCCGCGGGCCCGAGGTCGGCAGTTTAGTCCATTGAAAAATGGCCGCAAACCCTTTGCTGGTGCGACGCGAAAAAAAATTCTTGACAGACGTGGCGCGAGTTTTTATGATTTTGCTTGTGCGACGCAACATTGCGGGTCGTCTGAAGGCTGGCCGGGTGGCCAGACCGCAGGCACATCAACGTGTTAGAGCGGCCCGCGGGCGAGTTGGTGCATGCTGTGCTGAACAAACTCGGGCGCCTTGCCCGGTCCGCCACCCGGAACGGCGAACCAGGCCCGGCGGTTGCTGCGTCGAGAACGGATATTTCGCAGACCGTGAACACGGTCCGCTGGATGCAGTCTCCTCCCCCTTTGTATAAGGTTCGCCTTATACCAAAGGTTGAACCCCGGTCTTTACCGACCGGGGTTTTTTTTGCGCGTCAGTACATGTGCTGGCCGCCGTTGATGGAGATGTTGGCGCCGGTCACGAAGGCCGCCTCGTCCGAGGCCAGGTAGATGATCAGGCCCGCCACTTCCTCCGGCTTGCCCAGCCGCCCGACCGGGATCTGCGGCAGGATCTTGTCGGTCAGGATGTCCTCGCGGATCGCGGTGACCATCTTGGTGCCGATGTAGCCGGGTGAGATGGTGTTGACGGTGACGCCCTTCTTCGCGACCTCCAGGGCGAGCGCCTTGGTGAAGCCGTGCATGCCCGCCTTGGCGGCGGAGTAGTTGGTCTGGCCGAAGGCGCCCTTCTGGCCGTTGACCGACGACACGTTGATCACCCGGCCCCAGCCGCGTTCCACCATGCCGTCCATGACCTGCTTGGTCATGTTGAACACGCTGTCCAGGTTGGTGCGCAGCACGGCGTCCCAGTCCGCCTTGCTCATCTTCTTGAACGTCACATCGCGGGTGATGCCGGCGTTGTTGACCAGCACGTCCACCGGCGCGATTTCGGCCTCGATCTTCCTGACCGCCGAAGTGCAGGAGTCGTAGTCGCCCACATCGCACTGATAGCCGTGGAACGCATAGCCGCGCGCGCGCATGCCCGCCAGCCACTCGCCCGATTTGGTGTTTCCCGGCGAATACGTGACGACCACCTGGTAGCCGGCGTCGGCCATCTTGGTGCAGATCGACTCTCCCAGCCCGCCCATGCCGCCCGTCACTACAACGTTGCGTTTGGCCATGATGTCTCCCTCCGTCGGTTCCTGCCTATCCACTCGTCGGTTCCGCTCAATCCGGCTGCTCGCGCACGTAGCGCCCCGGCGCCGCCTCGATCGGCGCATGCACCGCGCTGCCCAGCGTCTGCGGCGCGGCCACCACCCGTCCGGATTGCGGCAGCAGCCATTGCGCCCAGTGGCTCCACCAGCTTCCCGGCTGTACCGTCGCACCCGCCAGCCAAGCGTCTGCGTCGCTGTCCAGGTTCGGGTTCATCCAGTACTGGCGCCGGCCGGCGGCCGGTGCGTTGACCACGCCGGCCACGTGACCGCTCGCACCCAGCACGAACTCGATTCTACCCGACAGCAACCGCGTGCTTGCATAGGCGCTGCGCCAGGGCACGATATGATCTTCGCGCGTCGCGAGCAGATAGGTCGGCATGCGCAGCCGGCGCAGATCCACCGCGCGTCCGCACAGGCGCAGCCGGCCCGGCACGCGCAGGCTGTTCTCGAGGTACAGATTGCGCAAGTACCAGGCGTACAAGCGGCCCGGCAGGTTGGCGCTGTCCCCGTTCCAGTGCAGCAGGTCGAAGGCCCGCGGCGTGCGTCCCAGCAGGTAGTTGTTGACCACGAAGTGCCACACCAGCTCGTTCGCGCGCAGGCTGGCGAAGGCCGCCGCCAGCCGTGCGCCGGGCACGCGGCCGCCTGCGGCGTGTTCGCGCTCGCACTGGCGCACGCTGGCTTCGTCCACGTAGACGCCGATCTCGCCCACGTCGGCGTAGTCCAGCATCGTGGCGAGCAGCGTCGAGCTCGCAACCCGCGCCGGCCTGGGCATCACCGCCAGTGCCGTCGCGAGCAGCGTGCCGCCGACGCAGAAGCCTAGGACATTCGCGCTGCGCGCCCGGCTCACTTCCAGGACGGCGTCGAGCGGTTCGAGCACGCCGTGCCCGATGTAATCCTCCCAGCTCGAGCCGCCGAGCTCCGCGGGCACGTTGCGCCAGGACAGCAGGAACACCTGCAAGCCCTGATCGAGCGCGAAGCGCACGAAGGAGTTGTGCGGTTGCAGGTCGAGGATATAGTACTTGTTGATGAACGGCGGGACGACGAGCAACGGCCGTGCATGCACCCGCGTTCGCCGCGGCCGGTACTGGATCAGCTGTGCGATCGGATTCTCGTAGATCACCGCCCCTTCGGTGACCGCCAGGTTGCGGCCCGCCTCGAAGGCGCCCGGATCGCTCATCGACAGGCGGCCGCAGGCGAGATCGTTGCGCAGGTTGTCGAGGCCCGTGCGCAGGCTGTCACCACCGGTTTCGAGGGCGCGCCGGATGGCCTCGGGATTGGTGGCGGGGAAGTTGGTGGGGGCGAACGCGTCGATCATCTGACGCAGCGCGAAGCGCAGGCGGCGCGCGGTGTGGGGCGCCAGCCCCGCCGCGTCGAGCATCTCCCGCAGCCAGCGCGCGTTGAGCCGGTAGGACGCTTCGAGCAGGCGGAAGAAGGGCAAGGTGCGCCACTCCGCGGCCTCGAAACGCGGGTCCTCGTCCCGGGCTCCGGCGACGGCAGGCGCAGGCGATGCGTCCAGGATCTGCGCAAACAGCGCCGCCCGATCGCGGTAGAAGCGCTGCTGGATCTCGCGCAGGCGCTCCGGACGCGCCGCCAGCGCGGCGAACAGCGCCTGCATGTCGAGCCGCTGCGGCGGCGGCAGGCGGGCGACGAAGTCCGCGACCGTTCCGGCCGCGGCCTGCTGCAAGGCCTCGAGCGCCGCGGACTGGCTCGCCTCTGCGCCTCGATCCGTCATGGCGAGTCCGGGGCTAATGCCCCTGGCCGATGACGCCCCTGACGAGGTAGATCGTGGCGATGCCAAGGCCGATCAGCAGCACCTGCTGCACGGTGGCGCCGAGCTCGGGTCGCCGGTGCAGACCCGGGATCAGGTCGGCGACCGCCACGTAGATCATGCTCGCCGCAACGAATCCCAGCAGCGAGGGAATCCAGCTCTGCAGCGTGTTCAGCGCCACGTAACCGAGCAGGCCTCCCACCACCATGGCGGCGCTGGAGAGCAGATTGAACGCCAGCGCCCGACGGCGCGAGTAGCCCGAGTGCAGCAGGATCAGGAAGTCACCGACCTCGGAAGGCACCTCGTGCGCCATGATGGCGAGCGCCGTCACGATGCCGAGCTGCGTGTCGGCGAGAAATGCAGCAGCGATCAGGATCCCGTCCACGAAGTTGTGCACGGTGTCGCCGATCATGATCAGCAGCCCGCTGCGTCCGCCCGGCGCCGCATGAGCGTGCTTGTGATCGGCATGGCGCTCGTCCTCGCCCCACTGCGGCGCATGCTGGTGGCGCCAGAGCACCAGCTTCTCGAGCACGAAGAACACCAGCAGGCCGGCGAGCACGCTCCCGCCCAGTGCGGTGGCCGAACCCAACGCCTCGAACGCGTGCGGCAGCACCGCCAGGAAGGCGGCGCCGAGCAGCGCGCCGACCGAATAGCTGACCAGGATCGGAACCGTCGAGGGCCGCGCGCGGTAGGCCATGGCCGCGGCCGCGCTCACGCTCAGCACACCGCCGAGCAGGCAGCTCGCGACGATCCAGGCGAGCGGGGCCATCACGCCTCCAACCAGACGAGCGCAGCCTGCCTGCCCGTGCGCCGGTCGCGCCGGTGGGAGAAGAAGCGCCGCGCGTCGGAGCTGGTGCACAGACCGCCGCCGAACACCGCGTGCACGCCGGCCGCAGCCAGGCGCCGCCGGGCGAGCGCATACAGGTCGGCGAACCACTTCGGCGCGCCATCGGGCCGCGGCGGCCTGGAACGGAAGCAGGCCGCCGCGCCGGCATCGACGGCGGTGAAGGCGTCGAGCACGTCACGTCCCACTTCGAAGGCATCCGGACCGATCGCGGGGCCGAGCCAGGCCAGCAGATCCGTCCCGGCGGGATCCATTGCCGCGACGGTGCTCTCCAGCACGCCGTGGCTCAAGCCGCGCCAGCCGGCGTGCGCGGCCGCGACCACGCTGCCGGCGCGATCGCAGAGCAGCACCGGCAGGCAATCAGCGACCAGGACCACGCACACCTCACCCGGTGTGCGCGCGACGCAGGCATCGGCCTCCTCCTCGGCAGCGGCCTGCCGTGCTTCGGTCACGCGCGCCCCGTGCACCTGTCGCAGCCAATGCGGTTCGGCCGGCAGCAGCGCGCGCAGCCGGGCGCGGTTCTCCTGGACATGCCGGGCATCGTCGCCGACGCGGGCGCCGAGGTTCATGCTGTCGAAGGGCGCTCGGCTCACACCGCCGTTGCGGCTGGTGATCAAGGCGCGGACGCGGGTCGGCGCGGGCCAGTCGGGGACGATCCAGTCAGCGTGCGGGTGCATCCCGGGCCAATCGTTCCAATAGAGTGTGCAGGTCGGCGGGCAGGGGCGAGTGCCAGGACATCGCGTGGCCGGTGGCCGGGTGCGCCAGCGCGAGCCGAGTCGCGTGCAGGGCCTGGCGCGTGAACTCGCGTGCAGCGAGGGGCAGCGTGCGTGCGGCGCCACGCGTGAGGTAGACCGGATCGCCGATCAATGGATGGCCGCTGGCGGCCATGTGCACGCGGATCTGGTGCGTGCGCCCGGTCTCCAGGCTGCACTCCACCAGGCTCCAGCCGCGACCTTGGCGCAACGTGCGGAAGCGCGTGGCGGCTGGCTTGCCGCGCTCGACCACCGCCATACGCGTGCGCTGCACCGGATGCCGGCCGATCGGCGCCTCGATCCTGCCCTCCGGCGGCGTGGCGCCGGCCACCAGCGCAAGGTACTCGCGCGTCACCGTGCGCGCCTGGAGCTGGCGCACCAGGCCGGTCTGCGCCTCCAGCGTCTTGGCCACCACCAGCAGGCCACTGGTGTCCTTGTCCAGCCGGTGCACGATGCCGGCGCGCGGCAGGCGGGCGAGCGCGGGCGCGTGGTGCAGCAATGCATTCATCATGGTGCCCGAGCGGTTGCCGCTGCCGGGATGCACGACCAGGCCCGCGGGCTTGTCGATCACCAGCAGCGCGTGATCCTCGAACAGGATGGTCAGCGGGATGTCTTGCGCGAAATCCCGAGCCTCGTCTTGGTCCGCATCGGGACGCAGTGCGATACGCTCGCCGCCCCACACCTTGTCGCGCGGCTGCGCGGGCGCGCCGTCCACGGTCACGCGCGCGCGCTTCACCCAGCTCTGCAGCCGGCTGCGCGAATAGTCGGGGAACAACCGCGCCAGCGCCTGGTCCAGACGCAAGCCGGCAAGCGCATCGGGCACGCGCGCGTGCAGCGCCTTGCCGCCCGCTAAATGGGCGGGCGCGGCGGGCGATGCGCTATAATCGCGCGCACGTTTCTCGAGGCTCATGAGCAAATTGCGTAGTTTAGCCAGATTCGCATTCCTGCTGTTGCTCGCCGGCGTCGCGCTGCTGCCGGCCTGCAAGTCCACCGGCGACGACAAGTACGACGAAACGCGCAACTGGTCCGCCGAGCGCCTGTACAACGAGGCCAAGGCGGAGCTGGTGAGCGGCGCCTACAAGAAGGCCATCGAGTACTACCAGAAGCTGGAAGCGCGCTATCCCTACGGCCGCTACGCCCAGCAGGCGCAGCTCGAGCTGGCCTACGCCTACTACAAGGACGGCGAGCCGGTGCTGGCGCTGGCCGAGACCGACCGCTTCATCAAGCTCTATCCGGAGCATCCCAGCGTCGACTACGCCTACTACCTGAAGGGGCTGGTCAACTTCAACGAGGACCTGGGCATCTTCGGCGGGCTCGCCAATCAGGACATGAGCGAGCGCGATCCGCGCGCGGCGATCGAGTCGTTCGAGAGCTTTCGCGAGCTGGTGGAGCGCTTCCCGGACAGCCGCTACGCGCCCGACGCGTATGCGCGCATGCGCTACCTGATCAACGCGCTCGCCAACAACGAGGTGCGCGTCGGGGAGTACTACCTGCGGCGCAAGGCCTACGTCGCGGCGGTGAATCGCGCCCAGTACGTGCTGACGAATTACCCCAAGACGCCGGCGGTCGAGCAGGCGCTGATCGTCATGGTGAAGGCGTACGACGCGATGGGGCTCGCCGAGCTGCGCGATGACGCCGACCGGCTGCTGAAGCTCAACTATCCGAACACCCGGTACTCGCTGGCCAGCCGCCAGCAGAAGAAGTGGTGGCAGTTCTGGTGAGTTATCCCACCTGCGCGCGGTAACCGGCGGCCTCGACCGCGGTGGCCAGGTCGGCTGCGCTCGCGCGGCCGGGATCGAAGTCCACCACCGCCTCGCTGCGCTCCAGGGACACCGCGGCGCTGCGCACGCCGGGCACCGCCTCCAGCACCTGCTTCACGCTGCGCACGCAGCCTTGGCACGTCATGCCGCTCACTTGCAACCTCAACTGTTGCATATCTCACTCATTCAAAAGGTATTTCACAGGGCGGCAGCCGCGGGCCGGCGGGGCCGGAATCGGCCTTAAGCCGCCGCGCAACTTGCCGTTAACATTTCCGTCCCGAGGAGTGCCGATAAGGCGCCTTTGGACGAGATGACGACGACGGTGAGGCGCCGGCAGGGCGTGGCCGCGTGGTTGGGGCGGCTTTCGACTCTGCCGGCTGCCCGCTTTCGTTGCCTCTAGCGCTGCAGTTCGGGCAGGTCCTCGAACAAGACCAGCGCCTCCGGGTTGGCCAGCGCCTCCCGGTTCTTCACCGGCCGCCCGTGCACCACGTTGCGCACGGCCAGCTCCACGATCTTGCCGCTCTTGGTCCGCGGGATATCCGCGACCTGGCAGATCTTCGCCGGCACGTGGCGCGGCGTGGTGTTGCTGCGGATCTGCTGCTTGATCTTCTTCGTCAACGCCTCGTCCAGCGCGAGCCCATCGCGCAGCCGCACGAACAGCACCACCCGCACGTCGCCCTCCCAGTCCTGGCCGATGACCAGGCTCTCCACCACCTCCGGCAGCTGCTCCACCTGGCGGTAGATCTCCGCGGTGCCGATGCGCACCCCGCCCGGATTCAGCACCGCATCCGAGCGCCCGTAGATCACCGCGGTGCCGCGTAGCGTGAGCTCCATGTAGTCGCCGTGGCACCAGACGTTGGGGAAGCGGGCGAAGTAGGCGTCGTGGTACTTGCTCCCGTCGGGGTCGTTCCAGAAGCCCACGGGCATGGAAGGGAAGGGCGCGCTGCATACCAGCTCGCCTTTCTCGCCGATCACCGGCCGGCCGGCGTCGTCGTACACCTCGACCTTGAGGCCCAGTCCGCGACACTGCATCTCGCCCTTCCAGACCGGCACCAGCGGGCTGCCGAGCACGAAGCAGGAGACGATGTCCGTGCCGCCGGAAATGGAGGACAGCAGCAGGTCCTGCTTGATCGCGCCGTAGACGTACTCGAAGCTCTCGGGCGACAGCGGCGACCCGGTCGAGGTCATGGTGCGCAGGCTCGCCAGGCGGTGGGTTTCGCGTGGACGCAGCTCGAGCTTGCTCAGCGCATCGATGTATTTCGCCGAGGTGCCGAACACGCTCATCTGCTCCGCATCGGCGAGGTCGAACAGCACGCTTGGCCCGGGGTGGAAGGGAGAGCCGTCGTACAGCAGCAGCGTCGCGCCCGTGGCCAGGCCCGACACCAGCCAGTTCCACATCATCCAGCCGCAGGTGGTGAAGTAGAACAGCCGGTCGCCGCGCTTCAAGTCGGTGTGCAGCTGATGCTCCTTGAGGTGCTGCAGCAGCGTGCCGCCTGCCCCGTGCACGATGCACTTGGGCACGCCGGTGGTGCCGGACGAGTACAGGATGAACTGCGGCCGGTCGAAGGGGCCGCGCTCGAACTGGATGTCGCCGGGGCTGAAGGGTGCCAGGAACCGGCCCAGATGCACGGCGTCGGGGATGGCGTCGATCTGCGGCTCGGGCGCCAGGTAAGGCACGACCACCACGCGCTCGAGGCCGGGAAGCTGCCGCGCAATCTCGGCGATGCGGGCGATCGTGTCGTGGCTCTTGCCGGCGTAGTCGTAGCCGTCCACGCAGAACAGCACCTTCGGCGCGATCTGGCCGAAGCGGTCGAGCACGCCCTGCACCCCGAAGTCCGGCGAGCAGGAGGACCAGATGGCGCCGATGCTGGCCGTGGCCAGCATCGCGACGATCGCCTCCGGCATGTTGGGCATGAAGCCGGCCACGCGGTCGCCGGCTGTCACCCCCAGCGCGCGCAGCGCCTGCGCCGTTTGCGACACGGCGGCGTAGAGCTCGCCGAAGCTGAGCTTGCGCCGCGCCTGGCTCTCGCCCCAGAACACCAGCGCCGTTTCATCGTCGCGCCGGCGCAGCAGGTTCTCCGCGAAGTTGAGCCTGGCATGCGGGAACCAGGTGGCGCCGGGCATGCGGTCGCCATCGAGCAGGTAGGGCGCGTTGCCCTTGTCGCCGATCACGCCGGCGAAGTCCCACATCGACTCCCAGAACTTCGCCGGCTCGCGGATCGACCAGTCGTACAGCGACGCATGGTCGTGCGCGCCGGCCCGCCAGCGCTCATCGACCAGCCGCATGAAGCGCGTCAGGTTGGCGTTGGCGATGCGCTCCGCCGAGGGCCGCCAGAGCAGGGTGGGAGCGTCGGTGGTCATGTCGAACGAGCTACTCGGCACGCAGCTGCGGAAACAGGATCACGTCGCGGATGCTGGGGCTGTCGGTGAGCAGCATCACCAGCCGGTCGATGCCCACGCCTTCGCCGGCGGTGGGCGGCAGGCCGTGCTCGAGCGCGCGGATGTAGTCGGCGTCGTAGTGCATGGCCTCCTGGTCGCCGGCATCCTTCTGCCGCGCCTGCTCCAGGAAGCGCGCCGCCTGGTCCTCGGGGTCGTTCAGCTCGGAGAAGCCGTTGGCGATCTCGCGGCCGGCGATGTACAGCTCGAAGCGGTCGGTGATCTCGGGGTCGCCGTCGTTGCGCCGCGCGAGCGGCGACACCTCGGCCGGGTAGTCGACGATGTAGGTCGGCTCGAACAGCTTGTCCTCGGTGGTCTCCTCGAAGAACGTGAGCTGCAGGCCGCCCAGGCCGTCGGCGGCCTTGTACGGTGCCTTGTTGCGCTCGAACCATCCCACCAGGAACGCACGGTCGTTGAGCTGCGCCTCGCTGTACTGCGGGTGATGGGTGCGGATCGCTTGCAGCACGGTGAGCCGCGCAAACGGCTTGGCGAAATCCATCTCCCGCCCCTGGTAGGTGATGCGCGTGGTGCCCAGCACGCGCTGCGCCACCTCGCGCAGCATCTGCTCGGTGAAGTCCATCAGGAAGCGGTAGTCGCGATAGGCCTCGTAGAACTCGAGCATGGTGAACTCGGGGTTGTGCCGGGTCGAGATGCCCTCGTTGCGGAAGTTGCGGTTGATCTCGAACACCTTCTCGAAGCCGCCCACCACCAGGCGCTTGAGGTACAGCTCGGGCGCGATGCGCAGGAACAGCCGCATGTCCAGCGCGTTGTGGTGCGTCACGAACGGCCGGGCGGTGGCGCCGCCGGGGATGGGGTGCATCATGGGCGTCTCGACCTCGAGATAGCCATGGCGCACCAGGAACTCGCGGATCGCCTGCACCGTCCTGGAGCGCACCACGAACACCCGGCGTGCGTCCTCGTTGGTGATCAAGTCCAGGTAGCGCTGACGGTACTTCTGCTCCTGGTCGGCGAGGCCGTGAAACTTCTCCGGCAACGGCCGCAGCGACTTGGTGAGCAGGCGCAGGCCGTTGACCTTGATCGACAGCTCGCCGGTCTTGGTGCGGAACAGCGTGCCCTCCGCACCCAGGATATCGCCCAGGTCCCAGTGCTTGAAGGTCTCGTAGTCGGCCTCGCCCACGGCGTCGCGGGTGACGTAGATCTGGATGCGCCCGGACATGTCCTGGAGCGTGGCGAAGCTCGCCTTGCCCATGACGCGCTTGAGCATCATGCGGCCGGCCACGGCGGCATGCGCGGGCGCGGCCTCCAGCTCCGCGTTCTCCTTGCCGGCGCAGGCCTCGTGCAGGTCGGCGGCCAGGTGCGTGCGGCGGAAGTCGTTGGGAAAGGCGCTGCCTTGCTCGCGCAGGGCCTTGAGCTTCGCGCGGCGCTCCTCGATGATCTGGTTGCTGTCCTGCGGCGGCGGGTTGTTGTCGTCGGCCATTCTGGTCGCTCTTAGACGCCCCGCTTCAGACTGGCGGTGATGAACTGGTCGAGGTCGCCGTCCAGCACCCCGCGCGTGTTGCCGACCTCGATGTTGGTGCGCAGGTCCTTGATGATGGACTGGTCGAGGATGTAGTTGCGGATCTGGTGCCCCCAGCCGATGTCGGTCTTGCTCTCTTCCATCTTCTGCTTTTCCGCTTCGCGCTTGCGCACCTCCGCCTCGTACAGGCGCGCCTTGAGCATGGCCATGGCCTCGGCGCGGTTGCGGTGCTGCGAGCGGTCGTTCTGGCACTGGACCACGATGCCGGTGGGCAAGTGCGTGATGCGGATGGCGGAGTCGGTCTTGTTGACGTGCTGGCCGCCGGCGCCGCTGGCGCGGAAAGTATCCACGCGCAGATCGGCCGGGTTGACCTCGATCTCGATGGTCTCGTCTACCTCGGGGTAGACGAACACGCTGGCGAAGGAGGTGTGGCGGCGCGCGTTGGCGTCGAACGGCGACTTGCGCACCAGCCGGTGCACGCCGGTTTCGGTGCGCAGCGTGCCGTACGCGTAATCGCCGCTCACCTTGAGCGCCGCGCTCTTGATGCCAGCGACCTCGCCGGGGGACTCCTCCAGCACCTCCACGTCGAAGCCGCGCCGCTCACAGAAGCGCAGATACATGCGCTCCAGCATCGACGCCCAGTCCTGGGCCTCGGTGCCGCCCTGCCCGGACTGGATGTCCACGAAGCAGTTGTTGGGGTCCATGGGGTTGGAGAACATGCGGCGGAACTCGAGGTCCGCCACGGTCTTCTCCAGCGCGGCCACGTCCTTGGCGACCGCCTCGAACGTGCCCTCGTCGTTCTCGGCCAGCGCCAGCTCGAGCAGCTCGCGGTTGTCGCGCAGGCCCTGGGCGAGGCGCTCCAGGGTGCTCACCGCGGATTCCAGCGCCTTGCGTTCGCGCCCCAGCTCCTGCGCGCGCTTGCTGTCCGACCACAGGGCCGGGTCTTCGACCAGCTTGATCAGCTCGCCGAGCCGCGTGCGTTTGGCATCGAAGTCAAAGATACCTCCGCAGTTCGGCGGAGCGCTGCTCCAGATCCTCGAGCAGGTTAACCAGTGCGTTGATGCGTTCGGCTTCCATGCAGAATTCCTTGGGCATCCCTCGCGCCGACGTCCCGAGCACAAGGGAAAAACATACAGTTTAACTCAGCGCCGCGCGCCAGGGCGCGGCGCGAGGTGCCGCGAGCGGGGTTTCCATGGGCGGCGCCGGCTCCCAGTGGTCGAGCACCAATTGCAGGGAACGCAGCCCGTTCCACTCGTTCACATCCAGGCGGTACACGGCGCGGATGTGCTCGGGGAGCAGATCGGTGTGCCGGAACAGCATCGCATCGTAGGCGGCGGCGCGCGGACCGGCGGGCTGGCCGAGCAGCAGCTTCAGATGGCCGCCGCCGACCACGCGCTGGTCGGCTACGCGGAACACGCCGTGGAAGCGCGGCGCCGGGAAGCCCTGTCCCCAGGCGATGTCGGCGATCGCCTGGGCGAGCTGCAGCGTCATTTCGCGGGCGCCGAGCGTGCCGTCGGTGTCGAGGCGCTGCTCGAGCTGCTCGGCGGTCAGCAGCTCGCGTAACGTGCGGTCGAAGGCGCTCTGGAAGCGCGGGAAGTCGGCCTGCCGGATGGACAGACCCGCGGCGGCGGCGTGCCCGCCGAAGCGCAGCAGCAGGCCGGGGTGGCGCTTGTCGAGCAGGTCCAGCGCATCGCGCAGGTGCAGGCCGGGGATCGAGCGCCCGGAGCCCCTCAGCTCGCCGTCCTGCCCGGCGGCGAAGGCGATCACCGGCCGGTGGAAGCGCTCGCGAATGCGGGCGGCCAGGATGCCGACCACCCCCTGGTGCCAGTCGGCCTCGTACAGCGCCAGCCCGTAGGCCTCGCCCGGATCGATGCGCTCCAGGTGGGCCAGCGCCGCGTCCTGCATGTCCGACTCGATGCTGCGGCGCTCGCGGTTCAACTCGTCGAGGCGGCGTGCCAGCTCCGCGGCTTGCGCCGCGTCTTCGGTCAGCAGACACTCGATGCCCAGCGACATGTCGGTCAGGCGGCCGGCCGCGTTGATGCGAGGCCCCGCCACGAAGCCGAGGTCGTAAGCGCCGGCCCGCTCGAGCCCGCGGCCGGCCGAGTGGAGCAACGCCTTGAGCCCCGGGCGGCAGCGTCCGGAGCGGATGCGGCGCAAGCCCTGCTCGACCAGGACGCGGTTGTTGTGATCCAGGGGCACGACGTCGGCGACGGTGCCCAGCGCCACCAGGTCGAGCAGCGCCGCCAAGTTGGGCCCCTGCGTGGCGCCGAAGCGGCCGCGCCGGCGCAGCTCGCCGCGCAGCTCGAGCATGGCGTAGAACATCACCCCGACGCCGGCCAGATGCTTGCTCGGAAAGCCGCACCCCGGCTGGTTGGGATTGACGATGCAAGCGGCCGCGGGCAGACGCTCGCCGGGCAGATGATGGTCGGTCACCAGCACCTGCATGCCCAGCCGGCCGGCCTCGGCGACACCCTCGACCGAGGCGATGCCGTTGTCCACCGTGATCAGGTAGTGCGGCGCGCGCGTGGCCGCGATGCGCACGATCTCGGGCGTGAGGCCGTAGCCGAACTCGAAGCGATTCGGCACCAGGTAGCCGACGTCGGCGCCGCATGCGCGCAGCGCCAGCATGCCAACGGCACAGGCGGTGGCGCCGTCGCAGTCGTAGTCGCCGACGATCAGCAGGCGTTGCGACTGCTCGATCGCGTCGGCGAGGATCGTGGCCAGCGCCGGGAGGTTGTGCATGGATGCGGGAGGCAGCAGGCGCGCCAGGCCGATTTCGAGCTGCTCGGAGCCGCGCACACCGCGTGCGGCGAACACCCGCGCCAGCACCGGGTCGACGCCGGCCTGCAGCAGGACGGCGAAAGCCGCCTCGGGATACGCGCGCTCGACGATCTCAAGCATAGCAGCCCCCGGCAGAACCACGACGCGAGCGCCCACGCGTAGTGCGCGTGGGCCGCACACGCGCACAAGTGCTTGAACGGGCGAGGGGTCGCATTCTAGTAATGCCTGCAAAGTGCGCCACGCGACGATCTTGCATCAACTGTCACGTCAGTCCGTAGCTGCGGCGCCAGAGTTTCCACAGGTCGCTGCGTGACAAGGTAAAGTGCAGAGCGCTCCCCGCATGCTGAGTGATCAAGGCCAACGCCTGCAGCCCGCCGCGCGCCACTGCGCGCAGCAGCGGAGCGAGCCACGTGCGCTCGAACTGCGTCGCGCGCTCGTCCCAGCCGCCGCGCTGGCCGCCGGAGAACGTCTCCAGCGTCACCAGATGCCCGCCATCGCCCGCTCGCGCGAGCCAGTCCGCAGCCTCTGCAGGCAGCGGCTCGAGCGGCCGCTGCGCACACAAGGCCAGTCCGCGAGTGAGGACGTCCTCGGCCCACACCGACACATGAGCACTGCACTCCGGCAGCCGGCCCCCGCCCCAGAACCACAGGCTGTTGATGACAGGCGCCCCGCGCGCCTCGCGCGCCGCGTTGACGGCATGCGCGTGCAGCAGCATCTGCGCCTCGTTGGCCCGGCGATGCCAGGCGAGTGCGTCGGCTCCCGTCGGCAGCAGCGCGTCGATGCCGTGACCCGCGGCCAGGCTCAAGGGGGTGGTGCGCAGGCGCGCCGGGTGGGGCAGGCGCACGTACCAGCGTGTGGCCGCGGGCGCGCTGAAAGTGAAGCCGTCCCCGGCGAAATGGCGGTTGAGCGAATCCACCAGCGCCTCGGCCTCGGCGGTCGAGACCTCCAGGCGCTCGCTGTCCGCCAGCACCAGGTCGCCTTGGCGCGCATGCAGGTGCACCGGGTCGGCGCGCAGCCAGAAGTGTTCGCCCGGCGCCTGACCGTCTGCGCGCAGCGTGACCGGCGCGATTGGCCAATCGTCTTGCGGTCGAACGGCGAAAGCGCCGCACAGCACGGCTTCGAAGTGATCGGCCGCGACACGCTGCCTGCGCGCGCGGGCGAGCAGGCGGTGCAAGGCGGGATGGCGGGACAGCGCATCGGCGGGTTCGGGCAGATCGGGCACGAGTTGCGGGACGAAGAGCTGGACCGATCGCACGACGAGGAATGGAGCGTCAACCCGGCGACATGATGCGAACGGCCGGCAGTGTAGCATAGCGCCATCCGACAGCTCGCGACATGCGACGCGCCGGACTGTGGCACACTGTCGCGCGTTTTACCCCCCGGATCCCCCTCTTGAGTCCCTACGAGCTATTTGTCGGGCTGCGCTACACGCGCGCGAAGCGGCGCAACCGCTTCATCTCGGTCATCTCGCTCATCTCCGTGGTCGGCATCACCATCGGCGTGGCTGCGCTGATCGTGGTGCTGTCGGTGATGAACGGCTTTCAGAAGGAGCTGCGCACGCGCATCCTCGGTGTGGCCTCGCACGTGCAGATCGCCGCCTTCGACGGCGGCTTGAGCGACTGGCGCGACGTCGCGCAACAGGCCAGCCGTGTGCCCGACGTGGTCGCGGCGGCGCCCTTCATCAACCAGCAGGGCCTGCTCGGCAATCAGCAGAACGTCCAGGGCACCCTGGTCCGCGGCATCCTGCCGCAGGAAGAGGACAAGGTCGCGGACATCGGCCGGCACATGAAGGCGGGCGCGCTCGGCGATCTGCGGCCCGGCGAGTTCGGCATCGTGCTGGGCAGCGAGCTCGCCCACGCGGTGGGCGCAAGCGTCGGGGAAAAGGTGGTGCTGATCGCGCCGCAGGGGCAGGTGACGCCGGCGGGCATCCTGCCGCGCATCAAGCAGTTCACCCTGGTGGGCGTGTTCGAGGTCGGCATGTACGAGTACGACGCCGGCCTGGCGCTGATCCACCTGGAGGACGCACAGAAGCTGTACCGCATGCAGGACAGGGTGTCGGGGGTGCGCCTCAAGCTCACCGACCTGTTCCTGGCGCCCCAGGTGGCGCGCGAGCTGATGCGCACCCTGCGCGCCGACGTGATGGTCAGCGATTGGACGCGCAGCCACGCCAATTTCTTTCGCGCCGTGCAGATCGAGAAGCGGGTGATGTTCATCATCCTCACTTTGATCGTCGCGGTCGCGGCCTTCAATCTGGTATCCACGCTGGTGATGGCGGTGACCGAGAAGCAGGCCGACATCGCCATCCTGCGCACCCTGGGGGCTACGCCCGCGTCGATCATGAAAATCTTCGTGATCCAGGGCCTGATCATCGGCGTGGTGGGCACGCTCGCCGGGGTCACCCTGGGCGTGCTGACCGCGCTCAACGTCGAGACCGTGGTGCCGGCCATCGAGCGCGTGTTCGGCGTGCAGTTCCTGGCCAAGGACGTCTACTACATCAGCGATCTGCCATCCGACCTGCACTGGGACGATGTGGTCACCGTGGGCTCGGTGTCCCTGGCCCTGAGCTGGCTGGCGACGCTGTACCCGAGCTTCCGCGCCTCGCGCACCAACCCGGCGGAGGCGTTGCGCTATGAGTAGCGGCGCGATGAACGGCGGGCCGGTCGTCGTCTGTCGCGGCCTGAAGAAGATCTACCGCCAGGGGCCCTACGAAGTGCCGGTGCTGCTGGGCGTGGATCTGTCCGTCGCCCGCGGCCAGAGCGTGGCCATCGTCGGCGCCTCGGGCTCGGGCAAGAGCACGCTGCTGCACCTGCTGGGCGGGCTCGATGCCCCGAGCGGCGGCGAGGTGGACATCCTCGGCCAGAATATCGCGCGCCTCGGCGAGGCGGAGAAGGGCCGCGTGCGCAACGGCGCGCTGGGTTTCGTGTACCAGTTCCATCACCTGCTGAACGAGTTCACCGCCCAGGAGAACGTCGCCATGCCGCTGCTGATCCGCCGCCTGCCGCCGGCGCAGGCCGCGCAGCAGGCCGCCGAGATGCTGGGGCGGGTGGGATTGTCGCACCGGCTCACGCACACGCCGGGCGAGCTGTCGGGCGGCGAGCGCCAGCGCGCGGCGCTCGCCCGCGCGCTGGTCACGCGGCCGGCCTGCCTGCTCGCCGACGAGCCCACCGGCAACCTCGACCGCCACACCGCGGAAGGGGTGCTCGATCTGATGCTCGAGCTGAACCGTACGCTGGGCACCAGCCTGGTGATCGTGACGCATGATCCCGGCATCGCGGGGCGCATGAACCGGGTGATGCTGCTCGAGGACGGAATCCTGAGGAGCTAGGATCTAGGCGCTGGGATCTAGGGAAAAGGCGCGGCTTCGCCGCACAACACCCCCTAGCCCCTAGCTCCTAGATCCTAGCTCCTCACTCGAGGCTGCGCCACAAGTACCACGTCGCCACGGTGCGCCACGGCGCCCAGGCCTTGGCGATGCGCCGCATGCGCGTCTCGCTCACCGGCCTGCCGCGGTTGTAATGCAGGCCGATCGCGCGCTGGAGCCCGAGGTCGCCCACGGGCAGCACGTCGGGCCGCAGCAGGTGAAAGATGAGAAACATCTCCGCGGTCCAGCGGCCGATACCCTTGACCTGCGTCAGCTCGGCGATGACCTGGTCGTCGCCGCTCCGGCGCCAGCGCGCCGGCTGGAGCGCTCCCGAATGGAAATGCGCAGCGAGGTCCAGCAGGTACGCGGCCTTCTGGCGCGACAAGCCGCAGGCGCGCAGTTGCTCCAGGCGCAGCACCAGCACCTCTCCCGGCGCGAATTCCTGCACCGCCCCGGTCAAGCGGCCCCAGACGCCGGCGGCGGCCTGCACCGAGATCTGCTGTCCCACGATGGAACGGGCCAGCGCGGTGAAGGCGTCGCTGCGCCGGCGCAAGCGCGTGCCGGAATGGGCGTCGATCAGCTGCGCCAGCACCGGGTCGCGGGCGCTCAGATCGGCGGTCGCCTGGGTCCAGTAGCGCGGCGTCATGGGCGGGGCCCCGACTGCCGGCGCTCGCGACGCAGCTTGAGGCGCTGGCGCCACGCCGAGGACACGGCAAGGCGCCAGCCACCGAGCACGGCGAAGTAGCCGGACACCGCCAGAATCGAGGCGAGCAGCAGCAGGCCGAGCAGGAACGGCTTCCCCATCGCGGCCATCCAGGCCTTGAGCAGCGGAAACCACTGCTCCGGGTTGAAGAGCCCGATATCGATCTCCGGCATCGGCACCGCCTCGGGCATGTCGCCGGTGACGAACAGGCCCAGCTTGTACGCCGCGTAGTAAAGCGGGACGATAGTGAAGGGATTGGTGTACCAGGTGCACACCGCGGCGACGGGCAGATTGACGCGCAGCAGGACGGCGAGCAGCGCGGCGCTCAGCATCTGCACGGGGCCGGGCACCAGTCCACAGAACAGGCCCACCGCCACGCCACCGGCCACCGAGCGCCGGTTCAGATGCCACAGGTTGTGGTGGTGCAGCGCGGAGCCGAAAAAGGCGATCGCGCGGTTGCGCTTGATCGACTCGTGACTGGGGAGGAACTTCCGGAAATGCTTGCGCGGCATCGCAACGGCGGAAACGGAATCGGGTCGATTCTACCGGAAAGGCCGAGCAGCCCGGCAGGGTGCCCCCGGAGCTGACCGCCCGTGCCCGCATTCGCGCTTGCCTTTGCCCTGGGCGCCTGGCTGCTCCAGCAGCAGGCCATCCTGCCCAGCGTACTGTGGATCTATGCACTGCCGGCGGCCGTCTTCGGCGCGGCGCTCGCCGCGCGCATGGAGCGGCCGGTCTGGGGGCGCCTGGCGCGTGCCTGCGTGCCTGTGCTTGCCTGTTTCGCGGGCTGGTGCATCGCGCTCCTGTGGGCCCACCTGCGCCTCGCCGACGCCTTGCCACAGCAGTGGGAAGGACGCGACGTGCGAGTGACCGGGGTGATCGCCGAGCTGCCGCAACCGACCGAGCGCGGCGTCCGCTTCGCGTTCCGCGTGGAGCGCGTGCTAACGCCGTCGGCGCGGGTGCCGGAGCGCGTGATGCTCACCTGGTACGCGGAGCGCGACAGCGGCTTCGCGGCGCGGCCCCCGCTGCATGCGGGTCAGCGCTGGCAGCTCACGGTACGCCTGCGCAAGCCGCATGGGACAGCCAATCCGCACGGGTTCGACTTCGAGGTGTGGATGCTCGAACGGGGAATTCGGGCGACCGGCTACGTGCGGCGCGAACCCGCCGGTCGGCTGCTGCAGGAGATGGTGCACCGGCCGGGATACTGGATCGAGCGCCTGCGCGAACGGGCGCGCAGCCGCCTCCAGGCAGCGCTGCCCGGCGATGCTGCCGCCGGGGTGCTGGCCGCGCTCGCCGTCGGCGACCAGCAGGCGATCGGCGCCGGGCAGTGGAGCGTGTTCACGCGCACCGGGGTGAATCACCTGATGAGCATCAGCGGGCTGCACATCACCATGGTGTCGGGGCTGGTGTTCGCCGCCGCGCTGTGGGGCTGGCGGCGGCTGGGCACGGCTGCGCTGCGTTTCCCGGCGCAGAAAGCCGCGGCCGTGGCCGGCCTGGCCGCCGCGCTGGCCTATGCGCTTCTTTCCGGCTTCGGCGTGCCGGCGCAGCGCACCGTGTACATGCTGGCCTGTGTCGCCGTAGCCCTGCTCGCCGGCCGGGCCGGCTCGGCTGCCACCGTGCTGTCGCTCGCCGCGGTCCTGGTGCTCGCCCTCGATCCGTGGGCGGTCCTGGCGCCGGGGTTCTGGCTGTCCTTCGGGGCGGTTGCCTTGATCATGTACGTGAGCGTCGGGCGCGTGTCCCGGCCCGGCTGGCTGACGAACTGGGCGCGGGTGCAATGCGCCGTGACGGTCGGTCTTACTCCGATCGTGATCGTTCTGTTTCAGCAGGTGTCCCTGGTTTCGCCGATCGCGAACGCCGTCGCCATTCCCTTGGTGAGTCTGGGCGTGGTGCCGCTCACGCTCGTCGGACTGGTGCTGCCCGTGGACATCGTGCTGGCGCTGGCCGCCGAGCTGATGGCGCTGTGCAATCTACTGCTGGAGCATCTGAGCGCCCTGCCCGAGGCGGTGTGGCAGCAGCATGCGCCGCCCTGGTGGTCGCTGCCGGTGGCGGCGGCAGGCGTGATCTGGTTGCTCGCTCCGCGTGGTTTCCCCGCCCGCTGGGTGGGCGCGGCGGCACTGCTGCCGCTGGTGCTGGTGCGCCAGGAGCGGCCGGCACCCGGGGAAGCCTGGGTCGATGTCCTGGATGTGGGGCAGGGCCTGGCAACGGTGGTGCGCACCGCGAACCACGTTCTGCTGTACGACGCCGGGCCGGCGTTTTCCCGGGAGGCGGACGGCGGCAACCGCATCGTCGTCCCGCATCTGCGCGCCACCGGCGTGGCCCGACTCGACGGCCTGGTCATCACCCACGACGACAACGATCACACCGGCGGCGTGGCATCGGTGCTGGAAGCTCTGCCCGCGGCGTGGGTCGCCTCCTCCTTGCCGGACCAGGATCCACGCCTGGCCGGCGCGCGCGAACGGCTGCGCTGCCAGGCCGGGCAGCGCTGGGAGTGGGACGGCGTCGCCTTCGCGATGTTGCACCCGCGCGCGGAGGACTATAATCGAGCCCGCAGCAAAGACAACGATCGCAGCTGTGTGCTGCGCGTCGCAGCCGCCGGCGGAAGCGTCCTGCTGACCGCCGACATCGAGCGGGGCGCGGAGCTTGAACTGACCGAGCGCGCCGGCGCAGCGCTGCGCTCCGACGTGCTGATCGTCCCGCATCACGGCAGCAACACCTCTTCCACGGATGCTTTTCTCGCGCGCGTACGTCCCAGCATGGCCTTGTTCACCGTCGGCTATCGCAACCGCTTCGGCCATCCGGCCGAGGAGGTGCTCGCGCGCTACGCGCGCCTGGGGATCGAGAGCTACCGCACCGATGCCGACGGCGCACTCCTGCTGCGGCTCGCCGCGACGCGCCAGCTCTCCGCGTGGCGCCGCGTGCAGCCGCGCTACTGGCATGGACGTTGAGGCATGACGGTCCAGGTTCGTGCCGCGGCCAGCGATACCGATCCGCGCCTGTGGCTGCAGGACGTGGGCGAGCGGCTGGCGCCCGCCGATCGGGCGCTGCTCGGCCGCGCGCTGGCCGTGGCGCTGGAGGTCTACACCGGCCGCACACGCCCCGACGGCGAGCCGCTGCTGACCCATTGCCGCGAGGTCGCGAGCATCCTGGCCAGCCTGCGCATGGATGCGGAGACGCTCGCGGCCGGGCTGCTGAGCGGCGTGCCGGAGGCGGTCGGAGCCCATGAGGAGCTGCTGCGCGAGCGGGTGGCTCCGGCGGTAGCGAGCCTGGTGGAAGGCGTGGCGCGGATGGCGCAGATCCAGGGACTGCGCAGCAAGGTGGAGGCGGGCAGCCGCCCCGCGGATCGCGCGGCGCAGCTCGAGTCGCTGCGCAAGATGCTGCTCGCCATGGTGCAGGATATCCGCGTGGTGCTGCTGGTGCTGGCCGGTCAGACCCAGCGCCTGCGCTACCTGGCGGGCCACGGCGATGCGCCGGCGCGGGCGAGCGCCGCCCGCGACACGCTGGACCTGTTCGCACCGCTCGCCAACCGTCTGGGCGTGTGGCAGCTCAAGTGGGAGCTGGAGGACCTCGCCCTGCGTTGTTCGGCGCCGGATACCTACAAGTCCATCGCGCGGCAGCTCGACGAGAAGCGCACCGACCGCGAGGCCTTCATCGCCCGCATCATCGCCCAGCTGCAGGCGGAGCTGGGCAAGGCCGGCATCCAGGGTGAAATCACCGGACGCCCGAAGCACATCTACAGCATCTACCGCAAGCTGTCGCGCAAGGACCTCACGCTCACCGAGCTGTTCGACATCCGCGGCGTGCGTGTGCTGGTGCACGACGTCAAGGATTGCTACGCGGTGCTGGGCCTGGTGCACAGCCTGTGGACACCGTTGCCGCGCGAGTTCGACGATTACATCGCCAAGCCCAAGCCGAACAGCTACCGCTCGCTGCACACCGCAGTGGTGGGGCCCGACGGCAAGGTGCTGGAAGTGCAGATCCGCACCTACGAGATGCATCAGCAGTGCGAGTACGGCGTGGCTGCGCACTGGCGTTACAAGGAGCAGGGCGGGCGGCAGCCCGGCAAGCGCGGCGAGGCGGACGCCGACGAGCGCATCGCCTGGCTGCGCCAGATCCTGGACTGGCGCGACGGGCTCGCCAGCGTGGCGGACCTGGCGGAGCACTTCCGCACCGGACTGTTCGAGGACACCGTCTACGTGCTGACCCCCCAGGGGCGTGTCATCGACCTGCCCAGGGGTTCGACGCCGGTGGACTTCGCCTATCACGTGCACTCCGAGCTCGGCCACCGCTGCCGCGGCGCCAAGGTCGACGGCGAGATGGTGCCGCTCAACCGGGCGCTCGACAACGGGCAGACGGTCGAGATCCTGGCCGCCAAGAGCGGCGGACCGAGCCGCGATTGGCTCAACGCCGAGTTGGGCTACCTCCACAGCTCGCGCGCACGCGCCAAGGTGCGGCAGTGGTTCAACAGCCAGAATCTGGAGGCGGCGTTGGCGCAGGGGCGGCAGCTCGTGGAGAAGCTCCTGCAGCGCGAAGGCATGACCGCGCTGGCGCTGGACAAGCTCGCTTCGCATCTGCACTTCGCGCGCCTGGAGGACTTCCTCGCGGCCGTCGGGCGCACTGAGCTGACAACGCGTCAGCTGAGCGTCGCCGTGCAGGAGTTGGTGCACCCCAAGGTGCCGGCGCCAGCGTCGGCGGAGGCGCCGCCACCTATCGTGCAGCCTGCCGGGCGGCCGGCGCCCGCAGGGCGCGGCGACATCCTCGTCGTCGGCGTGGACAAGCTGCTCACCGCGCTTGCGCGCTGCTGCCGGCCGGCGCCGCCGGATGCGATCATCGGCTTCGTCACGCGCGGCAAGGGCGTGTCCATCCATCGGCGCGCGTGCGCGAATGTGGCGCGGCTGCCGCAGGATCGGCTGATCGAAGCGCAGTGGGGCGCGGACGCCGAGCGCGGCAGCTTCCCGGTGGACGTGGAGGTGGACGCCGGCAGCGATGCCGACCTGATGCGCGGGCTGCTCGATCTGCTCGCGCGCGAGAAGGTGCGGGTGCTGGCGGCGCGCACCTCCGGCCGCGAGCCGCAGGCGCACCTGCATTTCACCCTGGAGATCGGCGGGCTGGAGCCGCTGCGGCGGTTGCTGGCACAGATGCGCGAGCTGTCGGGCGTGATCTCCGCCCGGCGGCGGTAGGCGATGGCCCCGGTGCGTGGCTCAAGGTTGGAGCCCGCGCGCCGTTATCCCCTTGGCCACCGACCGATTCGAGGCCGCCCTATGCTTGCCAACGTGGAAGCCGCCAACGGCAAGGTCCGCATCCGCCTGAACGGCCGCTTCGATTTCAGCGCTCACCGCATCTTTCGCGACTCCTATACCCCCTCGCTGGATGCCGGGGACGTACGCGAGCTCGAGATCGACCTGGGCGCTGTGGATTACCTGGACAGCTCGGCGCTGGGCATGCTGCTGATGCTGCGCGAGAAGGCCGAGGCGGCGAACAAGACCGTATCGCTCGCCAATTGCCATGGCTCGGTGCGAGAAGTGCTCGATATCGCCAACTTCGGCAAGCTGTTCGCGATCAGCTGATCCCCGTACCCGCGCGTTGAGTCGGCCGCCGGCTTCGGCTAGAATCTCCGCCTTGCAGGCGCGTAGCTCAGCTGGTTAGAGCATCACCTTGACATGGTGGGGGTCGTTGGTTCGAGTCCAATCGCGCCTACCAGCATGGGGCGGCCGCCGACGTCGGCGGCCCTCCTCCTCAGGCTCTCCTCGGGTAGAGGTAACGTCCGCTGCTGGTGGTTCCTGTCCGCGCAGCGTTCGCGTCACTCGCTACCCCGGCCGGGTACAAACGCCCAGGGAATGGCCCGCCACACGTCAAGGGCGTCTCGAACATGCCGCTGGAGCCGTGCATCGGCGAGCACCAGCCGGTCCAGCCGCGCCGCCACCTCGCCGAGCGAGCCGGCGCGGACCGCCTGGAGCAGCCATTGCGGGTTGCGCAGGTTGGCGAGATCATGCGCCAGCGCGAGCGTCTGCACTTCCGCGCTCTCCATGGCGAGTCTTTCCAGCTCGAGCGCGGCCTGCTGCGCGCCGCTCATCTCCCCGGTGTAACGCCGCGCGCCGCTTGCGCCGCCGACCAGCGCCGCGACACGCGCGCCGAACCTCGCCTCGATC
>Ga0299906_10000555_pt1 | contig 34149 bp, 36 predicted proteins | sample RVTome_14_FD_200259 | JGI IMG/M metagenome (GOLD analysis project Ga0299906, IMG submission 200259) | Soil microbial communities from uranium-contaminated site in the Upper Colorado River Basin, Wyoming, United States - RVT145D125 (version 2) ... | reverse complement strand
CACGGCTCCTCGACCGGCGCGCGCCGCCGCCCGGGCGAGGCGCGCCGACCCCAGGCTTGTTTCCGGGACCGGATTCCAGAGACACTAGCTCGGCTTGGCGCAGCCGTGGCGCGCGCCTGGGAGGACGACAGATGACGCGGATGACAGGTGGGATCGTAGCGGCGGGCATCATCGCCGCGCTCGTGCTGCTGGCTCCGACGGCCGACGCCCAGTGGCCCTCGTATCCCACACCCGGTGTGCCCAGGAACGCCGACGGAGAACCCGTGCTGGACGGACCGCCGCCGAGAACCGCCGACGGCAAGGTGGACTTCTCCGGCGTCTGGAACCGCGGCTTCGGCGGCGGCTTCGGTGGAGGACGCGGGCGCGGACGCGGGCGCGGCGAGGCACCCACCACGACGCCGGACGGCATTCCGTTCTCGGGGTTCGGGGAAGTGGCCGGCCGTGGGTACGAGCTGCCGCTCCAGCCGTGGGCGGCGGACCTGAAGAAGCGCCGCATGGACGACAACAGCAAGGACAACCCGGATGTCTGGTGCCTGCCGATCGGCCTGATGCAGTACCACAACCATCCGCAGCCCAGGCAGATCGTCCAGGCGCCGCACCTGATGCTCATCACCTACGAGTCCAACTATGGCCTGCGGTACATCTACCTCGACGGGCGCCCCGCTCCCGACAACGACCCGCAGCCGTGGTGGTTCGGGTATTCGCGGGGCTGGTACGAGGGCGACGACACGCTGGTCATCGAGACCACCAACTTCTACGGCGATGAGCGCGCCGGGTGGCTCGACGTCAACGGCAGCCCGTACACCGACGCGCTGAAGATGACCGAGCGCTTCCGCCGGCCGACCTTCGGCACGCTCGAGATCGACATCACGATCGACGATCCCAAGGCCTACACCCGCCCGTTCACGGTCCGCGTGAACCAGCGGCTCCTGGTCGACGAGGAGATGATCGAGTTCATCTGCAACGAGAACGAGCAGTCCACCGAGCATATCGAACGAAACTGAGCCTGCAGGCCCGTCGCCTCCCACCCGGGGCGCGGGCCTCCGGACGACGAGACCAGACCAGACGAAGAGTGTAAGGATTCCGGACTCCAGCCACTAACACGGCCAGAGAGCCCACGGTGAGCATCGAGGAGTTGCGGGCCCGGCAGCTACCGACCCGCAACGTGGCCGAGGGAGATGGGCGTCCGCGTCGTAGTGCAACCCGTTGTTGCCGCTCGCGTCGGCATCGACCGGCGTCCCGTCAACCCCGCCCTGCGGACAGGGGATCGGGTCCGGACGGAGCCGGGACGCGCGTGTCCGCACCACGCCTCTAACGGGTGCGCAGCCTAACGGAGTGGCGGTTACGGATGGGTTACGCGAGATGACCGGCGAGAGCCGCCGGCCGTTGCGGGAACAGGGTCAGTCCCGCCGCACGCGGCGAAAACGGCCGGCTTCCGGCGACGGTCCCACGCCAGCGCGACAGGGCGGGCGCTCTCACATCCCGGCCGGTGCGAGGATGGGAATGGCATGCCGACCGCGCCGTCTGTACACCTTGAAGTCCGTGGCATCGATCGTCAGCACCTTGCAGTCCCACCATTGCTCGCTCATCGCCACGAGGCACGCGTCGGCCAGGTCCATCGGCCGATCGGCGTACTTGCGAACCAGATCGCGGACGCGCGCATGGTGGTCGCACAGATCCCATGGACAGACGATGAGACCATCGGCGACGGCTGCCATCACCGGGCCCGGGTCGCCCAGCAAGTGTGCGGCTTCGGTGAGGACGGCTTCACAGGAATAGAGCGGCCGGGGCAACCGGCGCACGAGATCCTTGGCCCACGGCCCGAAGCGGGGCTCGTGACGGGCCAGCGCAGACACCAGCGGGCCGGTGTCGAGGAGGCAGATCACCGCTTCCCGCGGCGCTGCCCGGCGAACGCGCGCCGGACGTTCGCGTTGGTCGGCGGGGGCACCGTGACGGGCACTGAGCCGAGATGCCGCTCCCACGGCGACCGGGTGGCGGCCTCGGCCCGCTCCCGGACCGCGTTGCGCACGTACTCCGCGACGGTCTCGCGGGCGGCGGCGGCGGCGGCTTCCCACCGGGCCTTCTCGTCCGCCGCCACGCGGATCGTCAGTGTGTCAGTCATGACACGAGTGTCACACAGCCGCCCGCGGCTGTCAAAGGAGTCGAGTGGCGACCGCGTCCCGGGACCTTCGTCGGTTCGGCACGCGCCTACCTGCGTACGGTCACTCGCCAGTGGTCCGATGCCAACCGTGCGCGTCGTGCTCACGTTTCTACGAGGCGTCTGCCGATGGCACCGATCTGTGACCGGCCCGCGGCGAAGACCGGCGACTCGACGTGCGGGAGGGCCCAGCCCGGGGAGACTTTTGATCGCGAGGAGGCAGACTTTGTCCAGGGGCGGCATCGAACGACCCGCGGGTTCATACGGGCCCTGCTGGATGTAGAGTGCGTCAGCGACGTGGAAGCAGCAGCCAAGCTCACGGCACCGGTCCTCCCCCAGGTCGTGCCGCGCGCCCGGATCTTCCGGTGGCTCGACGTGTCGCGGTCCCGTCCGGTCCTCTGGATCGAGGGGCCGCCGGGCGCGGGCAAGACGACGCTCGTCGCCAGCTACCTCGAGTCGAGGCGGGTGTCGCATCTGTGGTACCACCTCGATGACGGCGACAGCGACCCGGCCACCTTCTTCCACTACCTCGGTGGCAGGTGGTCCGCGGCCGACGTCCGGAGCCTTCATCAGCGAAGCGACGGGTGGGCGGCCGGGGTGGTGCTTCTCGCCGCAGAGCCGTCCGATCGCCGGGGGCGCGCACGGGCCCGCCCGTCGAGCACGAGCCGGTCCGAAGAAGCCCTGTTCGCGTACTTCGCCGGCGAGATCTTCGAGCGCCTCGACCCGCCGCACCGCGATTTCATGCTGCGCACGGCGCTGCTTCCTCGCATGCGTGTGCGTGCGGCGGAAACGATCTCGGGCCAACCCCGATGCCGGCGGCCTCCTGCGCAAGCTTCACGAGCGGCACTACTTCACCCACCGGCACGCCGGCCCTGACGTGGCCTACGAGTATCACGGGCTGTTCAGGGACTTCCTGCTGGCACGGGGCCGACAGGCGCTGTCGGGGACGGATCTTGCGGCCGCCCGGACCCACGCGGCATCGCTCGTCGAGGAGGACGGCGACGTCGAGAGCGCAGCCGATCTGTACCGGGACGCGGGGAACTGGGCCGAGCTGGCGCGCCTCGTCGTGCAGCGGGCGCCGGAGCTGCTGGCGCACGGCCGGCATCAGACGCTGGAACACTGGCTGCGCGCGCTGCCGGAGTCGGCGCGCGAGGCCGATCCATGGCTCGCCTCCTGGTTGGGCATGAGCCGCTTCCTCTTCGACCTCCCCGGCAGCCGCGCCATCCTGCAATCGGCCTACACCGAGTTCAACCGCCGCGGTGACGCGGCAGGGGCCTTCCTGGCCTGGTCACGGCCAGCATGACGAGCGCGCTCCTGTACCGCATGCCCGGTCATCCGAAGGCGGCCGCGTGGAGGAACCGGGGCCCTGGAGCTGGCCCGGTCCAGCCCGGACGCCGGCTTCGCCGCGCTGGCCTCGCTGCACGTGCTGCTGCACGACCTCTGGCGGGGGGAGTACGCGCGCGCGACGGGCCCGATGGAGGCGATCCGGCAGCACTCGACAGACACGGGCCTGGCGCGCATCGCCATGGCCTTCATGGAGAGCGTGTACCAGTGGCTGACCGGCGACGCCCGCCTCGCGTCGTCGGTCGCTCGTCAGGGGCTGGACCTCTCGAGCCGGACCGGCATTCACGTGCTCGATCACGTCCTGCTGCCGCAGCCGATCTACGCCGCGTTGACCATGGGAGATTCCGAGGCGGCCAGGCCGTGGCTCGACCGGATGGCCGTGGGCATCGAACGCCAGCGCCGCCTCGACTTCGGGCACTACCACTTCCTGGCGGGATGGGAACGGCTGGAGAGCGGCGACGAGGAGGCCGCCCTGCGACACGTGCGGCTGTCGCTTCGAGCGGCGATCCGGATGGGTACGCCGTTCCCGGAGGGGCTCAACCGCGTCGCCACGGCGCACGTGCTGGCGGCGCGCGGCTCGCGCCGCGCGGCGCGAGACGCACGCATCGTCTGGGTGGATGCCTGGGCGTTCGAGCGCCTGCTGGGCCTTGCAGAAGCGGACGGGCACGATGGGAAGAGGGACGAGGCCGCGCTGGCGGGCGAGCGGTGCATGCGCCTGTACCATGGCGCCTTCCTCGACGGCGACGACACCGAACCGTGGACGGCGGCGATGCGCGAGCGGCTGCGAGGGAAGTTCCTGCGCTGCGCGTCGCAGGCGGGACACCGGCTGGAGCGGGCCGGCGAGTGGATGCGCGCGGCGGAGTGCGGCCTCGATGCGGACGGGACGGCCGAGGAGCTGTCGCAGCGCCTGATGCTGTCCTATCTGCGCGTGGGGAGACGAGCCGACGCGCTCAAGGTATACCGGCGCTGCCGCCTCGCGCTGGCGAGCGCGCTCGCCGTCGGGCCGTCGCCGGATACCGAGCGCATTCGCCGCATGCTGGACGACTGACCTGGACCGGCTCCCGGCGGCCCGCTCGGGAGCGACGGGGGAAGGCGGTCGTGAGGGAGTAGGGTCCCGGGCCGAAGTTGGGTCATACTCGGCCCAGGAGCCCGGAGATGACGAGACACCGCCCACTGATTCCGCTCGCGGCAGCGCTGATGGTGACGGCGTGCACGTCCTTCGCGCTGGCGCACCACTCGACCGCGATCTACGACTCCGACAATCCCGTCGAGCTCGCCGGCACCGTCGTGGAATGGCGGTTCACCAATCCGCATTGCATCATCATGCTGGAGGTCGCGGGCGAGGACGGGACCAAGACGCTCTGGACCCTGGAAGGCAGCAACACCGCCATGCTGTTCCGTCGGGGCTGGACGCCGGAGACACTGAAGCCGGGCGACAAGCTCGTGACGACGGTGCGGCCGCTGCGAAGCGGCGTGCCCGGCGGGAACTACAGCAACGTGCGATGGGAGGACGGCGCGCCCGTCGATCCGCGCGCGGAAGGCCGATGAGGAAGATAACGCGGACGACAGCCCTGCTGGCGGCACTCCTGTTCGCCGCGACGAGCGCCATCGGCCTGGCGCAGGGCACACCGGGCAACGCCCCGGCGCCCACGTACCCGGACTGGAGCGGGCAGTGGGAGCGCATCGGCAGCCTGAACTGGCCGCCCGAGGGCTACCGTGTGGCCGGTCCCGCGCCGCTGACCGAGGAGTACCAGGCCATCTACGACCGGAACCAGGAGCTGCGCGAGCAGGGCATCCTGGCCGGCGACCCGCCGGCGACCTGCCTGCCGCCGGGCATGCCCCGGGTGATGAAGATGAGCTTCCCGATGGAGATCGTCGTGACCCCGACGACCACCTACATCATCGCGGACTGGGAGAGCCAGGTCCGCCGGATCTACACCGACGGGCGGGACTGGCCGGACTACATCCTGCCGGAGTTCAACGGGTATTCGATCGGCGAGTGGCACGACGAAGACGGCGACGGCGTCTACGACACGCTCTCGGTCGAGACGCGCGGCATCAAGGGACCGCGGTCGATCGACTCCACCGGCGTGGTCCTGCACGAGAACGATCGAACCGTGGTGCTGGAAGAGCTCCGCCGGATCGACGAGAACACGCTCGAGGACCGGATCACGACGATCGATGACGCGTTCACCGGCCCGTGGACGATCGAGCAGCGGTACAAGCACGTGACCGAGGACATCGTGTGGGTGGAGTACGTGTGCGCCGAAAGCAACCGCCACATCAAGCTCGGCGACGAGTGGTACTTCCTCAACGACGCCGACGGCGTGCTGGAGCCGACGCGCGAAGGGCAGCCGCGGCTGGTTCCCGAACGTGTCGAAGGCCGGTAGACACCGGCGCCGGCCGGCGAGCAGTCGTCGATCCCCGGGAGGAGCCATGACAGCAACCCGGTCCGCCGCCGCGCTCGCGCTGCTCGTCACCGGCGGCGCGCTCGCCACCGCGCAGCAGTTCCCGCCGGGCTACGTCGATCCGGCCCCGCTGCTGGCGGCCGTGGCCGAGGACATCGGCGAGGCCAACCTGCGGTGCATCACGTTCTCGGGCACGGGGTACGGCGCCGCGGTCGGCCAGACCTTCGAGAACGCCGTCAACGTCGACTGGCCGCGGATCGACCGGCTGGCGCGGTACACGCGCACGATCGACTGGGAGACCGGGACGAGCCTCGAGACGTTCGAGCGCGAGCCAGGCCTGAATCCTGCGTCCTGGAAGTACGGCATGGGCTGGCAGGGGGGCACGCCGACCCAGCGGCACGCGCGGCAGACCCACATCGTCAACGGCCGCTTCGCCTGGCACATCGACGGTGACGGCGACCCGGTGCCTGTGCCGCCCGAGCTGGCCGAGGTCTACCAGCTCGACCTCTGGCTCAATCCTCACGGCTTCGTCAAGGCCGCCCGCCTGCCAGGCGCCGACCCGGTCGCCTTCTGGCGCTGGGAACAGATCGAGAAGGGCCGCGACGGCAACGTCGTGCGCCCCGAGAAGGTGCACGTGGTCGCCATCACGATGTTCGGGAAGTACCGCGTGGACGCCACCATCAACTCGCGCAACCAGATCACACGGCTCAAGACGACGGTGAACGAGCCGGGGCTCGGCGATTTCAACATCGAGCACGAGTCCACAGAGTTCGTGACGATCGGCGACGTCGAGTGGCCCACGGTCTGGCACTCCCACCATGGGTGGGACGACAACTGGCAGTTCTACCGCCAGAGCACGGGCCACAACGGGTACGGCGGCACGTTCCCCGACGTGCGGCCGAACGCGTGCGGCGATCCGGTTCCGGTGCCGCCGTCGGTGGCGCAGGCCACGTTTCCGACGCAGGTGACCGTCGACCGGATGGCCGACGGCGTCTACAGGCTCGGCGGAGGGCCCGCGAACAGCTACCTGATCGAGTTCGCCGACTTCGTCGCGGTGTTCGAGGCCCCGGGCAACGAGGCGCGCAGCCTGGCCGCGATCGAGGAGGTCGCGCGCCTCGCGCCGGACAAGCCGATCCGGTGGCTCGTCAGCTCGCATCCGCACTTCGACCACATCGGCGGCCTGCGGACGTACCTCCACATCGGCGCCACCATCGTCGCGCACACGAAGAACATCGCGTTCCTGAACCGGGACGTGCTGGGCTACGAGCCGCGGACCGTCGCCCCCGACATCGTGTCGCGGTGGCCTCCCACCGAGCTCTCCGAGGGCTACAACTACGAGGCCGTCCAGGAGCGCTACACGATCACCGACGACGCCAGGCTCCTGCACGTCTACTACGTCCAGCCGCTGCAGCACGTCGAGGGGATGCTCATGGCCTACCTGCCGGCCGAGCACATCGCGTTCCAGGCCGATCTGTTCGACACGCACGAGCCGCCGCGCGCGGCGCAGTTGCCGGCCATGCGCAGCCTCCAACGCCAGGTCGAGCGGATGGGCCTCGAGGTCGCCACGCTCGCGCCCGTCCACGGCCCGCCGGTGCCCTGGCGCGCGTTCGAGGAGGCCCTGGACCTGCTGGAGGCGGCCGACTGACCGGCGGCGGGCGCGGGCGGGCTCCGTAGTCACGCGTAGTCGGTGAGCAGCAGGGACTGTGGCGGAAGATCCCGGATAGTGCTCGCGCCGAAGCCGGCCTCGCGGAACATCGCGTCGAGCTCCCGGAACGTGTAGGCATCGCCGGCAGGGGTCGAGCCCAGCATCATCATGGCGAACGCGGCGGGGACCGGCGGCGTGACCCGGTCCTCGTTCGGCACGAACTCCACGGTCGCTACCCGGCCGCCCGGCTTCAGGGCGGCATGCAGGCGCCGGAGCAGCCCCACGTTGGTGGCGTGGTCGAAGTGGTGCAGGAAGTTGGGCAGCAGCACCCAGTCGTAGCCGGAGCCGAGGTCCGCCTCGAACGCGCTGCCGGCGATCGTGTGGAACCGGTCGCCCACGCCGGCCTTCGTGGCGTGCTCCCGCGAGACCACCAGCACGTTGCCCCAGTCCTGCGCCCAGATCTCGGCCTCCGGGTTCAGCTTCGCGATCTCGATCCCGTAGGCGCCGGGGCCGGCCGCGACGTCCAGCACCTTCATCGGCCCGCCGTGACCGGCGACGATCTGCGCCAGCGCGGCCGCGCCGGCGGCCGACAGGGGAGCCATCCACCGGGCGAAGTCCACCCAGACCTCGGCCTCCGCCTCCATGTTGCCCTGTGCGTTCACCGTCCCGCCCTGGCGGACGGCGTCGGTCAGGCGCACGTAGTTCTGCAGGTGCAGGGGGTGCACGAGGAAGAGGGCCGCCGAGGCCATGCAGGCCGGCGAGCGCTGGCTCAGGAAGACCCGCGAGTCGAGCGTCAGCGCGTAGGCGCCGTCCTGCTTCGTCAACAGGCCCTGGATCGCCAGGAAGTCGCACAGGATCCTGATCCCGCGCTCGCTGGCGCCGGTCCGTTCCGCGATCGCCGACGCCGTCGTCGCCCCGTTGTCGATCTGCGTGAAGACGTCCAGCTCGACCGCCGCCTTCAGGGCCAGCGACTGCTGGTACGCGTTCATCGTGTTGAGGATCAGGAGCGGGTTGGGCTGCGGAGCAGCGTAAGTGTCCATGGGACGCCGATCATATCCCGAGCGCCCTGCCGGCCCGCCTGTCCGTCATCGAGCGCGGGCGTCGCCGGCAGCTCTCGTCGTGAGCCCGAACAACTGCGTGGGGCGTGACCCCGTATCGCAAGGCTGGGCCAGACGATGACCCGTACGAGAGGCGTCGATGCGTGAACTCTTCGTGCGTGTGGACGTCGCGAAAGCGGAGTTGGTCGTCGCCTGTCGACCTGAGGGTTCGGCTGTCGGTCGATGTGGCCGAATGCGGCCAGCGCCATCGCCATGGTCTCAGCCATGGCCAGGGTCTGCGACCCCTCAAACAGCCGCTCCATCCGCGCGACGGCTCTCGGGCCGTCGCGCACGCCGTCGTCCGGCGAGGTCGTCGGGCCGCGGTTCGATGCCATCATACTGCTGGCAAGGAGGCCGAGATGCCGACTATTACTGTGCGCAACGTGCCGCCCAAGGTGGTGCGGTCGCTGAAGGCGCTGGCCAAGCGGCACAACCGATCCATGGAGCAGGAGGTGCGAGACCTGCTGGAAGGGTACGTCGCAGAGCGTCGGGCTGTTCTCAACCAGATAGAAGCTGGCTGGCAGGTCCAGACGCGGCGACCCTCGGCGGCCGAGGTCGACGCCTGGATGGCCGTCGGGCGACCGTGAAGGCCGTCATCGACACGAACGTCATCGCGCACTTGCTCCTCGGCATCGAAGCGTTCGTGGACGAGTCGCGCGCCTGCCGCGAACAGGTGGCCACTCCGCTCGCGCCAGCTCACTGGGAGGCAGAGCTGACCAACGTGGTGTGGAGGGCCGTGCGCACGGGGTCTGTTCGTCTGGGACTGGCGCGGCGGCTTGGGATGGAATCGATCGCGACGGCCACACTCTGCCAAGGGGCGCTCTTGCGGGCCATCGAGTCGGGAGTCCCGGTGTACGACACGCTTTTCGTCGGGTTGGCCGCGCGCTCCGCGTGCCCCCTGTTGACCTTCGACAAGACTGTGCTGAAGGCGTTTCCGGGTATCGCGCGCCGTCCTCGTGATCTAGTCGGGCGCTGATCACCGGGTGGCTCGCGTCATCGTGCCGCGGCGCTGGCGTCGAGCAGCAGCAGGGGCCGGGCCGTCTGGCGGAGCACCATCGACACCGGGAGTGCCGTGCCTTCCCCATCGAGCACCGCTCCGACGACGGGGGCCTTCGACGCATCGAGGGCCATCACGACGACGCGCCCGGCCCCGACGAGCATCGGCAGCGTGAGCGTCAGCCGGGCCGCGGGAGGCGCGGGGGCGTCGAGCACGGCCACGGCCGGCCGCGACGTCTCGCCGAGCGCGGGGTGTCCCGGGAAGAGCGACGCCACGTGCCCGTCGGGTCCCACGCCGAGCACCACGTAGTCGAGACAAGGCGGATCGGCCAGCACCTCTCCGATCTCGCGGGCGTAGGCCCCGGCAGCACCGGCCAGATCGGCCTGGTCCGCGGGCATGGGGTGCAGTGAGGTTGCCGGCGCACCCGACGGCGTGAGCCAGGCGTCGGAGACGGCGCGGAAGTTCGACCGGGGATCCGAGCGCGGCACGGCCCGCTCGTCCACCCAGAAGACGTGCGTGCGGGTCCAGTCGAGGGCGAGCGACGCCAGCGCCGGCAGCCCCACACGGGCGACCGAGCCGCCCGGCACCGCCAGCGTGAAGCGACCGCGCTCCGCGACGCACCGCCCGGCCTCGCGACCGACGTCCGCGACGAGCCGCCGCCGGACGGCCTCCAGGTCCCCCACGAAGACGTCCGGGCGGGCGCCGGGGCTCACGGCCCGGGCTCGAGCAGGCGCTCGGCCTCGCGCGGGCCCCAGGTGCCGCATGCGTAGGTCGCGAGCGGCGCGTCGGCGCGCAGCACGGGATCCACGATCGCCCAGGCGGCCTCGACCACGTCCTGGCGAGCGAAGAGCGTGGTCTCGCCCGTCATCGCGTCGCCGATCAGGCGCTCGTAGTCGCCGAGCCTGACGCCGCTCCCCTGCAGGTCGCTCTCCACGACCGACAGCGCGACCGGCTCGACCGCCGGCGCCTCGCCGGGCCGCTTGGCGTTGGCGCCGATGTCGATGGCCACGCGGGGCGACAGCCGGAATCGCACGTAGTTGCCCTCGCACTCCCCCGCCTCGCGGAACACCACCGGCGGCGCGCGCCGCATCGTGACGACGACCTCGGTGAAGGTGTCGTGGAGACACTTGCCGGCGCGGACGTGGAACGGCACGCCCTCCCATCGCCACGAGTCGACGTGCAGACGCATGGCCGCGAAGGTCGGCACCCGGGACTCGGGGGCGACACGCGGCTCGCGCCGGTATCCCTCGAACTGCCCGAGGACCAGATCGGCCGTCGAGAGCGGCCGCACCGTCCGGAGCACCTTGGCCTGCTCGTCGTGGACGGCTCCCGACGAGGTGGACGACGGCGCCTCCATGGCGACGTAGCTGATCACCTGCAGCAGGTGGTTCTGGATGACGTCGCGGATGACGCCGACCTCCTCGTAGAAGGCGCCACGCCCGGCCACGCCGAAGTCCTCCGCCATCGTGATCTGGACGTGGCTGACGTACTGGCGATTCCAGATCGGCTCGAGGAAGGCGTTGGCGAAACGGAAGAACAGGATGTTCTGCACGGCCTCCTTCCCGAGGAAGTGGTCGATCCGGAAAATCGCCTCCTCGGGAAAGGCGGCGCGCAGGGTGCGGTTGAGCGCCCGCGCCGACGCGAGGTCCCGGCCGAACGGCTTCTCCACGACGACGCGCGCGCCGAGGGCGCAGCACCCGGCCTCCGCCAGGTGCTCCACGACGACGGGGAATATCGCCGGCGGAATCGCCAGGTAGTGGAGCGGACGCCGGGCGTCTCCGAGCGCCTGCCGGAGCCGCGCGAAGGTGGCCACGTCGTGATAGTCGCCCCACACGTGGATGAGGCGGGCGGCGAGCGCCTCGAACGTCCCGGCCTCGAAGACCCCCGCCGCCTTGACGCTCTTCTCGGCACGGGCAACGAGCTCCTGGCTGCCGAGCCCCGACCGGGCGACGCCGATCACGGGCCCCGTCAGACGGCCGCGTCGCTCGAGCGCGTGCAGCGCCGGAAAGATCTTCTTGAAGGCGAGGTCGCCGGTGATGCCGTAGACGACGAGCGCGTTCGACGTGTCCGCGCTCATGGCTTCTCGGCGTGTCCGCCGAACCGCCAGCGCATGGCCGAGAGCACGCGGTTCTGGAAGTCGTCCTCGCCCCGCGACGAATAGCGCTGGAAGAGTGCGGCCGACAGCACGTGCGCCGGCGCGCCGACGTCGATGGCCGCGCCAAGAGCCCAGCGTCCCTCGCCCGAGTCGGAGACCCGGCCGGCGAAGCCGTCCAGACCGGGGCTCTCGGCGAGCGCCTCGGCCGTGAGATCCAGCAGCCAGGAACGGATCACGCTGCCGTGCCGCCACAGCTCGGCGATGGCCGCCAGGTCGAACTCGTACCGGTAGCGCTCCGGCGAGAGCAGGGGCGTCGTCTCGGCGTCGTGCTCCGCCGGCGTGCCGCCCGCGTTGGCGTGCTGCAGGATGTTGATCCCCTCGGCATAGGCGGCCATCAGGCCGTACTCGATGCCGTTGTGGATCATCTTGACGAAGTGGCCGGCGCCGGGCGGTCCGCAGTGCAGGTAGCCCCGCGACTGGGTCGTGTCGCCGGGACCGCCGGGGGCCAGCGCCGCCAGCATCGGGTCGATGGCCTGCACGGCGTCCCGGTCGCCGCCGACCATCAGGCAGTATCCCCGCTCCAGTCCCCAGACACCGCCGCTCGTGCCCATGTCGACGAAGAGCACGCCGCGCCGGCTCAGGCGCGCGTGGCGGACGATGCCGTCCCCGAACCACGAATTGCCGCCGTCGACGAGGACGTCGCCGCGCGCGGCCAGCGGCCCCAGCTCGTCGAGCAGGGCGTCGACGGCCGCGGCCGGCACCATGAGGCAGATCACCCGGGGAGTTGGAAGACGCTCGACCAGGCCGGCCAGCGAACCAGCGCCCGTCGCCCCCTCCGCGACGAGCGCGTCGACCACGGCACGGGCGCGATCGTGGACGACGCACGCGTGCCCGGCGCGCATGAGTCGCCGGACCATGTTCGAGCCCATCCGGCCGAGGCCCACCATCCCGACGTGCATCCAGTCCCTCCGGGGCGCGCCCAAAGGGCCAGTATACGGGGATGCCCGCGGGCGGTCAGGAGAGGCACCTTCCGCCCGGCCTGTGGCGCGTGTCCGAGGACGGGGGAGGGCCGACGCCGCTGACCGACGCGGCGGCCGATGGCGCCATCGGCCATCTCGGACCGCGGTTCTTGCCAGATCCCCGGCGGGTCGTGTTCGAGGCGTTGTACGCCGACTCGAGCCGCATCGAGGTCTTCTCGCTCGACACCGGCGTGCGCCAGTTGGCGATCGACGGCGCCATCGCAGGGTCGGCGATCATCCCTGCCGGCTACGTCGCCATGTCCCAGCCCGACGGCTCGGTCCGGGCCGCGCCGTTCGACCTGGCTGGATCGAGGCGCCAGGTGCCGATCCAGGGCGCCTCCTCCTCGGCACGCACGCCTGGGGCACACAGCGCGACGAGCAGCACGCAGGCCGGAACGCAGGCAACGCGATTGTCGCCTCGGGTGCCCGGCCGGTCTTCTGCGACGTCGATGTCCGGTCGTTGAACTGCACGGCGCCGGCCATCGAGGCGTGCCGTTCGGACCGGACCAGGTGCACGAAGAGCAGGTTCGGCGCGGCCGATTTCAGGTGCCGCTCGACGTCGTCGGCGGTCCGTTCGGCCGACCAGCGGCCCCACCATCCCCGCGGCGCCTGTGAAAAGTCGAGCGTGCCCGGCACCTGCAGCGCGTGGAACTTCGACTTGCTGAAGAAGGCCGCGGTCCGGTAGCCGCGCGAGCGCGCCACGCCGAAGACGGTCGGCAGGCTCGCCGTGTCGGCCTCGGCCGCGAGCAACGTGTTCCAGAGGACGCCGTGCCGCTCCGGCGGCTCTCCCGTGAGCATGGACGTATGGGAGGGGAGCGTCTTGCTGCCCGGTCGGTCGCCGAGCTGCCGGCCGTGGCGGGCATCGACCCGGGGAAGGCCGCGGAGTACGGCGAGGCGATTGTGTCGCTGGTCCGTGCCGGGACGGTCTGACAGACACTGCGATCGGCCCGTCCCGCCATGTACGCAGAAACTGCGTCGGCGACCGGGTGCCGCGGTGAGGATCCGCCGGATGTCCGCGCAGATCGCGATTTGACACGACTGGCCCGCGCTTCGCGACAGCGGAGGCATGGGCCCCCCGTCCTCCGCCTACGCGCCGAAGGCGCCTGCGCAGAGTGTGCTGTACCAGGTTGTGCACGATCACTTCGAGACGTTCCGGGCCGAGGCGGCCCGTGCGCACGATCGCGACGGGTTGCCGCGGTTCGTCGAGGAAGAGTTCCGGAGCTTTCTGCGGTGCGGCTTCCTCGCCGGCGGCTTCGCCCGGTTTCAGTGTGCCCGCTGCCGGCTGGACCGTCTCGTGCCGTTCTCCTGCAAGGGGAGGGCGGTCTGTCCGAGCTGCGGGGGGCGCCGGATGGCCGAGCGCGCGGCGCATCTGGTCGATGACGTGTTTCCCGTCGTGCCCGTGCGGCAATGGGTGCTGAGCCTGCCGCATCGGCTCCGGTACGTGCTGGCGTGGGACCATGCGCTCTGCCGGGCGGTCTCGGGCGCCTTCGTGCAGGCGGTACTCAGTGATCTGCGGCGCCGAGCGACGAGGAGATGGACCGGCTGCTCGCCACGATCGACCGGCGCATCCGTCGGGTGCTGGTGCGGCGAGGCCTGCCGGGCGATCACGACGAGGGCAGCGCGGCCGATCCGTGGCGCGAGGAGGCACCGGTGCTGGCCGGGATCGCGGCGGCGTCCGTCCAGGGTCGGCGGGCACTCGGCCCGCGGGCCGGCGCGGCGGTGCGCCGGTGGAGTGCGTCCGCGGAGCTGCTCGCGCTCGCCCCGTCGGGCCTCGGGCCGTGTCACGCGCGGTGGAACGGCTTCGATCTGCACGCGGGCGTCGTCGTGCCGCCGCGGGATCGAGCCCGGCTCGAGCGGCTGCCGCTACGCTCTGCGACCTCCCATCGCCGCGGACCGGCTGCACCTGACGGCGGACGGGCAGGTCGTGCTCGACCTGCGGCACCGGTGGGCGGACGGGACGACGCGGCTGGTCTTCGAGCCACTGGAGCTGCTCGAACGGCTGGCGGCGCTCACGCCCGGGCCGCGGATCGATCTGCTGCTCTATTACGGCGTGCTCGGCGCGCGGTCAGCGTGGCGGTCGCGGCTCGCCTGTCCCCGCTGCGGCGACCGGCTCGAGTTGATCGCGCTGATCGAGGACCCGACGGTGGTTCGGCGCATCCTGAGTCACCTCGGCCTGCCGACCGAGCTGCCCGCGGCCCGTGCCACACGTCCCCCGCCCTTGCCGCTCGGGCGACGGGAGCTGCAGTACAACCCGGACGACATGATGGCGCCCTGACACGACGCCTCGACCGGGACTGCGTGCGCGCGCGACGCGCCGCCTCAGGAGAGCTGTGCCTCCCGCGGTCACTTCACGCGCTCGTTTGACAGGCACGTCGGCCGGCGCGATCATCTGCGCCGTGCCCGGGGGGCAATCCGTGCTGTGCCGCGGGGGAGGGGCTTCCCCGCCTGACGTCGAATCCGGCCGGAAACCGCAGGTCGTCTGTCTCGAAAGGGAAATTCTTGAGGTGTGCACAACCGAACAGACACCGCTGATGAAGGTTCGTAGAATTCGCGATCATGCGCAGGAACTATGGACCGACCAGCGCCGTGACGATGCACCGCCGTGTGTCAGAGAGACCGATGAACGTGAGACAGACTACGCCTGCGGCCGCACGGTCCACAGGCCGGATAATGTCTCGGGAGCATACGCTGCACGATCAAGTCCGAAACCTCCGCATGGCGCTTTCGGACCTGGAGATCCAAGTCAGCGACCTCGCCGCCCATCGGGAATAGCCGCTACCGCTTCAGCGAAGCGGCGGCGCTTTCGGGTTCACCGGTCATGGACGCCGATGGGGTCCTGGTGCATGGCGCATCATGGTCTCCACGGCCGACAGGGCGACAGACCGCCCGGTCTGTGTCATCGCCCGTCAGCGGGACCCGAAGGCGCGTGTTGCGCTGTACCGCGGGGGAGGGCGGCCGGCGCATAAGGGCCGTTCGGTTAACTTTCGGTGCTAATGTTTCCTTAATGTTTCCTATCGTCCCTTAACGTTTCCAATCGTCACGAGCATGACCTTCTGGCTGAGAGGGCGAGCCTCGAGCACGCCGTCCAACGTCCCGAGAGCCATGCCCGGTACGAACGGCAGCAGATAGCCCCAGGCGTCCTTCGACGGATCGCGCTGACGCACGAGCCCGGCACGGTAGAACTCGATGCAGCTGGTTCTCCGGTCGGCGTCACGTTCGTAGGCGACGGCCAGCCGCTCGAGGGCCGGTCCGAACGTCTCGACCGCCTCGGCGTAATGCCTGGCCTGGCGGGACTCGCGTCCCTCGTCTGGCATCCTGACGAAGGTGGTCGAACGTGGCACGGGTTTCTGACGCCGAGAGGCCGTGATGTCTACGTCGAAGGGACTGGCGGCACGTCCCTGGACGGGCCGAGGCCCCGGACGTATACTCAATGTATATCCACGAAGGGGGAGCGCGGTGCAGACGAGGATTCAACGGTGGGGCAACAGCCTGGGCTTGCGGATTCCGCGGTCGTTCGCGGAAGAGGCCGGGGTCGCAGCGGGCTCGGAGGTCGACCTGTCAGTCCGCGACGGGGATCTGGTGGTGAGGCCCGCCCGGCGCCGGGTGTACCGGTTGAAGGATCTCGTTCGCAGGATTACGGCCAGGAACCTGCATGACGAGGTCGCCGATGGCGCTCCCGTCGGCAGGGAGTCCTGGTAGTGCCCCGGCAGCCGTCTGCTCCGGATCGGGGAGACGTCGTGTGGCTGCAGTTCAACCCTCAGGCCGGAAGTGAGCAGGCGGGCCATCGCCCGGCACTGGTGGTCTCGCCGAGGTCGTACAACCGTCGAGTGGGGCTGGCGCTGATGTGTCCCATCACGTCGCGGGTGAAGGGGTATCCCTTCGAGGTCGAGCTGCCTCGGAGCATCAAGGCGGAGGGAGCCATTCTGTGCGATCAGATCAAGAGCCTGGACTGGCGGGCCAGGCGTGCCTCGCTCCTTGGAGCAGTGCCTGACGAGATCATGGAGGAAGTCACGGCCCGAATTCTGGCCCTGGTTGATCCGGTGGCCTGAAGCGCAGGTTGTCTTGCACCGCGGGCGGCCAGCCGTCGGGGCAGTCGTCACGCGCTGCCGGGGTTACGGCGGTTCGCTTGACAAGGCACAGGCACCCAGGTGAGACTCCCATCGACAGACGATGGAACTGCCTTGCCCCAAGGGACAGGCGTTCGGGTCAGACGGGAGTGAGCCATGGGGATGCTGGTGCGGCGCCTGCTGCACGCCATCCGTCGCCGGCGCGCGGAACGCGAGCTCCGGGAGGAGCTGGAGTTCCATCTCGCCCTGAAGCGGCAGGACCTCGAGAAGGCTGGCCTCGACAGTCTGGCGGCAGAGGCAGAGGCCCGACGGGCGATGGGCAGTCGCTTGCTGGCCCGAGACGATGCGCGTGACGTGTGGGCGTTACCCTGGCTGAGCGGGCTCGCACTCGACGTGAAGCTGGCGCTGCGCTTGATGGCCCGGCACCCCCTCCTGACGATCGTCGGCGGTGCCGCGATGGCGTTCGGCATGGCGGTCGGCGTCGGCGGGTTCGAGGTCCGCACGCAGTTCGTCGATCCGGTGCTGCCGCTCGATGAAGGCGACCGCATCGTGGGGCTCCGAACCTGGGACGTTCGCCTCAACAGGCCGGGGCCGGTGCGCGAGACCGATCTCGTAGCATGGCACGATGGTCTCCAGAGCATCGCGGAGATCGGCGCTTTCGCCCAGGTCGAGCGCAACCTGATCGCCGGCGGCGTGGCGGAGCCCGTTCGCGTGGCCGCGATGACGGCCTCCGGGTTTCGGATCGCTCGGGTGAGGCCCCTGCTCGGTCGCACCCTGGTCGAGGCCGACGAGCTGACGGGGGCAGTGCCGGTCGTGGTCATCGCGATCCCGTCAGCCTCGAGCTCATGCGGCGCATGAGCCGGGCGGGTCTGCGGCACATCGGTTGGCAGGTTCAGGTGCCGCAGGATGCGCTCGAAACCCGTGCCGGCGCTACTCCCAGCGGAACACGCGGGCCGAGACGGCCGTGACGACCACGAAGATGACGGCAAGTGCCGTCACGTCGCCCAGGTGCGCCAGCCAGCTCTGGCCCCGCCAGATCCCGTCGAGCAGCGACACGGCGTAGGCGAGCGGCAGGATCCGCGCGATCGCCTCGAGTACGTCCGGAAGCTCCTCGATCGCGAAGAAAAGCCCCGACAGCGCGATCATCGGGTACATCAGCAGGCCGGCCAGCGGCTGCGCGAAGCGCGCCGTGGGCACGAGGCTCGCGATCAGGAAGCCGATGGACAGAATCGCCCAGGTGCTGAAGAGCAGCGCGACACCGAAGGAGGCGAGCGGCACGTCCGCGTCCACCGGATAGTAGCGCCGTCCGGCCAGCACCATGGCGAGCAGGGTGAGCGCGGTGAACAGGAGCTTGACGATCACCTGCGCGCCGAGGATCACCACGGGCGAGAGCGGCGTGGCCCGCAGCCGCTTGAGGATGCCCCCCTCCCGGTAGATCGAGATGATGGTGACGAGCGAGCCGACGGCGCCGAGCGCCATCAGGATCGAGGCGAAGACCGGGACGGCCGTCTCCACCCCGCCGCCAGGCCGCAGCGAGGCCTGCGCCAGCCGCGGACCGGCGAGCTGGCCGAGCACGATGAACACCAGGACCGGAATGCCGATCGTGCCGAACACGCCGAGCGGCTCGCGGACGAAGATCTTGATCTCGAGCCAGGTGAGCTTGACGAGTGCGCGAATCATGCCCGTCCTTCCCGCCTACTCACGGATGGAGTGACCGGTCAGCTTGAGGAAGACGTCCTCGAGCGTGGGCAGCTCGGTCCGGAAGTCGGTGACCGCCATCCGGTGCGCCGACAGGCAGTCGACGAGGCCCGCGACCAGGTTGCCGGCACCGCGAATCGTGTAGCGTCCGTCCCCGTGCGTCACCGACGTGACCCCGGCAATCGCACGGAACCAGTCGGCGGCCCTCGCGTCGCCGGTCGCGAGCACCACGGTCTGCTCGGGGCAGTGGCGGCGAACGAGCCCGTCCGGTGTCCCGATGTCGATCACCCGGCCCCGCTCGACGATGGCCACCCGGTCGCACAGGCGCTCGGCCTCCTCCATCAGATGCGTCGTCAGCAGCACCGTCTTGCCACGGTCGCGGATGCCGCGCACCATCTCCCAGATGGCGCGCCGCGCCTGCGGGTCGAGGCCGGTGGTCAGCTCGTCGAGCAGCACGACTTCGGGATCGTGGATGAGCGCCAGCGCGATGAACAGTCGCTGCTTCTGACCGCCGGAGAGCGTCATGAACCAGGCGTTCCGCTTCTCCGCGAGGCCGAGCCGGTCGAGCAGGGCCCCGCCGTCCACCGTCCTGGGGTAGAGCGAGGCCCAGAGATCGACCGCCTCCCAGACCTTGATCCGCTTCTGGAGCTGCGCCTGCTGGAGCTGCACGCCCATCCGCAACCGCAGCGCGCGGGCGTCGCGGACCGGATCGAGGGACAGCACGGAGATTCTGCCGCGGTCGGGGCTCCGCAGTCCCTCGACGCACTCCATGGTGGTCGTCTTGCCGGCACCATTGGGACCGATCAGGCCGAAGATCTCGCCCGGCCTGACGTCGAACGACACGTCGTCGAGCGCGACGACGCGGCCGTACGTCTTGCGGATGCCGGAAACCTGGATGACTGGCGGTGATCCCATCGAGCGCCGAGCCAGCGCACGGCGTCGGTGGCGACGACGCGCGTGTCGAGCTGATGCTATCCGATCGGGCGCGGCCGCGTCGCCCTGGACAGGCGATGGCGAATCGACGCACGCTTGGGAGGGCATGCCGGCGCCGTTGTTCCGCGTTCGCGATCTCGCGAAGGTCTATCACATGGGCGAGGTCGACGTGCACGCGCTGCGGCAGGTGAATCTGGCGCTCGACGAGGGACAGTTCGTCGTGCTGCTGGGCCCGTCGGGCTCGGGAAAGTCCACCCTCCTCAACATCATCGGCGGCCTCGATGTGCCGACGGGGGGGCAGGTCTACTACCGCGACACCGAGCTCACGAGCGCCGGCGAGGCGGCGCTCACCGCCTATCGGCGTCAGCACGTCGGCTTCGTCTTCCAGTTCTACAATCTGATCCCCAGCCTGACCGCGGCCGAGAACGTGGCGCTCGTCACCGAGATCTCCGAGCACCCCATGACGCCGGCCGACGCGCTCCGACTCGTCAAGCTGGAGGAGCGGCTCGACCACTTCCCCGCCCAGCTCTCCGGCGGCGAGCAGCAGCGCGTGGCCATCGCCAGGGCGATCGCGAAGCGACCGTCGGTGCTGTTGTGCGACGAGCCCACCGGCGCGCTCGACATCTCCACCGGTGTCGTCGTGCTCGAGGCGCTGGCCCGGGCCAACTCGGAGCTCGGGACGACCACCGTCGTGATCACCCACAACGCGGCGATCGCCTCCATGGCCGACCGCGTCGTGCGACTGTTCGACGGCCGCGTCACGGCGGTCGAGGACCGGACGGAGAAGCTGGCCCCCTCGGAGCTGTCGTGGTGAGGGTCGGACGGTGCTGAGGCTCTCCTCGCTCGACCGGAAGCTCCTGCGCGACCTGTGGGACATGAAGGGGCAGGCGCTCGCCATCGCCATGGTGGTGGCCGGCGGCGTGGCGATGTACGTCATGTACCTGTCGAACTTCGACTCGCTGCAGCGGTCCCGGCAGGCGTACTACGAGCGGCAGCGGTTCGCCGACGTCTTCGCCTCCCTCAAGCGGGCGCCGCAGCGGGTGGCGGCCGAGATCGCCGGGATCCCCGGCGTCTCGGGCCTCGAGACGCGCGTCGTGGCCGAGGTGGTCCTCGACCTGGAACAGATCCCCGAGCCGGCGGCGGCCCGTCTGGTGTCGATTCCGGAGGACCGGCGGCCGCTCGTCAACGACGTGTACTTGCGGCGGGGGCGGTGGATCGAGCCCGGCCGCGTCGATGAGGTGCTGGCCAGCGAGGGCTTCGTCGATGCGCACGGCCTGGTGCCGGGCGACCAGGTGCCGGCCGTGATCAACGGCCGCCTGCGGCACCTGACGATCGTGGGCGTGGCGCTCTCGCCCGAGTACATCTACAGCATCCGTCCTGGCGAGCTCGTGCCCGACGACCGGCGCTACGGCGTCTTCTGGATGGGCGAGGACGCGCTGGCCGCCGCCTTCGACATGGAGGGCGGCTTCAACGACGTGGCGATCGCGCTGGCCCGCGACGCGTCCGCCGAGGAGGTCATCGACCGGCTCGACCGCATCCTCGAGCCCTACGGCGGGCTCGGCGCGATCCCGCGGGCGCTGCAGCTCTCGCACTGGACGGTCGAGAACGAGCTCACGCAGCTCCAGACGTTCGGCTTTTTCCTGCCACTGATCTTCCTGCTCGTGGCCGCGTTCATCCTCAACGTGGCGCTCACACGGGCGCTGGCGCTGCAGCGGCCGCAGATCGCCTCGCTCAAGGCGCTCGGCTACGGCAACGGCGCGCTCGCCTGGCACTACGTGAAGTGGGCGCTTGCCATCGCCATCGCCGGCATCGCACTCGGCGTGGCCGGAGGCCTCGCGCTCGGCGTCATGCTGATCGACCTCTACAACGTGTACTTCCGGTTCCCCGAGCTGGCCTTCCGGCTCTCGCCGGCGGTCATCGCCTCGGCGGCGGGCATGACGCTGGCCGCCGCGGGAGCCGGCGCGGCCGGCGCGGTCCAGCGGGCGGTGCGCGTGCCGCCCGCCGAGGCGATGCGCCCGGAGGCGCCGGCGCGCTACCGCCGCACGTTCCTCGAAACCCCCTCCCTGTCGCGCCATCTCGGCACTGCCGGCCGCATGGTGCTGCGGAACCTGGCGCGGCACCCGTTCCGCGCCTCGGCCTCCGTCTTCGGCATCGCGTTCGCCGTGGCGATCCTGATGACGGGGTACGTGTTCATCGACATCATCGAGCAGTTGATCCAGACGCAGTTCTGGGAAGCCGAGCGGCAGGACGTGACGGTGAGCTTCGTGGAGCCGCGCGGGCCATCGGCGATCCACGCGCTGGCACGGCTCCCGGGCGTGGTCGCCATCGAGCCGCAGCGCTCCGTCGGCGCCCGGGTGCGCGCAGGACATCGCGAGCGGTACCTGGCCGTCACCGGCGTCCCCGAATCGCCGCGCCTCCGCCGGATCGTCGACCGGGAGGGCGCTCCGATCCGCCTGCCGCCCTCGGGTGTCGTGCTCTCGAGGAAGCTCGGAGAGGTGCTCGACGTCGAGCCCGGCGACGTGGTGACGCTCGACGTGCTCGAGGGCCACCGGCCCACCCTCGACGTGGTCGTGTCCGGCCTCGTGGACGACCTGCTGGGGCTGTCGGCCTACATGAACATCGGCGCCCTGCACGAGCTGATGCACGAGGGGGAGGTCAGCACGGGGGCCCTGCTGCTGGTGGACACGTCGCGGGAGGCGGAGCTCTCCACGGAGCTCAAGGCCACGCCGGCCGTGGCCGGCGCCGGCTTCAAGCGGGCGGTGCTCCGCAGCTTCCGGGACGTGCTGGCATCCAACCTGGACCTGCAGACCTTCCTCAACATCCTGTTCGCGGGGGTCATCGCCTTCGGCGTCGTGTACAACGCCGCGCGCATCTCGCTCTCGGAGCGCAGCCGCGAGCTGGCCAGCCTGCGGGTGCTGGGCTTCACACGCGCCGAGATCTCGCTCATCCTGATCGGCGAGCTGGCGCTGCTGGTGCTCGTCTCGCTGCCGGTGGGCTGGCTGTTCGGGTACGGTCTGGCCACCTTCATCGTCACCGCCATCGACTCGGAGGTGTACCGCTTCCCGATGTCGGTATCCCGGACGTCGGTGGCCTGGGCGTCGCTCTCGATCGTCGGGGCCGCGCTCATTTCGGCGCTGAGTGTCCGTCGCAAGCTGGACCAGCTCGATCTCGTGGCTGTGCTCAAGATACGCGAATGAAGGAGTGCCAGCTTCCAGGTTCCGGGTTCGCGTTCAGGGTTCGGGTTCGTGGTGCGTCTCGCGGTGCGCAGCGGGTAGGCTAGGAGGCTGATGCGGATCCTCAGGAACAAGCGGCTGATCGCCGGCATCGTCGTCGTGTCGGCGCTGCTGGCCATGGCGCTCTGGCCCGAGTCGATGGAGGTGGGCGTGACCACCGCCGATCGCGGCCCCATGCAGGTGACCGTGGACGAGGACGGCGAGACGCGCGTCCGCGACCGCTTCACGATCTCGGCCCCGGTGGGCGGCCGCCTGCAGCGGATCACGCTGGAGCCGGGCGACCCGGTCACGCGAGGCCAGACGGTCCTGGCCCGCATCGTGCCGGCCGAGGCCCCGCTCATCGACACGCGGACGCGCGCCGAGCTGGAGGCGGCCGTGGAGGCGGCGAGGGCCGCCGTCGGCCAGGCGCGTGCCGAGCGGGAGCGTGCCGCCACCACGCTGACCCGGGCGCGATCGACGCTGCGCCGGCAGCAGGAGCTCATGAAGGCGGGCGCGATCGCGAGCGACGACCTCGAGGCAGCCGAGACGGCGGTCGCGACGTCCGAGGAGGCGGGGCGCGCCGCCGAGTTCACGGTCACGCGCGCGGAGTACGAGCTGCAGCTCGCCCGTGCGCGGCTCCAGGCGCCGGCCGCGCCCGGCCGCGCCATCGAGGTCACCTCCCCCATCGACGGCGTGGTGCTGCGCCGGCACCGGGAGAGCGAGTCGGTCGTGCCCGTCGGGGAGCCGCTGCTCGACCTCGGATCCCCGGAGCGTCTGGAGATCGTGGCGGACCTGCTCTCCACCGACGCCGTGCGCATCGACGAGGGTGCCGAGGTGCTCATCGAGCAGTGGGGCGGCGGACAGACGCTGCACGGCCGGGTCAGGCGCGTCGAGCCGTCCGGCTTCATGAAGGTCTCGGCGCTCGGCGTCGAGGAGCAGCGCGTCAACGTGCGCATCGATCTCAGCCATCCGGAGACGGCCGCCCGGCTCGGCGACGGCTACCGCGTGGAGGTGCGGGTCGTGCTGTGGCAGGCGGACGACGTGCTGCGCGTGCCGGTCGGAAGCCTGTTCCGCCAGGGCGAGGGATGGACCGTCTTCGTGGTGGAGGACGGCACCGCGCGGCTGCAGGCCGTGGAGCTCGGTCAGCGCAACGCGCAGTTCGGCCAGATTCTGTCGGGTCTGGACGCGGGCGCGACCGTCGTGATGCATCCGCCCGACACGCTCACCGACGGCTCGCCGGTGACGACCCGGAACGACCAGACGGCAGCACCTCGCCGGGCCAGGTGACGGCCAGGAGGAACAGCGATGACGAAGGGCACATTCGCAGTCGGCGCCGCGGCGCTCGTGACCGGCATCGGCCTGGGCATGGTGGCGGCACAGCAGCAGTCACAGCCGTTCTTCGTCGGCAATGCCCTCGGCTACCCGATCAACCCGGCCGCCGACGGGACGTTCGCGCCGATGTCGTCGAACGTGAAGGTGTACGGTGCGATCTACTCGGCCGAGAGCTGCTCGGTCGATCCGGACACCGGGCTCATCGTGGTGCCCAACAGGGGTGTCCCCCAGGACGTCCAGACGAACAACGCCTGGGTGTCGCTGCTCCACCACGACGGCTCGGTGCACACGGCCCGCTGGATCGGCATTCAGAGTCCCGACCAGCGGGCGGGCCTGACGCCGCCGCTCGTGCTGAACGAGCCGCTCGGCAGCGACATCGTGAACGGGATGCTCTACGTGGCCGACCGCGACGGCGGCACCGGGCCGACCGACCCGAGCGTGGCCGTGATCCGCTGGTTCGACCTGCGCACCGGCGCGCCGGCCGGTCAGATCCGGGTGGACGGGTCCGAGGCGCTCAACGACATCGAGGTGACGGCCGACGGCACCATCTACGGGACGCAGACGCAGGGCGGGGACCGGAGCCCGTCCACGTGGCACGTCTGGCGCATCCGGCCCGACGGCGAGGCGACGCTCCTCGTCCAGGGCCCGCCGCTCAACCTTCCCAACGGCATCGCCTTCGACCCGCAGGGGAACCTCGTCGTGGTCAACATCGGGGACGACGCCGTGCTGACGTTCTCGCCCACCGGGCAGCTGCTGCGCACCGAGCGCGCGGCGCAGGCCGGCAACGACGGGCTCGTGATCCTGGCCGACGGGACGAAGTACGTGAGCAGCGTCGTCAACGGCGGCGTCTCGCGCATTCGCCCCGGACAGCCGGCCGTGCTCATCGCCGAGAACATCCCGAACGCGGCATCGATGTGCCACGACGCCGGCGCGAACCAGCTCGTGATCCCGATGAACGCCAACAACGGCCTGGCATTCGTGCCGCTGGACTGAGGCACGACGGGACGCAGGTTTCCGTCGATCTCACACCGCCGACCAGGCGAACGGCTCCGGCACGGCCTGCACGTCCACGGCGCCAGGCCAGAGCTGGGCGACGACCGACTCGACCTGCCCGGGATCGCCGGTCGTCCAGAACCACTCGCGCCCCTGCCCCGTCTCCGGCGCGAGGAGGCCTGCCGCCGCGAGGCGCCTGCGGACCTCGCGCGCCACGGGCACGGCCGAGTCGATCACATCGACACCGGGGCCGGCCGCCGCCTGGATCGCCTCGCTCAGGAACGGGTAGTGCGTGCAGCCCAGCACGATCGTGTCCGCGCCCTGCTCGACGAGCGGGCGGACGTACTGCTCCACGAGCGCGCGTGTCTCCGGCGACGACAGGTCGCCCGCCTCGACCCGGTCCACGAGCCCCGGGCAGGGCTGCGCCACCACGCGCACGCCGTCGGCGTGCGCCCGCACGAGACGCGCGTACTTGGGGCCCGACAGCGTCTGGGTGGTCGCGATCACGCCGACGACGCCGGACCGCGTCCGCGCGACGGCCGGCTTCACCGCCGGCTCGATGGCGACGATCGGCACGTCGTACCGGGCCCGGAGCGCCTCGACCGCCATCCCCGTGGCCGTATTGCTCGCCACGACCACGGCCTTGGCCTCCTGCACCAGCAGGAACTCGACCAGGGCGAGGGCGCGCGCCTGCACGAGCCCGGCCGGCTTGTCGCCGTACGGCGCCTGCGCCGAGTCGGCGACGTAGATCAGATCTTCGGCCGGCAGCTCGCGGCGGATGTCGCGCAGCACGGACAGGCCGCCCACGCCCGAGTCGAACACGCCGATCGGTGCGCTCACTCGCAGGTCCACGCACAGTCTACGTCGAGAGGTCGCCCACGACAGGCCAGTCGGGGTCCTGCCGACTTGCAGGACATGGCGTCCTTTGACATTCTCACGTGACCCGATTGCCATCCGGAGGAGGCTGCGTGGAATCGTTTCGATCCGTCTTCCTGGCCGTGTTCCTGGGCACGGCGCTGGTCGCAGCGGCCTTCCTGGTCAACCAGCGCCGGCCCGCCGTCGACACCGACCGCCCGACAGCCGAGCTCGTCCGGGCAACCGGGGCCTGCGCGTCCTGTCACCGCAACGAGACCGGGGCGATGGTCGAGCAGTACGAGCGCAGCGCGCACCATGCGGCCGGCGTCAACTGCCTGCAGTGCCACGCCCCGACCGGGGGCCAGGAGGCGGTCGAGCACCGCGGGTTCCAGATCGCCTCCGCCCTCACCGCCGCCAACTGCGCGCAGTGCCACACGACGCAATACGAGCAGTTCCTGCGGTCGCGGCACGCGGCCCCGGCCTACGCGGCGGTCAGAGGTCCGTCGGCGTTCTCCGACGCGCAGGTGGCCTTCGCCGAGCAGTACCACCCGGGCGCCGTCGACCGGCCGGCCAACGAACTGGCGCTGCTCGAGGGCGACGCCGCCATCCAGTCCGGCTGCGTGGCCTGCCACTCGGTGGGGCGTCCCAACGCCGACGACAGCATCGGCACGTGCACGCAGTGCCACTCGCGGCACCAGGCGTCGGTCGCCCTCGCCCGGGAGCCGCGCACCTGCGGACAGTGCCACATGGGCCCGGATCACTCCCAGCTCGAGATCTACGAGGAGTCGAAGCACGGCGTGCTCTTCGCGTCGAGCCACGACGAGATGAACCTGGCCGCCCCGCCGGACCGGCTGACCGTGGCGGACATGCCCGTGCCCACGTGCGCCACCTGCCACATGAGCGGCCTGGAGGGCGCCGGCGTGACGCACGACGTCACCGAGCGGCTCTCGTGGTGGCTGTTCGCCGCCGAGTCCGAGCGTCGCCCGACCTACCTGCAGGGACAGGCCGCCATGCAGGGCATCTGCAACACGTGCCACGCCGGGTCGAGGACCGACGCCTTCTACGCGGCGGCCGAGGCCGTCGTGGCCGATACCAACACGAAGGTCGCCGAGGCCACGGCGCTCGTCGAGGAAATCCGGGCCGAGGGACTGCTGACCCCCGCGCCCTTCGACGAGACGATCGAGTTCGTCTACTTCGACCTCTGGCACTACTTCGGACGCACCGCCAAGCACGGCGCGTTCATGGGCGGTGCCGACTTCGTGCAGTGGCACGGCAACTACGAGCTGCTCGCCAAGATGGTCGAGCTGCGCGAGATGGCCGAGGCACTGCGCGCCAGCCGCCGGTGAGCGCGCGCCTGCGCTCCCCGGCGTGGCTGCTCGAGGCGTTCGTCGCGGCGAACCTGCTGGTGCTCGTGGGCGACGTGGCCCTCGCGCACTCGGTCAACGCGTTCCGGCACCCCGCGGAGTGGATCCCGCTCGCCTTCGCGGCGCCCGCGGGGCTGGTCGTCGGCGGACTCCTCCTGACGCCGGATCCGAGAGGCGGCGCCGGACGATGGATCGGCGAGATCGTGGGGTGGTGCGCCGTCGGCGTCGGGGTCGCCGGGCTCCTGTGGCACCTCTCCGGCGAGTTCTTCGACCGGGCCACGCTGGCCTCGCTCGTCTACTCCGCGCCCTTCGTGGCGCCGCTGGCCTTCACCGGGCTCGGGCTGCTCCTGCTGCTCAACCGCCGGAGCGATGCGGCGAGCGATCCATCCTGGGGGCGCTGGGTCCTGTTCCTGGCGCTGGCCGGCATCGCCGGGAACTTCGGTCTCGCGCTGACCGATCACGCGCGCAACGGCTTCTTCGACGCGCGCGAATGGATCGCCGTGGTGGCCGCGGCGGCTGGCGTGGGTGGCGTCTCGGTGGCGGTGCTCTGGCCGCGCTCCGGCCCCGCGCTGCGTGTGACGTGGGTCGCGCTGGGCGTCCAGGTCGTCGCAGGCGGCCTGGGCTTCGTCCTGCACAACCTGCCGCTCGTCGTGGAGCCGGCGGCGGGCGAAGGCCTCTGGGATCGCGTGGTGTTCGGGCCGCCACTCCTCGCACCGCTGCTGTTTGCGAATCTCGCTGTTCCGGCCGCGCTCGGACTCTGGGTGCTCGGCCGCTCCCTGCCACCGTCCGGCATCGGGATCCCGCAACCTGCGAACGGACGTCAGGGTCTCCATCCCCCGCACCGGCCGGGGCGAGTTCGGCTGTGAATGCCTCACAACGAGCAAGGTCGTGCGACTGGGAGTCCGAACCAGCCCTGCACCTGGCCACGCCCGTCTCGTCCACCACGAGGTGGCCCATCTCCGACTGGATCATCAGCGCCAGGACTTGCATGTCGCCAGAGCCCGGGTGTGAATCGTACCGGGAACGTCGGAAACCGGATGTGGCGTCACTCGTATCGAACCAGTGCGCACGCTCACGCGCGCGCCCTCGCTCGAACGTCCGGCTTCGTGATCGAATGTGTGGCAGGCACGTTCGTCGATGCGGACTAGGGAACAGGACGGCCGGCGGCATCGACGGCGACGCGCGTTGACGGCGGGGGAGCGGGTGCCAGGAGCGCGGCGGTGATCCGGTCTTCCATCCGGGCGGGAAACGCTGGGGCGTCCCCGAGGATCTCATCGACGTACACGCCGAGCATCACGTCCCGAAACACCGGCAGCGCCAATGCTCCACCCGTTTCCCTCGGCCCCAGGGACCGATTGTCGTCGAAGCCGATCCTGACGCCCACCGTGATGCCGCCGGGACCGTAGGTGGAGCCGACGAAAATCGCGTCCCTGAACTCGTTCGTCGTACCGGTCTTTCCCATGATGGCGATGGGAAACGCCGAAGAGGCCAGGGCGTGCGCCGTGCCAGTCGGCAAGCGCACGACACCGCGCAAGCCCTCCTGGATCAGCGCGAGCGCGGCCGCGTCGATCGCGGCGGGTGACGGGTCTGGCCGCGACACGGGGAGCACCCTTCCTGATCCACGCGCCAGCGCGCGGATCAGGTACGGTTCGGCCACGATGCCGGAGGCCATCGTGCGGTACGCCGTCGCCAGCTCCAGGAGATTCATTTCCGACGCGCCCAGCGCCGTCGCCGGGTAGCGCCCGAGCGTCGTCCGCACACCGAGGCTCTGGGAGGTCCGGAGCACGCTGTCGATGCCTATCTCTCCGGCTATCCAGATGGCGACCGCGTTTCTGGACTCGGCGAGTGCCTGGCGAACCGGCATGAGGCCCTTGAAGCGGCCGTCATAGTTCGAGATGGACTTCAGGGCGTGCGACACGCCGTTCGGCACGCTGATGGGCTCGTCGGGCACGAGCGTGTCGAGCGCAAGACCCCTTTGAAAGGCCGCGAGATAGACGATTGGCTTCATCGCGGACCCGGGCTGCCGCAGTGACTGCGTGACGCGGTTGTAGTCGAGGTGGGTAGCCGAACGCCCGTTGAAGACCTGCCGGCCGCCCGTTTCGGCCAGAATCCCTCCATCGCTGTTCCGGAGCACGACGACCGACCCCTGGATGATTCCTCGGGCCTTCGGATGCCGGCGTTCGTACCGTTCGAGGCCCTGCTCCAGGGCGTCGTCCGCGATCTGCTGCACGCGCGCGTCCGCCGTCACGTACACCTGGACCCGTCCCTCCAGAAGGTCCTCCACACTGAGGTCTGCGTGACCGGTCGTGAACTCATCGAGAACATGCCCGACGAGGGAAGGGACCCTGGCCCTCTCAGGTGTGTGCTGCGGGGTGACCGGGAGGCGCTGTGCCTTGGCGTGCGCAGCGGCGTCCGCGGACAGGAACCCGCTGGCCTGCATCAGAGTCAGCGTCTGGTCGCGTCGCCGCAAGACCGAGGCTGCGTCCGTCGCGTTCGGCGCGTAATCGCGAGGTGACTTCGCGATGCCGGCGAGGAGCGCGGCCCTGTCGGCATCATCGGCGGTGAAGGTGGCGAGCCGTTGGCCGAAGTAGTATTCCGCCGCCCTGGCGAACCCGTACTGACCGCTGCCCAGGTACACGAGCGTGGCGTAGCGGGCAAGAATCTCCTCCTTGGCGCGGCGCTTCGACCCGAAATGGTCCTGCATTTCCCGCTCGAGCCATAGCGACAGCCGCATCTCCTCCCGCTTCCGGGCCAGCATGTTGACGCCTCGTGCACCCACGATCAACGACAGCGTCCGGGCCGACAGCCCGGCCTGGCGCAGTTCGTAGCTGTTTTCTCGTGCCGTCACGCCCCGGAGAAAGACGCCGCGCACGACCTGCTGGGTAATCGTGGACCCGCCCTGCGGGAAGAGCGCGACGCTCGCCTCGTCCTGGCCGCCCCGAAGAAGCCGCCCGGCCAGCGCGCCGACACGGACCTTTCCGAGTGCCCGAAGCAGGCTGACGCGATCGACCCCGTCGTGGGTGAAGAAGCGCTTGTCCTCGGTGGCCAGGATTGCGGCCCGCACGATCGGCGGGATGTCCTCGTACCGCGAGATGTCGCGCTGCTCCCGCGCGAGCTCGACGAGCAGCCTGCCGTCGGCGTCGTAGACTCGGCCGATCGTCGAAACCTCGAAACGCGTGAATGGCCCCAGGTCCGGCAGCTTGTCGCGATTGAAGTGGATGTACCGGAGCTCGGCGACGGCCAGGCAGGCGCCGAGAATGCAGACCGCCGCGACAGCGCCACACACGCACGCGAGAAGGCGGCCCTTCACAGGCCACCTCAACAGGAGCTCGATTCGTCTGGGCGGCATCATCGGGGGAGCACGTCATCGCACCGGAGTCGGATCGCAACCTGCACCGATTCCGGTCTGGTCGGCTCAGCGTCTCATCGGTAGGTCCGCGGCGCTGTCCCGTTCTGGACACGACGACCGCTGCAGGGGTCCGGCGCCGCCCACGGCGTCACGAGGAGCACCGATCACCCGACCTGTTCACTTGTGCACAACCGGTTTCGGTCGACGCGTGTTCTACATCACGTGTCGATCGTGTCCAGGACGGTCACGCGAGCCGACGTCCGCTCACCAGTCCGACCACGAGCAGCACGAGCGCGATGACGAGCAGGACGTGGATGAACGCCCCGATCGTGTAGCCGCTCACAAAGCCGAGCAACCACAGAATCAGGAGAATCACCGCGATGGTGTACAGCATGTCGCACCTCTCGCCCGGTGCGGTCTGCAACACGTGCGCCATCGCCACGCCCTCGCGCCCCCAATGAAACCGGGCCCTGCATCGACCCGTCACGAGACAACCGGGAATCTTTCCGAGGCTGCGGGCAAATCTGCCCGACGGGCGACGCCGACTGGGCAGGGACCGCGCGACGGCCCGCCATCGCGGTGCGGCACACGCGCTGCATCTGCGCATCGACGGTCAGGCCGTGTGCCATCGGGAACAGCCCGGCGCCCCATGACTGACTAGACTGACAGTTGCCGCGTGGGGCTGAAGAGGGGGACGTATGCATATCTCGAGATGGTTGATCCTGGCGGCGTTCGTCGCTGCTGCTGTCGGTGGCGCGGCCTGTACCCGGCAGGACGTCGACGACACGCAGCACGACGCGGACGTCGCGCTGGAGGAAGCGGAAGACGGCGCTGAGGCGGCTGTGGACGCCACCCATGAGGCCGCCGAGCAGGCCGTGGACGCCACGCAGAACGTCGCGGAGAAGACCGCCGACAAGACGAAAGAGATCGCCGGCGCCATTGGCAGAACGACAACCGGCGTCGTCACGGCGACCGGTGAGGCCATCACCGACGGCTGGATCACGACGACGGTGAGCGCCGATTTCGTCGACGAGGACCTGCTCGAGGGAAGCGACATCGACGTGGATACCCAGGATCACGTGGTCACGCTGAAGGGTACCGTGGGGTCGGAGGCGGCCAGCGCGCGCGCCGCCGAGATTGCCCGCGGCACCAGGGGCGTCACGCGGGTCGTCAACCAGCTGGTCGTGAAGTAGATGCGACCAGGGCGAGGAGCTGTGATCACGATCGCCCGGCTTCTCCTCGTGAGCGCCATCGTGCTGGCGGCCGCCAGCCCGGGGCGGGCAGACGTGGGCGTCATCGTGCTGGAGCCCATCAGGGCTCTGGGCTACTTCACGCGCGTCGGGCATGCCGGGACGTACTTCTCCAATATCTGCCCGGATGGCAGCCCCGTCAGGATGCGACTGTGTCTGCCCGGGGAGAACGGCGGCGTCATCAGCAAGTACTCGCCGCTCAGCGAGAACGAGGACTACGACTGGGCGATCGTGCCGTTCGAGCAGTACATGCATGGCCTCGCGTCGGCAGACCTGGCGCCGATGATCGGCACGCCGGGGCTGCAGAGCGCCATCGAGCGGTACAGCTTCGGTCCCCTGTTCTCGAGCGCCCTCACGGCGGGCGAGGACGGCAATCTGCCGGACGGGCAATGGTCGAACGCCCTCGCGACGCGCTTCGACAGGACCATCTACATCTTCTCGGTCGAGACGAGCCCGGCCGACGATGCCATCCTCGTCGCCGCCTTCAACTCGGCCCCCAACGAGTCCCGGTTCAATTTCTTCTATCGCAACTGCTCGAACCAGACCAAGGAGATCCTCGATCTCATCCTGCCGGACATCGAGGTGATCGGGAATCGGACGAGCGGGATGACGATGGAGACGCCCAAGGGTCTGGCCAAGCGGCTGGTCGAACGCGCGCTCGAGCGCCCCGAGCTTCAGTTGCGGGTCCACCGGTACGCGCAGATGCCCGGGACCTTCGGGCGGAGTCGCGACGTGCTGTTCCCGATGGAGAACACCTATCGGAACCTCAGCCTTGCGCCCTGGTGGTTCTTCGGAGGCTACCGCGAGGTCGCGCTCGGCGCGATGTTCTTTCACCAGGTGATCTCCCCGTTCAGCGTGCTCGAGTCGTCCAAGCGATTCGATTCGCCGCGGGCCGCCCAGCTCACCTTGGAGCAGCACCGGCTGAGACAGCGACAGGATGAGATCCGCGTCGCATTCGTATCGGCTCGACACCACAACGCACCGTGGTCGAGGCTCGCGGAGCTCGAGGCGCGCGTCGTTCGCCGCCTGAGCGAGATCAGACGGGAACAGCAGGTCGAGGTCACGCGGGTGGCCGGTTCGCCGGCACAGTGGAGGGAGATCGAGCGGGAGTTCCGATCGATGATCCGGGTCCTGCCCGGGCGCCTCGTGATTCCAGGGGAACTGGAGCAGCGGCTCGCGCGCTTCGAACCGGACGGCAGCCTCTCCCGGCAGTTGCTCCAGTACTTCGAAGCCCACGGCACGTTCTCGGTGGACGCGGCTGGCCCCTGGATCAGCCTGGGCCTCGGTGAGGGGGAGGCGTCCTCCACCGGGTTGTCCACGTCCCAGGTTCTCTCGGGGGACCCTCGCCTGGCCGTGCTCGTCCTGGCGGCGGTCATCGACTACAACCTCTATCAGTCCGAGGCGCGCCGGGAAGACATGGGCTACGTGGATTCCGTGTTCACACTCTTCCGGCAGGCGAGCGACGCCGCCGGGCGGGTCGCCGCGCCGTAGTCACGTGTCAGTCCTGAAGAAGGGGCGGCGCCCATCGTCCCAGGTGGGCATAGGGAGGCGTGTGTGAAGAAGACGACGGTCGGCGCCCTGCTTGCTCTTGTCGTGGTGCTTCTCCTGGCGGTGATCGTCTATCGCTCACGACATCGGGAGGACGCCGTTCCAATGGCGACCAGGGCCGACACTTACGTGCGCCTGCAGCGGCCCGAGACGTTCAGCTACGAGGAGCTGTTGGTTCTTGGCACGACTGACGCTGTCAGCGGAACGGTCGGGGACACACTCCACACTCTCACCACGACGCCGTTCATCAGCAACGAGGCCTACTACCGCGGCGCGACGCCGCACCGCCCGGTGTTGAAGCAGCTCGGACAGTCCCTCCGGCTCGTGGCCTGGAACATCGAACGGGGGCTGGAACTGGACGGCATCACGCTGCTGTTCGCGAACACCGATGAGTTCCTGAGACAGGCCGCCCGCAAGGACGAGACGATCGACCTCGCCGGGCTCCGGCAGGCGATCGATGTGCTCACGTCCGCGGACGTGCTCGTGCTGAACGAGGTCGACTGGGGTCTGAAGCGCACTGGTTATCGAGCGGTCGTCGAGGAACTGGGCGTCGCCCTGAACATGAACTGGGCCTTCGGCGTCGAATTCGTCGAGGTCGACCCGATCACCCTGGGCACAGAGACACTGCCGGAACTCGAGGATCCGGTGGAGCGTCGCCGGCTCCTGGCGGAGATTCACGTCGACAAGGCACAGCTCACGGCCTTGCATGGGACCGTCGTGCTCTCTCGCTACCCCATTCGGGAGGCGCGCCTGAAGCCGTTTCGGACTGTGGGTTATGACTCGTA